>JAAUYH010081067.1_pt1 | contig 22082 bp, 22 predicted proteins | sample 7278061 | NCBI WGS metagenome assembly JAAUYH01 (sample SAMN14350203, study PRJNA611818) | marine sediment metagenome | isolation source: surface marine sediment (0.6m) | place: French Polynesia: Moorea | collected 2018-08 | reverse complement strand
TCTGACTGCGATCGACCAAGAAATGAATTTCTTGGCTTAAAGTCAAAGTCCGTCTTATAGGACTTTATATGCTTAGACAGAGAATTTATTCTCTGGCTTTTTAGAATGAAATAGCCCTGTGTTGATAGAAGGGTCAAGGCAATGCCAAATAGCTAATATTTTTTTATAAGTCACCGCCACGCAATGCCAGTAAAAAGATTACTACTGGACCAGAAATCATAATTAAAGCAACAAAAGTTAATTGAAAAATTACGGTGAAGTCAATATTGTTAAATACATCGAAAATACTTGCTAAAAAACCCATGTTTTCTCCTATTTTGACCCAAGCTAATCTAATTAAATGATTAAATCTTATGAACCATAGTCTATAATACCTGGGAATTGTGAGCTATTTTTCACCCCAGAAACAAAACTTTGTAAACTTTTATTACTAAAAATTAATTTAACCAATGGCAACTTGGCGTTGTATTAATAATTGTGGGGCTTGCTGCCATCTCGATCCTGCCGATCGACCCGGTCTAGAAGATTATTTATCTCCCGAACAACTAGAATTATATCTGAGCATGGTAGGAAAAGAAGGATGGTGTATTAATTTCGATCGCGCTACCAGAAAATGTCTGATTTACCAACAACGCCCCGACTTTTGCCGTGTACTACCAGATAATTTCGAGCAAATGTATGGGGTAGAAAAAGAAGAATTTAATGATTTTGCAATTGATTGTTGTCAGCAGCAAATTATCGGAGTTTATGGTCAAAATAGCACAGAAATGCAACGTTACCAGAGCGAGATTGAGTAGGCTGTAGTGGTCTGACAATTTTTATCGGTGATTTTTAGTCTTATAAACATTCAATCAAAATATAGTCAAATATAGTTAAATGCTGTCAAATATTTCAAAAACTAAATATAGTCTCAAAGTAACTTCATACATTAGATTGGCTTAGTTAGTGTGATAACCGCAGAGTTAGTGTAGGCTACCGTGTATACATAAATCTTTTGTTTCTTGTTTATAAATAGTATCGCTGTTCATCGGCGCGGTAGGTTCGGGAGGTACACCACCTTTGCCAGTAATAGTGAAACTACTAGCCGTCGTTTCTCCGACTCCAGAACAAGCGCTCGCACCTAATGTTGGTAGTTGCACAATTTCTGGAGCTTCAATGGCTTCTTGAAACGTGCTTAGATCTGGAGTGTTAATGGAAACAGTACCATCTAAGCCAAATTCGGAACTTGCATCGATATCGTTGGTGTTATTGGTCGGAGTTGAGCTTCTTTCTTCTAAGCCAAAGACACCTTCTGCCGTAATATTGATATTACCACCCCGTCCTTGTTCGGCATTGGCGATAATATCGTTATTTTGATTGAGAGAAGCAATAATAAATTCAGCATCTATAGTGAGGTTACCGCCGTTAGCATTTTCAGTTGCTTCGGCGGAAATCAGGCTTTCGTTTCTCAATGTCAACAAGTCCGACACCTTTAGAGTGATATTCGCTCCTTCCTCACCTTGACCTACTCTGGTTTCGGCGGTAATTCTTCCTCGATTCAAACTCAGGGAATTAGCGGTGATGTCTAAATTCCCTGCGGGATTGCTGGTGTTTTCACTGCTGACGGTTACTTTACCCCTGTCTCTGACAATTAATTTGTCAGTATCTATTATTACACTACCACTACTTCCTGTACTATTTGCTGTGGCTTCTCCACTGATTTTACTAGTGAATATACGGTTTGTTGTTGCGCCAGTAACTTCTCCGTAGACTTCTATATAATCCTGAGCATTGATTTGCAATATACCTGCATTACCATTACCTTCAGTAAATACTGTTACTGCACCTCCATCTCTGACGCGCAATCTGTCAGTTTCTATGGTGACGGTTCCGCCCAAATCACCTTCGGGTGGAGCGATAGTTTCATCTTCATCTACTTGAAAACCGGCGAATATACCCCCCTCAAAGAAGTCAGCCTTGCCGGGTGTGTCATAGATATCGATATCGGAAGCGCGAATTACTAAATCGCCTGCATTACCTTTACCGAAGACAGCGACTTGGATTTTGCCACCATTACCAACACTTAAGCGTGGGGTTTCGACAGTTAGGTTTCCCCCGTTACCTTCTCCTTGGGTATTGACTTGAGAAAACAAGCCGGCAGGATTTCTAGTTGGTGGTTCACCCGAGTCTGGAATGCCAAAGACTTTTCCGCTGATTTCTACCGACTCGGAAGCGTTAACGGTGAGATTACCTGCATTTCCTTGACCAGAGGTTGAAGAGCTTACTTGGGAGCTTCTAATCACCAACTTTTTCGTCTCGATGGTTAAATTTCCCGCATCCCCCGTGCCGTTTTCCCCAAAAACATTAGCTCTTATACTACTTTGTGTTCCAGGTTCTTCTGTACCTAGAACTTCTACTAATTCAGTAGCAATAATACTTAAATTTCCGGCATTGCCCTCCCCAGAGGTAGAGACTGAGATATCTGCACCATCGCTCAGACTAAGATTGGGGGTATTAAGAGTCACATTGCCTCCCGTGCCTACTGCTTGCTCTCCAACTACCTGGGCAAAAATACCACTATCACTACTTAGAGCAATTTCCTCACTGGCATTGACAGTTAAATCTCCCGCATTTCCTGGTCCGAAAGTACTGGCACTTATAAACCCTCCCTCTGTCAGAAATAGGTCAGTTGTAGTGATATTAATCCCACCAGCATTGCCTTCTCCTGTTGAGTCTACCTGATTGGCAATGGCACTTCCTTGACTCACACTAATAGTATCTGTGGCATTGAGGGTAATATCTCCTGCTTGGGCTGTAGTCGAGCCTGAATCTGGTGCTATTCCAGCCAATAAAAAACTTATACCTGATTCTCCCCCAGAAAGCTCAATATTGCGAGCATTAACAGTAATACTACCCCCACCTCCTCCTCTAACAAATACCCTCGCCGAGTTAGTCAAGGTAACATCTCCTCTTTCTATCCCATTAGGAAAACTGAGACTACCATCAGAATCAATACCAATTTCTCCTGCTGCTGATAATCCTCCCAACTCCACTCTTCCACCAGGGGCAGAAATATCTATTCCTGCTAAATCAATATCACCGCCTACTAGAGTTATATTTTCGCCTAGAGATACCTCTAACCCAACGCCGTCGTTAGCAATAGATTGATTAGTAATTGGTGCAGGTTCATCGCGAACACCTAAACCAATGGGGGCATTAATCGTCAGTAAAGGAGGATTATCTAAATCTACCGCACTAAACTCCCCATTGGGAAACAAAATACTATCGGCGGTACTACCCAAAAACGAACCTCCAATATCTAACCTGGCATTCCGCCCAAAAATAATACCCGCAGGATTAATCAGAAAAAGATTCGCACTACCATTGGCCCTAATCAAACCATCAATAGACGAAATATTGCCCCCAGTTACCCGAGAAAAGATATTTTCAATGACATCTGCATTATTAAAGAAAGCAGAACCATTTGTCGGCACAGAAAAATCTTGGAAACTATGAAAGAGATTATTACCTCCATCTGGCCTATTTCCACCATCGATCGTAAAATTGTTCCCATCAGGACTAGTTACTGTGGTTGAGGTAGTCCCATCAGCCGTAATATCTTGTGCTGCTGTAGGCCTCGAAGCAATTAGAGAACAGAAAAGTAAACAGCTCGAGCGAATTAGAAAATTAGTTATTGGTTTCATCTCGGGAAGTTTTCCAATACCAGATAAACACCGTCACTGCGTATTGTCTGTGAAATACTCGCTCAAAATAAGTAGCTTTAATTACATATGCCCAGAATGTTTACAATTATTTAAATTATTCTGTACTTAGTTACAAACACTATATAGTTCCTGTAAGTTACTGAGAAGTCCAGTGACGCTTTCAATGCTATGGGTGACTCCTTTAGTATTGTAGAGTAGATACTACAACTTCGCCGTCAGGCAAGTGGTAGAGACTTCATATGCTTTTACGGTAATGAGTTATGGAATTACAACAGCTTTGGCAGGAATATAGCGATCGCCTTCGACAGTTCTTACTGTCCAGAGTCAAAAATCGAGCAGATGTCGATGACTTACTTCAAGAGATTCTAATCAAGACTTATCGCCATCTAGATACAGTCAAAGAGCCAGAAAAGTTTCTCTCCTGGCTGTTTCAGATCGCTCGTAATACCCTAATTGATTACTATCGGAAATCTGGGTAGAAACTTCGCGCCAGGATATAGTCAAGGGAGCAATATTAACAAATGAAGAACCAGAACAATACGAACAAGTTCGACAAGAGTTGACTAACTGCATTCGTCCTTTTCTCGATCGGCTTCCACCTAAATATCGAGAGGCTATAGAAGCAGTCGATCTACAAGGTGAATCTCAGAAAGAACTTGCCAAGAAACTAGGGTTATCTTATTCAGCAGTTAAATCACGGGTACAGCGAGGTAGAAGTATGCTCAAAGCAAAATTTGAGGAATGCTGCCGTTACCAGTTAGATGTTCGCGGTAATATCATCGATTTTGCAGCCAAACTAAACGGTTGTTGAGGTTGCTTCACTTAATGCGTCTTTTCAGAGAGTCCTCCGTCTATAGGGTTGAAGAGGAAATAACCTCGATTCTTTAGTTAAAAAATCCTATAAGGAGATTTAAATCATGTCACGTATTCAGCTTGCCCTTAATGTTAGTAACCTCGATGATTCGGTTGCTTTCTACAGCAAACTATTTAGCGTTGAACCTGCTAAACGTCGTCCTGGTTATGCTAATTTTGCGGTAACAGAACCACCTTTAAAATTGGTACTGATTGAAAATAATAACCAAGCAGGAACTCTAAATCATTTAGGAGTTGAGGTAGAAACCTCTAATGAAGTCAGTGCAGCAGAGCAGCGTTTAAACAGTAAAGGACTAGAAACAGAAACTGAAAATCGAGTTTCCTGCTGTTATGCAGTACAAGATAAGGTTTGGGTAAGCGATCCCGATAATGCACCTTGGGAGATTTATAAGGTTTTAGATGATGCAGCTACTTTTGGTCGGACTCAAGCTAATACACCAGCTTCAGCTTGTGCCAGTTGTGGCAGCTAAAGCTAAAATTTCCTTTACTCTAAAATAAATTTATTTTGAAACCAGGCGATCGCCCGTTCTAAAGCTGGTTCAATGGGGGATTGAGGTAAACCTAATTCCTCTTTGGCTTTGGTTGCATCGTAATACATTTTTTGTCTTGCCATGCGTACTCCATCCAGGGGTACAGAAGGTTTTTTCCCTAACAGTGTGAGAATTTTTTCGTCTATCCAAGCAGCAGTATAAGGGATGGGGTAGGGAATAATTTTATTTGGTGCAGGGATATTCGTAATTGCTGCTAGTTTTTCCAGTAAAGCTTTGAGAGTAAGATTACAATTACCCAAAATATATCGATCGCCTGTTTTTCCTTTTTCTAATGCGAGTAAATGTCCCCAAGCCACATCCCGAACATCAATTAAATTTAAGCCTGTATTGAGATAAAAGGGCATCTTTCTCTGCAAAAATCTGACGATAATATTGCCTGTAGGAGTCGGCTTAATATCCCAGGCACCGATAGGGGTACTAGGATTGACAATTACAATATCTTGACCCAATTCAACTGCTTTAACTGCTTCCCGTTCAGCCCAATATTTAGATTTTTTATAATGACCGATTAATTTCTCCACAGGACTTTGATAGGTTTCATCAACGGCTTGACCATTTTCCCCTACACCGATCGCAGCGACAGAACTAGTATATACAATACGTTCAACTTTTGCTTGAGAGGCTGCTGCGAAAATATTGCGCGTCCCCAATACATTATTCAGATATAGTGCTTGTTTATCTTTCTGCCAGAGAGAATAATGAGCAGCAACATGAAACAATAGGTGACATCCTTTGATTTTCTGGGATAAATCCGAGTCATTTAAGTTTCCTTCGACTATCTCTACTTCTAGAGACTTAAGATTATCCAAACAACTAGTAGGACGTACTAAAACTCTTACTTTATATCCCTGTTGTAGTAGTAAGCGAACTAAATTAGCTCCCACAAATCCGCTACCACCTGTTACAAAAGCACGCATATTCTTCGATCGAACCTTACAATATTACTTATTACTCATTACTTGCGCCTAAAGATACTAGTGCATAACATCAGTTAGTAATCTAGTCCCGCTTGTCTTTCGCAAGCAAAATCCTTTTCTTGCCACATTTGCATATCTATAGCTAATAATTGGTTGACCTGAGAACAAGACGGTTTAATTACTTGACTTCCCAAAGCCCAAACCAAACTACGTATTACATCTAGTGTGGTTTTGGCAGCAGATTCGTAATTACCTGGTACTCCCTTTTCTGGAGCAATATCTAACTCAGTTGAGATACCATTAGAACCCAATAAAATGTTAGCTAACCATTTAGCTCTAGGAAGATGAGTAGCCGAAGTAATTAATTTTACTTTGTGGACATTCCACTTAGTTAGTATGGGTAAACTGAAGAAAAAATTACCGAAAGTAGATTCGGCACACTTTTCTAACCAAACACGATTCAAGGGAGCTTGTTCCCGTTGAAAAATAAGGAAAATACAAGGATCGTCAGAGCCGTGAGAAATTAAGACAGGTATATAGGGATGTTGTTTAGCGAGTTTAGCTACATATATTTCTCGATTGATACTTCCTCCCAAGACTAAAAAAGCATCTATAGGTTTATTTCTGTTGTGGGGAAGTTGCCAGAGAATATTAAACAGTAAGTGAATAAACAAGATTAAGAGAGCAAAGAGTAAGATTAGTTTAAGCGATCGCCCAATCTTTTTTTTGAACCGAACTAGTAAATCATACTGTCTCATTATTATTCTTTACTTTGCAAAAAGTATAACTCCTATACCGACGTACCGAGTCACGTCTCTACGAACTCCGTACGCGTACGCGTACGCGTACGCGAAGCGACTACCGAAGGTCAGCGGGATACCGAAGGTCACTCCGAACTCAAATTGAGAGAAATATCCACAAACGTAATTCGGAAACCCGTATTTTACGGAGACTTTTCCCTTGCTCTACAATATATATAAAAATAAGAAAAATTAAATTTACTAGTAAAATAACAATAATTTGGACAGATATGGGATTTTTTGACTCTGAGGTAGTTCAACAAGAAGCCAAACAACTGTTTGAAGATTATCAATCCCTAATGCAACTAGGGGGCGAATACGGTAAGTTCGATCGCGAGGGCAAGAAAATGTTTATCGAGCGAATGGAAACCCTAATGGAACGTTATCGTATCTTTATGAAGCGTTTCGAGCTATCCGAAGACTTTATGGCACAAATGACTGTACAACAACTAAAAACCCAATTAGGTCAATTTGGTGTTACACCACAGCAAATGTTTGACCAAATGAATATAACATTAGAACGAATGAAATCCGAAATAGAATAGGCTTCTTGTTTGGAGCGCAAATCTTGTTGATATTAGCTCTTAGCTTTTAGCTTTTGGCTCTCAGCTTTTTAAGCTTATACTATTTCTCAAAAGTAGTTTTAGTATTAATTGTCAGGGACGAGGAAATTGAGAAGCTGCGGGAAAATATCTGACTGGTTCTTTTTCCAAGGCTTTGAGCATAAAAGAACGCCAAATAGGAGCAGCATGACTACCACCAGTGACACCTTTGCCTAGGGTTTTATAGTTGTCATTGCCCACCCACACTGCTGTTGCTAGTTGAGGCACATAGCCAACAAACCAAACATCTCTTTCTGAAGACGTAGTACCTGTTTTTCCTGCTGCGGGACGACCTATATCGGCATTTTTGCCTGTTCCTTCAGCAATTACCCCTTTCATTAGTGAAGTTAGAGTTGCAGTTGACCATCGATCTAAAATAAGTTTGGGTTGAGGTCTATTGTCAAGCAAAATATTCCCCTTGCTGTCCGTTACTTGAATAATAATGGTCGTCTCTGAATGCCAACCATTATTAGCAAAAGTAGCATAAGCTCCCGCCATTTCTAATGGTGTTACCCCAATTGAACCCAAAGGTAAAGAAATTACAGGCTGTAAAGGACTTTTAATGCCCAGACGACGACAAACTGCTATTACTTTATCTAAACCCACTGCTTTACCCAGTTTAACGGCAGGAATATTACGCGATTGAAGTAAAGCAGTCCTCAAAGACATTTCTCCAGCAAACTTTCCGCCATAATTTTTGGGACGATAGTAACCAGAAGGAACACGATACTTCACTGGAGAATCTTCAATCGTAGTACTAGGAGTATATTTACCACTAGCAAAAGCTGTATAGTAGACAAACGGTTTAAAAGAAGAACCTGGTTGACGACGAGCTTGAGTAGCACGATTAAACTGACTCTTATCGCGATCGACCCCCCCTACTAAAGCTTTAACAAAGTGAGTTCTAGGGTCTACAGCTACTAAAGCTACTTGTTCTGCACGTACACCCCAACTTCTGATTCTACGGTGTCCTTTCTTTACTTCTTCTTCTGCCATTTTCTGAAAATAATAGTCAATGGTAGTTTGAACCCGCATACCCCCCTGAAGAACTTTCTCCTCACCAAATTTTTCTTTTAACTCTGCGGTAACTGCTTCTGTAACAGAAGGTAATTTACTCGTACGCCAGGCAGTAGGCTTATTTACTAATAAAGGTTCTTTTCTGGCTGCTGCTTCTTCGGCAGGAGTAATCCAACCTAAATTCCGCATCCGCCTCAGTACTACAGCTTGTCGTCTTTTAGTTGCAGTATAGTTAATAAAAGGACTATATTGTTGTGGTGCTTGAATTAAACCAGCCATCATAGCTGATTCTGCCAAATTTAACTCGCTGGCACGCTTATTAAAATAAGTTTCAGCAGCAGTTTGGACCCCATAGTTATTGTGCCCCCAATAAATATTATTGAGGTACATATACAAAATGTCGTCTTTGCTAAAAACTTGCTCTACTCTAAAAGCAATAATAACTTCTGCTAGTTTACGGCTAAAAACACGTTCTTTGGTCAGAAAAAGATTTTTAACTAGCTGCATGGTAAGAGTAGAAGCACCTTCTGATACACTACCTTTTTGCCAGTTTACCCAAGCAGCGCGACCAATACTATAAGGGTTAATTCCTTTATGTTGATAAAAATTACTATCTTCTATGGCAATAACTGCTCGTTTTAGTTCTGGAGAAATTTGTTTAAGAGGAGTAATTTCTCGATTTGCTTCACCGTGAAGACTGGTTAATAATCTACCTTTGATATCATAAATATAGCTGGTTTCGGAAGGAACATAATTTTTCAAAACTCTTACATCGGGAAGATTGCGAAAGCTGATAGCTAAACCAACTAATCCTCCAGCGACAATTGAGCTAGTAATCATAGTAATGCCCAAAATTGTTCCGCCTGTAGCTTTAGCTACGCCGATCGCGAAAGAAGACAAAAAGTGAGATTGCTGTTTAGGTGATTGTTTTTGCTCGATGGTTTTAGACGACACGATACATTTATATCCTTTTTTGTAAACACACAATAAACTAAGAGACAATCGAATAGAATCTTAATTATACTTTGGGCTTTGTAGTTATTGTTGAACGCTCGTGCCAAGTCTGGCACCGTCGGGATCGCGTTACCTTTATCTACTAACAAAAAACCCACGGCTTTAGTAGACGTGGGACATTTATTAATGAGTTACAATTCGAGCTTAATTAAGTAAACTCTAGAAAGTAAAAGTAGTTCTGACTGAACCGATAACACCACCATCTTCATCACTATCACCAAATGGAGCAGTTATGTAAATTATGCCGGGAGTAACAGAAATATTGTCATTCAGTTGGTACTTATAAAAGCCTTCAACATGGAGAGCTACATCATCTCCACCTGTACGACAAGCAGCACCATCACAACCGCCAACATAGGGTTCTGCACCGACGATCACACCACCCAAGTTACCTTCTTTACCTAGGTCGGGAAAGGCTAAGCCTACTCCATAAGACCAAATATCGGTATCTGCATCATCATCGCTGGGTTGGTCTGCATCGGTAAACATACCAAAAGCATTAATAGCTATTCTAGGTGTTATTTGGTATGAGCCTTCAAGACCAAAAGAGTTAGTGGTGATAGCAACATCCGTATAAGGACTACGGGCATTTTCTGTACCAACTCCAAGATCGAAGATGGTATTGTCATCTCCTGTGAAATAAGCACGGACATAAGTTGCAGCTACTTGAAGTTTATCGGTAGGAGTCCAAGTTATTTGTCCCAGAGCAGAATATTCCCCGTTGAAAAGACCGTTACCTTCGGAGGGGTCGAAAGAATTACCGCCGAAATAGCCTGCACTTAAGGTCAAAGTTTCCAACAAATCGTAGTTAGCACCAATACCGCCACCAGAAGCTAGGCCAATTTTATAAATTGGGCTAGATTCACCAAAGCTCGAAAGAGAGCCAGTTGCCCCTGTGAAGCTGTCTAAATAGGGGCTAACTGAAGGTACAAAGTCTACCCAAAGAGGGAAAGCTGCGGGTAAATAGACTTGTATTTTTTCACCAATAGGGAAATAGTAAGCTAACCAGCCAATCTCGACGTTATTGTCATTATCGAAACTATAGGTAAATGCACCTTGATCTATGTTTTCAAAGGCTGTAGCGTTACCAGCATCTAAACGAGTATACAGAGCATCTTTGCCAGTAAAGCTAGATACAAAGTTTAAACGAACTCTATCTTGGAAAACAGCTTGGTTCCCATCTCTGTTGAATTCTTGAGCTAGACCAAAAACTACTTCCCCTTCTAATTTGGTAGTAGTAGAAAACTGATGGTCTTCAAGGAAAGCTGTCCGACTTTCTAAATTATCTACCCTACCGCTAAGAGTAGCTAGTTCGGCTTCAAACTCTTGAGTTAGACGATTGAGAGTGTCGATATCTTCTCTGGCGATAGCTTCAGAAGCAGCAATTAAACGCTCGATTTGGTTCAAACAAGCATTTAAACCAGCAGCAAATTCGTAACGACTTAAAGCTCGATTACCCCTGTAGGTTTGATTGGGATAACCTACAATACAACCGTAGCGATCGACTAAACTCCTTAAAGCTTCATAAGCCCAATCTGTAGGGGAAACGTCTCGTAACTGATTGACATTAGTTACTTGCTCGAGCGAGTTTGTTTGACCTTCCTGACTATAGTTATTAAGTCGATCTAAGATTTGACCTTGCTCGGTAGCAGCTTGAGCAATGATAATTCCTCGATCTTTAATGGTTTCTACTTCTGCACTATGAGCAGGAGCAACACCTAAGGCTAAACCGAGCATTGCTGGGCTAGCTAGCAGACAATTGCGTAATATTTTAGACATTTTTCCTCACACCAAAAAATTTGACTAGAAGCGCGTGGGATATGCTGAGGTTTCCTCAGCATATAGAACCACGTAAGAATTTAACTAGTATATGTATACGAAAGATATACTTACAATTAAAAATCGCCTTATAAAAATTAACAAGTTTTTTACTTATTTATTTGTATTGTGGCATACAAAAGACCTGTAACCTAAGGAAAGCAAAGCCTATTAACACTGAATTTATTTAACTTAATATTAAATTTTAGAAACTTGTTTAAATATTATTAAGCTTTTCCAAAATTTCTCGTGCTACAGCATCTGGAGATTGTTCTCCATTAATAGTTAATAATCTATTACCGTAGCTATAATACTCTAAAAGAGGGATAGTATTTGCTTGGAAATTATAGATACGACGTTTAATTACTTCAACGCGATCGTCAGGTAAGCCACGGTTTAGCGAACGTTCTATCATGGTAGACTCGCTCACTTTTAAATAAATTGCCCAATCTAATTTTTGTTGCAATTGCTCTAATAAAAAATCTAATTCTTCTGCCTGAAAAGCAGTACGAGGATAACCTTCCACAATCCAGCCTTGGCTAACATCGGGTTCTAGTAATCTTTGCTTAATAAATTGAATCATCAACTCGTCTGGTACTAGCTCCCCTTGATTGACATAGGGTTGCGCCTGTTTACCTAAATCTGTACCAGTAGCTATTCCTTGACGGAGAATATCACCTGTAGAAATACTAACTATATTCAAGCGATCGGCTTCGCTGCCAGCCTTCGGCTGACCGCACAGATTAGCAGTTTGTGTTCCTTTTCCCGAACCAGTTCCTCCTAATATTACCAATCTCATTGATATTCCTCCTAATTGCCTTGGTGACAACTCTTTTATAACTTTACGTCAGTAAGTTGTTAATTAATTACTAAAAGTTGAATGTGAGAAGGATAGTCTGTACCAGATTTAATCGTCAAGGTAACAATCTGAGATTCAATGAGACGAGTTTGCTTGGGTAATTTGCCATTGCCAGGGTTAACAGGATAAGCAGGAAAACAGGCTGCACTCAGACTAAGACGCAGACTATTCCCTGGATAAATACACATACAAGTTGCTTGCAAGGGTATTTTAATCGGGACTTCCCTAGAATCTATTCTGATATATCCTTGAGTAAAGTTATAAACCTTACCATCAGGATGGACTACCGATAATACTGCACATAAATCGTAACTAGGTGCATCACTGGTGCAATATACTTCGACTATCGTTTCTCCAACTATATGTAACTCTTCTTCCAACTCCCCAGAGGTATAAGTTAAAATATCCGAACGGCAATCCAAACTAGAGCGATCGAAACTTCCCCCAGGAAAAGCAGAATGTCCTCCTAAAGCGGGTACTGGTCGCCAAGGATCGTGAACTAAAATATCGGTAGTATTGGTAAGTTCTCGTTCGATTTCTGTCTCTAAATCAGTTTCTAGTAATTCTTGAGGAGATTGAGATGCTGCTGTCTCATCTTCCTCTATTTCTCCTTCTAACAAAACACCACTATCTTCCCGCATACCAGCTAAACCATCACTAGCCAGATAATATAGTTGCTGATTATTATTAGGAAAGCGATCGAAATAACGCCATCGATCGCTACCCATTTCCAACAAACAGATCGGAGATTCTGCTAGTATTCCCGTATCTTTGCCTTTGAGAAAATAGTCAAACCAGCGTATTTGTGAGGAATCTACGGGACTTTGTGCTTCTGCACCATAGTCAACAGCCCCTAATTTTCTACCCCAAGGTAAATGCGCCCATGCACCGACAATGAGATGTTGGGGATATTTACTTCTACTTGCCATTTCTCGATAAAGATTGAGCGTCCCCCGTAAATAAGGATCGAACCATCCACCTATATGCAGCATGGGTATATCTACATCTTGAATTAAATTTTGCGGGGATAGTTTTTGCCAATATTCATCATTGGGATCGCTATTATTTAACCAGTCATGATAAAAAGAATCTGGTGCTAACTCCTTTAAGATATCTGGTAAGCTAGGGGTGCGATCGCTCAAGGGTAAGTTACGAGCAGCACTATATAATTGCTGATAAGCGTTTTCATCTCCTTTAAGTCTGGCGGTTTCCGCAGCGAGTTGAATTGCCCAACCCAAATTAGCTTGTAAGCAAAAAGCTCTATTTTCATAAGCCCAATCTGTATATAAATTATAAGCAACCATAGAAGGGCAAATTACTTTTAATGCTGAGGGTTGTTTGACAGCAGCATATAACTGAGTCATGCCTTGATAGGAAAAGCCATACATACCCACTTCTCCCGTACTGTTAGGTAATTGCGATACCCAGTTAACTGTATCTAGTCCATCTTCTACTTCGTGGGTAAATAAATTAAATTCTCCTTCAGATGTTCCTCTACCTCGTACATCTTGAATTACCACTATATAACCCTGGCTTGCATACCAATAAGGATGGGCATATACTACCGTAGAGGCGATCGCTCTTCCATAAGGTTGTCTCATTAAGAGTATAGGTAATTTCTCTTTCGTATCAGGGCGATAGATATCTGCATCCAACCTTACTCGATCGCGAGTATACATCGAAGCGGTTTCTTTAATAATTTCAGCCATGTTTGAGCTAAGTAAATACAAGACTTACTCTAACTCGATTAACTAATAGCTAACGGCTAATAGCTTTTTTTAGTTTTAGCTAGCATCAAATTAGATTCATGTATACCAACGTTATAGCCAATACCAAAATTAAGTGGCTCAATCTCTTCATTTAAATTATAAACTCGTCTTAAATCGGGTTGGTCGTGATTACTAAATAAAGCAATAGGACTAGTATATTTGCCATAAAATTTTAAGTCCCATTTATTAGTACTAAAAAACTTTAGGGGCATACCAGAATCGTCTTGTAGAAGATAATTGCTATTAGCCAAAGTTAGATTTCTAATTTCAGCAAAATCATCATAATACATCAAATATGAAGCCGTATTGAGATAAGTAACTGGCTTATCCAATTTACTTATAAATTTACCTAATTCTGGATATTCTTGTATTCCTTGGTTAGATAAGTCAGCAGAAAAATAATATAAACTACGAGGCTCAGTTTCGTCTTCAGCAACAAAGTCGATTTTTACTCCTGGAATAAAATCTTCTCTAATTGGCTGTATATTTGCTTTTCGATCTATGCTTATATACTCTACATTTAAAATACGATTATTAGTCCGTGCTAGAAAAACATAGAGGATTGGTAAAACTCCTTGTTTCTGAAAATGTATTCCCCGATCGTTAACACTTAAAAAACTAGATTCGAGTAAAGGATAAAGAGAACTTTTTACTTCTTGTAATTCACTTTTAATTTCTAAAGAAGAAAGATTATCTAAGTCAGCAACAGTTCCAATAGGTTGTGAATCAACTAAGATATATTCTTTGGCTTGAGGAAATAGAGAATAAGCATACAAAAAATCTGCACCACTAAAAGGATAAAAAACAGAAGGAGAAGTAGTGTTAATCTCAGTCAAGTTTTCTCGAGACCATTCTCTAATTTTTGCTAATTGTTGAGTTTCTAGTTTTGACCAGCTATGGGCAAAAAAACGATGATGTTCTAACCAATTGCGGTCGTGTTTCCATTTACTTAATTTACTTTTTTGCTTGATATTCATTCCTGCTAAAAATCTAGCCGTGTTAGTCAATTTATCCGATTTGCTAATATCAAATTTTGCTAAATACTCTGGAGATTTTTCTGGAGATTGTTTGCTAGTAATAGTCAAGCTATCTTCTCTGAGAGTATTTTTTGTTCGAGCGACTATTTTATGATTGTAGCTACAAGATTGACTCGTGAATACAATAAATGTAGTACTTAAAGTCAGGAATAGTTTATTGTATTTCATAAATTTAGCTGCGAATAAATTTAGTAATCCTCGATAAAATCTTTAAAATAAATTTTTGATTAAGAATAACTGCTATTTAGTAAATTCATGATATTTCTTGTTAGATAAACAAGAAATATAAAGATTAAATTTATTAAAAACCAGAAAAAACCGATGGGTAGACAAATGCAGTTACCCATTTTTGGCGTGACAACAATCGGTTATAGCCTAAAAAAAGATAAAACAGCAAGTTTTTTATTAAAGTGTTTAGAGATTTCAAAATAAGTAATAGTGTTTATACTTATGTATTGATTTATAAAGGTTGTAGATTTATTCGGCAACCCCTAAGTATTTATTCTTAATTAGAGTCGAGCCAACTAAATAAATTTGCTACTGAAAGTTGCCAACTTCTTGAAACTCCTAAAACTAAAAAAAGATGCGATCGCGCTAATTAGGGTAATTTGAGTACAGAGTGAGTAATAATTCGTTGCAATATAAGTTTAACGAGTGTTACTCTAGACACAAAAGCTATATATAGCAAGATTGCTGCTAAAAATCCAGGGTGCAGGAGTTGAACCTGCCTTGCACGAATTATGAGTTCGTTGCCTAAACCGCTCGGCCAACCCTGGTAATATATATTTTTATCTAGTTAACCATTATATTAGTAAGACTAGTCTTTTTGACAATACTAACCATAATAATAACGAGCAAATGAGTTGGAAATCAACCTTAATACTTACCTCAGCCCTATTTTTGACTATGTTAGTGGCTGGTAGTGGCAGTGCTTATCTTAGCTATCGGCTGGGCGAGGAAGCTTTGAAGGGGGTTACTCAACCAGATGTTAATTCAGACCAAAATCTACAAAAAGAGAAAATTGTCGGCAACTATAAAGGTTTAAAGTTAGTTAGCGAAAGAGAAATTTTAGTTGACGTTTACAATCTCACTCACGGAGCTAAAAAATTCAAGAACACTTCAAAAAACGCAGCAAAATCAAAACAATTAATCGATTTCGAGCCGAATCATCCCTTTGTTCCTATTAAAGCTCGAGCAGATGGAGTGAGTATGGAGGTAGTTCAGTCTCAACAGCAAGGAAATTCTCTTCTGCTCGATGTTACTCTTAAGAATGAAGGCTCAAAAGCCGTTCGCTTTCTTTATAGTTTTTTAGATGTGAGAGACGATCGCGGTAGAGCTTTAAGTGCTATTTCTGATGGTTTACCAGGAGAGTTACCAGCAAATGGGAAAGAATTTCGCGGTACTTTGAGAATTCCGACTGTTTTACTCGATAATGCCCAAAAGATATCTGTAACTTTAACCGATTACCCAGAACAGAAATTAGAACTAAAATTAAAAGATATTCCAGTGACCAGATAAATATGAATTCATCTCCACTACAAGTAGGGGCTGCTATTTCAGTCTATAACCAGTTTAAGTGTACTTTTCCGTTCTTACTGTTTATTTATAGATGACTGGTCGAGATTTTTTAATTCCTTTGCTGTTAGTGTTTTTGTTGATTTTCATTAACGCTTTTTTCGTCACTGCCGAGTTTTCTATAGTCTCTGTTAGACGATCGCGCATCAGTCAATTAGCTAAGGCAGGAGATATTCAAGCACAAACCGTCCAGTCTTTGCAGAGAAGTCTCGATCGCCTACTTTCTACAACTCAGTTGGGTATTACTCTTTCGAGTTTGGCTATCGGCTGGATTGGCGAGCAAACGATGGCAGCATTCATTGCTCAAACGATCGCTGCACTACCGTTACCTCAATTTATCACTAAAGCGATCGCCCATTCTTTTGCTATTCCTATTGCTTTTTTGGTGCTGGCATATTTACAGATAGTTTTGGGAGAACTCTGTCCTAAGTCAGTAGCGTTAATTTATTCAGAACAATTAGCCAGATTTTTTGGACCTCCTAGTTTAGTGATTGCCCGTATATTTTTGCCCTTTATCTGGATTTTAAATCAATCAACTCGATGTTTATTACGCTCCGCAGGAATTGAATATACGGGGCAGGGTTGGTACAAACAAGTAACTTCAGAAGAATTACAGCTTATTATTGCTACAGAAAGAGAATCTACTGGTTTGGAAGCAGAAGAAAGAGAATTACTCAACAATGTTTTTGAATTTGGCGATGTTTTGGCGGTAGAAGTCATGACTCCCCGTATTCGGATAGATTATTTATCTATTGACGCAACTTTTAGCGATTTACTCCAACAAGTAGCCACCAACCAACATTCTCGCTACCCAGTGATTGGTGATTCCCTAGATGATATTCAAGGTATAATCGATTATAAAGACTTAGCATTACCTCTGACAGAAGGAAAAGTCAATCCTCAAACTTCGATTAAGCCTTGGGTAAAACCAGTCCGTTTTGTAACCGAATCTACTCCTCTCAATGAATTATTATCGATGATGCAGAGATCGCAGCTACAAATGGTAATTATTGTCGATGAGTTTGGCGGTACTTCTGGCTTGATTACTTTTCAGGATTTGATTGCGGAAATAATCGGTGCAGAACGAGAAGTAACTGAAGCGAAAGAAGATTCCGTGCAAATGTTAGATGAAAGTTCTTTTTTAGTTCCGGCACCAATGAATTTAGAAGAAGTAAATCAATTGCTGGGACTAGATTTACCTATAGGAAAAGACTACTATACTTTGGCTGGTTTTTTATTAGACCAGTGGCAAAAAATCCCTACTCAAGGAGAAACTTTGCATTACCAAAATCTTGATTTTACCGTTACTGTAGCCGAGGATAATCGTCTCTATCAAGTCCTAATTCATCGTCGTGAACCTTCCTTTGTGGAAGAGGTGTTAGATGATAGCGATCGAGAACGGGAAAATGATAATGTTCCTTCTTCTATTATAAAAAGCGATCGAGCAAGCTAGTATTGCTTTACAGAAGTAATAAGTAATAAGTAATAAGTAATAAGAATATCAAGACAGTATAGTAGGACTTTCTTTACCATAAATTATTTGGTTTGCGCTCGCCTGAAAGATAGGGATTTTTTTCAGGAAAACGATCGCTTAATTCAGTGACAATTAGAACATTCTCTAAAGCATCTTGATAAGCTCGATCGCGAATTTCTGCTAAATAATTTTTGAGGCTAGGGCTATCTTCAAGTAATAATCTAATTTGACGAGATTGTTCTACAATTGTTAGTCGCCAACCTCGTTCGTTTCTTTCTTTTTCTTCGTGCCAGTAATCAAGTTTGAGTTGATGTTCATACAATCTTACTAAGCGATTGTATAACTGACGACGATCGCGACGATTCAATCCTTCTATTTCCTCAATTAAATTGGCTATGTCTAGTTGTTCAAACTGTCTGTGCTTGAGATGAGCGATAGTTTGATCTAACCAAAGATGATAGTCCTTTTCATACAAGTTATTATTGCCCATCCTGTTTTTTCAACCCCAGTTACTGTCGAAATCACTATCTAAATTTAATTATCGCCCTAAAGATCGAGATTTTGTTAAAAAGAAAATAAATGAGTTGGCAATACTTAATAGATGGGAACGTAAATAAAATTTACTCTTAGCAAATTAAACGACAAAAACTGAGTGTTATCGATAAATATCTCTACGATGTCCAATTTGATGAATGGTAATTATTTTTTTCGACTCACTAAAAGAATAAATTACACGATAATCTCCAGTTCTTAGTTTACAAAGACCACTCAATTCTGCTGTTAATGATTGAGGAGGTATATGCTCAAAATTTTGAGCTAGCCATTTGATTTTTTTGAAGATACGTTTTTGCACTGTTGCTGTCATTTTCTCCAGGTTTTTAACGGCCTTCGGTTTAAATTCAACCGAATATTCCATTACCATTCTAAACCCAATTTATTAGCTACTTCTTCTGCGGGAATTCCAGAAACGCCAGATTCTGTCTCCTGTAAAGAATCCAACAGTTGTTGTTTAACGTCTTCTTTAAGTTCTAACTCTTTATCGGCATCTTCGAGATATTCTCCGAGGGTTTCTATCACAGTTTCTCGAATTATGGCTTTTAATTCTTGAACAGTTAGGTCTTTGACTTGCATAAGAATGGAAAATATTGCAATGTTATTTATGATGTAAGTATATTTTAGAATAATTATTGACAAGAGCGATCGCTCAAACCAGTTAAAATTAGAATACTCTCTAAAATAGCTCGATCGATCCACTTTTATAATATATTCCCCCCAAAGTTGGCTCCGCTAAGGGGGCAAAACCCAGTAGTAAGTTAGTCGACTATTACTTTTCAGATATCCTCATAGAAATATAAATTTGCAACAGTTTACTATTGGCTCTCTAGGAAAAGATGTTATCTGCAAGCTCGAGCGTATAATAAAAATAAAAAAATTACTCTTAGCTTTGATTTTATTCTGGCATTTTAACAGTTATTGTATTAGGAGTAATAATTAACTCACCACCTAAAGCTTCAATACGTTTCAGGGCAAGTTCTTTAACAGCTTCATCTCTAGAGTTAGAATATATCATCATCCAAGAGCTTACTTGAGCTTGTTTGCTATCGGGATTAATAGCTAAAAAATCTGCTGTTTCTCTTGCTCTATCGCCTATTATTTTGCTTATTTTATCATCGTGATATTTAGCCCATTCTGCTGCTGTTTCATAAGATTTTTGTGCAGCTTGGTTATCACCTAAAAATAGTAATTCATCTACTCCTTTATAAGTCCATACCAAATAAGATTTAGGACTTTCTGGAGATATAGATTGTAAGCCTTTTGTCATAAGAGAAACTGTAGTTTTTGGTTTTCCAGAAAACAGAGAAGTTGCTGGTGCTAAGTGAAGATAGGCATCAACAAAGTGAGGGTCATGTTTAACTATAGTTTTAAAATATTTTGAATTGAGATTATAACCAGTTTGGTTACGAGCAGGACGATCGCCAAAATATTGTATAAAATCTAGAAATGCCCAGTTAGCTACTAAATTACTAAAGCCAAAGGTAGGAATATTATTTAATAAGTTAAGCTTTATTTTTTGTGCTTGCTCTTGTTTAGCATATTTTTCTGGATGAGATTGATTAATAGCTGTAAGTTGATTACGTTGAAGACTAACAATACTACTTAAACAAACTAATCCAGTAACAGGTATGAGTAAAAACTGAAAAATACTATAGAAACCTCGATCGAAATTAGCTTTAATTTGCATTTTTATCTACTCTCCTATTTAAAAATATTGCCAGCAGCACAAGTATTCCCATTAATTGGTGGTAACAAATCATCAGCTACGTCAGAAGATTGACAGACAATTGCTGTATAGTTACCAGCAGAAACAAACATTCCTCCTGAATAAGCCCTCGTACCATCATCAGATGATTGGTTATTAGTAGGAGCAACAGTAGCACTGTTAGTATTAGCAACTATGTTATAAGCATCAATATATTTGTGATCGAAAGTTAGTCCTAATAAATTATTTATAATTACTGTATCGTTAGCACCTTGAGCAAAAGCTCTTTTTTCCCAATGATAGGCTTGTTGCGCTCGATTAATTGCACCAATAGTATGATAAAATTCTACTTCTCTAGCTTTACCAACTTGGCGAATAAAGTTAGGCATTGCCACAGCAGTTAAAACTCCCAAAATAATTACTACTACTAGTAATTCAACTAAAGTAAAACCAAAGTTAGAGTTTTTATTTCTATTTATAATTTGATGTAGAAGTTGAGTTATAAATTCTTTAGTCATCCTTATTTTCTCCTCAACATCAACAATTTTGTGATTTTGAGTTCTATAAAAAAGCCAGGCAGAAATTTTAGCCTGGCTGTACCTTTAAACAAAATGGGTAAATTAACCCAAATTCAAGTAAATTAAGTCAGTATTATCTAACTTGAGTTCCACCAGCAGCACAAGCAGTACCAGTAGTAGGAACAGCCAAGCTAGTGGCAGGAGTATCAGATTGACACATAATTTGAGTATAAGCACCACCACTGTAAAAAATACCACCAGAGTAAGCTCTAGTACCATCATTAACTGCCTCTGCATTTACAGGCGCAACAGTAGCACTTGTCGATCCAGTAGCTGTAATATTAAGTGCAGTTGAGGCTTCATTATTGCCATCAATATATTCGTTTTGGAGAGCTAAACCCAATCTAGCTGTAGTATCGCCAAAGACTTGTTTCTCAAAGTGATAAGCTTGTTGAGCGCGGTTAACAGTACCTACAGCATTTTTGATTTCAGTTTCACGGGCTTTACCTACTTGGCTGAGTAAATTAGGTAGAGCAACGGCAGCTAGTACACCGATGATAATTACAACTACCAACAATTCAATTAAAGTAAAACCTTTGTCACCTTTTTTATTACGAAGATTTTGTAATAATTTTGCAGCAAATAAGTTATTCATGATATTCTTCCTATATGAGTAATTTGTTTTAGTGGGTGGTTTTGTTTTCCTATTTAAAAACTACCCACTTTGATTTCATTTCCTATCATCTCAGCCAAATTTTTTTAGGAAGAAGTTAATAGGTGCGATGGGAAGTTAGTACCGCTCTGGTTTGTGGTCTTTTATATGGAAATTGAAGCTTGAAGTCGAGATTTAAGAAAATGGGGCGAAATTTCTTCACCTCGCGAAGCAAGTGGTGGTAGTTCATAGCTAACAGAATATATATCAGTAGGAAGCAATTTAGCTAGTGCAGGGCGGTGGAAATAACCCACCAGTTACAAAATCTTCAAAGCTTTACCCACCAATACTTCTGACTTCTGACTTCTGACTTCCGCGTAGCGGCACTAGTCTTATTGCCGATCCTGGTAGTGCATCGGAGAAAGTAAAATTGTTTGTGTGTAATATAGGATTGGCTATCTCTTATTTAGCCTCAAAAAGATTAACAAATGCCACAAATTGTCTGGTCAAATTATCTGCGGTATCGAGCCGAACTAAGAGGATGTTTGAAAAGGGTCATAGGTAGCGTAGTATTTTTATCCCTCTTTTGTTAGTCTAGGAAAAGTCTTACCATTTCTAAATTCTAAAACTCTTGTTTAGACT
>JAAUYH010062068.1_pt1 | contig 22082 bp, 20 predicted proteins | sample 7278061 | NCBI WGS metagenome assembly JAAUYH01 (sample SAMN14350203, study PRJNA611818) | marine sediment metagenome | isolation source: surface marine sediment (0.6m) | place: French Polynesia: Moorea | collected 2018-08 | reverse complement strand
TCGGCGGTCCGCCAGTAATGGGAACGCTTAGCAGGTCAACCTGCCCCTGGGACTGCGGTTCAAGAAACACCACTCGACTGCTGTCGGGGGTGATCTCGAAGAAAGTGATCTGCTCCGAGGCCGGAAGCGCCGCTGACAGGCGCACAGGCGCTAGGCCGCCCCGGGTTGGAACACTCCAGAGGTCAAACGCATTGTCCGTTTCGGCATCGTGGGTGTAGACCGTGTATTCCCCGTCGGGGCTGACCTTGAAATTAAAGACATTGCTGAAGCTCTGCCCGGCGCTGATCTTGATCGCTTCGTTCTGTGCCAAGGCGACGGTGATCGAGAAACCCGCAAAGGACACGGTCACGCAGGCAACAGCCAGGAACGTCCGGCTCAGCGCCCCAGGTATCGATAACCCGATTCGTCCCGACCGACCTTCGGTACCACTTTTTTTCACGTTTGCTTCTCTTGCCCACCCGATCTCTTATCATAATGTCTGATTCAGTTAAAACCGCACCAACGGACGGGCCCGACCGGGAAAACCAGGGTCACCCTGCGCCGAATCCATGATGCTGCCGGACAAAAACACCGCTGCAATGGCGAAACGGTTACGTGAAAGTCATGATCGGAGTCCCGGACCCATCTGAAACCGATGCAGGATTCGACAAAGATCTTGGCCTCGAAACTACACCTGGTTTCGAATAACTCCGTTTCCGAGTCAAATTTCACGTCCAGTTTGATCTCGCAAGCGGGAAGTGCGGCTGCTGGACGTCTGGGGTCGTCAATCACCGTAACGCGGTCGGAGAGCTACGCGTCGGAGGGAATCCTGAAAGTGTGAGCACCATGCTTGTGCCTGATCCAAATGTAGACCCCAAGAATCACTCCAAGAACATTGCTGCCGCCGGCCATGGCATCGAACCAGAGCGGGCTGTTTCCCTCAAGATGGAGAATGGTCGTTTCAATCCCCAACCAGACTACCAGCGGCACGGCATGCAGCACTGGGCTCGTCGGTGCGATCTGGGCCAGCACATACCCGGCGACAACGCAGGCAAAAACGGTCAAGCCTCCGCCCACGACAATCGCCGTCAGCGAGGATTCATGGGTGACCCGTCCAAACAGAGCGTCCTGGAATATCAGTGCACCGATGACGATGGTCGCGTAGCCCAGGATGGGAGCGCCAATGCTGCGGAGTACTTTGGTCATGGATCCACCTGCTGACTTCCAAAAAACAGAACGATGTTCTAATTTACACGAATGAGAGAACTATTGCATCCAACCAAGCAGGAGCGAAGCCGCGAGACTCAGGATCGGATCTTGAAGGCTACGGCCCGAATCCTTCGCCAGGAATCGTTTGACGACATCACGGTCCGGCGCATTGTCGAGGAGGCTGAAACGTCTATCGGCTCGTTCTACGCCCGCTTCCGCGACAAAGATGCCCTGCTGTCCATCCTGTATGCGCAGAGCGAAGAGCAACTCGAAAGTCGATTGCTTCGTCTCAGCAAGCGAGTTGGGCGGGCAAGCACTCTTGACGAGTTGACGGACCTGACGGCCGATCACTTTGTGGCCCTCTACGGGGAAAACCCAAACCTGAGTCGCGCCCTGTTCGAATACGCGACCCGCGATCCGGACTCGGTCGGATCCAAAGCGCTGTCCGCCCAGCGACTTCAGCAATACGGTTTCTTGATCGATGCACTGGCGTCCTTCAAGAATCGAATTACCCATGGGGATCCGACCAGGGCTGTTGAACTGGGCCTGTACTTTCTTACGGTAGCCTGCAGAAACCGTTTGTGTTACCCGTTTGGTCCACAGTCACGGACGCTCAAGATTTCAAAGACGGAACTGAAATCGGAGCTGTCGCGTTTGTTGCTTGGCTACCTGACTGCATAGGTCTGATGCTCGAAAGGCCGGCGCTGAAGGATCCATTGAGGCACCGAGACAAGAAAGCAGCTGCATATGGACAGCCGCTTTCTCGGTATCTCGCTCCCCGAGACGGACCGCTGAAGTTGCTGCACCGTCATGAACTGCAATAGTTCGTCACCGCCTGGAAGAAGCTTCCACGGAAATGTCGAAGGTCCTCGATTGCCGCCGCCGATCATGCAGCTTTGCGATACCGTCGCTTCCTCTGGCGTCCGGGGCCGGCTGATCGTGTTTTCGGCCCTTGCTTGTTTGTTGACCGGCTTCCCCGGCTAACAGGGTTTTGATTGTTGTGACTTCTGTTGCGCAAACCGTGTTTCTCGGTGCTCGGCTGAGGTCTGATTGAAGGGTCGGGCTCGAAACCCGGTTCTTCGACTTTGGGCAGCTTTTGCTGAAGCAGCTTTTCAATGCCTTCAAGAAGCTTCTTTTCTTCACCACAAACCAGCGACACAGCTTCACCGCTGGAACCGGCTCGGCCGGTCCGGCCGATGCGATGGATATAGTCCTCGGCAATATTGGGCAATTCGTAATTCACGACGTGGGGCAGGTCGGTGATATCGATGCCCCGAGCGGCGATGTCAGTGGCTACCAGTACCTGGACGTTACCCTGCTTGAATTCTGCCAGGGCACGGGTTCGAGCCGACTGTGTTTTGTTGCCATGGATGGCCAGCGCCGGGACGCAGGCCTTTTGCAGCTGCTGCGCCAGGCGGTTGGCGCCGTGCTTGGTTCGCGTGAAGACCAGCACCTGCTGCCAATCGTGCTGTTTGATCAGGTGTATCAACAACGCGCGTTTGTTGTGGCGATCCACGGGGATTACGCGCTGAGAAATCCTGCTGGCAGTTGCGTCACAGCGCGGTACTTCGATGACCTGGGGCTGGTTCAGGAGTTGATCGGCCAGCGACTTGATCTCGGTTGAAAAGGTGGCCGAGAACAACAGGTTTTGTCGGGTTTGGGGCAGTAGATTCAGGATTTTTCTGATGTCTCGAATAAAACCCATATCCAGCATCCGGTCAGCCTCGTCCAGCACCAGGATCTCGATGCGTGACAAGTCGACGGTGCCCTGCTGGTGGTGATCCAGCAGGCGGCCGGGTGTGGCCACCAGGATATCGACGCCGGTGCGCAATCGGCGCATCTGAGGACGTATATTCACGCCTCCGAACACCGCCAGGGATTCCAGGTCGAGGTAGCGGCCATATTCGCGGACACCGTCCTCCACTTGGGCGGCCAGTTCCCGTGTGGGCGCAAGAATCAGAGCTCGGGGGTACTGCCGAGCGGTGGATTGCTCGTTGTGGGTAAGTCGATGAAGGATCGGGAGGACAAAGCCGGCTGTTTTGCCCGTACCCGTCTGCGCCCCGGCAAGCAGGTCGCCGCCGGAAAGCACAGCCGGTATGGCTTGTGATTGGATCGGTGTGGGCTGGTCGTAACCGCGCTCATCAACTGCGCGCAGAATCTTATCGGCGAGGCCGAAGGATGAAAAGGTCATGTTTATTCCTGATGATTTCGACCCGCCGGCGTCGCCGGTGCGTTCACGCACAGCGCCAGTCCGAGGCAAGTCTAGGATATATGGGAGGCCGGATTTGGCTGCGGTAGGAGACTGGAGGTTACCGCCGGCCGCATGGTAACAGAATCGGACGGACGATGTGCAACTAATCCCATCGGCTCGCATTCTCGGATGACATCAGGGGCGGCGCGGTTCGCAAGGAGTTGTGTCCATAACAAGGGTGTATAGTGACCCTTTAGCTCGAGACGTCGCGTGCCTCTGCCAAACCAGACCCAACTCTCCGATCTGCGCGGGACCGCGCAGGTAGCCGTTGATGCAGTCCAGGGTATTGCTGATCTGGTGGAAGATATGCATCGCACCATCCAGTTGTTGCCCGGTCCGTTGGGGCCGGCCAACACCCAGCGAACCCGCGGGATTACTGGATTGGTCTATCGCAGTGTGAGAGGGATTGCCGGTCTGGTGGGTAAGGGCATGGACCTGGGGCTTGCCCCCTTGGACGAATGGCTGCCAGACGGGCTCTCATCGCCAGGACAGGACGCATTTCGATCCGCAATCAACGGCATTTGCGGCGACTACCTGGCGCGAACGCAAAACCCTCTCGCGCTGGATATGACTTTGCGATTCCAGGGGCGCCCCGTCGATATTGAAAAACCCCTCGCTCTCGTGAATGGAGCACAAGTCCCCAAGAAAATCGTTGTTTTTGTCCACGGGCTTTGTCTCAACGACAGTCACTGGGAACGGGATGGCCACAATCACGGATCCCGGCTGTCCGAGGATCTTGGCTGCCTATCGCTTTACCTGCGCTACAACACTGGCTTGTCAATTGCTGAAAACGGGCGTGAGCTGGCGGGAGTGCTGGAGCGACTGTTTAGTGAGTGGAAATCGCCATCAACCGAGCTGGACATCGTCGGACACAGCATGGGTGGGTTGGTTGCCAGGAGTGCCTGCCACCAGGCTCAACAGCTTGGGCACGACTGGCCGCGCCGGCATAAGCGGCTGGTATTTCTGGGCACACCACATCAGGGAACGCCACTGGATCGCGCCGGCCATGGGCTCGATGCCCTCTTATCGGTGAGTCCCTACTTGGCCCCATTCATGCGACTGGGCTCTGCCCGCAGTCAGGGAATCATGGACCTTCGCCACGGAGTCGTTACCTCGTCTGGCCGGACTCACGTGCCCCTTCCCCGAAACGTCTGCTCTTATACGGTGGCAGCCCTCAAAGCCGCAGACTCCAGTACCCTCAGCAAGCGGTTCGTGGGGGATGGACTGGTTCCGTTGAACAGCGCGCTGGGGCGACATCGCGATGCCCGGCGAAGCCTGGTGATACCCAAGGAGCGACAGTTTATCTCCCACCAGACCGGACACCTGCAAATTTTGAGCAACGAAAAGGTCTACCAGCGGTTGAGTGTGTGGCTGGACCAACCGGCCTGAGTGGGTCTTTTTCGTGGATGGATTCAGCCAGTGGACCAGGCGATCCTCGGAGAGTATCGCCTGGTCACCTCGAACTGGAGCACGTACGCCCCTGCGCTCGGCTTACGGATACGGATAAGTCGGATATCGGTGCTCCGGAATCCGCACGTCGTAGTGGGTCTGCAGGAACATGACGATGTCGGTCAGTTGTTGCACCGTCATGAACTCGTTGTACACCTCCATCTTGGACTCATCGCCCACAGCGATGACCTCTTTCGCGTAGCCGGTTGCCAGCTTGTGAGAAGGATTGATGATAGAGGTAACCAGTTCGCCATAGGTTTTGACGCGGGTGACTTCGCCGCCCAGCTCAAAGTAGGGGGGATCCTGGCCGGGGATGATCGGCAACTCTTCCCCGCGCACCGTGTGACACTGGTTGCACTCCATGTCGATGAAGGCTTCAAGGCCCGCTTCCGCGTCGCCGTCGGGCAGTCGAAATCCCCTTGCCGACCGCGGGTCTCCGTTACAGCCGCTCAGGAGGACGAGACCCAATCCAATGACCAATAATCTGATCAGGTTTTTCATTTGCCGCGCTCCCGCCCCAGCACGCTGGAGCTTTCGGAACACTTCATCGATAGCACAGAAACAATGGATGCAACAGTAGGGAAAACCGTGACGCCCCAGTATTTGCTTGCAAAATGCTGCTTTCGACGTCAAAATGCCTTCATGGGCATTCAAATTACCATCAGGGATGTGCCGGAGGACGTGCGCGATGAGTTGGCCGCCCGGGCAGCGCGACAACACCAATCCATGCAGGAGTTCCTTCGGGCGGAGTTGCAGCGCATTGCGTCAAAACCGTCCTTGGAATCCTGGCTGGAAGTTGTGACTGAGAGGAAGCAGTGCGCAGGAACACGCGTTAGTGTTTCCAAGATTCTGCGAGCCCGGGATGCCGATAGACGGTGACTGCGGTCGTAGACGCCTCTGTTCTCACCGCTGCACTCGTTGACAGCGGCCCCGAGGGCAGGTGGGCAGAAGCCGTCGTTGCGGCCGGCTCGCTTATCGCGCCAGAACTTGTTCTGGTTGAAACGGCAAATGTCCTTAGACGCCTCGAGGCGGCAAAGGACATCTCCGCGTTGGAGGCTACCAGCGCGCACCGCGATCTGCTGCGCCTTGATTTACAGCTCTTTCCCTACGCACCATTCGCGGATCGCGTATGGGAGTTGCGAATAAACCTGACGAGCTACGATGCGTGGTACGTTGCCGTGTCAGAAGCCTTCGCGTACCCACTGGCAACGCTGGATCGTAAGCTGACCCGGTCCAGTGGCGTATCATGTGAATTCCTGGTCCCCTGACTGCAGAGACCCGGATCGATAAGTCCGAAATAGTCTGCTGAAACAAAAAGCGGCCGTCTAAATCGACAGCCGCTTTTTGTTGAAATCTGGCTCCCCGAGACGGGCTCGAACCGCCGACCCGCTGGTGAACAGCCCGTTTATTGAAATTTAACCTGTTGTTTTTAAATCATTTTTGGCGAGATGTCCCGTTGCATTTTGCACAACTGTGCATAACCGTGCACACGCGCCTTGCGGAACGAAGAAGCCCGCCATTTGCTACTCTCCGGACAAGCTGCAGCGGCGATTATCATGCCTTTGTAGAGGAATCTGATAGTCTACGGTCAACTCTCGACATGCTTGGGCAAGGCTGGATGGATCTGTCGATCCCGTGAGTGCGGCGGCGGTAAAGAAACTCGAGCGATCGTCAGGCCGCGCACGCATATCGTTCAAAAACGGGCCGGATGGGACCGCTCTGGATGATCTCTACCAAAAGGGATGCACCAAGGTGCGTTTTCCTCGCCACGATGGCGCGCGGCCACAAGCCGTTCTTCTCAATACTTCAGGCGGTCTCACCGATGGAGACGAACTTGTTACTGAGATCGAATGGGGCATAGGTACCGGTGCGGTCATCACGTCGCAGGCAGCGGAGCGCATTTATCGATCGCGCGGCGGTGATGCCTGTATCAGAACCGAACTGGTCGTCGCACGAGACGCCACGGCCTTATGGGTGCCTCAGGAGACCATATTGTTCGACGGCGCACGATTGCAGCGAAAAACATTGGCAAAGTTGACTGGGTCGAGCCGCCTGCTGGCCATTGAGAGCCTGGTGTTTGGTCGAACGGCTATGGGCGAAGTGGTTCGAACCGGCTCGATCGATGATGGTTGGCGCGTGCAGATTGACGGCAAACTCGAATTTGCCGATCGCCTGAGAATAAACAGTGACAATGCGCCGTTCGATGTGGTGCTTTCCAGCTCGGCTGGAGCGAACGGTCACGTCGCAATGGCGACCATTGTCTTTGTGGATCGAGACTGCGGCCGGCACGTCCCGGCACTTCGCTCGGCGATGTCGCAATGCCGGATTGTCGGGGGCGTCAGCAACCTTGGGCCCTTGCTGCACCTGAGACTGCTGGCTGCGACTGGTCATGCTCTGCGAGACGGTCTGGTATCGGTATTCGATGTGCTGGTCCGCGAGCTGGATGAGACGTTGCCCCGTGTATGGCAAATCTAACAAGGACAAATTTCCATGCAATTGACGCCCAGGGAAAAGGACAAACTTTTGGTTTCAATGGCCGCAATGGTTGCGCGCCGGCGTCTGGAACGCGGCGTCAGGCTCAATCACCCGGAAGCTGTGGCGCTGATATCCGATTTTGTGGTGGAAGGAGCACGCGACGGTAAATCGGTTGCGGAGCTGATGGAGGATGGCGCGAAAGTCCTTACCCGCGATCAGGTCATGGACGGCATTGCAGAAATGATCCATGACGTGCAGGTAGAGGCTACATTTCCTGACGGCACCAAGCTCGTGACCGTTCATCAGCCAATACGCTAGGAGATCATCCAATGATTCCCGGAGAAATCCTGACTGCCGAAGGCACCATCGAAGTCAATTCCGGTGCGGAGGTCACGACGATAACGGTCGCCAATGCCGGTGACCGGCCAATCCAGGTTGGGTCGCACTACCACTTCTACGAAACCAATGCCGCGCTGCAGTTCGATCGTGACGCGGCGCGCGGCAAACGGCTCGATATTCCCGCCGGTACGGCGGTTCGCTTCGAGCCCGGGCAAAGTCGCGACGTCAGCCTTGTTCCATTTGGGGGCGGACGCGCCGTCTACGGCTTCAACCGGAAGATCATGGGGGCTCTCTGATGGCGACAATCTCACGAAAAGCCTACGCAGCGATGTATGGCCCGACTACCGGTGATCGTGTCCGGCTTGCCGACACCGACCTGATTGTGGAAGTGGAGTCGGACCGGACCCAGTATGGCGACGAGGTGAAATTTGGTGGCGGAAAGGTGATTCGCGACGGCATGGGCCAGTCGCAAACCTCGCGATCCCAAGGCGCAGTGGACACAGTGATCACCAACGCCCTCATTATTGACGTCGGCGGCATTTACAAGGCTGACGTTGGCATTCGAGACGGCAGAATCGCGAAAATCGGAAAAGCTGGCAATCCTGACACTCAACCGGCTGTAGACATCGTCGTGGGGCCGTCGACGGAAGCCATCGCCGGCGAAGGAAAGATCCTCACGGCGGGCGGGTTTGACGCGCACATTCACTTCATCTGTCCGCAGCAGATCGACGACGCATTGATGTCCGGCGTCACCACGATGCTGGGCGGTGGCACAGGGCCCGCGACCGGAACCAACGCCACGACCTGTACGCCTGGAGCCTGGCACATCGGGCGAATGCTGCAGTCCGCGGACGCGTTTCCGATGAATCTTGCATTCGCGGGCAAGGGCAATGCGTCTCTGCCTGCTGCACTGGAGGAGCAGGTTGTTGGCGGTGCCTGTTCGCTGAAGCTGCACGAAGACTGGGGTACCACGCCCGCCGCCATCGACTGCTGCCTGTCCGTCGCTGATGCCTTTGACGTGCAGACCATGATTCACACCGACACACTCAACGAAAGCGGATTTGTCGAGGACACGGTTGCCGCCTTCAAGGGGCGCACCATTCACGCTTTTCACACCGAGGGTGCCGGTGGTGGCCATGCCCCCGACATTATCAAGGTCTGCGGGCAGCCCAATGTTTTGCCATCGTCAACGAATCCGACGCGGCCCTACACGGTGAATACGGTCGATGAACACCTCGATATGCTCATGGTGTGTCACCACCTGGATCCTTCGATTGCCGAAGACATCGCTTTTGCCGAAAGCCGGATCCGCAAGGAAACCATTGCCGCCGAAGACATCCTTCACGACCTTGGCGCGTTTTCAATTATCGCGTCAGACAGCCAGGCGATGGGGCGCGTCGGCGAGGTGTTGATCCGGACCTGGCAGACGGCCGACAAGATGAAAAAGCAGCGGGGCCGGCTTGCTGAGGAATCCGGTGACAACGACAATCTCCGCGTTCGCAGGTACATCGCCAAATACACCATCAATCCGGCGATTGCCCACGGCGTTGCCGACTACATTGGCTCTGTTGAGGAAGGCAAGCTGGCCGACCTTGTGCTGTGGTCGCCCGCATTTTTTGGGGTCAAGCCGGACCTGGTTCTCAAGATGGGCAGCATCGCGGCCGCACCCATGGGTGATCCGAATGCGTCGATTCCAACGCCGCAGCCGGTGCATTATCGGCCGATGTTTGCAGGCTTTGGCGGGGCGGTCTCCAAAAGTGCGGTGAGTTTTGTGTCCCAGGCGTCCCAGGATGCAGGTATCCGGGAATCACTTGGACTTGCCAAGGAAACGCTGCCGGTTAGCAATACCCGTGGTGGAATCAGCAAGTCCAGCATGAAGCTGAACGACTATTGTCCGGCCATAGAGGTTGATTCGGAGACCTACGAAGTCCGCGCCGACGGTGAACTGCTGACCTGTGCACCGGCCACCGAACTGGCCCTGGCACAGCGCTACTTCCTTTTTTGAGATGACAAAATTGCTGGCACAGAGGGTGGTCCAGGCCCCGCCGTCGGCGGATGACGTAGTGGAACTCGACTACAACGAACGTCATCGGCGTCGAATCCAGATGCAAACTTTGACCGGACGTGAATTCCTGCTCGATTTACCGCGCGCAGTCGCGCTAGCCGACGGCGACGGCCTGGAACTCAGCGACGGCACGATGGTGATGGTTCGGGCACGGGCGGAACGCGTTGTCGATATACGCGCAAAAGACGCGAAAGGTCTGACAACGCTCGCATGGCATCTCGGCAACCGCCACCTGCCTGCCGAGATCCGACCGGATTCGATCCGAATTCTTTATGATCACGTCATCGTCGAAATGCTCAGGGGGCTGGGCGCAGATACTCGCGCTCTGGATGCGCCTTTTCACCCGGAACCTGGCGCATATTTCCATGACCACTGATGGAGAACTGTACCGACTGATGTCCTGGCTGTCTCCGGCTTACCCGGTTGGCGCGTATGCGTATTCCCATGGCCTGGAAAACGCTGTCGAAAACGGCCTGGTGGTTGATACGGCAACCGCGTGCGACTGGATTGCCACGGTGATATCCAGTGGGAACGGCCAGTCTGACCTGGTGTTTGTGTGTGCGGCCTGGGATCGTGCCGCTGACCCCCAGGGTCTTGTGGACCTCAATGAATTTGCGCTGGCATTCCAGCCCACGGCGGAACTTCGACTGGAAAGCAGCGCACAGGGCAAAGCGTTCACCAAGGTCAGCGCAGATGCCTGGTATTGCCGTGCAATTGACACCTTGGAGAAATTGCCCGGCGCCGAGATTGCCTATCCGGTCGCCGTGGGCGCACTGGCGGCAGGCCACGGTATTTGCAGGCAGACGACGATGCTGGCCTACGCACACGGATTTGCGTCAAATCTGGTTTCGGCTGCGGTTCGCCTGGTGCCGCTGGGTCAGACCGACGGTCAGCGTATTACCGCCAGCCTCATGCCCATCGCCGAAGCCGCCGTCGCGGAAGCCATGGACACACCCTTCGAAGACGTGGCGACCGCAACGCCAATGGTGGATATTGCGTCGATGAATCACGAATCACAGTACACGAGATTGTTTCGATCATGAGCAGAAATGGGGCGCTTCGGGTTGGGATCGGCGGACCGGTGGGATCGGGAAAAACAGCCCTGACCGCAGCGTTATGTAAAAGCATGCGCAGCGAATACTCCATCGCCGTCATTACCAACGACATCTACACCCGGGAAGACGCGGAGTTTCTCGTACGCGCGGAAGCTTTGCCCAATGAGCGCATCGTCGGTGTGGAAACCGGGGGTTGCCCCCATACCGCCATTCGGGAAGATGCGTCGATGAACCTTGCGGCAGTTGCCGACATGAGTGCCCGGTTTGATGATCTGGATCTGCTCATCATCGAGTCTGGCGGTGATAATCTTGCCGCGACCTTTTCGCCCGAGCTGGCAGACATCACGATTTACGTTATTGACGTTTCTGCCGGGGACAAAATCCCACGCAAGGGCGGACCCGGTATCACGAAATCCGATCTGCTGGTCATCAACAAGACTGACCTGGCGCCGCTGGTCGGTGCCGACCTTGGAGTGATGAATCGTGACGCCACCCGCATGCGTGGCAACAGACCGTTCGTTTTCGCAAACATGAAGCTGGGAGAGTCGCTCAATGAGATTCGCGCCTTCATCGAGAGGGTTGGCGGCTTGCAGTCCCGGGAGATCGGCGGGACCCAAGCCGATCTCTGACGTCAAGCCAACCCTGATGCGACAGCTGGTTTGCCCCCCTGGGCGTATGCTCCTGTCAGGACCCCAAAACGGTGACGTTATCCCGCACTGACCGGCCCGGATTTTAGGAACTCATTGGGGCCGTCAAGGGCGTCGGTTCGCAAAAGTCCGGCACTGGTAGTGCTGAAACAAAAAGCGGCCACAGCCTGACGCTGTAACCGCTTGATGTGATTGAAGAATTCTGGCTCCCCGGGACGGGCTCGAACCGCCGACCCGCTGGTTAACAGCCGAATTTTTGCATTATAAGTAATTGTTTTTAAATTATTTTTGGCGAGACGTCCCGTTGCATTTTGCACCACTGTGCATAACCGTGCACAACTGAGTTCGGCAAAAGTCCGTCATTGCCAAGTCAGCGTTACCGCGGAAACGTCTACGTGGCAATGCAAGACCTGACTCCCAATTTTCCTTTGCCTGGTGCTCCAATGTGTGCCTAAACGACGGCTGTTTGCATGTTTCAGCTCCGTCCTCAATACTGAATCGGTAGCGTTTTCGGCAAAATCCACACTTCCATTCCAATGGCACGAGTCGCTGGAATGGAATTGCCGTAGGGGAAGCAGTTCCATCACCATTTGGATCGACTTGATCCGCCTGGGGAATCCACTGCGTGGTCTGAAAGCATGCTCCATCGTCAGCGTTCTGTTCGACCGACGGCTTAGAAGATGGGACCTCACCATGAAGAAGTTTGTGTTTCTACTGGTTTTCCTGGGGCCGAATCTGGTCCAGGCCCAGCCCTGCATCGAATTCTTTCAGGACGAGAACTTCGGAGGCACCCGGTGGTCCTGGTTCTGCGGAGAACCCGAACCACCGTTTTCAGCGTGGAACGACGAAATCACCTCCATCAAGGTGCCACCAGGCTACCGTGTGAGCACCTTCAATAATTCCCAATTCGGAGGCACGCGCAAGGACTTTGTCGGCAACGTGCCCAACGTCGGCTCCGATTTCAACGACGTCATTTCGTCGTGGAAGCTGGAAGTCTTCGACTCCTCCCGCTGCGTGATTGGCTACGCCGGCGAGGGATATCAGGGGGAGGCCTTTGCCTTCTGTCCACCGGACTCGGGTTTGACGGCGCCTCCTTTCAGCCGCTGGAACGACAATATGCGGTCCATCGTCGTCCCGCCGAATTACCGGGTAAAGCTTTGCGTGGACGTGGCGCCGGGGCCCGTGGGCCGGGGCCTGTGCCGCACCTACTTCCGCAGTGTGCCCGTGATCGGCCCACAATTTTCCTATATCGAAACCGGACCCTTTGAGCCGGACAATTTCACTATGGTGATCATGTCCGATCCGCAGTACCACTATTGTGATTCGCCAGCGTGCCGAAGCATTCCGTCCGCGGCGCCGCCTTCGAACACCAACAACGACATCTCGAGAACCCTGCAGGCTAACCTGTGGCATGCGGAAACCATCAAGAAGATACGCGACCAGGCCGGAAACTCCCGCTTTGCGGGGGTCATTGTCAACGGCGATCTGACCCACGGATCTCCGGGCGGCCAAATTCGGGAAACCCAGCTCAATGATTACTACACCGACTACGAAAACAGGTTTCAGTTCAACACCTGGTCAGGACTCGGCAATCACGACTACGACAACCATGTTGGCTTGGGCGGCGGGGACCACGCCTGCAATCGCGGCTTGGATATTGAAGCCATAGGCGACTGCACCATCTGGATGATGCGGGATCTCGTCGGGCGGATTGTCACCATGGACACCACTGACACGGATTACACGATCAGCATCGAAGCACTGGGCTTTGAGCAGTACTATCGCGGCAGCTTTGCCTATTCCTGGGAAGTGGGGAATTACCACTTCGTGCAGCTGCACAACCATCCCGCATATGTACGCAACCAGTCGGCCTACCTTTCGGCTGAGATTCTCCGGGTGTTCATCGAGGTCAGAAAGTCATTGGCGTGGCTGGACAACAACCTGAGTGTTGCTGCATCGAAAGACGCCATTATCAACATGCATGTCATGTACACCGACAATGCTCAGCGTGGCCGTTTCAATGCGACCGTCACGCCAGACGACTGGACGGAGTTTCGAAAGATCCTGGGTCGCCACAATAACGTGAGGGCAATATTTGCCGGGCACATCCATGAGTGGGCTGGCCAGGACAAGTCGTTCATCTCCGGTTTTGGGCCCGGAGAAGGAATAACCTCCCTGATCGAAGACCCGAACAACCCCGGTCAGTTTATCCCCGGCAGAGTGGTACCCATTTTTTACGGCGGATCAGCGCAATACAGCAAGCTGCTCTGGGTCCGTTTCCGACCTGAGGAAATGACGGTCTGGACCATCGACACCCGGGGCGGCAACGCGCCCTGCGTGGAGGCCAATGGGCAGTTCACCTGTCCGGGAATCGTGGACACCAAGACCATTGAATGGGCGCCCCCGGCCCCGGTTGAACCGGTGGAGCTGGTGGTCGAAAGAGTGAGCACGGACCTGGCGGGGACAGGCACCGGCACGGTTTCGGTGACGCCTGATCCCGTGTCCAGCATCGGCGGAAATTTCTATACGCCGGGAACCGTCGTTGAATTGACGGCAGTCCCGACGGACCGCTCGGAATTTGTAAATTGGCTGGGTACGTCGGGCAGCTGTAACAGCAACCCCGTCTGCACGATCACGCTCGATGAAAAGAAAAACGTCCGCGCCATTTTTGCGCCCAGGCCGGTGCTGACTCTGGACACGCAAGGGCCCGGTAGCGTTGACCCATCCCCTGCCGGCGACAGCTGCGGTGGTGGCTGCAGCCTTTATGCCCAGGGGGATGCCGTTGGCCTGTTGCCCACCCCCCAGGCAAGGGCAGCATTCGACCGCTGGGAGGGCGACCCGGACTGCGGCGACAACAGCGTCACCATGAACGGCGACCGGACCTGCACGGCCGTTTTCGCGATTTCGAATTATCTGCTGAACGTCACCGCCGATGGCGGATCGGTGGAAAGCAACGAAACCCCAGGAATCATTGACTGCGGGATGGACTGCGAGGAACTGTATTCGGCAGCCGGCGGTGCCCAGAGCCTGGTGCTGACGGCCACAGCGGATCCGGGTTTCCAGTTCGTGCGCTGGTACGGCGACACGGACTGTTCCGACGAAGACGAGAACGACGGCTTGCCCGAACGAATCAGCATCACGGTGGGCACCAGCGACGTGACCTGCAGCGCCCGGTTCGTTGAAATCGGCACCGAGTTCGACCTGACGGTCGACAAACTCGGCGTGCCGGCCCGGGTGATGGGCACGGCCCAGCCCGCGTCCAGTTCCGACGGCCTTGACTGCGCCTTACCCTCCTGTTCCCAGTCCTATCCCGTGGGCACCCAGGTTCAGCTGGAGGCTATCCCCCTGCGCGGATCCATTTTCGAAGGCTGGGACGGCGATCCGGACTGCGTAGACGGGATGGTGACGCTAACCGACAACGTGCAGTGCAGCGCCCGGTTCACCGCCAAAGTGCTCCTGGTCGACGGCTCCGACAACGACACCCTGAGAAGCCAGTACGTGTCGGTGTTTAATTCGCTGCCCGATATCGACTACGACGAATGGTCCGTGCGCAGCCCAAGCTCCACCAGCAACCCCGATGGCCGGGCGGAACCCAATGCCGACGATCTGGCGGCTTACAGTCGGGTAATCTGGTACACCGCGGACGCGTTTGCCGACGGGGAAGTCTCCCTGAGCGCTGGTCCAAGCTCCGACGCGGAAGACGCACTGGCGGGTTTTCTCGATGGCGGTGGCTGCCTGCTGATCTCCAGCCCCCAGTACCTGACCGACCGGGGCGTCACCCAGTTTGCTGAAACCTACCTTGGCCTGAGCGAAGTCGTGAGCAACGGTGGTCAAACCCAGATCACGGGAGGCGGGCCGCTGCCCGGATTCAACACCCTGGGGCCGTTGTCACTCAACCACGACGACGAGGGTCTGAACGCGGCTCTTACCGAATCCGCGGTCCGGCGTTACGTGGAAGCCGGCAACGAGGTGATGCTGGAGTACACCGGTGGCGGAGTAGCCGCGGTGCTCCGAGACAACGGCATACATCGCACGGGTTACATGACCTTCCCCTTTCTTGCGCTGCCGGCAGGAACCAGTCGTATCGACGTGATGGGAGCCTTTATGGACTTCTGCCTGCAGGTGGAGCGCGACGACGTGTTCGAAGAGAACGACGACTTCAACGCTGCAACTCCACTTGAGGGTGAGGTGGCCCTGACGGAACTGCGGATCCTGCCGGGCAACTCCGATGTGTTCCGCTGGATCCCTGACTGGAGCGCCGACGCCCGAATCACGGTCTCGTTCCCCCGAGAGTCCGGGGACCTGACTCTGGAGGTGTTCGACCAGTCACAACAGCCTGTTGGAAGTGTGCAGGGCTCGCTGGACCTGGAGGAGCTGCTGCTGGCGGACGTTGCGCCAGGCCGGCTTCACTATATTCGGGTGTCGGGCGTCGGTGCGGCTTCGAATCGATACGCTTTGGCAATCGCGCCGGCCGGCCCCATGCCCGGTGATCGGGACGGCGACGATGTGGCGGACTCCGAAGACCTTTTTGAAGACGACCCCCTGGAAAGGTCCGACAATGACCTTGACGGAATCGGCGATAACGGCGACACGGACGACGACAACGACGGCATGTCTGACAGCTACGAAATGCTCCACAACCTCGATCAGTTCGACCCTGGAGACGCCATCGAGGACCCGGACATGGACGGCTTTACCAACGCCGAAGAAGCCGAGTGGAACTCGGACCCGCGGGATGAAAACTCCACGCCGCCCACTTTTACCGAGGCTGCATTTGTCTGTGACGGTACCGGCCCCTGCACCACCATCACAGACCTCCTGTTCGCCAGCGGGTTTGAACCGGAAGACCCTTGATGGTAAATGCCCGGACATGGGGCGCCGGTACGAAAAAGCCCTCGCCGATTAGGCGAGGGCTTTTTGAAATCTGGCTCCCCGGGACGGGCTCGAACCGCCGACCCGCTGGTTAACAGCCAGCTGCTCTACCAACTGAGCTACCGGGGAATTGAGGGCGCGTAGTTTCCGCAATTCTGTGCGGTGCGTCAAGGGCAAAATAGTCTGAATGCGGCACTCAGCCGGGACTTGGTTCGTGGGGTCCGGATGATTCAGCAGCCGACTGGCGCTCCAGTCGCTCCGCCAGCCAGACTTTGATGATGGACTGCCTGGTAACGCCGATTCGACGAGCCTCTCGGTCCAGCCTTTCGATCATCCAGATGGGAAAATCCACGTTGACCCTTCTCTGGGCTTGCTTGGGGCGGGTGGCGCTGTCCAGATCGAGGAATTCCGTGATGTCCTTGCCAGATTCGAACGCCTGGTCGAATTCTTTAGCCTTCATAAAGTGCTGCCTCCCTGGGCGTGGATCGCCGAGCTGAAATGATGCGGATCGCATCGCCTCGATAGGTAATCACCGCGGTCCAGAGCTTTGCTTCTATCTTGCCAATAACAATGTAGCGAGGTTCGTCTTCCGTTCGAGCGGCTACCTTGAGCATTCCGGGGTCATTCCACAGTGCCTGGGCCTGAAGGAAGTCAATGCCGTATTTGTCTCGATTGGATTCGCTCTTGTTCAGATCAAACTCAAACTGCATTTTTATTCAAAAATAATACCATTAATATCACTAAAAAATGATATTTTTAGCACAAAATTGGCCTTCCACCCGGGCGGGTGTCACTGGCTCGGGGTCGTCCCTGGTTGGACAGGATGATGGCCTTGGGCGGAACCTTGGGATTGTCGTGGCACAGGGCGAAGGTCAGGTTGCTTCCGGGCGAATAGCCGCTGGGCAGAAAGCTGATGGCGCGGCGGGCGCGGGATGTGGTGAGGCTGACGCCCGGTGGCATGGCGGTTCCGCGATGGACGATGCGGTCGCCAGGGTCCACTACGCGGTTGACGGTGGCGTCCACGAACACGATCCAGCCCACGGCCCAGTCGGTGGCGCCGCTGCAGGTCTGGCCATCGATGCTGGGGCAGAGCACGGCCCGCCGGCCCTCGGTGACGGCAGTAAGCCGGGCCAGGGAGAGATGGCCGAACAGGCGGTTGTGGGTCACTTTGAGCTGCTGGGCAGCCATAAAAGTCTGGAAGGACGGGATGCCGATGCTGATAACGATGACTACCACCGAAAGGGTGGTCATCAGCTCCAGCAGGGTGAATCCCTGGCATCGAGCGGCGTTCCTTCGCATGGCTCGGGCTCCGGCGGGTTGAGGTGGGTTTAATCTGACTCGAAATCGGGTCGGCTCATATCCGATTATTCCTTTGTACGTGTAGGGGCAGCCCTTCGGGACAGATGCGACGGATTCTCAACTCGTCGTCATCCTGAACTCGATCCCGGATCAGGTTCGGGATGACATATTGAATGTGCCCTTCGGGCTGTATTTTGAGATTAGGATCCATCTGAGATTGGGGTCAGTAAAGCTCTTGATCCAGGCAGTGGATTCATCGGGGGCTTCGATCCAACGCTTCGACGGCGTAGGGCGTCAATGACGATGGCCGCACTCCAGCTCGTCGCAGGCGGCAACGAACCCGGCTTCGAAACTTCAGATGGATCCTGAATCGAGTTCAGGATGACGAATGGTGTGGAATGACGAGTGGTGTGGAACGACGAATGGTGTGGGACCACGAATGGTGTGGGACCACGAATGTTGCGCAATGACGTTGTCGCTAGGACAGGTACTCCCGCAACCGCTCCAGCGCCTTCTCCAGGTTCTCACCGGAGGTCGCGTAGGACACCCGCAAGTGCCCCGGTGCTCCAAACGCACTGCCGGGCACCAGCGCCACGTTGGCCTTTTCCAGGATGTCGGCGGCCAGGTCCACGTCGTCGTGGAAGCCGCGCTCGCGGATGACCTGGATGAAGTCGGGCATCAGGTAGAAGGCGCCGTTGCCGGGCAGGCAGGTCACCCCGGGCAGGGCGTCCAGTGACTGGCTGAAGGCGTCGTGGCGCTGGCGGTAAACCCGGGTCATGTCTTCCACGCAGGACTGGTCGCCGGAGATGGCGGCTACGGCGGCGGCCTGGGAGATGGAGCAGGCGTTGGAGGTACTCTGGCCCTGGATCTTGCGCATGGCAGCGATGGCCGCCTCGGGACCGGCGGCGTAGCCGATGCGCCAGCCGGTCATTGCGTAGGCCTTGGAGACGCCGTTGATCACCAGGGTGCGGCCGTAGAGGTCCGGGCATACCTCCAGCAGGTGAACCAGGGGTTCTTCGCCCCAGTAAATAGATTCATAAATGTCGTCAGCCACCACCACAACCCCCGGATGCTGCCGCAGAACTTCTCCCAGGGCGGCCAGCTCGCCTGGGTTGTAGGCCTTGCCGGTGGGATTGGAGGGGGAGTTGAAAATGAACATGCGCGTCTGGTCGGTGATGGCCTCCGCAAGCTGCTCCGGCGTGATCTTGAAGTCCTGGTCCACGCCGCCGCTGATAATCACAGGCGTGGCGTCGGCCAGACCCACCATGTCCGGGTAGGACACCCAGTAGGGGGCAGGAATCACCGCCTCATTGCCTTCCTCCAGCAGTGCCAGGCAGGCATTGAAGATGGCCTGCTTGGCGCCGGAGGTCACCAGGATCTGGCCAGGCTGATAATCCAGACCGCTGTCCCGCTGCAGTTTGCCGATGATGGCTGCTTTCAACTCGCTGGTGCCGTCCACGGCGGTGTATTTGGTCTGGCCGGCCGCCATGGCTGCCCGGGCCGCGTCCTGGATATGTTCAGGGGTCGCAAAATCCGGCTCGCCGGCACTCAGGGACACCACGTCGACACCCGCCTCCCGCAGTTCGATGGCTTTTTTCGTCACGGTGATGGTGGCGGAGGGTTTGATGGACTGGACGCGCTGGCTGAGATGCATGACTGGGCCGTTTCAAATCACGTTTAGATCAGGCGGCTATCGTACAATGGTGAATTGGCCTAATCACGATGAATCTGTGAACGACATCACCGAACAGGATCAATTCCGGCTGGAGGCTCAGTTCAGCCCCTCCGGCGACCAGCCCGCTGCCATCCGCCAGCTGATTGCAGGCTTCCAGAACGGCCTGCAGCACCAGACCCTGCTGGGGGTCACCGGGTCCGGCAAGACCTTTACCATGGCCAACGTCATCGAGGCGGTACAGAAACCCACGCTGGTGATGGCGCCCAACAAGACCCTGGCGGCCCAGCTGTACGGGGAGTTCAAGGAATTCTTCCCCCACAACGCGGTGGAGTATTTCGTTTCCTACTACGACTACTACCAGCCCGAAGCCTATATGCCGTCCTCGGACACTTATATCGAGAAGGACGCGTCTATCAACGACCACATCGAGCAGATGCGGCTGTCGGCCACCAAGGCCCTGTTGGAGCGCAAGGACGCCCTGATCGTGGCGACGGTGTCGGCCATCTACGGCCTGGGGGACCCGGAACAGTACTTCTCCATGGTGCTGCACCTGAATCGCGGTATGCGGATTGACCAGCGTGCCGTGCTGCGGAGGCTGGCCGAGATGCAGTACACCCGCAACGACGTGGAGCTGCGCCGCGGCACCTTCCGTGCCCGGGGTGAAGTCATTGATATCTTCCCGGCCGACTCGGACCGGGAGGCCGTCCGGGTTGAGCTGTTTGACGATGAGGTGGAAAACCTGGCGGTGTTCGATCCGCTCACCGGAGAAGTGCTGCGCAAGCTGCCCCGGCTGACGGTCTACCCCAAGTCACACTACGTCACGACCCGCGGCACGGTGCTGGGCGCGGTGGACACCATCAAGGTGGAGCTGAAAGAACGGCTGGAGCAGCTGCGCTCGGTGGGCAAGCTGCTGGAGGCCCAGCGGCTGGAACAGCGCACAACCTTTGACCTGGAGATGATGGTGGAATTGGGCTACTGCCAGGGCATCGAGAATTACTCGCGGCATCTGACCGGGCGCGATCCCGGCGAGGCACCGCCCACGTTGTACGACTACCTGCCGCCGGATGCACTGCTGATCGTGGACGAGAGTCACGTGACCGTGCCCCAGATCGGCGGCATGTACCGGGGTGACCGGTCCCGCAAGGAGACCCTGGTGGAATATGGCTTCCGGTTGCCGTCCGCCCTGGACAACCGGCCGCTCCGTTTCGAGGAGTGGGAGGCGAGGGCACCGCGCACCGTGTTCGTATCGGCCACACCCCGGGACTACGAAATGGAGCGCTCCGGCGAGCCGGCGGAGCAGGTGGTTCGACCCACGGGACTGGTGGATCCGGAAGTGGAGATCCGTCCCGTGGACACCCAGGTGGACGACCTGCTGTCGGAGATCAACGACCGGGTGGCTCACGGCGACCGGGTGCTGGTCACAACGCTGACCAAGCGAATGGCTGAAAACCTGACGGATTACCTGGGTGATCACGGTGTCCGGGTCCGCTACCTGCACTCGGACATCGATACGGTGGAACGGGTGGAGATTATCCGTGATCTTCGGCTCGGCGAGTTCGACGTGCTGGTGGGCATCAACCTGCTGCGCGAAGGCCTGGACATGCCCGAGGTCTCCCTGGTGGCCATTCTCGACGCTGACAAGGAGGGGTTCCTGCGCTCGGAGGGTTCCCTGATCCAGACCATCGGCCGTGCCGCCCGAAACGCCAGGGGTAAAGCCATTCTCTACGCCGACAAGGAAACCGGCTCCATGCAGCGGGCCCTGGCGGAAACCGAGCGGCGCCGGGAGCGGCAGATCGCCTACAACGAAGAACACGGCATCGTGCCCCAGACGGTGTCCAAGCAGATCGCCGATATCATGGAAGGCGCCCGGTCCGAATCGCCCCGAGGCCGGTCCCGGTCGCCGGTGGCCCAGCGGCGGGTGGCGGAACCCTCGTCAGAATATGCCGCCATGTCGCCGGAAGAGGCGGCCAAGCGGATCAAGGCGCTGGAGGACACCATGTATGAGCACGCGTCCAACCTGGAATTCGAGGAGGCGGCCAGGATGCGCGACGAGATTGAGGCGATCAAGGCGTCCGGGTTGGGGGTATGAGTGCACCTCTTGCCCTGAAACACCGCGAGTGGTACTGTTCGCCGCCCCTGGTGTGGGCGATTAGCTCAGTTGGTTAGAGCGCCGTCTTGACATGGCGGAGGTCACAGGTTCGAATCCCGTATCGCCCACCATCCCTACGTTCTGGCGCGAAGCGCCCTCCTTAAAACGTCATCCCGGACCCCGATCCGGGATCCATCTGAATCCCCGAATTAGCCTCCGTCGACGGCCGCACGATCCCGGAGCGAAGCCATCGTCAATGACTCCCTCCGCCGCCACCGAATTCGATCGAAGCCCCCGGTCAAACCGCTGTCTTGATCGAAGGCATAACAGACCCGAATCTCAGATGGATCCTGAATCGAGTTCAGGATGACGGAATGTGGAACTCGATTCAGGATGACGGAAATATAGGGCCCCGACCAATTGAAGGCTTGATCGTATTGATCGCCGAAGTTTTTCTGGTCCATCCCCCGATTCAGTAGACTATGGCCATGACAGATTCGGGCCAAACGGCATCTCACGCACCCCCGCTGCTCTACACCGGGCCGGAAATCGCGGCCTATGGCTTCAGTGAAGGCCATCCCTTTGGACCCGACCGCCATGAAGTATTTGTTGCCGAACTCACCGACAGTGGCGTGCTTCCCAGGGTCCAGACCGCACAACCCCGCCAGGCGACCCGGG
>JAAUYH010097265.1_pt1 | contig 22093 bp, 15 predicted proteins | sample 7278061 | NCBI WGS metagenome assembly JAAUYH01 (sample SAMN14350203, study PRJNA611818) | marine sediment metagenome | isolation source: surface marine sediment (0.6m) | place: French Polynesia: Moorea | collected 2018-08 | reverse complement strand
CGTTATATAAAGTGAAATGGAATTTGTATTCGTGAAAACGATGTACAGCTTTTCAGCTGTACCTTGCTGTTTCTTTGAAATCCGTTTGATAAGAAAATATGATGTTGCTACATTCACACGTATTCATCGTTTGTTCACACTACTCCTACATCTTCTAGTAAGCCCTCATCGCTTCAAATCGAACCATTCTAAGCAAAATTCCTCTATTTTGTCGTTTTATGCCTGTATCAATAGGCTAAAATGACGATAACGGCAGTACTATAACATGCGATACCTTTTCAGTAGTCGATTTTGAACATTAGCTTATGGGAGCGTAATTGAAGTTTGGTTATTGTGAAATTATTCGGCATAAAGTTCTTTTTGATGGACGACTTCTCGTGATTGATCCCAGAGCTCACCACCATTCTAAGGTTCGCCATGTCTTGAAACGCGGTTTTATAGATTCGAAGGATGAAAGAAATCTAAGCACAAAACGCATTAGAAATTGTAATTTTATCGAGAAATCAGGTTCTACGTAATTATGACGTGCTGTTTTTTTATCAAACACTCCAGTCGAATATTGAAAAAGGGGTTGAAACGTCCTGTGCTGGAAGTCTCTATGATGCCACTAGCTACTCCATCTGTTTCTAATTAATTGGTCGGATTCCTTTTTCTTGCGTTCCAATACAATAGATCGCTTTGAACGAGCTCATACTTTTACTTAAGTAGACGCATTTTCTACAGTTTGAACAGCCCGCTTTTAAATGTTATGCCACCGTAGACGTCATTCATTTCTGTATGGGCCTTTCAGATTGGGCGCTCCGTACTGTCGGAGATTCTATTCTTTGTTACAGTTTGACCTAGATTCTTCGTAAGTGCTTTATATTCACGGCAACAGCTAGCATGTAGTAGTAAACAGCCAATCTCTGGTCATCGTTCAATACAGTGCACTTTATTAGATTGTTCATGTTTCCTTGTCTAAAAAAAGCTGGACTTCGATACAACTTCAATGACGTCGAATAAAGGTGGGAAGAGCAAGCAAATTTCACTGCCGATTTCTGCTGCACTCAGAACTGTTTCTTGACTACTATTAGTCTTACTCGTTACTGCTCTTGAGAAGAACTAAAGTACGAAGTAAAGAGACTGAAGTAAATGAAACGCCGATAAACAAGAAGTTTTACGAATCCTGTCAATTGACTTGAAACCGAAAGAGTATCTACTCTTCTTCTGCATTAGGAATCAAATCCAGAAGTCGCGTGGCCATGAGAAAGATGCTGAAGATGAGCAGATCATCTACCTAGTGACCTTTCGAAATGAATAAAAAGCCTAGAGTGGTGAAAAACTAAATGAAGGCATTTTTCTCGACCGATAGGCTATATTAAGTACTTCGGAGTTCGGTCATATGATTGAATGAGCGAAAACGAATTGTTCCAGACTGCAATTGTTGAACCGATGGAATTCAGTAATATGATTATTGAACAGGGCAGGCTATTATTGCGCTTGAGTCTGACACCATGCGACTCTCTAATCGTGAGAACGATTCTGTCCACCTGGAAGAGGTAATATTTTTCGGACATGATTCATGCACTGAATGGCTCTCTGCCCGTAGGATAGATACACTCCGAGATGAACTGCTATTGTATGCAGATATGATGAGCTGCAAACGGCACCCTAGTTTCTGTGTGTAGAGAAAGTAGAAGAATGGCAGTTCGATTGGCCTGATTCCGAATAGGGTAGCTATATTTCTGAACTAATTCATCGACTGTTATGTTTTGCCGGACCCTGAGCGAGAATGGTCTATCTAAACTTAAAGTGCAGGCATGTCTTCAGCGCATAACGTTCTCAAACTCAATAAGAGTGTCCGTCAACGCCTAAATATGATTTTTTTCCATTACATTTTTTCGTTGTAGGAGCCGAAAGACTCAGGCATTATCTGTCTTTATCAAATTCCATTCTGACTGGTATAGCTTTCTCTTATCATCCAGAAACGGTCCTCTAGTCCATTTCAACAATCCAGCGCGCGATTGTTGTCCATTAAACTCTTATTCTCCTTCTTGTCGCTGTATTCGATTATATCCTGCACTATCAAGTAGTAGGCGCGACAAGCATTGTGACAGCGCGAAGTCGCGAGGGTGGTAGCCGTAGGAGGTAATATTCGCACAATTACTAACCTGATCATGTACATACGCTGATAAACTTGTCGTCTCAGCAAGTGTGGGTACTATCGCCGCGGCGAATAAAAAATCGAACTACTAGCTTCTAGTAACATTTAAGTGAATACTTTGGGCTTTGCCGTTACTAGGGGAGTGTTAAATCGAAAACTATGAAATACACCCTTCAGCTTTGCTTTCTTAATGTCAACTAGCCCTAGAATTGTCACACTTGCAATAAATCGCCCCTTTCTCAAAATAATCAACTCATGCTGGGTTTTCACGTCGTTTAAGTTACCTCTGCGATTCCGGAATCGATCTCTCTTTCTTCGTCGTATTTATAATATTTTACATAGCCTCCATTCTGTTCGCGCCCTATCTGCATTGTCCCTTTCCATTTTCTTGATTATTGTTACCTTCCCCACCATCTACATCGCCGATCTTCACCGATATATCACGTCGTCACAGTACATTACCTTGCCCTACTATGCGAAAAGTGGTTCTAGAACCAATTTCTGATAACTCTTCATCCTGCCCTACATAAAGAGCTGTGTTTTTCGCGTGATGAATGCAACAATTAATTCATCGGTGTTCATCCTATGATCCTAGTTTCGTCACCAAATAACCCGCTCGCTTCTCTATAATCCGAATTGTTCGGATAAAACGAACGGCATGCTTTCCATTCAACTACACCCACGTCAAAGTCAACCCCACCAAGTTCCTATTTCGACTTTCATTCTCATACACGGTGTGAAAAGCGCAACAAGCACCGAGGCTATGGTCCGGGTAATGGTAGCAACAGCATATCATCGATGTGCACCAGTACCACGAAAAATCTCCATGAGAAGACTGCAGAGAAAGTTGGAGCATTTAGCGAGGACTTGGCGAGAACAAAATTCTTTCGACCTGCTGGAGTGTTGTTCTCTCTCGAATTTACAAATGATTGGCCAAACCTATGAACGATAAAGCAAATCTCTTCTTTGAAATCTTAACAGTGTGATGAACGAAAAATTTATCTGTCCCGTTTGCACAAAGTAGTCTGTCTCAACGCTGCGTAGCAATCTCTGACCAATGTCATTAAGCCACCAGTCTGAAATGGGATTGCTGCTAATTATGTTGATCCCACGTTTGACTAACATGGCATTCATTTCATCGTAGAAGACTCTTGCATCATGCATGTACTAGTTCACATCGTCTATTCTTTCCAACGTACGAGCAGCCATCGACGCTGTAGTGAATTTGGATTGAATTCAATTTCATAGCTATCCACGAGCGAATATTGCCGTAACCTGAACGTATTAATTATTTTATTGCATTAAGGAGTTTCAGATAGAGGCAACTGTCTAATTTATTGGTAATTAGAGTATCGAAGTATGGTAAACAAATTTTTCGTCGAAAAAGAAACAGGGCGGAGGTCGAATATTTACTAAAGCTCACATTATTTACACCTGGCTGTCGTGAAATGCGAGGATAGTAGCTAGAGTAAGGTATACATGCATGATATACCTAATCCGCATTGATCTTGCCACTGCTATTGCATAGTCGAGTTGAGTAGTTGAATTCTACTGATCTAGTGCACATCTAGGCGAATTCTCGGGACTTCGGCGGTGTACTCAAGATTGAACTAGCCGAAATTGAAGACAATTTTATCTCTGCAGTGAAATTAATGTCGAACTACTATCTTCTGGTCGAAGACCATAAAACAGATTCATTCCATGTAATAAAAAGAAACTCCGCTTTCATGAACACAGGACTTAATAGCGACACCACAAACGAGCACAAATTCTCCCCAACTAATGGAAAATGCGCCCCTCGACATAGCTTGAAACTGGCTCGTAATTTGCCCGAATATGGCAGGGTCACGATCCTTCACAGTAACGGATACAGAGAAAATTCCGCGAGCACCAACAATACTCAAATTTCGGCTAACGAAATGTTGGCATGTTTGACTCCTAGAAGAGATGTTCGCTAAAACCTAACCGTATCAACTATGTCGATAGTGTTTTCAACTACTCAAGATCAAAACATGGGAAATTGTTTTTCTATTCTAACATCGGATTGCGATCAATATTTCGCACGGCTCTTATGAATGCTATGACACCTGCTCAGAATATTTAATGCAGTCTATTAACTCGGTGTTGAATAACCAATTACTCTCCAGCATAATCTGATTGCCCGGCGGATACCGCAATGAAGGCGCCTACTTATACCTGTTTTTTCAAATAGATAATTAAACCTAGTCAGGTGTCTGTAGAAATAACCGCACCACCAAAGTTAAAAAGAATTGAATTCGTAAAACTGTTCAGTCCACACAATTCTACGGAAGCCTTTCTCTGCAGCAAATCTCGAGTAATCATCTGAATATTGTTCCTCACTTCATTATTTAAGTGCCAACCATATCCAAGATCACGTATTATAGAGTAACGAGGCAGTGAATCTAATGTTCGAAAAGGCAGATGAACTTTCGAGTATTAAACTCAATCACTGCGCGACAGAAAATGATGTGTTCATGCTTGATTTTTCACGCAGCGACCCGATTCACTTGCTGACTGTTGTACGGGAATAGGAGAAAGCATATAATTCCCCATATGAACACTACCGCTTGCCTTTACAGGCAATAATAACTTCATATATCGCATCAATCTGGTCACTAAGATGATATTTTACACTGAATGTTCCTTCAAAATAACTCAAAATTTTCAGAGAAGTACTCTTAGAAGCGAATCGTCATGATGAATCGACTTTTGCCTGGCTAGTTTCACTAGAATGTTGAACTCATGCGCCAGCTATCATTCAGATAACCAGAATCGTTCTGTCTCTCTATGAGATCCATTTCTCTAGGTAAATTTGGAGCATTACGATACAGAAAACCTTTTCTCCTTTCTCAATCAACGTTTTGAATTGCTTACCAAGTAACGCGCTAATTTCCTGAACGAAGGCACGGCTGTATTCCGCCATAACTTACCTCTACACGTAGAGGAATAGGATGAAACCTCACAGACAGTCACTCTCTTCGAGAACGAAAACAATTCAGCTATCCTCGACCTACTACACAATCAAGCTTATTTCGGTAGTACGACTGTACTCAATTACAACGGTCTTGGTCTATTCTCTATTAGGCTATTAGGACACACACGATCTGGTGAGTTGTTATCCTAGTAAGAAGATCTATGATAAACCACGTCGATCCGAATTTAGAAAAGATTTTTGCAGCGAACACTGTCACTGCAAAGTGAAAGAATGTGCAATGGACGGACTAAGCATGCTATTGAATTCAAATGAGATTACTTCACTAACGAATGGTAGTCTGCCACCGGCACCTCACTCGAATTAAATTTTTTTCCTGTTAAATTCAACCTTTTCCGATATATTAAATGATTTTCGCCAAACATAAGCAAACGGGCAACCTGGGGCTGCTCACTCGATTCTTCCTGCGAATACGGGATGTCATAAACATTTGTCGATACCTGTAGAAATTCAAATTCGACCAACCACCAAATCATCGTTATATGACCAATTTGTCCAGTAGAATCAAAGAACGAAATCCCGATGGACTGTGGATCTGCTTACAACATAAACATCGGGTATTTATATCATGTAGAGGATAAAGTTCAAGTGAGGGGAATGAACGTTCAGCGCAAACTCAAGCACTGAGGAACACACAGTGGAGGAGCTCGCACGAATAAATAACGCCAAAGAAACGTAACAAAAGCGAACTCTGCCAAACGACGAATAGGTAAACAGGCGTAACTGTAAATGCTGCAAACTCATTTCGGTCGCATTCAAACTACAATGCTTGGATGCAGCGTTTGAACAGGTACTCAAAGCCCACTTCGAACTAGCCGAAACAATCGTACTTAATAGTCGGACATAGAACATAGTTACCAAAAAATGGCAGTTAAATGTATTGTTCATATGTAACCTACAGTAATAACTTTCAACTTCAATAACACATTCGAGGTAAGTTCTGTGTGTCAGGATTGAATTAGGCTTTTGTCCACAAGAGTAAAGTACTATAGAGTACCGTTCTATTAATTCTACGCCTCTTTTTCCTTTTTTTGTGATGCCACTCGCTGTATGAGGATACATCATGGGAAAATATACCAATTGTCACTGCTGCACAGTGCAGTTCCTTAGACTTCATGTTTTGCGGTTGTTCATTGCGTGACCAATCGCATTGCCGAGACTCAAAGAAATAATGAGTGCGTGTGAGCGCAGTTAACATTTAATGCGGTAGAGCGAGAAAACGGAGCTAATTATCTCATTAGCGGAGCAAGGCGTGTATTTGTGGAACTTATGAATAGTAAAGTGGCTAACCATATGGATTCGCTTGCGAGGTTGATGTAGAGATTTATCCAATGCTTTTGAAGAGAAGGACCTCAAAATATACGAACTTTGTGGTCGATCTGGTGAACTGTAACAATAGGAACACCGACGAAACTGGAGAACTATAGATCAGTCTTGATGTCGCTGCTACAGCACAAAGCGAACTGGTATTTGCAAAGCAGATACCTCTCGGAGAGGTTTGAACTGCTGGAACAGTAAATTTTTCAGTAACAAGTGTTGTATCTCCGGAGATCGTTTTGCGTTGTGCGGACTGTGTCCTCACAGAAGGAGAAAATCCATTTGAACGACAGTTGCACAAATTCCCTTCTCCAATAAAGGGGTTGGGTGATCAGGCAAACTCCGCAGACATGGAATGGATCAGCACTGGGGTGAGGAAGTCCGGACTTTGATCAATGTATACGGTCCGGACCGTGACAATTCGTACACGGTACAGACGTGAGACAGTTCACTTTGTGCAGCACCAAAGCCGGGTGCGTTGGCAACTGACACAGATCTAGGCCAACCCTTCTTTTGGGTTCACTTCATGTTCCTTACAGTTTAAATACTATGATTACAGCTAATATATGCAGGCTACGTAGTGTACATTGCCGGTGGATGGCATGCTCTCTCTACAGGTTCGAGCTAACATTTTTAAGTAATTTAGTGTATCGGAAGGCTGTCCGAGAAGGTTTAGCGAGTGTGAAATTTCACTTAAGATAAAGAGTAAATGTCTCTGGCAGAGAAAACCAAATTTTGTCTACTTTGAATCCATTCGTAAATACTGCAAATTAGTACGCATGGGAACAGAACAGATTCTACAGTACCTCTGTGTATTGCTCAGTATTATACTGTATTACCTCGGTCTTGATCCTTACTCTTTTAATGAATTTAGAAAGCTAAAGCCACATAGGCTATGTCGAATAGTTTCGTCTCCTGATACGTTACATACTGCAATAAAACTTTCACAAATCCTTGTGTGATTTCATGAAATCCAAAATACAATTTAATTGATCAAAATTCGAATGGCAAAATGAGACGTCAGACAAATTCTTCAAAGCAGAAATCTTATCGTGTGCGCACTTCTTTGGCGCAGGCAACAGGTATCTTCTTTGACATATGGAAATGCTTGACTTATTTCAGCCGCATGTACAGTCTTTCTTAATTTTTCAACAATAAGACGACGCAGTGATTATTCTGAAAGCTGATCTGCGTTAAGAATTGTCGCAAGTATGCAATTCTTTTTTGTTTTTTGATCTTATCTATAGATTGAGCCCAAAATTTCTTGTATGTGCCTCCGATATTTGCTGGAAATGTATATAATCTTTTGTTTTCTGTGCGATTAGTCCTTTTTAAAACTTCATTTATGAGGTGCGTAGTATATTTAGCCTCTTTGACATTGTTTGTTGAATTCAGATTGTGTAAGAGATTTCCGAAAAACTGTTGATCTCTAATTGCTCTCGAATATCTCGATTATCAGGTTTGAAAAGTTCAAGCTTTACTGCAATTTTTCGTAACGAAAACAACCTTTTAATGCACGAAGTCTAGGTAGATTTGATTTCTAAGTCAGAATAAAAGATAGCAGCTGACAAGGTGACAAATCGGGAACTCTCGTACATGACATTGTGTGCCATATGAATTCCTGTTCTGGTTTGTTGCATTATACTTATCTTTTTTCGTAAAATGAAATTGACTCTCGAAATTTTAATCTTTCTTTTACCCTACTAACTGAAAATCCTTTCCGTTTTTCGATTTAAGGAACCAATCTAGTGTTCTGAGTTATAGTTAGAATTATATCAGTCCTATGCTACGTAAACGACGTATCGATTATTGTTTGTACTACTCTAGATTTTCCGATTCCTCATACAACTCCTCGATACAATCTTAATCTTTTCGTCTGGTTTTTGCCAATAATTTTGTAGTTAAGATCTATAAAAACTGAAGATACCTTTATAACGATAGTTGCATGTTACTTGTAGCTTTACTAGAATGCTTCTCTAGCTTTTGACGTTAGTGGAAAAGGTTTCTTGGAAATTTCATCATGCTTAGGAGGATTGATTCCACTTATTTTTATCTAGACTTCCTACAATTAATGAAAATGAGATGCCGGAATTTGGGATTGAGGAATCGAAATCAGCATCGAGCACCAGATATCGAAGGATGCTTGCAGCAGACTTATCCGTTTCTGTTCAGCAAACTTTCTGATGTCGACGAAAACCGTTACCAGTATTAGCATGCTTTCGCAGTCATCATACAGTGCGTGCACAACACGTGCTACCATAATGGAGCAACCTGATAAGAATCGTGTTGACCACCAAATAGACTGAAAATCGAACCACAGAAGTTTGCGAGTGATAGCAAGTTATTTGCACTCGTACTCCCCTCCAATTTAGTACCAGCAAATGGCCTCTCCAAGATTACTTGCTCATGCAACTGAACAGTCCGGTACAAGAAAATCGTACATAAGAATAGAAGCAAAATAATAACAATGTTTAACATGAAGCATCGAATAATTCCGAGTAAATGTCAGAAAATCCACTCATTAAAGCTACCACTGCGTTGATTGCCATCGGCACCAACTGCAGCATGCATGCATCGCTCTTCGCTTTCCATGGTATCGAAGATTATCTCCAAGTTCTTGGTGTCGACCACCTCAGCAACGGTAGACATGGAACTATTGGCATCACCCAATTTCTGTTTGGCCTGATCGATATCGGTGTATTGCGAGGAGCGGCGAAACTTGAATAGATTCGACTCTGAAGTGGAGTTAGAGTTGGAGTAGCGGGCATCGATGAACTTGGCGTTCGTCGCGGCATCCTCATGAAAACAGCTCGAAATCGCGGTACCCATGTTTCGGTCGAAGCGATTGCGCACGTCGTGTAGTGAACTGGGCTCGGATGAGTGTTGGTGGTGGCTGATAAGTAGGCCAGGTTCGACTATGGCAATACGGTATTGGATCGGATAATCGACCAGCATTGACAATAAGGATCGACTTTCGCGCGTATCTCGCGAGTAATTGCGTGCCATGCTAGCAATGTTCAGGGTTTCTAAAGGGCATGGCAATGCAATTCCGATAAGTGCCATAGTGTGTCATGATGTTAGCCCGTCCATCTAAAAATTAGTTATTTTCATCCGTTTGATTAGGGGAACTCGATATATACGATGGCTGTTGTAGGAAGTGCTATTAATTATAGTCCACTCACCAAGCTCCCCCTCGTAACAACGGTAATTTCCCATCCCCTAAATGATTTCTTACAGTTTGATCTCCCGCCACTACACCGCTCACACACCACTTGAGATCCATTCTATCACACATCCACTCGCTTGCTGTCTGGGACATGGCCATGGGCAGAAACAAAGCGTTCGTTCAACCAGGGTTTCGCATTACTACCGACCAAAATCGATTTTCGCACTCCCTCTCCAAAACAACGCGCTGTGGCACCACACGCACACGAATCCCACGACGAACAACACGACCCACACTACGGCTACTAAGCAGCGACAGCGGCGGCGGCGGCAGAGGAGGTAGTGGGCGCAGAGACGACGGAGATAACAATGAAGATAACGACAACTACAGCAACGACCCACCACCATTTCTGGCCTCTGCACTCAGCACCCAACGCGCCAACGATTCACTACTGCCAAGCTGGGCGCGACGGCTGTCCATCACGACAATTCTTCTGACACTCACAATCTTTGTGTTTCTGCTGCAGCTGTACTTCGGGGACCGGCTCACGTCGACGTTCATGAAGCACAACGGCGCCATCGCGTCGGGCGAGTGGTATCGGCTGTTCACGCCGATGTTCCTGCACGGCGGGTTCACGCATCTGCTGGTGAACTGCCTGTCGCTGCACTACACGGGGCCGGTGGTGGAGGGGTGGTTCGGCAAGCGGCGCTTCATCGCGCTGTACCTGTTCTCGGGGTTCTGCGGGAACGTGGCGTCGTTCCTGGCGACGCCGCACCCGGGGGTGGGCGCGTCGGGCGCGATCTTCGGGCTCATCGGCGGCTTCGCGGTGCTGCTGCTGCGGCACCGCGACCTCATCGGGCGGCAGTCGCAGAGCGCGCTGCAATCGCTGGCGCTCACGGTCGCCATCAATTTCGCCATCGGCTTGTCGCCCGGCTCCTACATCGACAATTTTGCGCATCTCGGCGGCATGCTGGGCGGTCTGGCGTTCGCGTACATCGCGGGACCGCGACTACGGCCCGTGCGCTCGGTGCGAGGCACCTACCTCATCGACCGGCCGGTGTACCGCGAGGCTGCATCGGAGATTCGGCACAAATGGGATTCGCTCGTGAAACGTCTATTTTGATTCGACAATCTTAAAACGCATAATTTTGCTTGCTATTCTACTGTACGTTTATACTTGCTTAGGAAATTACCGCCGTGCTGCTGGCCCTTGTTCTTCCTGTCTCTCATACTGCAACTGCCATAAATTTACGGCAATTTTCAGCTCGTTCAAATCACGCTATGAAACTGTCTTCCATATTCCTCACACGTTTGATACAGAATCTTTTCTACGCACACTCAATCACTGCACCTTTCCATCCTTCCAAAACGCTGTTCGGCGCTCACTGCCTCGCCCCAAACACTTCCTCAGCACCTTACTCGAGTTGTCTTCTACCCCACTTCTCCTAGTTCCCCTCAACTGCGCCCCCACCGTCGCGCACGCCGGGCTCCACGCCACCACATATTTCCGTTGCCGAACAACACCGCCACACAGCTGTAGTCGAGGCACGCGAGATATATCTCCACGAGGGTTAGGTTTTCGTTGTCCACATGCGCTAGAAGACGAAGCGTCAGTACCTTTTACAACAGCACGGCCACACCCACCACCATCACCACCACTATCTAATAATTCCCAACCGTAGTCGTATACAAAGAAGAAGCGTTGTTCGTTTTCGCTGCCACACTTCTCAAGTACGCCGCGTTAAGTTGCGCTCCATCCTCGCGCTCTCTCACCCTTCTCAGGAACACCTGTACATAAGTCTGTCCATCACGTTCGTACGCCCTCTTCAGCGCACGGCGCGCCCTCCTCAGGTCGGTGTGCGTGCCCGACGCCTGCGCCTTCCTCGTTAGAATGTGCACCATGAGGACGCGCGCACGCGAGCTCCTCGAAAACGCCAATTCGCACAATTTCAACGCTTCCTCCTCATCGCGCGTGCCCGCCTCGCCCCACAGGTACATTTCCGCCAAACTACACACCGATTCCGCTGTTCTCGACCGCCTGTACAACACCGCCGCCCTCTCCGGGTCCTCCACACGTACCAAATCACCCATATCCTCCAAGACTCTCAGATCTACATTTGGCAGTTCAACCGCTGCACTATACATATCAACTGCCTCCCTATACCTTCCCACCTTAATCAACGCATCACGCGCACACCTCAACGTGCCCAAGTGTGCACTCTTCTTCCCCGCTTCCATCCAGAGCATCATCGCCCTGTCCGGGTCCGCCACAATCCCATGCAACCCCGTGTGCAACACATGCGCCAGGTCACGCATGGCCAAAGTGTCGCCTGCCTCCACGGCGCGATTATAAATATTCAATGCTTGCTCTGCATCCGCCTTCAGATCCGGAATATCTGCGATCAAAATATCCGCCACCGCGCGCATCGAGCGCGTGTCCGATGCGTCGTTAATCGCACGAATGTACAGTTCGCCGGCGCGTCTCGCGTTCGGCGCGACGAATCCGCGCCCGAGCAAAAGGAAGTTAGCAATCGTCTGAATCGTGTTCAAGTCACGACATTGCTGCGTTGCTTCATCGAGCAACCGCTGTGCACGTGCACGTTCCGTCTCCGGTGCTTCCCAAGTTTCGGTTGCGTACTCGCGAGTCCACCATTCATCCCACTTGGCGCCCTTTGCAACAGCAACCAGGAACAATTGAGCAGCCCTCGTTAGGTCGGGCTTCACGGATCCCATTCCATATGTTAGAACATGCGCAAGCGCAAAACACGCTTCAGGAATAGTTTCCGTGGCCGTCTCGAGCAGTCTAACTGCACGAACCAGATCAATAGGAAGTCCACTGGTTCCGCGTCGCAAAGCGTTAGCAAACTCATATGCCGCCTCTGTACTACCCATACTAACAGCGCGTGTGTAATATCGACGCGCGCGTTTCGGCGACGACGGGATTCCGTAAGTACCAAAAAGATAAATCCGCGCCAGTTTCAGCGTTGCCGCCTGGCTCTTCCTCGCCGATGCGTCGGCATAGAGTCGAATAGCACGTTTCGGGTCGGGGCATAACCCAAAACAACCCTCAATCAAGGCATCGCCGATTTTCATAGCTGCATCCACATCACCAAACTGTTCCGCAGCACGCAACAAGTAGCAAGCGGCCCGATGCGGTTCACGAATCAAGTCGAGCGAACCACGCCACAACAGCGCGGCGGCAAGGCGTAACGCCTCTGCGCACGGCTTCTTCGCTATCACTAACGTATACATGGCAAGCGCACCGAGTGGATTACGACGTACACCGGGTGCGCTAGTTTCGTACGCCTTCGCGAGCCGAAGCGCAGATTCGGGATATTCCATTGCGGCGGCCTTGCCGTACAGTGCGAAGGCGCGGCGGCGGTCGCCCCCGGGCCGCTCGAGCGCAGTGGCCAAGGCGTGCAAGGCCGGCGCGGTAGGGCGCCGCTGTACGGCGTGTTCGAGCAGTTGTGTGACGCGAGCAGGGTTACGCGTGCCGTACCTCGTCGCCAACACGAAGGGGTCGAGCGAGTCGCATTCCAGCAGCAAGGCGTCGGCCAAGCGTGGGTACTTGGCCGTGTTGGAGTGCCATGGCAGGGGCGAGGCCATGAAGTGGCGCGGCTGGAGTGTCGGGAATAGCAAAGTCTGGCACCCCAAGTCGTTGTTCACAATTGGCAATTCTCTCGCTCAGTACGAAGGGCATCGCTGTGCGATCAAGATGCATCATACAATGTACAGTCTCACTCTTTTTCTTTCACTTTTTTACAGTTCTTCCCATTTTTACTCCGCCTTTCTTTCTCTCCCACTATTCAGTGCACTGCACTGCACACTCAACTCCAATTTTCTATTCCCCCTCCTCTTCTATCTCTCCCTCGTCCACTTACTCGCCATCTTTCTCCAGCTCCCCTTCCTCACTGCACTGTCTAGATATTTTATGTAGTGCGGACTACTGTACACGTACAATACCGCAGTTGCAGAACATCGGCTTTACGAAACGAAAACGAATACAGTGCACACTGCTGTAGTTAAAAGTTTGTGTGTGATACTGTATAGATTTAATGCACTATCAAATTAGTGCCCTATTCGGCTAACTTAAATACAATACAATGGATGCAGTGTGTGATTAGTTGTCTACCTGGTGCGCATTACAGTGGATCCTCCCATTCTGTTAATTGTCGCATCTATCAGCGAAACTGACCATGCTGCCCAATTTCTAGTGATGCTCGAAAATTTTTATCTGCCACCGTCGATTCACCATTTACTTCGACAGCGGAGGCGGTTGTTGCTGAGATGCTGCAGCGCCCGTCGCCGTACCTGGCGCACTCGAAAACCTTGACATGGCCTGATACTGATACGTCTTGTACACTGACTGCCACTTGCGTAATTCTTTGAGCCATTGATGTGCCTTTTCTTCGAATTCTGGTCCTGCTTCCCGAGCTCGTTTCATGTACTCCTCCACATTCCTTTCATCCTTCCAATAAGCCGATAGCGCATGACTCTCGCTAGCTTTCCCTAGCGCCGCCGCCTGTGCTTCTCCCTGCGTTGGAGATTGCGTGCTCGTCGAAGAATTGCCACTATTCGCCGCCCTCGCCTGCGCCATAGCTGAACTCAGAGTTGCGATTACCTCCGCCTCGGTTGGTTTTTTCGGTTGCACACGCCCTAGTAACGTATCCACGCCATCTCGTGCAGTTGATACCGATATTTCTCCCGTGCGAAGCATGTCTTGCGCCGACTCTATCCATTGCTGCCACTTCAGTCGAAAGTTGGGTGGAAACGTATCGAGCAATCTCTTCAACGTAGCCAGGGTTTCCGCATCAAACGGATTGTCGTTCTCCTCCCCGTTCACGTGACCCGCAAATGTTCTGCGTCGTTTCTGAGCAGAACCTCCCAACTGCGTAGCAATACTAGATTCCACGCTTGAGGTCGCCCCGCGTTTCGCTGCCGGTCGTCGTGCCGGGCTTGAACGGTTTTCCTGACTGAAGAATTTCGCCTGTTCAGGTCCGAGCCATCGGAAAGTCGGCTTGCGTTTCCCTGTGTGAATTTTCTCGATGAGGTTGATACTGCTGAGAATGTTGGCAATGTCATAGAGTCGGCGCACTTTCGTTTTCATCAATTTGTCCGGATCCCCTTGCGCTGGCGAAATCGCAACTTTTTCGCTCGAGCTTGGGGTACTTGCCATAAGTTGGAGAGCCGCTTTCTCTAAAGAGACGAAGCCCTGATCCGCAAGAAGAAATAATTGAACAAATCGTTGTGATAGCACGCCGAGACTTTTCTCTTTCCGCGACCCTTTCGTGGTTCCATCACTTTCTTGACTTTGGCTCATTTTAGGCCGGCCGGTCTTCCGGTCGACGGGGGTCCGGAAGTCTTCGGGAATCACGAAGAGGTCGTTGTTGGCTTTCTGCCGTAACTCCTCGACTTTTGTTACAACCTTATCGGGACCTTCCCAGCGGTATGTATTCTTCGCTATGCGGATTACGACACCAACACTTTCAAGCACATTTACAATATCATAGATACGCCGACGCTCGACACCGAGTGTTGCTGCAGCAGCATCAAGACATATAACATCCCCCGGCTTCGTCCCATACTCGTGTACAAAGCTACACAGTGTTAGTCAGATCCGCATTTAGTAAAAGTGAAATTTGAGGTGTGAGGTGACTTACTTCTCGCATAGCAATCCGAGGCTCTTATCCTTGCGCGAATAAGCCGGGGCGTCGATGTCGCGAGGTTCTTGACCCATCGCGACACTCGGGTGGTTCCGGTACCCGCGCTCAAACGCTCAAGTGGCTTGACGATGGCTCGAATGGATTGAAAGTACGAGTGTTCGCGGTGGCTCTGCGAGATGGCGGCTGATGTTTCGGAGTACAAGTCTCGCTATTTTTTCGCGCGAACGGCCCAATATTTATGCGAAATTCCCAAAATTTTGGATATTGGCCTTTCTTTGCTGCTCGATGCATCATAGCAAATGTGCACTATTCTCGCAAAGTTAACCGCAATTTGTTGTACCCCAACTGCCCATACCGCACCTCACTCATCCCTAGTGTCACGTGCTCGTCATTGTTTCACCATACGCTTGGCAAAACGCCATGCCGTCTCAATTACAATCCGAGCAAGAGCGCGCTGCAGCACTCGATAGTGAGTCAAGACACTTTTGCGAATCTTGCCTTTGACCGAGCCCTAACCATTCGTAATGCGCGCAAACAGAACTCGTCGAAATTTCAAATATCCTTGATACGGTTAGTATTTCGTTTCTCACTTTTCGTTCGATGGTATCCAGACTAACTCATTATCGTAATGTAGGGCCTTGACCGCGAGACAATAGATATCCTGAAGCAGCTTTGTGACCATGGAGTTAATCCCGAAGCACTCGCTCAAGTTGTGAAGTTTCTGCGAAAAGAAGGCGAAGTAGTAGCCAACGGCCAGTCAACTACTCAGTAGCTAGTCACGTGCTCGAGTCTTTAAACTTGTATAGCCCAGCCTGTACCTCTATTTTCCCTTCATTAACCATTCTCTGCAGCAATGCAGCTAACTGGTCCTGTGTCTTATCGTAAACTGGCGTTTGTACGAAAAGTTTCATCATGTTATGTACACGTTCAAGCGGAGACTCCTTCAAGTTCTTCAGCATTGCAATGATATAGCTTTCGAATACCTTCATCGAGTTTTCCTCCTGCTCCTCCTCTTCTTCCGCACCACCATCGACCGTTTCCTCTTCAACGCCTCCTTCAACCTCTCCTGCATGTTCTACCGTTTCGTACTCATCTTTGCTAACTGCACGGAGTAATCCTTTCCCTGCTAACGCACTAAATGCCTTAGCTATTGTAGCACGACGCCCTACACCGAGGCAGTTCTGCATGTCATCAATAGTCCAACGTTTTTTCTCCGCAAATTGTAACAGTATAGCCGCTTGCATTGGAGTTACAATCACATCAACTGAACGACCATCCTCAAAGTTGAGCCGCATCGAAGCAGCGCCGTGTCCGTGTTGCCATCGTAATTTACGAGGATCCTTAACTCGTTCAAACGTACTCGAAAACGATTCCATATGCTCTTGAAACGCAGTCGGCACGTTGAATTCTTCCTCATCACCGAGACGAGGCCAGAATTCTTTCGAGATAACTGTTGTTTCGAACGCACCAGAAGGGTCTCGTGGAACTAGTGCCAGTGTTTCTCGCGACGACACTATGTCTCGCAGCATAATCGCACATTCATGCATTGTTTCTTCACCAAACCGCTCTTGCAGTAGTCGAAGAACTTGTAGCTCCTTATCGAAGTCTAAATCTAAACTGTGGATCAATCGATCTGCGAGTAGTGTTCGATATTCAGTGACGAGAAGGTTGCTTGAACCGTAGATGTTAACTAGTGTTGCAATAGCATCACCGCCGGGCCGCCATCCACTTTCTTTCGATGGTGCATCAATGGGTTCAGGCTCCCATCGTTCGTAGGCTTCTTCGTCAATAAGACCGTTTACATCGTAATCACCATCAATCGATATTAAATCGTCATCTAGTTCCGGTTGCGTCATCCCATCGTTTTCATCTTGATCGTTTGCTTGGCTACGCCGTCGTCGTGTCGGTCTACGCTGTAGTTCCGCATACAAATCTCCGTCAACGGTCATCCCATTGACAATGCAGCGGATGGTATCAGGACGGTGGCGCAAATATGACCGTATCGGCTTACTAACACTTTCAAGTACAATGCCAGTGGGGTCAAGTACGCGCAGAGTTTTGATGAGATTAACGTACTGCCGTAAAATATCAGAAGTTCCGGTTCCAGCATTGAGCAAACTCTGTACGAAACAATGCCGTAACGAGTTGATGAAGGTGGCTCGGTAGTCAGTAGCCGCAAGACACTTTTTAAGGTCATCTACGGCATTTTCAGACTTGGGGTATGCACGGATAATATCAAGTATTTGCTTTGTGCGAAATGCAGCTACCGCTTCGTGAAGGTGAAACATCAACTGCATGCGCCACCGAGCAAGTTCGGCATTCTTCGCATCAACATTGGTGGGTGTGCCCACTTTTCGCGCTACGGCAGCTCCCTTTCCACTCGCCACCGCTACGGTGTACAACCACGGTAAGATGGCATGTTCAACCTTTCGGATAAGCATGGGAAGAATGTTGGTATCAAGCGCACCGTCATCGTCAATCAAAAGTTCATCGACTCGTCCAAAGACAATAGAGGTGAGGGCATCTTGGACCGCCCGTCCTCCACCCATATCCGCTAATTGAACGCACAGTTCATCCTCTCGTGCATGCTTGAGAGACTTTTGACCGCGTGGTGTTTGCACATCGAAGAGCAAGTATCGCGCACGAAGCAGAGATTCAATCCGTTCAGGTGGGGGAAGAAGGGCCTGGAGTCTGGTGTTGGTCGAAAGGGCAAATTGACGGCGCAGACCCTCGCACCCGAGGAAATCCTCAAGACATTGAAGACGTTTCAAGGAATAGGCCAACTCGTTATGCGCGAATCCAATCCGCTCCTCTATCTTTGAGTTTTTCACGTTTCTGTCAAATGAACATTGAAGGCGATCCTTAGCTGTTTCCAGGAAAGTCAGTGCAATCCTATTGACAGCCCAGTTGCCAATTCGATCTTCGAAACCGGCAGTTTGAAGTATACGCAGCGCATCGGATAGGTTGCTGATGTTTCTCACATGAATCCCCGTCGTTTCGTCAGTGCAGATTGTCCAAGCTTCCTCGATTTCTTCCTGTTCCATTGCTTAACGTCGAGTCCAAGGGGCGACAACTGGCGAGTTGATCCACGTACGAAAATGAGACAGATCTTCTAAACCACTACTCGCCATAATCCAATAGGTAACCAAAATAAAAGATTCCTAAGCGAGTTGGAACTTAATTTTATTTATAATTTTAACTATAACAAATTAAAATTATAGTATTTCTATACGTAGAAGTTTCCATAGTGTTACGTACTTATATCATTAGATAAAATAAACAATTTTAAATTAAATAATTGATTAGGTATTTTCACAATTAGCTTTTCACGCGTTCAACTAGTGAGCCAATCAAAATCGCAAGAAGATCCTTAAACAAACAATTTTTATGCAATTATTCCCGGATTTTCGAAAAAAATGTGGGATTGTTGCTAATGAATCTAGATAAAGAACGAATTTAGAGCAAGTGTACTGGATGAACCAAAACTCCAAAATATTTGACGTTCGAAATAGCATTGTCACGTTCAGGGTTTTCTGAGGTTGCATATTCGGATTCGATTTACAGTAGATCCAAAAAAATAGCTCAGCTCTATTTCCTGAGCTATATCTAAAAATTATAAATCCACCTTTACATCTATGCCTTCTTGCCAATGTGTTTTCGATATTCATCGTGGCTACTATGACAAAACAACTACAGTAAATCTTGCGTGACGTCGGTTCACATATAACCTTTGGAGTTATAGCGCTATGGACCAACCAGTAGACGTGCTCTTACTAAATAGGATACTGATTCAAACCTCAGTTCAAATACTACGTTACTTGGTTTCTTCGATACGTTCGGGTTTGAATTTAGTCTGCACATGCTGATTTTAATTCTAAACTCGTACAGCAATGAAATGAATCGAGTTACTGAACACAAACTTCTAAAACAAGAGTATTGTTTTAGACCAAAATAGCTCGCTTCGGAGAGACTTATTTTTTATTTTGACTTTTGGAATTAGTACCTTGGAGTCATCTCATCGTAATGTTGCAGATTTAGTCCATAGTTCACCTATCGCTCAAACCACTTTCAGTATTGATAAGGAACATAAATCGTAATTAGACAATGAAGAAGCATATTCCAAATAGAAGATACTTTCCACTATACGATTTTGACAACTGTCCCATTGAGATTGTCAGATCAACGCTCACTTGATTCAATTAAAGCGGCCGAAAATGACGTAAACAACACTAAAATATAGGAAGATCCTTTGTATTGAATACTTCAATTTAAAGGTTATTGAGGAAATATTTCTAAAGTTCTGCTCGAAACCAATATGTTTGTAGTTGTTTAGGTAGGGAAAAGTTGACAAGCAATTCATTTTCACTTAGCAAAACTCAAAGGTTAGATTGCTTAATGTATCGGTTATTTCTTCAAAGATGTCGATTTCCAATCAACCTCACTACCTAGTTTTACTTCAATATGCTAATTTAGATTTAGTTGACAATTAGTTCTCACCATAACTATGTTGTGAGAGCCTATCCTTTGTCGGATATTTATTGGTCGACCGGGGAAATCAGAATTAAGACGAATATCAAGCACAAGCTCGCATAAGCTACACCTGACGGACGCGGGCTACATTTGCGCAACTATTTGACCACTGATATTGTTTGTCTACAGACTAAATTAGAACGCCTAGGCGTCTTTTGTAATGCGCTATAATTGTTACATCCGCGCAAAGCCACGTTAGTGCTCGGGACCCAACAGTGCTCGGACAAATGACATTCCCCAAAATAACAACTGAAGATGAAACAAAGAAATACTCAGTAGAGAAAAGGTGAATTCTTTTACATGCTCGTTCAAATCCTCTTACAAGTATACAGCGATTTCATTTTAATATAGAATACTCGTACTAAATTCATGTATAGTAGGATATCAATGGAATAAGTAACATATGGCTGTGTACTGAATAACTATTTAACATAGTTTTCATTCTGATGATCAATACAATAGAAGAAATCTGTACCAAAACTTATTTGTGGAATACACCTATTTTCATACCGCTTCACCTATTTAACATGCGAGTTGGTTTTCTTTTTGCTCAACTTTCGAGATACAGAAGCAATGCAAAATGCTGCAAATTGTTTTCGACACTATTTAGCAGAGAAAAAAATCACAAGGAATCAGCGCATCATTTCTGTTTAGTTTTCTGCCGCAATTAAATACTTAGAAATTAGTAATATCGCCGCAGGGTAATGTCTTTTATTAATGCTGCAAGGGCTTCCGGTCTATTGTTCTAGTTATTAGAGGCACCAAACATATCCAAGTCGAGTGACCACTTGAATGAAAGCTGCAATAAATTGATAATGTATGAAAGCTTGGTTTGCGTTTTCATTACGGCACTTCAATACACATATCAATACTGATTTTTGCGGAAATACTGATATTCCGCATTTGTAAAGCACTTGAATCATAACCATTCTTTCAATCAGTATTAATGATTTAATTCGGTTCTCTGAGTATATCAACATCATATTATGATTTTTGGGAAAGGAAATTAGGAAGAATTGGCAAAGCTTATAGTATATAATTTACATTGAGTAAGACATGCAGCACTACAAAAAATATTACAGAATTCCAATTCTTGACCTCCAGATCTTAGCGATTATGAGATCTAAAGTCGTGAAGAAACGAAGACACGGAACTTTGAATGCACCAAGATTTGATTTACTTACCATGAAAGCGGTAGAATACATGTCGATGCACTAAAAGATTCGATTAATTTAATTTCATCCAATATGAATTTAAACTTTCCGAAGTGAGTTAATCCTACAAAATCTGAAACTTGAATATGCCACTGTACCTATTCAAGCAGCAAAAGATACCCCATTATGATCCTTTTTTTACAGCAATATCCAATATAGTACTAATATGCATGGTAGAAAGCAAGTCAAGTGACACAAATCTAGCTTCTGATATAGAATATGCCAATATAAGAAGTTCGAGAGATGTATGCCTTCATGCTGTGATTTATTTATTTTATTCAATAGGACTTATTCTTGCTTTGATTTTCTTCTCTGCTATACTTCGTAATGGACTACATGGGTCGACAGATTAAGCATATTATTCTATGTATCAGGAAAGCAAAAAAATGCACCATTCCATAAGGATTCTTTAGTGGATAGGCTGCTTTGATTTCTTCATTTGCAAACCTGTTGATTAGTGGCCGAACAATTTTGTAGCTCTCATGTACCAGAAATTTTAATCTTTGCCTATGAACAGTTTAGAAATTTAAAGACCATGGTGCTGATGAAATTTGCTTACTCTATAACTTATGTGAGCTGAATATTTTTGCTTATTGAGTTAGTCAGTTCGAACTGCTGCCATAGGCATTTTTCGTATTCAATGTTTTGTGGCTAGTCGATGACTATTTTATCATGACAAGTTGGCGAGTAATCAGAAATATTGAGCTGAAAGATCGTAAGAATTGATATGAGACACATGATCGAAAGAGAAAGACTATCAGAGAAGTATCAGATTCAATTCATTACCTATGTATTTAGTGTTCATTTACATTACGCAGCTCTGCGTTTAATACTTCACAACAGAACTTGATACGATATTAGGCTTGAATTAGATGAGGTAAACCTAAGAAATCAGTTTTGCATAAGATCATTTCAGCCGAAATCAGTAATTCGAGCCGTCAGAATAATAATGCGGAATTTTCCTTCAATATGCGCTGATTGGCAAATCCAAGATCCCGTAGCGTACAAAAACATTAAATTAGTTAAAGATTCCAATGCAAGATTTTT
>JAAUYH010134144.1_pt1 | contig 22102 bp, 19 predicted proteins | sample 7278061 | NCBI WGS metagenome assembly JAAUYH01 (sample SAMN14350203, study PRJNA611818) | marine sediment metagenome | isolation source: surface marine sediment (0.6m) | place: French Polynesia: Moorea | collected 2018-08 | reverse complement strand
GTTAATCAGTGCTAATTTGGTTAGCGTAAAATTGACGCTAATTTCAACCCAAAACAAAAGACTTTTCTCGGTTTTTTCGTATCACTTAATAAAAGTGCGAAATGTGGGATAGAAGTTTGGCGAATTTAGAAACCCCGACTTCTCAAAAAAAGTCGGGGTATTTCATAGCAATTTACCAAAAATAACACGGGAGAATGAAAGCCATTGTCTTTTAAGCAATGGATGAAATGCGACCTGATTGGTTTTAACCAATGGTTATCAATGTAATGCTGATTGGAATGCTAGTCAAAATATAGGTCAATGGTTAGGTTTTTCATGTCCTTTAGACCTTCAGAAAACTGTATCTGTAATGGATGCAGACGGTTTAACGGATGGGGTAAATGGGAGTCCCCCTAACTAAAGTAATGTCTAAACAGGTGGATTTATCCCCTGTTTAGATAACCTTTAGAATCCCTGTCAATTTATTGCAGGGATTCTCAACTAATGAACCTGCGTTTTATAGGGCGGTTTGAATAAAGTTAACAAGCTGTTCAATATTCTGCTCATTGCGTTTATAGTAAGTCCATTGACCTACTCGTGTTGCACTGACTAAACCAGCTTTGTGTAAGATTGATAAATAATGGGAAACAGTTGATTGAGATAAACCTGATTTTTGTTGGATGTCACTAACACAAATGCCTAGGGACTCCACTTCAGGTTCAGAAGCAGTGGGAAAATGACGAGACGGCTCTTTAAGCCAAGTCAAAATTTGTAGCCTTTGATCGTTAGATAAGGCTTTAAAAGCTTCAAGTTGTTTCATTAGGTTAAGGAGAACAAGACTAAAGGGCAAACAGTGGGGAAGTTAAGTCATTACGACAATAAATTAGGATATCGCAATATCTAGGTATTTATAAAGGTAGAGTACACCAGATCAAGCAACCTGCCCTTCACTAGAAGTAAAGAAGCTGATAGGTTAAGGCAAGTTTAATAAATTCTAACCTACTATTAAGGATAACAAAAGCGTAGTCAAAATAACAGCAGCCACCACTATCGGCGTTAATTGACGTAAGAGCCATCCTTCTCCCTTCACCCAACCAACGGCTGTTGTTACTAAAATTATACGGGCGGGAGCAATTATAGTAGCATGGGCACTGGCTGCATTTTGCGCTCCCATCAACCATTCTAGGGAGAGTCCTGAATGAAGACTGACTTCTTGCTGTAGATAAGATAGCAGTGCATTGCTGCCCAAACTTGAACCGGTCAGCCAACCCCCAAAAGCCGCTAAAGTTGGGGCTGTCCATTGATAATTTTCCCCAAGGGTGGCCGCCATTTGCCCCAAAACCTTGATCATACCACTTCCTTGCATAATTTGAGAAGTCCCCAAAAAACAGGCCATGGCAATGGCACCTGGTATAAATTGCTGCCAGCTTCGACTCATAGCTTGAGAGAAGTCTGTTTGACTAATTTTGAGGATTTGAGTGCTGGCCAGAGCAGTTAAACACAAGAAAAAACCTGGATGATAGAGTAATGGTAACTCGAATGTTAAAGCAGGAATGGAAATAAGAAAATGATGTTGTAACCAAATTTTAAGCGGAAAGATCAGGCGAGAACTCAACATCAACACAGTTAAAATCCCATAAGGTGCGATCGCTTGGCCAAAAGAGAGACCCGTTTGCCGGTTAAGACTGGGGGACTGTTGGTTGCTCAAAAGGCAACTGTTAGAAGCCGTTTCCCTTTGTCCCCAGAGCAACAGAAATAGCATAACCCCTAAACTCCCCAGGATGCCAGCCAGTTCAATTCCTGGCCATAAACTAAATCCCCCAAGACTAACGCTCAATAAACTACCCGCTCCAATAGCAATCAACCCATGCTGTCTCAACGCTTTTTTCCCCCCACTTAAAAATAGAGCAATTAAGCCATAAATCAGAGGTAAGGGAGCCATTAACACAGCAGTGTTTGCCCCCAAGATATTAGGGTCAAGTTGGGTTAAATCAGCTGCCAAGGCCGTACCAATGGCTAAGCCACCCCAAGAAACAGCCATTTGGCCCAAAAGCCCCAAAACAGCCGATTGAGCCGTACTGTAGCCCAAAGCGATAAAGATAGGGATGATTAAAACAGTTCCAACACCAAAACCGCTAACAGATTCTGCAAAAGGGGCTAACCCCATGACTAAGAATAACACTTGCAGATTTCGATGAGGAACCAGTCTTGCTAACCCCTGTCCTAACATCTTCATGGCACCGCTAGTTTGCAGTAGACGATAAAACAGGAGACTCGGTAAAACCACATAGAAAACGGTTAAAGATTTGGCTAGACCGCCGCCTAAAGCCAACAGGAGATGGGGGAAAGAAGTCTGAAACTTAGGAAAAAAGCAGACCGTCATCAGAGTAGCTACTAAAGTAGCCAAGCCTGAGAGAGAACTACTGACTTGCAAACCAATTAACAAAATAGCTGCAAGGAATAAAGGGATCGTTGCTAATACTGTGTCTGCCGTCATTATTTCCCTGACTGAACATTGATAAAATAAGTGACATCAAGGTATGGCTAAAGCATCTCAAGGTTGAGATGCTTTGCCGAAAATCACTAGCTGAGATTACTGGGGACTAAAATTACTTGAAGGTAAAGATTTTAGTACGTTTCTTCAAGGTACCGTCTAAATCAAAGACAGGAAACAGATCAATATCAATCCAAGAATGAAGCATGGCAGCCCATAGAGTAATCCCTTCTAAAGCTTTAGCAATTAACTGACGACCAGCTTTTGATTCAGGATACAAGGGTTCAATGTAGTCCATACCCATAATACTATGGTGTTCGTCAGCCTCTACGTGGACATCAAAGTAATTATCTCCAGCACCTAGATCGTGCATCTTGGGAGAAACCGCTTTGAAGAAGTCATTAGAACAACGTTCAATACCACTGTTGATGGTGACTAACCATTTTGCCCGATCTTGTTCAATAGCTAGTTGATAAGCTAAATTAACGCAAGCATTGGTTTCAGGAGTGGGAATCGCATCTTCTATTTCTTCCCGTGTGCTTAAGATTTTATGTTGGAGCATCCAAGCCATTAACATTTCATGGTGATCCGCTTCCCCAAACGCGTGTTCTGCATAGAAGGGCATCATGTGATTTTCTGACAAAGGAGTGGTTGCCAACATTAAACCCATGACTTTAGGGAAGGTGGCTGAATGATGGTAAAGTTGTACAGCGGCTGGCTTAAATTCTTGAGGATTTTTTAGTTGAGCAACCCAATCGTAAAATGGCATTTGCTTAACGAGATCGCTAGCACGGTAGATGGGATCAACAATCCATTTATGTTTAATTTGTAAACGTTCGATTTGCGCTTGATCAACGTGATCATAAACAGGAGTATTGTTGGAAAGATTGGAAGCAGGCTTAATAATGGTTGACATTCAGAACTCCTTTGAGCTATTGTTATATTAATGGACGAGAAAAAAGTTAATCCTAAGTCGCCTAAAAAGTAATTAAGGGCAACACGGATATCGAATTGAATAGTTATTAAAAGCAGGTTGTACTTAGACAGCAATCTGTTTTAATTCTATTTGGCTCCTACGCGAAAGTAAACTGATGGCTGTGATAGTTGACTTAAGTTTCGGAGCGGTTCAGGACTTGTTTAACCTGATGAAATCATTATATATCTATTTTTCTCGATATGTCAATACCCAAAAGCATTTTTTTTTGAATTGGGTGTCCGAGCCTGACTGGATATGGGATTGAGCCTTATGGACGAAAGGTAGGAATGTAGATAAAGTTAAGTTGACAGCAGTTTTCATATCAATAGACTAACAATGAACATAAAAATTCCCCTCACACTCAACGTCAATTTAAGTATTTTCCCCCATTGACATTTAGATGAACCTTTAGCTATCGTTACGGTAGTTACCTAGAAAATCTTAAGAAAATCTAAAGCTTAGAGAAAAGAGCAAGCTAATCAACTGTTGAAAGTATCAGATACGCTTAATTAGTAGTGTGAAGGAATTCCTAAGCGTCACCCCCTAATCCCCTAACTCTTGAATAATCATTTGATCTAAGCCAAACGGTTTTTGTTCACTCTAGTATTACCATTTGGAAACTCGTGAGTATGAATCCACAATTAGCTTTTTTGGCTTTATCTAAGGCTGAAAACTTACAAATTCTCAGTTGTTTAAGAAAAAACGAACAAAATCTTTCTGTACAACATCTTTGTCAGGAAGAGGAGGTCAAAATCTGCTTAGAATGTTTACACTCGGAAACAGGCATTTCCCGCGAGGTCTTGTCAGAGGGACTATCACTTTTGATTCAATCCGGATTAATTAGCATTAAAGATAGTCAAAAAACGATTTGCTACCAACGCAATGAAAATAATCTCAAACAATTGGTAGAACTCTTAGGGATGAAATCCCTATTAACCAAGGAAAGCAACAGTCAGAATCTTTGGTTGACTCAGCCGGTGGCTGGCTAACTGTTTTCCTACCCTTGTTTCCTAACCACTCATAGGAACCAACCGATTCCGTACCCTAGAAAGGTTATAGCTGACCTATTAGTAAGTTATTAACTATTGTCATTGGAGAACTTATCATGACTCGTCCATTTTTAGGACCGACCATCGTTGGGGTAACATTCCTCACCTTAATGGGAGCTTTTGGCTTAAATCTCACTGGAGGTCAATTTTTCACCCCGTTGCACTTATCTTATGGTTGGGATGTCACGACTCTAAGTTTAGCAGTTTCTTTAAATATGCTGACTTGGGGGCTTTTACAACCCGTCATGGGACGATTAATCGATCGCATTGGCGCAAAATTCGTTTTAACCGCTAGTGCCTTACTGATGGGAATCGCGTTTCTGTTGTCTTCTAGCATCACAGAAATTTGGCAGTTTTTCCTTTACTATGGCATTTTCACTGGCATTGGTTTTGCGGGTTGCGGTTCTATGGCTAATTCTGTTTTAGTGTCTCAGTGGTATCTAAAAAAACGACCCATGATGCTGGCCAGAAGTTCTATGGGCATTAATATTGGACAACTTGTATTATTACCCTTAACGGGAGTTTTAATTGCCAATACAGGATTTCGTACTGCTTTTTTGGTACTGGGTTTAATTATGGTGATCATTGTTGTTCCTGCTATTTTGCTCGGAGTCAAAAGTCATCCCAGTGAAATTGGGCAATATCCTGACGGGTTACGGGAAGCCCCTACTGTTAACCAAGCCACTCAAAGTAGTTCCCTGTTAGATTGGTTAAAAACCCGTGATTTTTGGGTAACAACCCTCGGTTTTATGAGTTGTGGTTATACATTATATTTAGTTACCACTCATTTACCAAAATATGCCTTCGATTTAGGAGGTTCAACTGCTTTAGGGGGACAGTTGCTGGGTTTAGCCGCCACAGCTAGTGCTGTTTCTATGTGGTTAACGGGTCAGTTTAGTCAAACCTTGAGAAAGAAACCTTTGCTCATCGGTTTTTATTTGCTGCGAACCTTCGCTTTTGTTTGGTTGGCAACCTCTAGGGATGTTTCTCAGTTGTATCTGTTTGCCTTGTTGTATGGAATTTCCTCTTTTCCCATTATTCCTTTGGTAACTAGCCTGATGGGGACTCGTTTTGGTACTCATTTGATGGGGAGTCTTCTCGGTTGTGTCTGGTTACTACATCAAGTGGCTGCTGCCGTAGGGGTCTTTGTCGGAGGGTACTTACGTTCTGTGAGCGGAGACTATCATCTAGCCTTTTGGAGTTGTGCTTTCTTCTTGAGCATCGGTACATTAGTGACTTTCTTTGCTCCTGAAACCCCAACTCGTCCGCAACCTGCGAAGGTGTCTTTGCAAAGGTATTGATCTGAATACCATGCTTTTTTTTGCCCCTGCATATCGAATTATCTCGATATATAAATGTAATTAAGGAGGTTAAGCAAGATGATTTAAACAAAGCTTTTTATTTTTTGAGTCGGCATGAATAAGTGTTGACATCTGCTACGAGCAACAGGGAAGTGAATCTTTGAGTTAATCAGTGTTTTCCTGTTCTGAATCATGAATCAAACAACCTAGGAGAATTCCAAATCATGGCCAAACAATCAGACTTAACCGTAAAATTTAACTACGTTCAATTACCTAACACCATTAATTTTGGAGATGACGGAAAAGTTAAAGTCACCATTACCAATGACGGAAACCAAATCGCTAGAGGTCCGATTGCTCTTAACCTTTGGAGTTCCATTGATGACAACATCGATAAAAATGATGTGGTTTTAGCCAGTAAAACCAAAAAAATCAAATTAAAACCCGGACAGTCTAAAACCCTTACCCTAAAGTATGACAATATTACTTCTGCTATCGCCCCTGGTGCTTATAATCTCATTGCTGAAGTAGATGCCAATAACCAAATTGTAGAAAGCAACGAAAACAATAATGTTGTCAGTGAATTGGTATCGGGTACAGGAACTGATGTGGTTATTGATTGGGTGTCAACAGCCCTCAATGCGATTCAAATGGAAGGAGAAGCCGGACGGGGAGCCTTTGGCCCCACTAGAGGGACTCGTGCTTACGCCATTCTCTCTACCTCGGTTTATAATGCTGTCAATGCTTTTGAAGAAACTTATACTCCCTATGGGGTTGATGTGGAAGCCCCTCAAGGGGCTTCTATAGAGTCGGCAGCCGTTGGTGCGGCGTATGAAGTGTTATCAACTCTAATTCCTGAGCAAACAGCTTTGTTTGACCAACAAAAAACGAAGTCTTTAGCTGAGATTCAGGATCTTGAGTCAGCAGAGACCATCGGGTTTGAGTTTGGGGCATCGGTGGCCCAGCAAATCCTCGCCTTACGGGAAAATGACGGGTCTAATAATAATACGCCTTATGTGGCTCCAGATGGTAACTATATCTGGCATCCAGATCCCCCTAATTTTAATGTAATTACCCCTAACTGGGGAAGTGTGACCCCTTGGGCTATTGATAATGTAGACGATTTTTCCCCCGATGGGATCGATGGAACCTATAAATCTGATTTATACGCCGAAGAAATTGAGGAAGTTCGACTCTATGGGGGACGGGAAAATACTGAGGTGACCACCCTATTGCGGAATGAAGATCAAACAGAAATTGCGGTTTTCTGGGCGAATGATCGGATTGATACGTTTCGTCCTAATGGTCAGTTACTGCAAATTGCAACGGAAGTGGCTACCCGTGAAGGCAATTCTGTTTTAGAGAATGCCCGTTTGTTTGCCGCATTAAATGTAGCCTTAGCAGATGTAGCCGTTACCGCATGGGCGAATAAGTTTGAGCATGTTCAACCTCGGCCTGATGATGTGATTGCTGGAGGGATTGCGGCTGATGATGATTTGGTGGCAACGGTTCCCGATCCAGATTGGCAACCGTTATTAGATACCCCAAGTTTCCCTGATTATATTTCGGGTCATACTACCTTAGGGGGAGGATTTGCAGGAGTGATGACTCACTTCTTTGGGGATAACTATGAATTTGATGCAGTTTCTCAGGAGTTACCGGGTGTGGTCCGTCATTTTGAGAGCTTTGAAGAAGCAGGACTTGAAGATGGTTTGAGCCGCATTTATGGGGGAATTCACGTGCGTGAAGCAACGGTGACAGATGCGTTCCCTACAGGGTTCAACATTGGTGATTATGTTGCGAGCAACTTCTTCCAACCCCAGGAGACTACCACGTAATACCAAATCCGATTCTCAAACCCATCTTATCTTCTAGAAGATAAGATGGGTTTTAAAGCTTGAAGCTATCAATTTGAAAGGGGGTATCTCAAGCGGATTTGGTATAATCTATCCATCAGGAATCATTGATCCTAACGCCAGGCACTCATCTTGAACGTTTTATAACGTAGGGATGAGTGCCTGGCTTTTTAGTACGCTTGTCCTGTGTATATTTTCCTAAATATATTTTCTTAAATATATTTTCCTAAGTATATTGACAAATCGCAAAACTTCGATATATAATAATTTTGTGAACGCACTTAAAGAAACACAGGAACCAAATTACAATCGAAGTTCTTTTATTTTCGTTTTTTTAAGTTTTTTATAAACCGCCTTTATTTACCCAAAGTTTAAGAAAAGATCATGCTAATACAAATATAGAAGCTGATGCTTTTTTGGTAATCAGGCGAGTTTAATTGTTACTCATTTTTCACCAATAATACTTATGTCAAAAAATCCCTCTTTTACTGCTGTAGAAGAGCCAAAGATTGACTCTTCTGACTCTCCCAAATGTGTTGTAGTTTGTCAACATCGTCGGTGTGCAAATTTAGGCTCTAGAGATGTTTTAACTGCTTTTTTAGCCAATCCATCAACAAAATTTTCTGTGATTGGAAGTGGATGTTTAAAGCAATGTGGTAATGGTCCAATGGTCAGAATTTTACCAGAAAAGACTTGGTACCATAACATTAAACCTGAGCAAGTAACCACACTGATTAAGCAACATTTATTAGGGGGAAAACCCGTTACCCAATTACTCTATCCTCGTTTCCATACTCAACCAACTAATCATAGCACGGATTGAGCCATTGGCAATGTCATCAATCAATCACTATTGACCCTTCGTTGTTCTCTAATCATTTTCTTTTTTCCAAATTTATCCAAAACTATCTCTTTAAACATTGAGGTTTCTCATGCAACAACTAACAACACAATTGCTCCAAACTGACTTATCAACTTTCGGTGAAGATATCTTAAACCTTCCCAAAATTTTGATCACCGATCCCATTGATCAAGCTGGTATCGACATTTTATCTCAAATTGGAGAAGTTGAAATTCAAACCAAATTATCTCCCCAGGAACTCCTAGAGGTTATTCCCAATTATGAAGCACTCATGATTCGCTCTGGCACCCGTGTCACTCAAGAAATTATTGAAGCTGCCGATAACCTGAAAATTATTGGTCGGGCTGGTGTCGGGGTTGATAATATTGATGTTGCCGCTTGTACTCGCAAAGGCATTGTTGTCGTTAATTCTCCTGCCGGCAATACCATTGCAGCCGCAGAACACGCCATTGCCCTAATGTTATCCTTATCTCGTCACATCCCCGATGCCAATCAATCAGTAAAAAATAGTAAATGGGAGCGTAAAAAGTTTATCGGTGTTGAATTATACCAAAAAACTTTAGGCGTCGTTGGTTTAGGCAAAATTGGTTCCCATGTTGCCACAGTTGCTCGTGCTATGGGCATGAAATTATTAGCTTATGATCCCTTTATTCCCAAAGCGCGGGCCCAAGAGTTGGGATGTACCTTAGTTGAGTTGGAAACTATTTTCAAAGAAGCTGATTACATCACCTTGCACGTTCCCAAAACACCAGAAACGTACCACTTCATCAATGCAGAAACCTTAGCCATGATGAAACCATCGACCCGAATCATTAACTGTTCTCGTGGAGGTATTATTGATGAAGTCGCTTTAGCCGAAGCCATTAAACAGGGAACCATTGCCGGGGCGGCCTTAGACGTTTACGAAACAGAACCCTTAGAAGACTCTCCTTTACGTGAACTGAATCAAAATGTAATTCTAACCCCTCATTTAGGAGCTTCAACGCAAGAAGCCCAAACCAATGTTGCCGTTGACGTTGCCGAACAAATACGAGATGTCTTGTTAGATTTACCAGCCCGTTCTGCGGTGAATATTCCTAGTTTTCCCCCTGCTAAGTTACAACAATTTAAGCCCTATCTACAATTAGCAGAAACCTTAGGCTCATTAATTTATCACCTTGTTAAACAACCCATTGACTCATTCGAGGTCAAATTAGAAGGAGAAGTGGCGATTGATGAGGCAAAACCGATAATTGTCGCTGCTCTGAAGGGTTTTCTTGCTCCTACCCTAAGTGAGCGAGTGAACTACGTCAACGCACAGATGGTGGCTCAAGAACGAGGGATTAGTGTAGTGGACGTTCGCGATGCAACTGCTGTTGATTATACTGGGGCTATCGAATTATCCATCAAAGGGGCTTCAGGCAATCGCAAGATCAAAGGGGCGTTAATTGAAGGAAAAGAGATTCGTATCATTGCAATTGATGAATTTTCTTTGAATTTTGTTCCTAGTAATCAGATGTTGATTGTTCATTGCCGAGATATTCCCGGTATTATTGGTCAAATTGGTTCTTTATTGGGTCAATCTGATATCAACATTGCCAGTATGCAAGTTGGTCGCAATATTTTCCGAGGAGATGCCATTCTAGCACTCTGTATTGATGCCTTACCCACTCAAGAGGTTTGGGCGGAACTGGCAGAAATTCCTGGAATTCGGGAATCCTACACAGTGACTTTATAAAGAGTTACCGTCAAGACAAATAAATCGGGACAATAACAGAAAACTTAGATGCTCATTTCTGAAAAAGCCCCGAAAGTTCATTCAATTAATCTTAACTAACATTATACCATGAAATTTCTTTCTCAAGCCTTTTTGACAGGTGGGGGGTTATCTTAACCCTGGAAACCCTTAATACGAATATTAACATGAGTTCGGGATAAGCTAAAGGGCTAATGCTATCGTTGTGTGAAACACCTATTGTTTCGTTAATAATGTTCTCACTCCTAACTCTCCTGCGTAGCACGACGAATTCGCCCTCCCATAGCAGTACCAAGAAAGATTAGGACATAGTTCATACTCTTAATTTTGTCCTTCCGAGGAACTCCAAATCTCTGTAACGTCCTAACCAGAATGAGTCGTGCTATAATCCCGAACTCAGGTTAACATTCATCCTCATCTTCCGTTTCCTAACCCACGTCTTGCACCCTCAAACTTAATCCTAGTTTAGTTGAAGGCAGGAGAAGCAAAGCATTCAGACTGACCGCGCCCTTTCGGGCCAAGTAAAAAGGCATTCATGCAAAAGTAAAAATTTAGCCCGACTTGCCGGTTCCCATGGGGAGAAAACCTCACCGGAGTCGCTGGCCAGTTAGGTTTAAAGCCTCTTCATTGATGAAGAAAATTGAATCCTCCTATCTTTAGGAAGAGGTCATACTTCTAACTTTTGACTTGTGAACTGCCTCCTGTCCTTAATTTTTAGCGGAACTTTCGCGATATACATAAACTAAACGAAGCTATGATCCTGACTAGAAAAGGGTTCGCTCAATTAGTGTTTAATGTGTGTGTCCCTCTCAGAAGGAGGCAGGAGGTCTCTGGTTTAGAGGGAGCTTGTACTCCCTCCAAACCCCTTCCGTCTTAAAAGCGATGCGACCCAAGCGGATTCAAAATCTGCATTGGAAAGCACACCAAGACAGACGGGGCTTGTAAGATAGAGGGGGAAGGGATGAAGAAAAATCCTTTTGCCTCCTGCCCCCTGCCTCCTGCCGATAACGTGGCAGAAGCCTCGATCAAAGTCTTATTTGATTTTAGCCATCGCACCTATGTTTTTATGAGGTGACGATCGCCCCAAAACAGTCCTCAAATAAGCTTCAGAGAGATATTACTCGGTCAAACCACTGCAAAAATCAACCCTAGATCGCTCTAGCTAAGGCTCTCGTGAATTTTTTAACCCGAAAGTTCTGTTTTAGGTATTTTTGTGCTGATGTTAGATGTGAACTAACCGATATTGAGATGACTGTACAGTCATCCCGCTACAGATGTTCTTTAATTAACCAAACTATCATGACCATTGAATTATTACCCTTCCCCAATGTATTAGGATTTCTTGCTTTATTCTGTTACATTCTGACTTTGTTACCAACAAATTTAAGAATTGTGATTCCAGCAAGCAAAAAAACGAAAATTCCCAAACGTTTGCTGCAAAATCGCCGATTAATCGGGCTTATTTCATTTCTCCTTGCCTTGTTACACGGTTGGCTCTTAATTAGAAAACAAAATTTTGATTATCTTGATCCCAAAACCTATTGGGTCTATTTTCAAGGAGTTGCTAGTTTCATTGTCTTTACCATCTTAGCGATTACTTCTAATGATTGGAGCGTCAAAAGACTGAAAAAAAACTGGAGAAAACTGCATAGTTTAACCTATTTTACTATGTTTATGGTGACTTGGCACATTTGGGCAAAAATGGCTGAACATTGGAGTTCTTTTACCCTAATTGGTCTTTCTTCTATGGGTTTTGTGATTCTTTTATATCTCAAGAGGAGATATCTAGAATATAAAGCTAACCAAGTTAAAACTAAACAACAAACGACACCTCGAAAATCGTTATCCCAAACAAGCGTTTAGTTTGATTTTTTTACCTCTTTCTTTAACCTTCATCTGTACATCATTAACTGAGAAAAACAATGCGTTTACCTTCTAACTCCTGGAGAGTTCCAGCCGTATTTCTGCTATCAACTATTACAGTGGTTTTAGCCAGTGATAAAGTCACTCGATTATTCCCTGTTTCTAACGTCTCTCTTGTTGATCAATCCTCCCAAACCTTAACAGGTCATTCCTCATGGATCTATGCTGTTGCTATTAGTCCGGACGGTAAAACCGTAGCTAGTGGGAGCTATGATAAGATTATCAAAATCTATCACTCTAAAAGTGGTCAACTCATTCATACCATTAAAGGTCATGGAGATGCGATTGAAACCTTAGCCATAACCCCTGATGGCCAAAAATTGGTCAGTGGCAGTTGGGACAACACGATTAAATTATGGGACTTGCCAACAGGAAAATTACTTCATACCTTTCGGGGTCATAGCGATGATGTGAAGACCTTAGCCGTTAGTCCGGACGGTAAAACCTTAGCCAGTGGAAGTGCTGATGCCACCATTCGTCTTTGGAACTTACGTACAGGTAAACAAAAACAAGTCTTATCTGACGGACAATGGGTGCGTTCTGTGGCCTTTAGTTTTGATGGAAAAAAGCTTTTGAGCGGCAATGACGCAGGTACCCTAAAAGTTTGGCAACCGAACAATGGTCAATTACTCAAGACCCTAAAACAGCATTCCCAAGCCCTTCGTTCCCTAGCCATTAGTCCTGATGGTCGCACCTTTGCTACAGGCAGTGCTGATAGCACGATTAAACTCTGGGATAGTGACACTTATCAAGTGTTACGCACCCTTGAGGGTCATAGCTCTGCGGTCTGGTCTGTAACGTTTAGTCACGATGGCAGGCTACTGGCGAGTAGTAGCTATGATAAGACAGTGAAAACATGGCAAACTCAAACTGGTCAATTACTAGAAAATTTTCGGGGTCATGATAAATCTGTCTGGTCAGTGGCCTTCAGTCCAACAGGACAAAGTTTGATCAGTGGTAGTAGTGACGAAACCATTAAATTTTGGTCTTTACCGTCTCATATTGTTCATGAGTTTGGTGGTTAGTGCCTAGTGACCTCCTCCTGACGCTACAGCACCGGGAGGAGTATCAAATTGCCAAATCTTCAATAGGAATCAAGCTATCATTGCAAACCAAATCGGTTGTCAACTTATGGGGAAAATCGGTACGAGCATCTTTGATTTTGGCGTGTATCTTCCCTACCTTGAGCCTCGCTTTATGTGGGTTACTAGAGCCTTTGGTTTTCCGACTCAGTTCCTTTTGCGCTGCTTTGAGCTTCTTATACAGCCGATTGAAATGCTTAGGGTTAGTTATCTTTTCCCCGTCGCTGGTACTAATCAAACTGGTTACACCAGCGTCGAGGCCAACTTGCTTAGAAGTTGCTGGCAATACCTCTACCGTGTATTGACATACTCCCTACGAATAAAATTCTAGGGATTCTTACCGAAAAGACGATAAACTACTTGGGAGGCCGCTATGAACCCCGACTACTGAGACTGATCTCAGTTACTTTTCTACTTTGCTTTCTGTTTTCCCAATCTCGTGTGAAGCATCGTAGGAAAGAACAAAATTGGAAGCTACAGCTACATAATTCTGGTACTTTAACCATTAAATCAAATTCTAGCACAAATTTTGTAGGTAGGCAATAAATTGCCGTCTGGCTTATCCCCATAGTTACAAACTAGGGACTTGCGCCCTCAGTTTTTTCGGTCATTTACCAGCAAAGATACAAACCCTTGGATATTTAGCTCTTTTGCCCCAAAAGTTAGCAAAAGCTTTCTGCAAGTGTCTAAGGCACTGTTGCAAAGGTACACAGCTAACCTCATTAAGAAAGTCCAGTTCTTCGGTCTTTTTCCAACTGGGAAGAAAGCTAGAGGTTTCCTTGTATTGAATTCTCTCTTGTCTTTCATCTCAAGCTTGAGTTCTAGCATCTAGAGCTTTGTTGTAGACAAGTCGCACACATCCCAAAACACCAAATTAACTATGAGGAGATTAAAACAATGCAAGTTAAATGGAAAAAGTTACTGCTATGTATATTTATTACCTTAACTACCGAAATCTTGTTTAATTTTCTGGGTCTTGATGATTTAGCCGACTATGGTGAGTTTATCTCTCAAAAATCGTCTTTCGTTGTCTTCCGTTAGAAACCCCGTCCTTAAAGAAAGTCCATGTTGGGCGGGGTTGAAATCCCCGCCCAATGCCTGACTGTTGCCTGTTCCCTATTCCCTGTTAAATCTACCTTAAGATTCCCTTGACACTCATCCCGTTAAGCTCCTATCGTCGCTGTAACGGGAGATTCTTAAACTCATATATAGATTACTCTGAACTGTTCAAAACCCCAAACTTTTTTGATTTTGCTGAGATTTTTGTCCCTTCATTTCCCGAAGTTGCTTCATAATTCGGTTCAACAGCCAAAAAGGACGTTGTGCATATTCTAGAATTTATCGGAATATTAATGGTACACTAAGCATTGTCCCCATAAATACCTGTGGCAAAGATTGAGGAAATAGTATTCATGAAAGCCATGATTCTGGCCGCTGGGAAAGGAACTCGCGTTCGTCCCATTACCCATACCATCCCTAAACCGTTAATCCCCATTTTGCAAAAGCCTGTGATGGAGTTTTTGCTGGAACTTCTACGACAGCATGGCTTTGATGAAATTATGGTAAACGTCAGCCATTTGGCTGAAGAAATAGAAAGTTATTTCCGTGATGGCCAACGATTTGGCGTACAAATTGCTTATTCCTTTGAAGGAAAAATTGTCGATGGGGATTTAGTGGGAGAAGCCTTAGGCTCGGCCGGTGGGTTACGACGGATTCAAGATTTTAACCCCTTTTTTGACGATACCTTCATCGTTCTCTGTGGTGATGCCCTGATTGATTTAGATTTGACGGCTGCCGTTAAATACCATAAGGAGAAGGGAGCGATCGCTACAATTATCACTAAATCCGTTCCCAAAGAGGTCGTTTCGAGTTACGGAGTGGTGGTAACGGATGAAGAGGGCAGAATTCAAACTTTCCAAGAGAAGCCTTCGGTGGATGAAGCGCTCAGCACCAATATTAATACTGGTATTTATATCTTTGAACCAGAAATTATTAATTACATTCCCTCCAATCAGAAATACGATATCGGGGGTGAATTATTCCCAATGTTAGTGGAAAAAGGAGCGCCGTTTTATGCGGTAAATATGGACTTTGAATGGGTGGATATTGGTAAAGTTCCCGATTATTGGCACGCCATTCGCGGGGTACTACAACGAGATATCAAAAATGTGCAAATTCCTGGCATGGAAGTTAAACCGGGGATTTATACGGGGTTAAATGTGGCGGTTAATTGGGATAAGGTCAATATTCAAGGACCCGTATATATCGGCGGCATGACTCATATTGAGGATGGAGCAACGATTATTGGACCGAGTATGATCGGCCCCAATTGTTGGATTTGTAGCGGTGCAACCGTTGATAATAGCGTGATTTTTGAATATTCTCGTCTCGGCCCTGGCGTTCGTTTAGTGGATAAGTTAGTGTTTGGACGGTACTGTGTGGATAAAACGGGGACAGCTATTGATGTACAAGAAGCAGCTTTAGATTGGTTAATTACAGATTCTCGTCAAACCTTTCCCGATGAACATCAAAGTAAACAAAAGGCGATCGCAGAATTACTCAATCCAGATCGCTAATAGTGGTTGTCTTGCCTAACAGCAACAGAAAACATCGCAATGTTTTCTTCAACTCCTTTTAATTCTAAAGGTTTCATCGCTGTAATTTCGGCGGCGGCTAAAAATTGTGCGATGGTTGCTGAGACTAAAATCATGCCACTGTCTGCCACTTCTTGCAGACGGGCTGCAATATTAACAGCAGAACCGATGGCCGTATAATCTGATCGCTGTCCCCCTCCAAAAAGTCCCACCACCGCTATTCCTTGATGAATACCACAGCGAAACTGCACAGGTTCCTCAATTAATCCCTGAGACTGCCATTGTTCATTTAATCGATCTAATCGATTGTGCATTTCTCTAGCCACTGCGATCGCTTGTTGTCCTTGTTGTTGAGGGGTTAAGTCTTCTGGCGCACCAAATAAGGCCACCACCGCATCCCCAATAAACTTATCCACCGTTCCCCCATATTGGAAAACAACCGCAGTCATAGCGGCTAAATACTCATTGAGGAGAGTGGCGACTTCTTGGGTGCCTAAATGACTGGCTAAGGGAGTATAACCCACTAAATCAGTGAATAAAATAGTCACTAAACGGGGTTCTGGGGTCAAATCAAGGCTTAACTCCCCTCTGGCCACCTTATTAACGATGGATGCGGGTAAAAACCGTTTTAAGACCGATTCTGTTAAGTATCGATTCAGTTGTTTGACCTCCTGTTCACTTTTTTGTAACTGTTGGGCCTGTTGCTTGGTTTTCTCATAAAGTCTGGCCTGTTGAACGGCGATCGCTGCTTGAGACGCTACCGTTTGAGCCAATTCAATTTCTGTCCCTAACCAATGACGAGGGTGGGCGGTTTGTCGTAGAGAAATACTCCCAATAATCTCCCCATCTACCATTAATGGCACAATTAAAAGGGCTTGGGCCGATTGTCTGAGTGGCAAGTCAAATTGGGTCATTTTAGGATGATCATCCATATTTTCCAATACAACGGGTTTTTGGGTAGTGATCAGTTGTTGTAAAACAGGATTTAAAGCAATAGGAACCACCGATTGGGGAAGGGGGTGAATACTCCCTTGTTTTTGGTCATAGAGTCCCACACATTGAACAAATTTATCTTCTTTTGTCCATAAGGATAAGGCGCAACCATCTACGGTCAATCCCTTTCCCAATTCTTGGGTAATGGCTGTAAATATGAGTTGGGGGTCTAAGCTACAACGAATGGCATTAGTGATGCGATTGATTAATGCTTCTCGCTGGGCTAAAGCCTTTACGGTTTGATAAGCTTGAGCTTGAGCAATGGCTAAGATGATTTGTTCTGCTACCATCTGGGTAATGGCAATTTCTTGTTTTTGCCAATGGTAAAACGAACAATAATGATATAATCCCACCACTGCAATAAATTTATTTTCTAAGGTGAGAGGAATCAATAAAGAGGCTCCAATTTTTGTCAAATCATAAGCTTTTTTTCTTTGTTCTTGCTCAATATTTTTAGGTTTAATAAAAGATGAGATATTATTAATAGAGTTAATGATTTCAATCTGTTGAATCGGGATAATTGTTTTTTCTAATAACTTTAATTTTCCCTGATTACTTTCTCTATTTTTATGATAAAAAAGACTCTTTTTAATTAAACAAGTAGTATCAAACGGACGTAAAATACAACAATCAACGTTTAAAAGCTGACCTAATTGATTAATAATTTTCTGTAACGCTACTCCCAAAGAACCAGAATCAAGCGGTTTCATGGATGTTTGCTATTAAATACTTAACTGTCGCAGTAAGGCAAGTACGGAAGTATAACCGTGTAAAAAGGTTTCTTTTCCTACTGGTCCGATTTCCCCATTACAGAAAAATCCCCCTAGAGAGACTCCAGGAAAATAATTAGCAAATAACTGAGAATCAAAATTCGGCATTTGATATAAGTTTTGTCCTCTTCCTAAGCAAGAGAACATTAAGGCTCCTTGAATGGCAGTTGATCGGTTAGACTGTTTGAGAAGGGTTTCTAAATCCTCGGCTGAGGTTTGAGCATCTCGTAGATGAAACTGTAGCCGTTGACCGGGGCGTACTCGATCGCCAATAGCGATCGCCCCTAATTTGGGATCAACCCCCAATAAATTGCGGATTAAAAAATCCCCAGGTTGTAATTCTTGTTTAAATTCATCTCTGACTACTCCCACAAACAAAGAATGTTGGGCAAGTTGGCGATCTGAGTCCTCTAAACTTTCTATCAACTCCCGCAACCAGTCTAAGGGCGATCGCGTTTTTCCCCCTTGTGACAATTCTAGAATAATATTTCGTTCCCCATTGACCACTTGATAGGGTTGACCAATGGGACGACAGCCTTGGGCGACAATGGTATCGATAGTAATATTCCCACTTAAAGCCAGTCCCACCGTTCCCTGATGATAAAGCCCTGATTGGGGATTACCGTTTTGATGATAAAATAACGTTCCAGGAACCCCCATCAAACTACTACTACTTAATCCCCCTACTTTAACCGACTGAGGATAAGCAAAGTCCAAACCGGCTAATAAGTCATTAATACGGGTGGCAAACGCATCCGACAAGAGGATGAACTGAGGCTTTTCTTGGGATGAAAGTCCGATCAACTCGTGCCAGGTTTCAGGAGAACTATCGAGATCGGGGAGGCTTTCGGGACTGATAAAAAAAGGCTTAATCTCGACCTCGGGTAAACAACCGACCATTAACGTCAAAGCCGGATTATTTTCTATCTCCCGTATCTGATTTTCCTCAGGTTGCCCAATAATCCCCGCACCACCACAGCCAATCAAGATGGGCAAGGATAGTTTTTCTAAAATTAAGGGGATTAACCGAGGATAATCACTGGCATAGGCTGAAGAAATAAAAAAAATGCCCACATTAGCCGAACTTGACAAACGGTTCTCAATGGTTTGAGTCACTTCTGTCACAGCAGCTTCTAGAGAAGGTCGAGTTGAGAGGGCATTAGTCCAAAACATTCGTTTTTAAGCAGATCATCAAGGAATTAAAGACTTCTATTAAATTCTCCAGATGGCATGGGATTACTGGGAAAAATCTCCGCCGGCATGGAATTGAAATTAGCATCAACGGTCAAATCTAAACTTTTGTCAATTTGTTTAATCATATCAGAGAGATTGGTTTGATACACTGTTCTCATAAAGGTATCGATATTCACCACTTCCTGTTGAGGCAGAGAGGCAAAAAATACATCCACTTGACTATCCCCCCAATGGCCGGCCTGTACTCGAGTAGCTGACGGCAAACCCACTTGACGTAATGGGGTGACAGCATTACCAGGGGGTGACCCTATGACGGGAACAGGCCCGCCAACACGGGGTAAAGAAGCCCGATCTAGGGTTGGACTCGGAATCCCTCTGACTTGACCGCCGATGGTTCGTATTCCGCCTCTGGCAGTGGGAATAGCATCTAGAGGGGGTAAAACACCAACGCTAATGGGATCACTCAGTTCCTCTGCTGCTGTTGTGCCAAAATCATAAATCTCCTTATATACATCAGCAGCATCCACTTGGGGTAAAGTAGGGAGTTCTCGTACAGCAATATCTTCTCTGTCTGCATCTAAATTAATTTCACGCAAAGAAGACATAATCGAATCCAAGGAAATACTCGACGGTTCGGAAACAGCTTGTGTGATAGTCTGTGTCGTCACCGAATCATTCATCGTTGTGATACTTTCTTCCACAGGAATTAATTCACTGAGAAGATCAGATTCAATAAAGTTTTGGTTGGTTACCTCCTCTAAATTTAGGTTATCCCATGATGTCTCTGGGGATAATCGAAAGGTTGCGGCTCGGCTGGTGTGTGTTAGGCTATCGATACAGTTGAGGCAGACTAATACCCCTAAACCAGTTTTAATTAACCTAAAAGATAATGTCTTTCGCATGACATAATTACCTTAACGAGAGTGATTACTATATTACTAATGGCTATACGTAAATTTTCGGTTAGGGAAATAGGAAACTTAAGTTCATTGGAGTCAATCATAACATGGCTCTCAGTAATAATTCCCGTTTGCCCTAGACACTCATGGCGTATTTTGGGACAAGTATCTTTCAGTCTTGAAGGACTCATGGTGATATGCAATGAATTTCCAGATACGGACTTAGGTACAGAAACGATTCCATCGTTTCCTTTATCAATTGTTGTTGCCCATACACTAATTCTACCCAAAGGCTCTTATTTTACACCCCTTTCTAGAAATTTTATCTTTTTTTCTTTTTTCTCGTAGACAATAACAGCTAAGTCAGTTAGCGTCATTCAACATAAAAAGACACTTATCGAAATATTTACCTAAACTTGATAGGCTTAGGAAGGTTATGTGTTACGGTAAGCAAGCGTTATTAATTCACAATTTAATGGTAGGAAAATTATAATGACTTTAACCTTATATTTTTTGCGTCACGGTGAAACAGAAAGTAGTCTGAATGATGTTTTTTGTGGCACCCTTGATCCTGATTTAACCCCTCAAGGAAAAGAGATGGCAAAAGCATTTGCGGATACTTATAAATCCTTTGATTGGTCTGCTATTTATGTTAGTCCCATGAAGCGTACTATTGCTACGGCAAAACCGATTTGTGACGCGACAGGAATGGAAATGCAGATCAAAGATGGACTCAAAGAAATGAATTTTGGTCAGTGGGAAAGCAGAACCCGTGACTGGGTAAAAGAAAATTATTTAGAGGAATATATCGACTGGATGACCGAACCAGCTTGGAACCCTCCTCCTGATGGAGAAACGGCAGTGGAAGTAGGAAGCCGTGCTATGTTAATAATATCAGAAATTGAAGCAAAATACCCTGATGGAAAGGTGTTGGTCATCGCCCATAAAACCACTATTAGAATTATTTTATGTCACTTATTAGGCATTGATTTAGGGCGTTATCGTGACCGTATTGATATGTTAGCAGCATCGGTCAGTGTTATTCAATTTGGGTTACATGGTCCTCTATTAAAAAAATTAGGTGATCGCTCGTATATGAGCCAAGAATTACAAGATCGTGCAGGAACTTAAAAAGAATGGTTGACCATGATCGTTTATTTAAGGAATTACTTTCAACTTTTTTTGTTGAGTTTATTGATTTATTTTTTCCTCAAGTTATGACTTATCTTGATGAAAAATCTGTTAAGTTTTTGGATAAAGAAATTTTTACCGATGTCACGGAAGGAGATAAGTATGAGACTGATTTAATTGCTCAAGTTAAGTTTAAAAATCAGCCTTCTTTTTTCTTAATTCATATCGAAGTACAATCGAGTTCACAAAGCAACTTTAATCGACGAATGTTCTCTTATTTTGCTCGTCTCCATGAAAAGTTTGCTTTACCTATTTACCCCATTGTGATTTTCTCCTATGACTATCCTCAAAAACAAGCAGACAATCAATACAAAGTTGAATTTCCTGATTTAAAAGTGTTAGACTTTAACTATCGTGTAGTGCAGCTTAATCGGTTAAATTGGCGAGATTTTATTAATCAACCGAATCCCGTTGCATCCGCATTAATGGCTAAAATGAAAATAGTCGATCAAGATCGTGCCAAAGTTAAAGCCCAATGTTTAAGGTTATTAGTAACCTTAAAATTAAATCCAGCTAGAATGCAATTAATTTCAGGATTTATTGATACTTATCTTACCTTAAAACCAGTAGAAGAAAGCATTTTTCAATCAGAAGTAAACACATTTTTACCCCAAGAACAGGAGGACGTTATGGAAATTGTTACCAGTTGGATGAGACAGGGAATTGAACAGGGAATTGAACAGGGAATTGAACAGGGAATTGAACAGGGAATTGAACAGGGAATAATAAGAGAAAAAAATCTAGTTATTCGTTTACTTGAACGAAAATTAGGAACAATCAATTCTGAAATAAAAAGCCAAATTCAAGGGTTACAAATTGAAGAAATTGAAGCGTTAGGAGAAGCAATTTTTGATTTTTCCAATGTAGAAGATTTAAGAAATTGGTTGAATCGATAATTATCTTTAAGGAGGTTGCAATACACTAGGATTTTAACCTAAATCTAGTCTTCTTAAAACGATTAACTTTCTGTAAATTCTATTTCATCATCATCATAATAACCAATCCTTCCAACGTGCGGACCATCAATAATCTTGACTGGACCGTAAGATATCTCTTGAAAATCCATTTTTACATCGCTATAATTATTATTTAATATAGCGTTTCTCAGACTCATGAGGTACAGTAGCAGCAGTGAGTAAACCAGTTACGAATATCTTGTTGAGTAACTTGAGCCATAGCATTAAAAATGCCATCAATCAAATCT
>JAAUYH010215170.1_pt1 | contig 22104 bp, 19 predicted proteins | sample 7278061 | NCBI WGS metagenome assembly JAAUYH01 (sample SAMN14350203, study PRJNA611818) | marine sediment metagenome | isolation source: surface marine sediment (0.6m) | place: French Polynesia: Moorea | collected 2018-08 | reverse complement strand
ATTCTAAATTCTAAATTCTAAATTCCCCTTTACTCTCATGGTCAATCTATATACACATTTTTATCTAGCTGTCAATCCCCCATCTACGCCGATAATTTGCCCCGTCATATAACTGGCTGCGGGACTGGCGAGGTAAGCTACAAGTAAGCCTAGTTCCCTCAAACTCCCTTCACGGTGTAGGGGAATTCGAGCCAGTCGTTTTGCTTTTTCTGTCTCATCTGACCAAGAAAAATCCGTCAGGGAGGTATGGTATTCTCCGGGAGCGATCGCATTAACTCGAATATTATAATTCGCCCATTCCAAGGCCAATACCTTGGTTAGCATATTGACAGATGCTTTGGAGGCATTATAGGCTGCAACATAGGGCGAAGCTTGGATGGCACTGTTGGAGCTGACATTAATTACTACTCCTTGGTTCCTTGCCAGCATACTGGGAGCAACAGCCCGACAACAATAAAACATGCCATGAACATTAACTGCAAAAATATTCAGCCAGTCCTCATCACTCATTCGCGAGGTGACTGTTTTGGGAACCATCGGGGGACGGAGGTCAACGTCCGGTAGAGGAACGATAGGACATTTTTGAAACTGCCCTGCATTGTTGACGAGGATATCAATTTTGCCATAATGGTTGAGAGCCTGCTCGACAAAGCCATCAACCTGGCGAGAATCCGTGAGATCGGCTGCAATTGCTAATGCTCGTCTGCCGGTTTGTTCTATTTCACCCACTAGGGAATCAATTTCTGTCTGACTTCGGGAGACTACAACTAAATCAGCACCCGCTTCACTCAATACTAAGGCAATTGCCCGACCAATGCCGCGACCCGCTCCAGTGACGATCGCCACCTGGTCTTGTAAGTTTATCTCTGGGAACATATTGGTTCTGAGGAATTCAACAAGGTTTTAATCTGCTCTGTAAAAGATGGACAACTTGTGACACTTAAACTTTTACTTCCTGTTTCAACCGGAGCATGGGAGCAGTTATCCGTCCACAGGCTTTAAAGGTCGAGCCGACCTCTATTTATCATTAATTAAACAAACGACAAGAAAAGCAATGAACAATCGCCAGTAAGTCAAGCTCATACACAGTCCTAAAAATTAGGCTTGACGAATTGTTAAATGATCCAGTAGCGCTTCTATTCCGTCATTATCCAAAATTCTGATAGCATCATCTGCTAAGGAGCAATGGTCGCTCAAGCGAGAATGGAGCTGAGACAAATATGGTTCATATTTTTGAGAACTATTCGTGTGAATTAGTTTTAGTAAGTCTAATCCGATTTGACCAAGAGTTTTGTCATTCAGGTTTTGTCTGAGACCATTATTCTGTGCCGCAAATGCAGCCAATTTCACATCTTCGTATGTCCATTTTTGTGAATATTGAGTTACTGGCTCTAAATTTTCTAGTATTAAGTATGTTAGTACTAGCCAACTTATTTCTTCGTCATTGGCTTGCATTGCGAGGGGACGAACTTCAAAGACAATGTAATCTATTAAGTCAAGTAGTTTTTGTTCATTATCTGTATAAACAGCATTTACCAACTCTTCCAATTTAATTCCTTGGTGAAAATTAAACTTTAAACGAAAATCTAACCAACAAAAATAGATAGCTAATTCTAGATCATTGAGGTTTATTTTTTGCTGGGAAAGTTGCCCTTCTAAATTATAAAATTCGGCACTTCCTTCTCTGATAAATTGATTCCCAGTCAGATACAGGTTTTTAGGATACAAGCATTCCCCATCGCGCATAATTTCAAACAAAGGCAGATCCCAGGTTCTATTGATATAGTCGCATAGGCTGAGATATGGTTTGAAAGGTAATCCAGACCTACCATACATTCTGCCTCTATTCAAGGTACTATAAGCGTGAAAACGTTGACTCTTGTAAGGTAACTTTTGTCCTGCCAATATAGAATCATTGGCACTTGCAGCCCATAAAAATGCTAGTAGTTGTAAGAATGTGTTGAGAATTTCAATAGTTTTCTCTTTAGGAATTTCAAAGTTAAATTGAACTGAACATATTCCAGGAAAGTTTTGTAAAATCCATTCTTTACAGTCTTCCTCAACCATGTTCACCCAAATTTGATAGTATCCTTTCTGCGTGATTAAATCTTTTAGCTCACAAGATATTGGTTGGGTTCCATAGCCCAGGATTTTTAAATTATTTTTTTCTACAGTAGGCAGTAACACAGAAGACTTAAAGTTACGCCAATAGCTAATTGCTTCATTAAGTGAATATACTGGTGCTAACGATGCTTCTAATACACAGACTGCAAGCTCGTTGCTAAGCATTTCCAAACCATTAGGCGTTTCTCTTTTGACACCGATTAAGGCTCCTGTGTTGGGATCATTCTTTTTAATCCAGCCTTGTGTTGAGAAATCAAGGAATAGTTTCTTGGCATCGTCAAAGTCCGCCGCTAAGTAATTCTGCTTCACCAGGGGCATTTCTAGCTCAATACCAATCTTTTTTACTAGTCTATTCATTTTTGTGAATACTTATAAAGATTATGTAGGGGTGAATTACCATTCACCCTGATCAAATTCAAAGCAACTGATTTGCAATTGGATTTTACGCATAAATTCCAATTTTTTGAACTTTGGAAACAATGAGCGAACCTTAAGTTTCTATTCCCTTCTAGACATTTAAGACCAGAGAATTAAGGGTTCTTGGTCGTTAATAACGCCGATAAAGCTTGCAATCGATAGTCTTTCAGTATTGCCATCATCTCGGAGAACTTCGTGAAAGTTTGTGGTTTTAAAGAATACTAACCGACCTTCCAGTGGCTCAATATCGGCGTAGGTTGCACCATCAACAACATCGTAAGTATATCCCATTGTGCCAGCAGTAAGCTTGTGCTGCTCGTCTAAAGGAGACCATTCTCGATCCCAAATCCTCAGCTTACCGCCATTGCTGTCTGGTTTTTGCAGGTATAAATTCCACACTAATTGATGGGATACTTGTTCCAATGTCGGCCATCTGAAGTCACGAGGTGCTAAATCATTGTGTAGACCAGAGCTTTTAGTGACCCTCACTACTCCAGCAAAATATTGCTTGCTGCCTTCCATAGCAACTTCAGCACCAGAACTCCAACCGTTCTTCAGGAGCGAAAGTACCATTTCCAGAGGTGTTTCTATTCCTAACTCATTAAATAGTTCAGCAACTCTGCTCATCATTAAAGGGACACGCTTAAAGTACTCATCCTTATTGCCGCACATTTCGCAAACTGGATTTCCCAGATAACTTGAGGAAATATTTTTGAGAGAATACTCTTCAATGTCAAAAATATTTTTAAACCGTTCAGCCACAATTTGACATACATCCAATGGGTAAAAATCATCAATTACAATGCCGGGAATTTCTCCGTTGATCAATCGTTGGAGATGAAGGTTATTAAATTCATTGCCACAGATGTATTCGGGCTGCCAAACCAAAGTTGAACTTGTCATCATGTATTCCTTAAATAACAACAGTAAAAAAACAATATTCTGATACCAATTCAGTATTTTTAGATAAATGTCTCCCAATCTTCAATGAGATTTAAGGAAAATTTATCTCTGGGAATATATCGGTTGCAAAGAGCTAGACAACAGTGCTTTGATGTCATATACAGTAGGCTGGTCATTTCTGATATCTTTGAATTCATAAACGGTCATTTCTGCAAGGTTGACAATATAGGAAGAAATAGTTCCCCAAAATGGTCCAGTTTGAAAAACATTATTCATGCCATTTTCATCCGTGCTTTCAGCCAAGGTAGTTTGCAAGGTTTCAAGTGAATTAATCTGGGTGGCTCGTTCCTGTAATTTACTCAACCGCATGTAGCTTGACTCCAATATGGGTAGCTCCTCCAATTCTGGAATCCGAGGCGAAAACCGAGTGCTATCTGGAAAATTAAATTGAGCTAGTTCGTCACTGATAAAATGATTGGTATGCAACAAAGAATCTTCTGCTTTAATCACTCCAGTTTTATTGCCAATTACTTCCACAATATAGAAGTTCTGAGTATCAGCCACAGCCAAAGAAGCACCATTGCCAATGGAATAATTACGCTGTTTTGCTAGTAAAACAGCTTCTTCTGCACTCTGACAACTACGGCACAAGTCATGGACTAAGTAGCTTGCTGGTAGCCCCCCAGGATGGTTTCCTTTACGGTAGTAGACATAGTTGTAACTGACGGCTAGTCCGTGTTCATTGACACAAAATTGACCGCCAAATGGCATGAGCATAGGGGCAAAAGCAACATAACGAGATTGGCATGTTTCTTGACGAACAATTGCACCTTGATAGGGAGCGAGGGGATATTGATAATCAAAATTCTTGCCCAATAGGGGGGATTCCCCAGACAAACAACCAACTCCGCTACACCCCTGAATCACCCCGGTTCTATCTGCACCAAGCACTTCAGATAATAGTAGAAAGTAGTATATACTTGGGGTTATTTCTGGAACGCTGAGCATCCCGTTGAGGTAATCTGTCAAGGGTTGAATGCAATCGAGTTGTTTTTGCAGCGATCGCAATAAATAATAGCTTTGCAGTTTTTGCAGCATTCGCCGCAGCCAAGATTTGTTTTTCAGTCGCCGCCAATAGGGAGAACTCTCCAGGGTTTGCCGAGCTTGTTGATATTTCTCGACAACAATAGCAGCGTGTTGTCGGCCAATTTCAAAGCTTGAACCCTCAAAGACATAGGTCGAATTATTCATGATATATAATTTTTTCTAATTGAATGCTATTGTTCACAGTATAAGTATTTTAATTTTCAATGCTATCAAAATAGGACTTACGTAAGTGTGACAATCGGTGGTTGGTGCGTGAGTTCACAAGCTTTATTATTAAGTTGATAATTCCTCTTTTGTGTCACGCACCTACAAGAAAAATGTGCCAGTTGCGTAAGTCCTAGTGAGGATTAAAATCCTCACTACAAACCTATGAAAACGAATGATTTGGACTACCAGTATGGTTTTTTTGAATCGTTAATCTTGTGCTAGGAAGTAGCTGCTACTGTATTCTACAATGATGGTTTTAAGATATTCCTGTGGAAATAGGAACTTTGCCGAAGGACTGCTTACCCATAATATGGGAAGCTGGATCACCAATCAGAAGAAAGGGTTGAGAAGAAATAGACGAACTAAATTCTAGGTTGAGCCGTTTTACTGCATCTCCAAAACTAAATCCGTTCTCTAGTAATCCTTGACAGAAGCTTTGTTCTTGAGAACCAATAGAAGTTTCTCCCTTCTTGAGGATCAGATGAGAATTTCCAAATGTTGCAAAATGACGATATTCTCCACCACCGACCACGGGGAGATTTCCCTGAGAAAAGACTACAGGTTGAGTTTGGGGTTGGATAAAATCAAGGTAGTTTTGCAGGAGATTGATAGAACACTCTTGTGCTGTTTTGCTAATTTGTAAACCATTAGCAACTTTTTGGGTTTGTAGGGCTATAGTATCCCATTCATCCACACTAAAGTCTGTTGACATCATCCACACCCAGAGGGACTCCGTTTGTTCATCTATCCGCAGTTCCGAGAAATCATCGACGACTTGCAAGTGTTTCCCAGTCAATATTGCATAGCATTTAGCCATTACAAGCAGGGGACTATTACATTTGACTGCTAAAACCCGTCGTCGGGAAATATGGGCATTGAATTGATCAAATGAGGATTTTCCATCATAGTTGATGGGATCGGATTGAGATGTTAGCCATGTCTGAGCGGATTGGGTCTCTATAGAATCTAATCCTGTTAATGCTAAATCATTCAAACTCGATGGCAGTTCGTCAGTTGTCAGTAGGGGAAATGTACTAAATATTTTACGAGTTGCAATCAATGATTCGAGAACAGTTTCATATTCAAAGATGGTGGAGCATAATATCAGTTTAACTGGGAACTTCCATTGACATTGCTGTGAAGAGAGAAACTGACGGGCTCGCTCCTGCATCCAATTACCGGCGGGTGTGCATTCAGACAAACGATAACGTATTGGTATCCACTCACAGCTAAAACCATATTTTCTGTAAGGTTCCCCAATAATTTGGCAGCCAAAATTCAGGTATTCTTTGAGGATTTCTGGGCGGCTATCGGCATACAGGGTTTGAATCCCATTTTCCTCCATAATGCGAAGCATCCCGCCCACAAGTAGTACACCAGTTGTTCGGTTCCGTTTGAACGAAGCCGTCACGAAATAACTGGCGTAAAAGCGTTGAGTGTGGCGGTCAAAAGCAACCCGCATTGCACCTACAAGTTGATGTTTTTCAATCACCATCAAGTTTTTACAGAAGTAATCATTGAAGACATCCTGATAGTTTTTGTCCTGAATTTTTAATTCGTCAACAAAGACTCGCTTGCGTAAATCAACAATTGCTTTTAGTTCGCTACTTGATGTTGCTAATTTCAGGAGCATAATTAACCCCAATTTTAAGGATTTAGATCAAACTCATGGCAGGTGCTATTTCCAAAATGCAAACTTGCACCTACCTGTACTACTCAGGGTAAGAATTGACAATCCCTGGCAGAGATTAAGAACTAATACCATTTTGGATTTTAGATTTTAGACTTCGTCGTCAGCGCTCAGACGTTCGGCGATCGCTCAGTCGAGCCGTCGAACGATTTTAGATTATGGATTGTGAAAGAGTTACTTAAATAAGCTTTTCTTTCTTTCTATCTGTCACAATCATTTTTCAAATTGGTATAAGCTTTGTTGTTTGTTTTTGCTTAACTATTAAACTAAATTTGCTCAAATCTACTCATACTTAAGGAGTTCGTTTTTGCTGCAATCTGGTAATGTCGGCATTATCCAGTCCACAGGCTGAAAATCGGGTGTAACTCACCCTAGGTTGGTCGATTTTGGTATCTGTCAACATGCTTGCGTTGTTTCAGCCAGTTAATGGTGAATACACTTCTTTAACCCGAACTGACGTTAAATAAATATTTTGTTGGTTAAAAAAGGGTTAACTATGAGTACCCGCCATTTCAGTTTGATAGAGCCGTTCAATGGTTTTTAGTTCTTTTTGTCGCTTCGGCTCTAGATTCTGATCATTTTTAACCCAAGGTAAGAATTCCAGATCAGTCCCTTTCTTAGTACCGGAATCGACACGATTTTCTGGCAGATAGTGTTTGTAAGATGTCCGTAGAGACCAGAAATATCGCCAGAAATTAGGCATTTTCGTGATGAATTTTCTTAATCCCATCAGACGAATCTGCTCTTGAGGAGGACGCTGGGCACGAATCATTAACATACTGTACTCGTGACAGAAGGTTTTGATATCCAAGGTGGTTTCCATAACTGCATGTTGGAAATCAAAGTATTCAGGTTCGTTGTAAATAATCTGATCTTTTTGCATTGTGTATTCTACCGTACCTGGCATGGGGGTAGATACAGTGATGTTCGGAACCTCAATTTTTTGTTCCCGGATGTACTTGAGCATTCCTTGGAAGTTTTCTGGGGTGTAATCTACACCAATCTGGAACAGCCCTTCTGTCAGTACGCCATGTTTCTGGAGGATTTTGATTGCTTTAGTACTATGGTCAATAGAAGCGTGTTTGTTCATATTACTTAGAGTCTCATCAGAGTAGCTCTCTAAGCCCATGCGTACCCTTTTCAGTCCAGCAGCAGCCCAAAGTTCAATCAGTTCAGGATTCTCAGTAATAGTATCAGCTCGACTGTAGAGGCAATATTGTTTGTTGAGTCCGCTTTTTAATAAAGCTTCACCTAGAGCAAAAGAACGTTCAACATCACCAAAACAATGGTCATCGACAAATAAAACGTAGGGTTCTTCCAAGGTGGAAAGATAATCGACAATGTATTCAGGACTCCAACCTAAATATTTACCGACATTGACTTTCCAAAGATTACAGAATGAGCAACGAGCCGGACAACCCATTGCTGTCCGCATCGCCACAATTGGCTTCCACCAGAGATGATAATATTTTTGATGATATCTTTTTGTGATCGAGCGATCGGGGAAGGGCAAAGTATCTAAATCAAAGTTAGGGTCTACAACGGTTTGACCATTGGAGATGAAAGCACCGTCTTCCTGATAAGCTAAGCCGTTCAATTGACGATATTCATTGTCCCCTGCATGAAGATAATTCATCAATTCGTAAAAGCCTTGATAACCTTCGCCCATCCAAATCAAGTCTGTTTGAGTAATGGCTAAATCTGTGGGATTAATGCGGGTATGTTCACCGCCTACAAGTGTAATAATATTGGAGTCGAAGGCTTTTACCTTTTGTAATGCTTCTCTAACTAGATTCAGGTGCAAAGTCCAGCAGTTCATCACAAAAATGTCTGGATGAAATGAGCCTAGCTTTTTTTCCAAAGCTCCTTGACGACGTTCCAAGCGTAAATCTAATACGTCAATGTCGAATTTTTGTTTATCAAGCAGGGAACTTAAAACTTCAAATTGCAAGGGTTCGACAATATAAACTTTCTCATCTGCAAGGTGATAGGGATGATAAGGAGGAGTACAGAATAGAATTCGTAATTTCTTCATAAATCCCATTGTTTAAAAAACACATGAGAATCTTATCATTTTAATGTGCTTTAGATTATTGATGTTTTTTTTAATTATTGTTAAGTTTGTTTGATTTATTCATATATTGTAATTATTTATATATAACCGTATAAACTAGGGCAAACCCATCTTAATTTAAAAGGGGCAGATTTGTGGGTAGCAATAGAAACATATGGGTGAGAAAAACCAAAATGATCCTAGAGAATGAGAAGGAACTGAAATAATTTTAATCTAAATAATAACGATATTAGACAGCAAAAAAATACCAAATTTAACTTTAGTAACTGCAAGGTAATTGGTATTTAAAATGGATGTTTTAGGTATCACTATTAGTTAGTTTTGGGGTGTAGGGTGTGGGGTATGGGGTGTAGGGAATAAAGAACAATTACACCCAAAACTCTATCCTGGGTTTTATCTTAAATTCATGCCATTCGACTTTAGACATGGGGTCAATACAAAATCCAAAATCCAAAATCCAAAATCCAAAATCTAAAATCCAAAATTGTTTGATATCCGATTTGCAGTAATTGATTGATTTCGGCATTCGCAGTGGATGTTTTAAGAAGTCATAAATACTACATCTACTTAGCCACGTCCTAACCAGACTTTAATCAAATCCAAGAGACTGGAACCACCCCAAGCTACAGCGATGACGATAGAAATACTTACGGCTGCTCCCATCAAACAAAGAACCAAACCTGCGAGAGTAATTGCACCATCATCCTCTTGTAAACCAAAGCCAGTGACAAAAATACCGATCGCCGGCAAAGTATTAGTACCAGGAATTGGTATCATCATAGAAATAGACATGAGTGCGATCGCTATACCAATAGTCACCCTACCTGGTAAAGATGTACAAATAAAGCTGAGACGAGGGCGGGTTACAGCTTCAATTCGACCCAACCAAGGAATTCCTGCCTTGAGAAACCTTTGCACTGTTTCCAGCTTGATGGGGTGTTTTGCCATCTTTTTGGGTAGCCAGGGAGTTTTTGCACCGATAATTAACTGTATTGCCAAGATAAGCATGAGGATGCCAAAAGGTATAGAATAGCCAGGTGCGGGTACGGGTAAAGCTGAGGGAAGAGACAAGATGATAAATAGGAATCCGAAAATTCGTTCTCCTGCTAGTAACAGAATATCTGCTAAAGTTACTTCCGGTGATTTTTGCTCCTGCACAATAAAGCGTTCGAGTAATTCTTGGGAAAGTCTAGCCATAAGATTTTTATTCTTTGAGAGAACGTACTATCAGCAACAATATACAATCAGACTTTAAACTATACCGGAATGGCAATCATTTGATCTATGGTAGCTTTTCTTACAAAATTAACTGTAAGGGCGCAAGCATTGCGCCCTTACCAATCGCCTGAATCAATTTTTCTGCTACCTCGTTTACCTCAGTGCTTTCAGCAACTTTTTGCGTATCTCAAGGGAAATTCATTTATAAATAATTCATAATTTATTGAAGTAGGGGCACGGCATCCGTAATATATCGGTGTATAGAGTAATCTTGCTCACGCCGTGCCCTTCCTTACCGATGTATCCCTAGTAATAATATACCTATAACAATATCCATAACCGGGAATGGGCACGGCAACTGCAATATATCGGTGTATAGATTAATCTTGCTGATGCCGTGCCCCTACGGGACAATCTAAATCTTGGTAAATTCAAAAAATTGGGATGCTCCCTGTATCCCTGGTAATAATATACCTATAACAGTATCAATAACTGGGAATGGGCACGGCAACTGTAATATATCGGTGTATAGAATAATATTGCTGATGCCGTGCCCCTACGGGACAATTTATTGTTTGGTGTTCCCCTAAATACTATCTGGATCTATCCCTAATTCTTGTAATTTTACCGCCAAGCGTTCCGCCCGTTGCTTTTCTTGCTCCGCTCGTTGCGTTTCTTGTTCTGCAACTTCTTCAGGTGTGGGAACTAACTCACCCTCAGCAGTAAAAAAGCGTAACTTATCTCCATCAACTCCCAAATATAACTCTAACTGTTGACTCCACAACCATCCTTGAGTATTAGGTGACAATGGTTGATATTTACCACCCACCAACATAAACCCAGCAAATTCTAAATTATTGGGGTCAAACCAAAAATATTCTGGCGTGCGAAAAGTATTTTGGTAAATTTCTTTCTTCAACCCTTTGTCTGTTGTTGCTGTAGAATCTGATAACAACTCTACAATTACATGGGGATAATTCCCCCCTTCTTCCCAAACAACCCAACTTTTACGGGGTTTGCGCTCCGTTCCCAACACAACAAAAAAATCTGGACCCCGGAAATCTTCTGACTTGCGCTGACGAGGACTATAGTAAATTGTAATATTACCGGATGCATAAAAATCATCACGACTGCGCCACAACCACTCCAAACATTGGATAAGCAGTGTCATTTGTAGCCGGTGTAAGTCACTTTCCAAAGGCGGTTCATCACTATATAAATCCCCTGGGGGAAATATAACATCTTCTGGGGTTGCTAAATCCTGGGCGACAGACATGGCGACAAGTGTCTCAATGCTTCCAGTTTAGCGTACTAAGGATTAACCGCATTGACTGCGATAAGTCGCGGATGTTTCAATCAGTGGTTGGTGCGTGACGTTATAAGTCTCATTACTACGTTCAATATTATCGTAGCGTCACACACCCTACACCAAAAAATATGCCAGTTGTATAAGTCACAACTTATTACTAATTACTTATTACTAATTATTCGCCTCCATTTAATTTTTAAACTAAAGAACAACCCTTATAAAATGCAAAGGTAGTAATTATGACCTCTGCAATAGATCCTACTCAAGAGTTAACCCCATTTCCAGACCATACGCAACTACCAGATTCCGACGGAACTTTTGTGAAAAATTGGCAAGAGCATCCCCAAAGTATTCTTCTCACGGACTCCATTCAGCCAGTATTACAACAACGCCACAGTGATGGAAACTATTGCATAGGTCAAGACTTAGGCATCTACTGGCGCATGACAGATCCCCCAGAACGAGGTGCAGAGGCTCCTGATTGGTTTTATGTCCCTAATGTCCCCCCTACCCTCAACGGAATCACAAGGCGTTCCTACGTCCTATGGCGAGAGCTAATTGCTCCATTAATTGTATTAGAATTTGTCTCTGGTGATGGTGAAGAGGAACGAGACAAAACCCCTTCAACTGGTAAATTTTGGATTTATGAGCAGGTGATTCGTCCTGCTTTCTATGGCATTTATGAAGCAAGTAAAGCCAGCGTGGAAGTTTATCACCTAATTGAAGGAAAATATCAGCTATTACCAGCAAACGAGCGGGGAAATTATCCTATTGCTCCCTTGGGAGTTGAATTAGGCATTTGGCAAGGACAATATCAAAATGTAGAATTGCCTTGGCTGCGCTGGTGGGATTTGCAAGGTAATTTATTGTTAACTGGTTATGAAAGAGTCGAACAAGAAAGCGAACGAGCTGAACAGGAAAGTCAAAGAGCTGAACGTTTAGCTGCTCAATTGCGTGCTTTAGGTATTGAACCAGAAGTCTAATTTTTGTCCTAATTGCTAAACTAAAGAATAACCATTATAAAATGCAAAAGTAGTAATTATGACCGAAAAATAAACTGGATACAGAGCAAGCGGATTTATCCGTGGAGAGGAAAAATTGTTTCTGAATTTCAAGCCCCTCAATTCATTGATGGGGAAACTGATAACTGATAACTGATAACTGAAATGACCTCTGCAACAGATCCCACTACAGATTTAACTCCATTTCCAGACCATACGCAACTACCAGAGTCCGACGGAACCTTTGTGAAAAATTTCCAGGAGCATCCCCAAAGTATTCTTCTCACTGACTCCATTGAACCAATATTACAACAATGTCATGCCGATGGGCAGTATTGTATCGGTCAAGATAGTGGTATCTACTGGCGTATAACTGACCCTCCAGAACGAGGTGCAGAGGCTCCTGATTGGTTTTATGTACCCAATGTACCACCTATGCTAGATGGACAAATTCGCCGTTCCTATGTACTATGGCGAGAGCATATCGCTCCCTTGATTGCATTAGAATTTGTCTCTGGCAAAGGTGAAGAAGAACGAGATAAAACCCCTTGGAATGGTAAATTTTGGATTTACGAGCAGGTAATTCATCCAGCTTTCTATGGCATTTATGAAGTAAGTAAAGCCAGTGTGGAAGTTTATCACCTTGTTGGAGGACAATATCAACTATTACCAGCAAACGAGCGGGGACATTATCCTATCACTCCCTTGGGGGTTGAATTAGGAATTTGGCAAGGACAATATCAAAATTTGGAATTACCTTGGTTGCGTTGGTGGGATTTACAAGGTAATTTATTGCTAACTGGAGATGAAAGAGCCAAACAAGAAAGTCAAAGAGCCGAACAAGAAAGTCAAAGAGCTGAGCAGGAAAGTCAAAAAGCTGAACAAGAACGTCAAAGAGCTGAACGCTTGGCTGCTCAATTGCGTGCTTTAGGTATTGAACCAGAGGTTTGATATTCTATAATAATCTGGGGATGAGAATACATAACAATGCCAAGATACTTGCAAGTATTAGGATTATTTTGGAATGCTGCGATCGCATCAGAAATGGAGTATCGTTTTAATTTCCTGTTAGCGACCCTGAGTAGTTTGGGTAATTTTGTCGGTAGTATCTTTGGTTTATTCTTATTTTACGGCAAAGGTTACACATTCACTGGTTGGTCATGGGAGGAGGCTTTAATTGTAGTAGGAATCTTTACCCTATTACAAGGGTTTGCCGCAGCATTCCTTGTACCCAATCTCAATCGTATTGTCCGTCATGTGCAGGAAGGAACCCTAGATTTTATCCTCTTAAAACCCATTCGTAGCCAGTTTTGGCTATCTTGCAATACCGTTTCTCCTTGGGGATTGCCAGATATTGTTTTTAGTACCATCCTTATTGGTTATGCAGGGGAGAAACTTGGTTTAGGTTTCAGTAATTATTTGCTGGGTTTAGGACCTTTATTTTGTGGATTGGTAATACTTTACAGCCTATGGTTTATGTTAGGTGCTACAAGTATTTGGTTTGTGAAAATTTATAATGTGACTGAAGTTCTGCGGGGTTTGTTGGAAGCGGGACGTTATCCAATGGTGGCTTATCCTGCTGCTTACCGCTTTTTCTTCACCTTTATAGTACCAGTGGCTTTTCTCACAACAATACCGGCTGAGGCGATTTTGGGTAAGGGTCAAATAACTAGTTTAATTGGCGCGGGTTTATTAGCAGTGGGATTATTTTTTGTTTCTACATTATTTTGGCGATTTGCTTTGCGGTTTTATACCAGCGCATCAAGCTAATGTTCTGCAAGAAGTCTACTATTCACCAGCATACACAGCTAAGGCCTGTGGGATGGGACGATTTGTCGGAATTAATGGTTTACCATCAACAATTATACCTGTACTTCCCCCTCCATCAAGCATCATTCCTGCCTTTGCACCAAAACCTCTGAGCGTGGCGGATGCATCTATTTGCCGTGCATAATTACTGGAATAAAATATCACCGTTTCTGTGACTCCATCACCATCCCTATCCCCAACTCCCACAAAGGTACGAGGTAAGTATTTATTGGCTGATTTGTTGGCAGTTATATCTAGTCCACCAAGTACATTCTCTACAGTCTTGAATGTTTGCACCATATAAGTTTGAATTGTAGCAATATTACTTTGGTTATTCCACGAAAATGTGCGTATCTGACCAAAATATTCATTGCCAACACCATAGCCATAGGTAATCAACTTACCATTCACTTTTAAACCAAAAGCAATACCTGTAGGGTCATTTCTGGTCGAAAAAAAAGCACCATTAATAATAACCTTTACCTGACTGGATGGTGTGTTTTTATGCACAGCATTTTGCCACAACTGAGTCAGAAAATTCTTTTTTATTTGACTGTTATCCCTAGCTGCTAATTCACCAATTAAATTTTCTAATCTAGCTTTTTTTGTATTGACAATGGTAACAAACTCCAGCTTTTTACTTGTATAACTTTTTTCATATACCTTGACTCCTGATGCTTGGTAAATAGGTCTAAAACCAGGGATTATTGGTGTTGCTTTAACTCCATTTATGAGGGTAAAGGCAATTAAGTTAATAAAGATGATTGAGAAAGAAGCTTTCAATTTTGGATTTTGGATTTTGCGGAAAGTTGAGTCATACTAAGTTGCATTCTGTTGTAGTAGTTTGAGTTGTTGAGATTGCTTCCTTCCGCTCCGCGACCGTCGCAATGACATGCGGACTATCTTTGAAAGCAACTTGGTATGAGCAAAGTTTTGAAGACGGATTTTGGTTTTATTCCGGAGAATTAGCAAATCAATTACTACCAAACACTAGTGTATGAAGATTCTAAATTAGAGATTAAATGTACTCCAAACTCTGTCTCAAATACATCTTTGCTGAAATCTAAACTCCATAATTCCAATGCACAATCATCATTGATATTTGTGGGAAAAACCCGTAAGAGCAATTCCTGTACATCCCGATGATATTCACATTTTACTTTTGAGACTGCACCAATTTGTCGCCGGTTTAATGCTACTGCCAATCTTAAAATAGCACTTAATTGATTCACCAAGATTTTATCTCTTCTACTTAACAAATTCTGATAATTTTCATGCTTCTTCTTCGGTGCTGATTTCCGGTGATAACGAGCTAAATTAGCAATAATTTCTATTTCTGTTTCTGTATATCCTAATAATTCACCATTGCGAATTAAATAATAGGAATGTTTGTGGTGGGAATCATGGCTGATGTAATGACCACAATTATGCAATATTGCCGCCGCCCACAGCAATTCTCTTTCTTCTGCCCCCCAACTGTGCAGCAGATATTGGGTTTGATCGAATAGACTCAGGACAAGTTTGGCAACATGCTCACTATATTTTAAATTAGCACGAAACTTCTTGGCTACATTAAGCACACTACGCTGACGCACAGAGCCTTGATATCTGAGTCGGTCTTCTATCAATCCATGAGTTAACATCCAGTCTACAACTACACCTTCCCTGAGCGATCGCTCACAAACTGTAATGATATCTGCCCCCAGCAAGGTCATTGCTTCCTGTAATATTACTGCCCCTGCAAGTATTACTTCTGACCGTTTTTCTGGCATTCCCGGAATTGCCGCACGTTCGGTATAGGTCATTTTCCGCAAACGGTTGACCCACTCCCGCAGGTCTTTGATGGTAAATTGATAACCATTGAGGGTGAAAGGTTCATATCCCAACTTGTCCTGGGCCTTAATTGTTGCTAGGGTTTCAATAGTTCCGGAAGTACCTACTAATCGCGGGGATTCACCCAATTTTAAGTTTCCTAATACTTCATCTACCGAACGTTCCAACATTCCCCTCACATATGCTTGTAGGTATTGAAATTCGGTATTGCTAATGGGGTCGGAATGAATTAGCTCACTGGTAAGACGAACTGCACCCACCTTGGTACTGGTGAGTACCCTTTCCTGATGACTATCACCCAAAATAATTTCTGTGGAACCACCACCAATATCCACAATCATATGGGGTTGGTTGTTAAATTCCATGCCAGAAAGCACACCCAGATATATGCGTCGCGCTTCCTCTGGACCAGAAATTAAATCTACGCTTAAACCAACTTCCGCTTTGACTCGCTGGAGAAAATCCTTACCATTGGGAGATTCTCTGACTGCACTAGTAGCCACCGCCACAATGGTTTCAGCATGGAGAGATTGGGCAATTTCTTGGAACCGATGTAAAGCAGCGATCGCTCTTTCTATAATCTCTTGTTTCAGATTACCAGTAGCAATTTCTCGATCGCCTAATCTGACGGTTTCTTTCTCTCTAGCAATAATACTAAATGCTGGTAAGCTCGGTTCAATCCTGACAATTACCATGTGTAGGGAGTTTGTCCCCATGTCAATTGCAGCAATAATTCGTTGTTGCTCAATGTTGGAATTGAGAAAATTCTCAGTGCTTGTAGAAACCATCTAAAATTATCTCTCTATGGGATGCTAGAACTGGCAACACTAAAAAGCGTAGTACCACCGTGAGTCAAAAATTATCAGCCGATTACTCAATAAAAATCCCTGAATTAGTCACCTGTCAATTTGCATCCTGGATGTATCTAAAGTGGCAAATCCGAGATTGCTATTTTATAAATATCAAATAACGATATTCTATAGATGTGAAGATGTGTGAATTAAAATTTATTAAAATAATATGTACTAGTTATGTTGACCACTCCAGATAACAGCACAGAAAGCCTTTGGTGGACGATTATTCGGCTTTTAAGGTGGGATAAACCAGAAGGAAGACTGATTTTAATGATTCCTGCTCTGTGGGCTGTGTTTTTAGCAGCTTCAGGCAAACCACCCTTGCCATTAGTGGGAACAATTATCCTTGGTTCCCTTGCTACCAGTGCTACGGGATGCGTGATCAATGATTTCTGGGATCGAGATATTGATCCAGAAGTCGAAAGGACTCACAATCGCCCCCTGGCTTCCCGCGCCCTATCTGTGAAGGTGGGGATTGTGGTGGCGGTGGTAGCAATGGCTTGTGCTGCTGTGCTTGCCTTTTATCTTAACCCATTTACCTTCTGGTTATGTGTAGCAGCTGTACCAGTGATTTTGCTTTATCCCGGTGCTAAACGGGTGTTTCCCATACCCCAATTAGTGCTTTCTATTGCTTGGGGTTTTGCAGTGCTAATTAGTTGGAGTGCTGTTACTCAGAACCTATCTTTACCTACTTGGCTGTTGTGGGGGGCTACCTTACTCTGGACATTGGGATTTGATACCATCTATGCTATGAGCGATCGCGAGGACGATAAACGCATTGGTGTTAACTCTAGTGCCCTATTTTTTGGTAACTATGCTGCCATTGCCATTGGTATGTTCTTTGTGGGAACTACAGGGCTACTTGCTGCATTGGGAATAGTCACAAGTCTTAACTTTGCTTTTTGGATTAGTTTGGCAATTGCTGCAACGGGATGGATATGGCAGGTTAGTAACTTAATTCAGCCAGAATTACCTAATCCTATTTACGGAAAAATGTTCCGCCAAAATGTTGGCATTGGTTTTATCTTACTTGCTGGAATAATTGCTGGTTGCTTTTAATAATTATTCATGAACAGTTATTAACTTGATGTTAATCAACTGTGTTTTATGTTTTGATTAAGTGGATAGATAAAAGAATTATATTGTATTCATATACTAATTGTAAATCTATCCATAGCTAGTTACGCAATAGCACTTATTTAATATATTAATTGTGTGTGTGAATCAGAAAATTCAATACACTCAATTTGCATGAAACAGTATATAAACACAAGAAGTCTTGCAGATAAGCTTCTTGTTCAAATTTTCACAATCTCTTTATTGTTTCTTGGTAGTGTGGGTATAATTGCAGGTGGTTTTTTTATTCGAGAGGCATTCAGTAAAAGTAGTGGGAGTAAAGAAATAACTAACACCAAAAGATATAGAGAAATTCGCTCTCAAACTTGGTCTAATCCACAAACTATCAAGCATTTCCCCCAGAATATACCCACTGAGGCCAAAGAGACAAGCATGATTTATTCCCCTGGTTTAATCAAGGGAAGTAGTAGTTTTCAAGTAAGATATAAGCTCCCATTAACTAAGATTAAAAAATTACTTGTAGATTATCAAAAAGTAGCTCAACATAAATATCTAGGTGGCAACACTAATGACCACGCCAATCAACCCCAAGGTGTACCCACAACTTTTTTCTATACCAATCAATTAGAAGAACAGACATTTCCTCCTACTTATCAAATCTTAGTACTAAATGCACGCGATCGCGGTACTCCTGATTTTAAATGGCAACATGGTGATAGTTATGGAGTAGCGATTGATAAATTTAACTCTGAGATTGTTTATTGGGCAGAACAATGGTAGGAGAATTTTAGATTTTAGATTTTGGATTTTAGATTTTGGATTTTAGATTTTGGATTTTGAAAAGTAGGTAATTCATTGGTGGTTTTGGATGGTTTATAAAACCTCACCCTGTCAAGAGCGGACATCCCTCTCATTAATAGGTCGAGGGAAAGATTTTTGCCATGCAAAAAGCGAGGGTGAGGTGATGATTTCGTGGATTGGAGAGATGCCTGTACAGATTAGTCTTAGCAACGGATGAAAGTTGGCAACGGATGAAAATTGGCAACGGATGAAAGTTGGCAACGGATGAAAATTGGCAACGGATGAAAATTGGCAACGGATGAAAATTATTATTGGGGTAATGGGACCAGGAGACAAGGCTACAGAAGCTGATTTAGATAATGCTTTTGAATTAGGCAAACTCATTGCTCAACAAGGATGGATTTTACTGACTGGTGGTAGAAATGTAGGGGTAATGGATGCTGCTTCTAGGGGTACAAAATCTGCTGATGGTTTAACTATTGGTATTCTTCCTGGCAATCATCCACAAGGTGTATCTGAAGCGGTTGATATTGCCATTTTTACTGATATGGGCAATGCTCGCAACAATATTAATGTGCTTTCCAGTCATGTGGTAATTGCTTGTGGTATGGGTGCGGGTACAGCCTCAGAAGTTGCTTTAGGTGTGAAGAATCGGAAGCCTGTGATTTTGTTAACCAATGATAACAGCAGCAAATCTTTCTTTCGACAGCTAGCACCAGAAAATGTATATTTGGCAGAGAGTGCGGCTAATGCGATCACCACTACCCAAACTATCCTAAATTTAAAGTCAGCATCCCAATTTCCTTAATCTCTAATATGCTAGATATTTGTAACCATTCCCCGACCTGAAGGTGCGGGGCTTTATCCCCCTCCCAAGGCTACCCACAATATCGGTGCGTACTTACCTTGTTTGCGGAATTTACGGGCTGGGTTACGGTTAACCAGAGGGTGTACTCACCCCCCAACCCCAAGACTCAATTTTCGTTGCTACTCGCAAGACAACTCAGCTACTGCCGTAAGCCTTGAGAGCGAGTCAACCCCCTGCGTTTAGACATTTCACTGTGTTTTAATTCTACCATGTAAAGCCGTCCTACAAGGACGGGGTTTCAGACCCAAATTTTCGATGACAGACCACAGTTTGGTTTTCTAGTCAATGGTAGAGAGTTTGTATTTGTGAAACTGCAATCAGCAGATGTTCCAATATATGGTCGTTCCTATGCCTTATCTATTGAAAGGGACAATGAACTGGAACAAGTTCTAGCAGCTCTCAAAAGTATTGGTCAATTATCCTAGTTAGGGTCTGCGGAAAAAGTCATTTGGTGGGGGTAGTGTGGGTAGTGTGGGGAGTGTGGGGAGTGTGGGGAGTGTGGGAGGTGTGGGAGGTGTGGGGAGAATAAAGAAGTGATAAGCTTTTTGCCTTCCCCATCTTCCCCCTCTTCCCCCTCTCACCTAACCAGGGATTTTGGCATTACTGAATCGGTGTTCTAGGGCTACCCGTGCTTGTTCTCGGTCATCGAAGTGGATTTTTTCTGTACCTAAGATTTGATAGTCTTCATGACCTTTGCCAGCTATAAGAATACCATCACCTGGTTGTGCTTGAGCGATCGCTGTTTGAATTGCCTGGGCGCGATCAGTAATTACAATTGGGTTTACAGTTGCTGGTATGCCTGCCACAACATCCTGTAAAATTCTTTTCGGGTCTTCTGTGCGGGGATTATCTGAGGTAACTACTGCCACATCTGCTAAATCGGCGGCAATTTTCCCCATTTGTGGACGCTTGGTGCGATCGCGATCGCCACCGCAACCAAATACACAAATCATTTTACCAGGAATGAAAGGACGGGAGGCTTTCAGCAAGTTTTCTAAGCTATCTGGTGTATGGGCATAATCCACAATTACGCTAATATCTTGCTCTGGATTAATTTGCACCCTTTCCATCCGTCCCGGCACTCCAGGAAAATTGGCGATGGCTCTTGCTACTACCTGTAAATCTAAGCCTAAATGTAAAACTGTTCCGACTGCTGCCAATAAATTCTCGAGGTTATACTGACCAATTAAGGGTGAACGGAAAGCCACATCTCCTTTTGGTGTGTGCAGATGTCCACTAACTCCATTCGGTTCGTAATTTAAGTCACTCATCCATAAGTCTGCGTTGTTATTGTTAACGCTGTAACTCCAAACCTTCTTACCATCCAAACTCTTAATTAACCGTTGACCATAGTCATCATCAGCATTAATAATTGCCTGACCCTGTAAATAATCGGGGGAAAACAGTAGAGCTTTTGCCGCAAAATAATCTTCCATATCTTCATGGAAATCCAGATGATCTTGGGTGAGGTTACTAAATACACTGACTGCAAACTGACAACCTAATACCCTTCCCTGAGCCAAAGCATGGGAGCTAATTTCCATGATCCCATACAGATTACCAGCATCCACTGCTGCGGCTAATTGTGCTTGCAATTCCACAGCAAAGGGTGTGGTATGGACTGCTGTTTGTTCAAACCCTTGCCAACGAGTATATAAAGTACCCATTAAAGCCGTGGGTTGTTGAGCTTGGTGGAAAAAATGTTCAATCAAATGGGTGGTGGTAGTTTTACCATTAGTTCCTGTTACCCCAATCAATTGTAACTTGCTAGCTGGATAATCGTAAAAAGCAGTGGCTATTTGGGCACAGACTTGAGTCATATCCGCCGCCACAATTACGCAATCTTCAGCAGTAGGGGAGTGTTGTGCTGCTGCTTGGGGGGAAATAATCGCTGCAATAGCACCAGATGCGATGGCACTACGCCAAAAATCCCCACCATCAACCCGGGTTCCTGGCATCCCAATAAATACATCTCCCACACCGCAAGCATGGGAATTAGTCTTTAAGCCCTTAACTTCAGCATCTAGAGCTGGATGTGCAGGTAATTGAACAATCCCCTCTAAAGTAGCTAGTAACTCACGCAGTTTCATCTTTGTCAACCTCATGACGTGCTGTGCTTGCGCCTATTCTGCACTAAGTTTATTTTTTCTCCAAATCTTTAGAGGTATTTTTTTGACATACTCCCACGACTCCACTTTGTTAAAGTCGTGGGATTCTGGGGTCAAACAGCAATAGCAGGCACAGCCCGTCTTACATCACCTAACCCAACAGTCGATGCCCCGACTGCACAAATATTCTTAGCTGCGTTTCATCCCACACCTGGAAGGAGTGGGCTTTCACCCTCCCATTATCCCTTGTAAAGTTTGCTCCAATTTTTGGACTGTAACCCGGGGAGAAGGACGAGGTATGGGTTGCAAGTTATCCCCATTGTTATCTCTTGAGCAAAATAGTACGGGTACTTCATATTCATAAGCACCGAACCAATCATCACGGGTCGTAATATCACGAATTTCTAGTTGAAGAGAGGGGATATTACCCATTTGGATAATTGTTTCAAATTTTGATTGCAAACCTTCGCATAGGTGACATCCTGTTTTGATGTATAGAATTAATTGCATTTATCGGTTGATGTAAAGTCAAGGATAGTAGAGGTACTGTATGTAGTTAGTCGCTCCACATATTTATAAATGTTCTTTTATTATTTGTAAACAATAAGCATATTCAAAAACCCCTTTCATTTCTGATTGGGGTTTTGTTACATAAATTTATTAAAATTTTGATTTTTGGCTTAAAACATATTCATTATGGTGAT
>JAAUYH010074225.1_pt1 | contig 22105 bp, 18 predicted proteins | sample 7278061 | NCBI WGS metagenome assembly JAAUYH01 (sample SAMN14350203, study PRJNA611818) | marine sediment metagenome | isolation source: surface marine sediment (0.6m) | place: French Polynesia: Moorea | collected 2018-08 | reverse complement strand
GAACTAGGAGGCAGGGAAGTGACTGTCTTGCCGTCGTGGAAGAAAATGCGGAAGGGATTGATGAAAGGGTCATTTGAACCAAGTAGTTGGCTACGGACAGACCGTGTGATGCTCAAAACGGTGCGATGGAGTGCTGCGTATTTGTGCGGGATGGGTGGTCTGTGGGGCGTCCAGAAATATGCTGCCAGAATATCTGGAGAATTGTTGGACACTTTCTTTTCGAGAAAGATGGAGGACGTGCGTCAAGTTCTTCAATTCGTGGAATGGAACGTTGAAGTGGAGAATGGCAGTCCAGAAACTATCAGCATTGACCGACTTGGAAATCAGGACACAATAGCTGAACTTGACGGAGAGATGAGTACGGCATATGGGACTGGTTTTAGTCCATTTTTGGTGCAGGATACATATAATGTTGACTTCTACACATTTGAATTCAATAGCCTCATAAGTTCGTACCCCGTAAGTGAATTCAAATCTAGACGGGCAAATCGAGAGTCTGTTCAAGTGGGACTAGCACACTCGGTGGTGCTCGCGAAACATTTGGGAGTTGAAAAGCTAAGGGCAATAAGACGGTGTTATGATCACCATCAGGTACCTATAGGTCGTATACGTCAAGATGCGTTCAAACATCTACTCGAACAGGCGGCAAGTCGCATACTGGATGATGATGCAGACATTTGGTTTATGTTCGAATCCACCGAGTGGCAGATTCCACTTTTTCCATATCGAATGCAAGCGGTGTCTTTGTGGGACGAGGCAACCAATTGGCGTGTGTTGCAAGCGTCTGCCCACCAAGACATCTTGATATCACTTTCCCATATCGAGAACGAAGAACGGATCCTGGATAGCACTTTGCACGAAGTCAGTATCTTTGATTACTGTGCTGAATGGACTATGGAACGTAGCAAAGGGAGAGGCTTATTAGGGGTAGTAATGGAGACTGTTCGAACATTCCTAGCCGAATGGATCGTGGCAACTGGACGGAAACCAGTCTGGGAACCGGAAATTCCGACTAGATGTTTCGAGCTAGGCCTAGGTGAAACGACTGTCCTTTTTGAACCAGTTTTTGGCGAATTCGTGATGTTCCCAGAGCGCCGACTAACTTGGGTGTGCCAGCGCGAATTACAAAGAAAGGTCGCAAAAACGTGGATCGAAGATGAAAATTTACCAGGAAACGCAGCACTCATAATGTTGTTCGTACTATGTTTTCCTTGTTTGCGAATGAAAAAGGTGCAGGATGGCGAGATTGGTGAACAAGAAAGTCAAGACGGATTAGTCGAAGAAACCACTTCTTCATCCCGCAGCAGGGACCGCAGCTTAGATTTGTCTGTACAAGTATGGCATGCATGGACTGCTCTAGCGCCGCAAGACATCTCGTTGGTGATACGAGTTGATTTGACGCAGTGTACAGTGTCATTGAGACTACAAAATAGTAGCGGTGATGAGCGATTCCGGTGGCAGGACTGGGTGGACGCGGCTATGGGGTATATGAAAGGGTGCGAAGACAGTGACAATGATGACTGTGGATATGGCCGAGAGATAGCGAGGGCAGACTTGCATAAGCCGATCGTGGAACTGTGTCCACTGCGTGTGAACGTAGATGGAATTGAACAAATAGTGAAGAAGACGAAGACAGCTCGGGTATGGCTGGGATGGCCGGTGTTCGATGTTAGGATATGTAAGTTCGAGATGGCCCAATGGCTTGCTGCTTGCGATATCAACCTGAACGGAAATCTAAAAGACGAGGAAACATGGGAAGCAGAGGATGAAGTAGCACAGGCTGAACGAGAGATATTACGGACAGTATCGGCTGAGACTGAGGAATTAAAGGGGTGATTCAGGATAGTGCGGTTTGAGAGCGGTCAAGCAAGAAATCGCGGAAATAATGCAAGGAATAGAAGAGAGCTTACGCCGTGCTGCCGTTGTCAACAAAGCAAAGCGTTGACTCAGAGTTCATGTATTGGGACTAGATAGACGCAGCTTTTGGGTACTTAAAGAGGTTTGAACCCAAGTATTAGTGATAATACGGGTTACGCACGGAAGATAGAGCGGACTTGTTAGCACCTATGTTGGAACTGCCCCACTGCTCGTTAACGAAGAACGAATAGATGCAACGGTGGAAATGACAAACACTGCAGTAGCTCGTGTTCCAGATGTCATCAATATGAAGATATTAGATGATTACATATGATGAAGTGACGAGCTATGCGGTGTTAGACTGATACGGAGGAACGTTGTCGCACACAGAGGGTGTTAAAGAAGTTTGGTGAGGTGCGGTGCGGTGAATATCAATTAGTTAGAACAGCAGGTATAGATGTCCTGGTGGCGCAAAATACACAGTAGCAGATTGGAACAGGCCCAGCGAGCAAACAAGAAGTTATTACCAAATTACAAGTTTCCAAAAACGTCTGATAGCTGGACAGCATTTGTAGAAGCTTCAAGTGCCGAAACGGTGATGAAAACGATATTACCGGAAGAGAACAAAGATGCAGAGATGCTGACACAATGTCTTGATGCTCAAGCGATCTTATTCGGAACTTACTGTGGTCATATGAACAGCGGTGGCGAAATGTCGTTATACTTTGAGTTGGAGGTAAGGGACAATGAATGTGGGCGCCTCACATAAGACAGCAGCATCGGGAGGTATTTTGGGGTATTAATTTTCATTCATCAGTACAGAAATATTTCAAATAATGGGAGAACCTTAGAATTCCAAAGTATAGTGCTCCCTCTCTAGAATGTGCAGTAAGGAAAAGTAATCTGATCGATACTTAATGTGTTTTCATCCCTCGCTGAAGCATAGTTAATTAGCCTGTTTCTGATTTGGTAGTAGCTATTTTCAATCGGATTACAGAACATCCAATCCAATATTCGCGTTGTATTTTTTGTCGACGATGGGTCTAGCGTTGATTTTCTCTATCATTCTCACAGGAGCTCTTATCGCCTTAATGATGACTTAGCGAGCGTGTCGTAGTGTTCTGGACGTTCATCTATTGGACATCTATCTTTCTGTTCAGTGAATTTCATTCGAATATAAATTCGTTTGTAACCCATCTACAATATGCCTCAAGAATGAAAAACCTCGATGAAGATCCATCGTGCAATCATCTTGTAGTGAATTTAACCTATACATCTACTTTTAACTGATTATTTGGATCTGTCTCAACACATTACTGTAGTAGTGAGAATTTTAACCACGAAGAAATCCAACGCTTCATCGTTTAAAAAACATGCTCATCTCACTCTCCTCTCTCATAGTTCTACAAAAACGAAGTTTAACAAACTAATAACGAAATGCACATGACTGAAGAACCACACTAAAATAAACACGTTGGATCGAGAAACCGTCCGATTTTCCGTGAACGAGGCTAGTTTTAATTGTTTATTAATGTGTTTTCTACCGAGGTGGACGTGATCGACCTGCTAATTAGTTGGTTCTCAAATCGGCATGGATTACTATTCCCTACTTCTCGGGTACTGATGGGAATCAGTCGCTAGTATCGCGCTGAAGGGAATTGATGAACTTGTTTTTGAACCATCAAGTCGTATCCTTCATCACATAATGACCGAATGTGACGTCAAGTGATGGGGTTTGAAGTTTGCACTGTCATTCATACTCCACTGCTCATATTGCGCTAGGGTCGTCCACGTCCAATCTGTGTCGTCATCATCTACGAGCATACGCAGGATTACCTTCTTCAGTATTTCTGGGTCACTCAATGTGTCCTGTGCGAACGTGGGCATTTCGAACCGTCACTTTCTCTCACTTGTTTCACAACACGCTAACATTTACTACATCTCACCTCCCATTCATTTAACAGCTAGGCATCTCTTTCTAAATTGCGACGCATACTCAGAGCGTTTTCGAATTATCTGCTAATCTCCGGGCTTTTCCGGCAACAGATAAACTGCAAAACAGCATTACTGCAAACTCATGATAAGCCTCTTCGAAACCTCACTGTAGCACACAACCCCTTCATGTCCCCATTCGCAGACCATACTATCCTTCTTATTTCCTTTGCAGCTTGTGATACTTTATGCGGTACTTCCCAGTGCTCCATCGATCCCAGTCCTCTGTTTAGGTTGAAACCACTAGCGGCAAGCCATTCTTCCACTTCGAACTTACATATCCCCAAATCAAACACTGGCCATCCCTGCCATACTCGAGCTGTGCCTGTCTTTTCATACACATACTCCATTGACTTCCGCAGGTCCGGCCTCACTATCTGCCGACCATAGCCCCAATCCCCATCATGGCCTTTCTCAACTCCTTGCATATACCCCATAACCGCGTCAACCCAGTCTTGCCATATGAATCGCCGATCACCGTTGTTGTCCCGCAATTTCAATGACACTGTATGGTTTGAGGAATCAACTCTTATCATCAACGAGATGTTTTGCGGTGCTAGAGCCGTCGAGACACGCCATGCTTGCACACTCACATCCACGCTGCAATGCGTGCTAGGAGAAGACGAAAGATTCGCACCATACACTTCATCTTGACTTTCTCGTACGCTAACCTCAGGTTCCGGGCACTCCTCGATGCACAAAAAGGGAAAGCCTATCATGAACAACATCACGAGTGCAGCATTTCCTGGCAAATTTTCTTCCTTGCACTGCATTGTAGCGACCTTTCTCTGCAGTTCTCGCTGGCAAACCCAAATTAGCCGGGGCCGTCCATCATACAGATCTCCTTCAGAAGGTACGTTCGATTCACGTAGCTCAAACGTAATAGTTTCCGTCGGGACTTCCGGTTCCCATTCTGCCTCCCGTCCGCTTTCAACAAGCCATTCAGCTAGGAACGTTCGCACTGTCTCTACTACTACACCTAGTAAGCCTTTCGATGAAATATGTTCGACAGTCCATTCAGTACAGTAATCAAAGATATTGACTTCGAGTGGACGGGTATCCCGGAATGAAACTTCCATGCTTCGCTCAATTGCCGAACCCTCAAGTGATGTCCGTACATCTTGGTGCGCGGAGGCTTGCAACACGCGCCAATTGGTTGCCTCGTCCCATAAAGCAACCGCCTGCATTCTATACGGAAATAGCGGAATCTTGTAGCCCTCGGATTCAAAGACCATCCAAATCGGAGCATCATGCGAAATGTGACTGTTCGTTTGTTTGTTGAGAAGTTTGAACGCGTCTTGACGTATTCGGCCTTTAGGTACACGGTACCGATCATAATACCGTCTAATCGCCTTCAGCTTCTCAACCCCCAAGTGTTTCGCGAGCACCACCGAGTGAACAAGCCCCTTTCTAACACTCTCTCGATTTCCGCTCGTGTAATCATCGTCTCCGGCAGGGTATGAGCTAACGAGGCTATCAAATTCAAATGAGTACAAGTCAACATCATTTGCATCTTGCACAGAATAGAAACCAAAACCTGTTCCATATGCAGTGCTCATCTCTCCGCTAAGTCTAACCCTTCCGTTCCCATCCCCAAGCCCTTCAATGCTGAGAATTTCACGGCCACCATTCCCTTCTTCAATGTTCCATTCCACAAGTCGTAGAATATCACGCATATGGTACATCTTTCTCGAAAAGAATGCATCCAAAATTTCACCACCATCCCTAGATCCATTTTCCTCGATGCTCCAATTCTCACCCATTCCGCAAAGAAATGCACCACTCCATCGTATGGTGTTCAACATCACTCGGTCTGTCGACAGCCACGTACTTGGCCAAAACGATCTTTTCTTGAACCCATCCCACATTTTGTCCCACGCTGGGAACACTGTTACTTCCCTACCACCAAGTTCGTTATCAATGACGATGTTGTTCAGCATAACTTTATTCTCGATGCCATTCCCATCATCAGCATTTCCAAGACCCGCGGATTGCTGCAAACGCTTCCACAAGGGTACAATAGGCATCTTTTCTTCTATTTCGTCATTGTCATCGCAATTACTATGGTGAGTATGGATCGGTGGTCCAATACTTTCTTCATCTGTGTTGCTGCTCATCTCAATGTTCTCAGAATTTCTGCTCATAAATGTGCTAATGTGTTCCACACCTCGTCTGCACCACGCTAACAATAATCCCAATTGCGAGAATCCATTTGATTTATCTATCTCCCCGCCGCTCCTTCGCTTGCTGTGTCCCGCACTTGAATCAACACCTCGCTCAGTAGCTCTCATTCCAAAATGAGCGTTGTGCTCGCCGTCTTCCCCATCTTTGTCTGACAGTGCACGCATGCACTCCACTGCATTCTTGCACCACGCTACAAACGCGTTGAGTTGCACTATTCCCATTATCGTTCGCATCAACTGAAACAGATTGAACATCAACGCAGCAAGTGCTGCGCCCAATTCCTTGTTGTCTTCAGCTCGGCGCTGTGCCTCGGCGTACACCGCCACATATATAATGGGGAATATGGAAGACGCGACGTGGACCCGTGCGAGGTAGCGTGTGCGACGACAAGTGCGCCATTTCTCAGAAATAAAGTCGATATTGCTCATGATCATCCACGGAAGAAACGCGAAAAAATAAGCACCCAGAACAAACAATCTGTTGTCGGCATGTTCTTTGAGGAAATCGATTTGTGGGGCGGTGTCCATGATAGTGATGACAGTGAATATTATGGATGTCGGATCGAAGATGATACAGGCAGGTGTACCAAGGGTGTAGAAAGAAGTCGTAGCGTAAGATCAGTTGACAGCTGTGATGTGTGTCTTAGTAGTGATAAGGGTACGCGTGAGACGCCAGAGACAGAAGAGGGGAGTGTGTGCTGTTTTGCACGTGACAGTTAAGTGAGGGCACATTTGCCAGGCAAAAAAACAAGATACGTGGTATTGAATTACTAACTCGACTCTATGTTCGAAATTCAAAGTCAACAGCCTTCGTGAAGCTATCATGCTCAAAATTTCTTCAATAATAGACATAATTGTCAGTTTTCAGCTATCGGGAACGACGTTGAACATCTCATTAGTTCGAACGTAAATCAGATATAGAAGAAAGGGCCCGGAAAACTGTCCTGTACCTCCCTTGTCACCACTCCCTGAATCTGAATGGTCGCTACTAACGTCATCTAAGTACAATCGTCCTCAGAAGCATTTGCTGCGATCTCGAAAAATTACTAGTGAATTAGCACTTAATCACGACCGGTACCAACTATTTTTTGACAAAACGACTTAAAAGCTGAGAAATCTTCCAGAATGCTTAGCCTAGTCCAGAAAGCTTTAGAATATTGATAGATCAGTCGCCACGACCGCATTGAACTTGATATTGCGTCTCAGTTTCATCGAAGTGGCGAATAGCTTCTCCTAGGAATAAATCAAATTTGGCTTCTGGTACACGAAATAGAAGTACGAATAGTGTCGCTGCAGCAATTCCTGAAATTAACTCTATCGCTTAACCGTTCACACGCAATAGATATATTTTATCGGTTGAGCAAAGCATTTCTGGAAACGTTTCATCCTCCGATCATCTCTCCTCTGATCTATTCTTCATGAACATGGGTGGAATGAGCACTACTTGAATATCTAACAAATTGACCGCATGCACGTCTACCATAGCGCTCTTCTAGCGTCGGTTCTCTTCTTACATCTCAGTTTAGCGTTCTGGAATGTTAGTACGTGCAAAGTTTCGTTTTTGGAAAATGACAGCACCATTTAGGCTCTTAAGGGTCTCTCTTTTCTGATGACTGACGGATCAAGTGGTATTCTCGACACTAAAAATATCCATCATTCTAAGTCTTCCGACTCGATAACTTGTTCCATAAACGACCAAATGTTAGCAATATTACGTTGTTTGAAGCGATTAATAAACGCAAAATTCTCGAAATCGCCTGATTTTCAGTTGCAAGCTAGAAATAATGTGTGTCGTCTTTTGGAATCTGACATTCACTGGATACTTCATGTGTTTTCTAACAGCATGTTATTGCTATTCTCATCTGGTGACTTCACGTTTCGAGCCGTACCAGAACCTATTCTAAATTCTATGAGAAAGTAGGTACTGTGTGCCTTCGCAGTAACGACAGCAAGACATGCTTCGGACTTAAAAGCGCCGAAAAGGTCGTGAGGAGGAGAAAATCGGATTCTGAAGTCTCATCTAATACATTATATGGGCTGGACGATTAAGGCATAAGAATTACCAAGAAATGATGTGCTAGAATTTGTTTCAATGAATATCTTGGGCCTATTCTATCTACGGTAGTAATACCACCTAGTAATATCGCTGTTTTCATAAAGTGTTGATCGCTCGAACTTCCGAAAATCGCTTTTCGTCTCCTTATGTACTGAAACAGAAGATGCTGAGAGTGTCCTAGCGCACTTTTAAAGTTTCACATTTTCTGCAGTTCAGAAAAGCACTGCGAATTTAGAAGCAAGAAGTTTCTGTCCTTCGGCCGGACGGTGCCTCACGCCTAAACTTGGAATTGGAAGAGTGTGCCGGCACCGGAGAACACCTGCTTTCTGTTAATCCGAGTGCGCGCTCCCCATAATTTGGGGCGAATACTTTAAAACTCTAAGTACAAACTCGACCTTCACATCTTCTATATGAAGTACCATTTTCTGGTCTTTCCCTTTTCAACTCGACGTCGCCTCAAGAGCCCAAATAGCTATTGAAGCGTTAATGTTTATGCAAAGGTAAAATTTTCTAGATTTCCTAACTGATAATAATTTAATGCTTCCACCGCGATAGAAGACATTCCCTAAATAAAAGCAAGTGGTAGCTCCTCGAGCTCGTGCCTACAATATCTCCGCATAAATTCCACATCGCATGATACGATGCTAGGTCGACCTTTACAATTTTCGTGATCTTTCTTGTTCCGATTTGATCGTCGGCATCACAGCTTGCTGTATTCTAAATTTGTCGCCATAGCACAGCCATTGCATTATATGTGCATAGTGGATCCAAATCCAGGTTCTTTTCCCCCTTCATACGCTTCTATATGCAGGGTGAACCTTCTTTTGAAATAGCTGTAGACCAAATATTTCTCTTGAATAGTTCCACTACGCTACAGACTTTATTCAGTAAAGTTTCGATTTGCTGCTATCGGCCTAGTATTGAACATAGACCTTGTAAATACGATGCTACCCTTATCCTCGTTTTGATGTTCGTCTTAAGTTCTATTTCTGTGTGTAAGTTTTTCTGCCAGTTCGGCCAAAAAATCGACCGTGTACCCCTTCACTGTGTATTTCTACTCTGAATACTCTTATTGATGACCGCTTGCCTTTTCTGTTCAGTATGCGGAACAATAATTAATTTCGTATCTTATTATTTACAATAATCATAACAATTACAAAGTAACGATTTTTTGATTTGTTTCAAACAGTTTTGAGCTCTTTGTTACTTACAAAGAAACAATTGGACTGCATTTTATCCATAATATGGTCAATCACTTTCAAATTTCTATTCGTTCCTAACTGCGCCAATTCCTCACAAAACGCAAATGTCCTGAATCTGGTTTAGGTGGTTCACAATAGCAGCTTGAGTTCGGTAATTTGTTCTCGAACTCCTTCAAATCGTCTGCATCCATAAAGTGACTGCTTCCCTTTTTTATTATTTGGGATTTTGTATACACTGCGTGAACCAATTTTCTTAATTTAAATTTCAGTCGAATGGTCTTGATTTTTTGTATGTATTCGAGCACCTACATATAAAAAAACCTTAAACTCTAATATTCTGTACGGCAATTTCATAATCTAAAGGTTATAATGATGAGTCTGTTTGTGTAATTTAGTATTGAACTTACTCTTGAACCGTAGAACTCGTTTAAATTGCGAGAAAAATCGTATGGTTTGTCACAGAAAGGAATTTAATTTGGAATTCCACGCATTTTTTGAGATTGACTGTACGATAGAAGTATTCTTGATTTTTGTACCGTGTAATACGATTTTGTTTGTGACTTTGGGCATACATGTCTAGCATAATTGCCTGCTAAGTGTAAAATGCTTTTATCCACATGAAAAATTGAGACCTTCGATCCAAAACGGACGATTCTTGAAAATAAGCGAATTATGCTTTGGAAATGGATATGTCGCAGTCTACAGATAGACAGAAATAAAGGTTTCAAATTTTCGTACTACCAATCGACGAAGTAAATTTGCAAATCGGAATCAAGGTTCAAATTTTGCATTGCATTGAGGGTTGACACTTTTGCTGTTCCCTATCTATATCGCGCCGCTTTCTCAATCCATTCACAGTGCCCAAATTTATTCAAAACAGCTCTTTTGATAAACCAATGAAAACGCTTCGTCGACCGCATTTTATCTCAGCCATTTTAGTAGAAAGGATTTAAAACGAGATTTGGGCCCCTATTTCAATTGCACTGATTCTCGTAAATCACGGAAAAGCACACTAGTTACCTACATGTATGACATTGAGTTGAGTTCTCAAAGTGCGTTCATGTTGTTTTAATGTTTCGATACAGTTTTTGCTCAAGGCACTTAAAAATTCAATGTTGACATAGTTCTAAAGCAAAGTAGTGCCCATCAAATGAAAATGAAGATAATTTGAAGTTCTCTGAATGAGGAATCAGGTAGATTCGACGCTGAAATAGAGCCCGTTGAGTGAGAATATAGGAATAGAGTCAAGAAGATAAGTGCAGCCTCTGTTCAATATGCCCGTTTGAAAGTTGAAAGTTGGTTACTGTCTGTCTGCATGTAATATCAACAAGAATATATTGGTTGAACAAGCAGTAGATTGAGTATTAACTGCAAGGTACGATAGAACAGAGCAAACAATGTGAAATACTTTGTGCTTGAAGTTTGAAAACAAAATATGTAAATTGAAGGTTGAGCAAGTGAGTAATTACAAGAGTTACAACCATAGTTGCAAAAATATATGTCAATCGCTTTGGATTTCAATATTTTATTGCTATTTCGTATTTTAGCAATAATATATTCGTATTGCGAAGGTGATGACATTATGTGTTCATTTTAAAATTAATAACGAAAATCGCGTTATTTGAGTAAGCAGTTATCTAATCATATTCATTTAGCATGCATCTTTAAAACTAAATTTTTCTTAAGAGATCAACTTTCGAAACTATGGGCCCTCATTGAAGGGTATTGAAAATATTTCCAAAGAATTGCAAAATCTGAGCGACAAAAAAATTCGTATTGCAGATCAATCAAGTATTGTAATGAGTATTGCGCTCGGTTTACGGCAGAATTGCAAGATTAAAGTGGACGTCAAGCCACCAATATGAGGCACTGACGACCAAAAATCTGGCTGTAGCCACAGCTTTTAGGATTTGAAAAGGGAGAAAAGTTGTTCTGAGCGAATTTTCAATATCTTCGGGCATATTGTGTCTTATGCGGGACATCTCCGACAAACATGCTGGATAGCGAAGACTCAACATCGGTTATTTTAAGTTTCAATGTCGATGTTTGTCATGGTGAATAGCGTTGTTTCGATCACAACTGATTCTATCTAGTTGTTTCTCGTCCAACGAGAAGCGTCTTTCATGACTGGTTCCACTCAGTCGAACATGTTGGTAAGAGATATTGCTCACGCAAGAAGCAAACCGAACGGCTTCTGCTGAGCCACGTCATTAGACCAATCACCGCCGTATGCGTTACTCAATCATGATGACATCATCTATAATTTACAGTGGCCCGTTTCGACGGTGAACATCGTCGTCGCTCGTTCGGATTACATCGAAGAATATTTACAGCAGCTTGCAACTATTGCAGACCCGGTCCCTGAAACAGTAGGCGCTTCTTTGCCTTACGGCTTGAAACTCAGTTGAGTACCACTATCAGTTGGTCCAGAACGGCACCAAGCGAAATACTTGGCGCGGTGCGGTGTTGTGAGGTATTTCTAGAATTGGGGTTAGCAAGCTAAGTTTGGCTCACTTCGCCACGTCGCCTTCTGACTGTGGTTCGAGAGCACACGTTGTGTGACAACCTGTCTTGATAATCGAGCAAGTCAGTTGACAAGGGCATTGTACGAGACTAGGTTAAGCTCCAATGACAGTCAAACCGTTTTGATGTTGATAAGGATATAACAATTTAGCGGGTCTGTTCCGTAAAGTAATACGATGTATGACCCAAATCGTGGGTAAGATTCAAAATTCTCATGAATTCGATTCGTAAGTGCGATTCTCTGTATTGTTAAATTGAAGCCATAACCAATTTAATTGTTGTGCGCTCGTCGTAATGCGTGCTTTTTCCGTAAATTTTACATGTTAATGAATGAGTACGAAGTAAATACCCGACTACATTCTCAAACTACTGTACAGAACACTACCTGCGTGGCGATAGCGGAGCTTATTGCATTATTGTAATGCCGCATAAAAATAAAGTACACCAGAAAAATCTGAGATTTGCGAATGCTTCCACGCCTATTGATTTCTCATTTCGCGCACTTGCTCACTCACCTGCGTTTCCTGTTTCACAAGAAACACTACAAAGCCTACTTTACTTCTGGCAGCACCCATTTATGGAAAACAGTCTTCGACCTGTGAAAGTAAGAACAAAGAAATTTGTTGAAGCTTGAATCCAGTGAATTTGGAGAATTTTGAAATATGTATGAGTATTGTGTCAGCGATGAAAGAAGTGCGGAGATTGTAATAATTTGGGGTTTTTTGGGTGTGGGTAGTCGTGCGCCGAGTAGAGAGCGTATATAATGCCTAAACTATATCAGATGAGAAATCAACAAGACAAAAAGGATTTCACTTCAAGAATTTCTCACGTACCATATGTGAGAGCACCAATTCCCGTAAATTTAGAAGCATTGAATAATGTGTAGTGCCAGCGGTCCACGAATTCCGTACTGGTCCAAATTTATTTCACAGAAGAGGTCGAACTGATGTAAAGCCGAGCAAAATTGATGTATTAAGTAGCAGGCCGCGACAGAATGAATCAAGCAGATTTATTGCTCAGTTGGAGATTGCATATTATTTTCTATCTTCGTTAAAATAACATTTATGCTCATTAAAACGTATTTCTTTCTTCCAAAAGTGGCAACTTCTGTTATGCATGTAATATACGGAACAGAACAAATAGCAGACGCTTAGCAGCCGTGTCGAACAGAGAACAAAAGTCTTGTGAAGTAGAAATGTTTATTGCGCAACTAAAAAAGTTTTTTATTAGAACCTCAACTGCTGATTTATTTATTTTATCTAGCGTTGTTCGCAGAATTTTACTGTAGGACTAGAAGAAACATAATAATCAGTGGAATTGGTTACTGTTTCATCGCCATAGTCGGGCTGTTCACACTCGGCATTCTCTTCAGGCTCTGATTCTGCTATAAATTTATAAATTGTTTATCCACATGCCGAGTAATAGAACAAATTGCATGTGCATCGCTTTCAGTTTCCAGTTCCGTAATTAGTTTTCGATCAATTGCCAGTAAATTGTAAATTAGTTGGTTTAGAATGTTTTATAGCAATCGTTGACTTGATTTTGGACCACACAGATTCGATTGGTAGTAATTCATAACATTGCAGCGGAGTAAATAGTACTTCTTGTCCGGCTTCTTAAGCAAGTTGACGGATTCTGGGCTCATTTTTTCGTTTTGCCATTGAAGAACCAATATTCTGATTTCTGTAGCAGAAATAATAGAGTCTAAGTCTATGCCAGAATCATTCAAAGCCTGTGATGGTTATGAATTTTTCATAGCTTTAACCTTATATGCTTCAAATGGCTTGCATTTATTGTGCATTGTGTTTTCAAGAATAATAGAAGAAAGTTCATGTAGATTATGCAGGACTTTACCTTTGAACTATTTTCCATAGTCAATTCACGGTTCAGGGCACCATAAGTGCGAATTTGTAAAGCCCAAAAATTCATTTGGTGACTTTGCAATGCCAATTCAACTAATAGGGTTTCAGAATTTCAATTAGAATGGCGATCTCAATAAGTAGGTTAGCTTTTTTAAAATACAGAAACTTGTTATACTGCTGCTGTTGTTTTATTTATGTGAAATTGATTGTCACGAAACAACATGGAAACTCCTCGACGATCAAAAATAAATCCAAGAACGGCTTCTCCAAAGCCAGTCAAAAAACGTTTAACGGGCAATGAAGAAGCATCGAAGAAAAACTACAAAATGCTCGTGCTTAAAGAAAATCATCTACTGTCTTCTCCCAAGGCGAAAAGCTCGACATAGTGCGTCTTCATTTTGTTCTTCATCAAGAAACTAAATCTATGAATGGAGCCATTAATGTTTTCGAGCGAACATCTCATCTGATTGGCAGACCTGTCTGTACAGTGTCAAAAGTTGTCAAAGACTGGTGTAAAAATTAGCGGCTTGATAATTTGTAGCTTTGTCGATAACATAAGTAACACTGCGTCCTTGAATAAACAAAATATAGATTATATCCTCGCTATTAAACATTATGTACTCATATGGCACTGCAACTTAGGCCACATATGGTTTCGGAGATAGATATTTACTTACCTTGCGACAGGATTTGATACCTTCTAGAGTTGTTCTCTTTGTTTTATCAAATTCATTTGGTCGGACTTTCTTGAGATTTTCATGCTTTCTTTCTACACCAGGATGCCCAAATCGATTATGTAATTTTGTAAATTTTTTTCGGTTAACAAGCATTCGGTATCATAGTTCCATCGTATCAAAAGATGTACTCAATCACTTTCAAGTTTCAATCGAGGACCGTCGCCAAATTTTATGCTATCCTTGATTTGATCTGCTCCACGGGAATTTAGTCTGTCTATATCCTTGAGGCCTAAAATTATTAGAGTATCTGATTTTCCATGATAGATGCATCAAATTAGTGACTGAATCGCCGTATGGGAACTTAGATGCTGCGATTCCAATACATTTGGATCCTTGATGTGCAGATTCATGTACTGATTCTTGAGTCTTCTCATTGCTGTCGAGTATCCAGTATAATTTATATAGGCTTCCAATTGGGCAGTACTGCATAGGGAACTAGTAGATCCATTATTGACCATTATACCAAAGAACTTGCTTGTTGGGTACCTTAGAATTGCTATGATGAGCTTCTTCAATTTCTTACGTTCCTGTTGATTTAAATAATCATTATTAGTTCCAAAGAATGCATGTCTCGTTTGGTAAACCATGCATTCCATATTTGTTTTCCTTGCCGATTGGCGAGTGTACTATTCAATTCATTTGCGATTTCCCTTCATTGATCTTTTTATCATTTAGGTCTCCCGATGATTCCGCTGAATTTCCATCATTATCGGATTCATCATCATCTAATTGCATAAGAATGATTTTAAGTGTGAATTCCGTTTTCTTAATTTCATTTCAGGAATTTCTTTCAATGTTTTTCTCTATAAGCATTCTTATTTGGCTTTTGCTATCCTTAGAAATTTTTTTTCTGATCCGCATACCGTACATATCAGAATGGTACCTCCTCTTATAGGATTAGTCTTTTTCATTTTATGACGATTTTTACTGCTTTTCATTTCGATATTTTTATTGGGCAAACCATAAATTTATCGTTAGGCCCATATTCAAAGATTCACTTGTTAATTTAGAAAACTTATCCAATCTCTGATATTTAATTAAAGCATTTTCATTTTCACACATAATTTATCTGCCGTGATTCTTACTTCCCAATCTGATACGTAGTACCATAATGGTTCATCTTCGAGTGTTCTTCTGAAGAAATCACATAGCATTTCTTCAGAGTAGTGTGCCTTTTCCAGAGATTTTTGTAATTTTTATAGCTTTCTGTCTCAGCCTTTTGAATGATTTTCGCATAGGTTCTCCGTTGACTTGCATATCATCGAGAGTTAACGTCGTCCGTTCAATTCTCTTCCTTGTTCTCAATTCAGTTTTTTCTAGTCCCTTGCCAACAATTCGAAAAAGTGCAGAAGCATTTCGAATATACTTACACATCTCTGAATTTTCTATGTTGGTTGTATAAGAATCGATCGCTTTATCATAGAAAGCCATATTTAATGGATCAATTCGAGTTATCGAAGAAACTTCAAGTAGAGTAATCATGAGATTAAATCTTCTTACGCATTCATCGGTTGTATATCGTATACCTTGGGGTCCTGACCATCTATTTTCATTTTGATTAAAAGTTGTATCGCGAGTTTTAGTTCATCTTTGTTTCTGTTTCTTCTTATTGATACCTGTTTTTGAAATTCATTGCCTCCATAATTATCATCGTATTCTATATCGTTCTTATTTTCTGGTATTTCTTCAGTCCATTCCGATTTTTCATTTTATAATTTGTATTGAAGTACATACTTTTGACTTGTATATGGGTATTCGGGATTATCATACGGTATTTCAGGTTTCTCAGGTGAAATTATTACCCTTTTCGTACTTTTCTGCGGTGATTAGTAAGCATAGGTAAATCTCGATGGTCTAATCTTCCGGTATCAATTAAGTTTTTCGAATCTTCCTAATGTTCCGTTGAGGGTTCACTTTTTACATTAATTGTTTCTTTTTTCAAAATTTCATTTCTCTGAATATGTTTCTTCATGCTAATTTATGAAAGAATTCCGATAATACCTCGCGGCCTGATTTATCTCCAATTTTCACAAGAACGGCCCTTTCCAATCATCGGGCCAGGAATGGTGTAATAAGATAATAAATCCCTCGAATTTCATTTTCCAATCAGTATGCGGAAGAAATGAATAGTGTTTTCACCACTTGTTGTCCAAACCTTTTTCTTCAAAATATTTAAAGCTTTGTTATTGTGGCTATTAAATTTGTAGCACCAGGATCAGAATCCAAATTTTCTAATTCTTCCGAAAAAAGTTGATGAAAAGAATTCTCCGGATATTTATTTTTCAATAGAGAAAGCATCTTGTTCAACATTGCATTTGCTTTCGAACAATTCAGATCCTCCTTCCATTTTTGACTTCAGCTTTTTTTGATGAAAAAACTAGCTAAATAGTTCCAATCAGATTACTTCAATCTTGGATTTGAATTTCTGTCTAAATTTCTTCGATAAGTTTCCTTTTCTGGAGGAAACTTAAATTTTTGATCCTTTGAATTTTTTTGCAATTTCAATTTTACCTTCTTGTTTCGATGTAAAGTTATCATGAGATCTTTTAAATTCATAAATTTCGTTCCTTGACGGACTATTTCGTCCTTTTCCTTTGATTTCCTGCTCATTTTTTCTTCCATCCACTTAAGCGGCCGCAAGACATGAAGTCGTAAAGTAACTTATAAGTGTCGTGGGGCCAGTAAATTAGGATAGGAAAATTAAGAAAAAAATTTGAACAATGGAAACAATGTTTGTGCTAGCAGTAAACAGGATCGATTTCTCGGAATGGCTAAAGATGGTCTTCTGTTTTACTTGCCTCTTGACGTAAGCGTTTCTTCTTTTCGTTTCCTCCTCTCGTAACTAAAATTCTTCTATTTATATAGACTTCTTCCTTGGTGGATTTGTAGTAAATTTGACTAATTCGTATCGACCGGTAGCCATTTCTCGTAAATTACATTAACATGATTACGTGTATCTGTATAGTAATTTTACTATGCTTAAGTGTATTTATAAAGTAGAGTTTTATCTGAACGGATCACTTCCATGACCAATCCGGTCCGCTTAGAATTTTAGGATAGATGGGTAGGACTTTTTAATTTTTGGAAATTCTGTGCTGATTTTGGAGATGGTGTTTCTCCACCGTGGCGGTTTCAAACGGAAAAAAGGAGAAACTTCTTCGATTAGGTATGGATTGGAACACCAGATAGGAAGGAAGGAAGCGGATTGGATGAAGAGCAAGTCTGAACAACTCCGGATTCGATTATTAATTTGCAAAATTTTGAAAAGTTGAGCTTCGACTTTGTTCTTTCACAAACTCAAGCTCACTAGGAGGGCATCAAGCAGCCGCCAGATGCTCGAGACAAAGGATGATGCTGCTGCGGCTGTAAAACGGATCTTAGACGGAAATGAGAGTCCATTCGATGAGTACAACAAGACAGCCAAATTACGTGATTTGTCACTCGAACACACTACGCTCAGCGGGATGGCTTCTTTGCCGTTACGCTAAGCACGGCGGTTGTCCTCTGGAAAAAGCGCTCTAATTTTCAAAACAATTCAAGGAGGAACTTCGAGATTAGAACGCCACAATTCTTCACACAAGGATACGGCTGGGACCATTCGCTTCCAGCGTCAGCTACCCGCCGCTGCAAGTAGTAAGGCTGCTAGTGCTGCTGCTTTGACCGCCTCATTAGACATTCGCCCTTAGCCGTTTTGCGATGGTCAAGTTGGCATGCGCCACTTTACCCGGACTTTCAAATGGGACAGACTATTCCAGCGAATGAGAAAGTGGAAACTAAATCTTATCTGCCCAGGCGCAACGCTGTGAACAATGCAGTAAAAGAGATTAGCTAGTCCCTTCGTGAAAAATTTGTTTCCGACATGCAAGATGGAATCATTCATTATGGAGGCGCTGTAACGGTTGATGGAGTACATCTAAAAGTATAAGGAAAGCATTACTACAATTTCAGCATGCATTGCGTGCAAATTAAAGATAAGGGACTATTTTTAAGTACTCAATTCGAAATTCGAAACGTCTATCTGGTGCTGGTTGAAGTACCGGATCATCCGACGGCAAAAAACATACTCTCCTGCATTAATAGCACATTGTTGCAGGAGTGCGATATTTCGATGAATTAAATCTTGCGCGGTTTCACAATGGTCACCGACGGGGCGCAGACATGGCCCGCGTTGCGAACGCTTCGCTATCAAGGGAGATTCACGAGCCGGATGAAACATGTATGAGCTGTACGGCACATGCGTTCAATAACACCATGAGGACCGTTTTGGCAACGCAATGCGAAACCTCTAATTCACAGGTTGTGGTGAACGAATTTCGTTCGATAGAGAGAATGATTGAAGATTCGAACCGCGCCGGCTGGAGCCATAACCTTTCATCTGGCAGCCAACTAAAGCAAGAATGTGAAACCGGATTCGGTACGTACTATCAGGTCTCCGAAAGATTTCTGAAGGCGGCGGAACAAACAGAGGCTATTTTTGAAAAGTAAAAAACGGCGCTGCTCAAGCTGCATATTCAAGCTTGAAAAAACTGCCAATGACTATGGAAATATTGCGGGATACCCCTGTATCGAATCAATCTTTGATTCTTTCGGTATAGTGGTTCATTGCATTGAACGTTTTGAGGCATCGTTAAGGCCTACTTCACATATTGCAATGCCTGCAGTATACCGTATCATGCAAAAACTGGATGATGTGTCTTGTGGAAAAATGTATGACGTGGAGAAGGCCAACCTGTTGCTCACCCGTCGGTATATTCACGAGAACTGTAGTCTGTTAGGCGAAATATTTTATGCACAGTGAAATGGGTCCATCTTTTGTTGTTAGCGGGATCCTTCTTGAACCCGCTGTTTTGAGAGAAGGAATTTATCGTTGATACTTACCAATGTGCGGAGTATCGAACAAAGGCAGAGGAATTTGCTCGCAAGTTGGCACGGAAGCAGAGAGAGCACCTCGATAATTCCGGCTCTTCGGAGCCATCCATTTGATTAAATGAAATGGTCCCAGAACCTGACAGTGCTATACAAGTCCATAACGAAGCAATTTTATCGCGAAATAATGAGGTCGGTACCAAAGGTAAGGTGGGAGTGGAAAAGCGTCCGTTTGATTTACTTGAGTGCGCGGATTCCGTTCCGAATGATCCTCAAACTCTGGATGAGGTTTCCAATTATAAAATGTTGCAGATGGACTGCGGTCGTAATATGCGAAAAGTTACTCTAAGATGGCTTCTTAGTTATTCCTTTCTGGTACGAACGGAAGAAACAGTACTCTCTTCTGTTTTCTGTGGCTGCGAGAATGTACGCTATGCCGTTGTCTTCCTCTTCAAGTGAGCGAGTCTTCTCAGCGCTAAAACAACATCTAGACGAAAAATAGCCCCCATATTAGTAGCCAAATTATTGACGACATTATTGGTATTCGTTCGCTTTACAAGCAGTAAAACATATGATGAATTCTGACACATAAGCGTATTCCGCATTACGTAACGTATCAATGATGACATTAGGAGCATCACCTTCTCTCAAATTAAGATAGCACTATTTCAGACTTTTCCAATTCGGAGCTGATGAATAAAGGTTTTCACTTTAAATACGGAGCTTCACGCGCGTGGGACCATTTTTACATATTTTTAGTAAATGAGGATTTTCACGAGTCTACTCTATTCGTTATATATAGTATGAATTCCAATCTTCAAACTTAGCGAAATTGGTGGCTAAGTCTGGTGTTCCGGCAGCGACGGTAAACGCTTTACTTGAGGAATGCAGCCAACGCAAAAATCAGCGCTAAATATGGTTTCGTGGCCCGAGAAGCCGCCCGTTGCGCACTAAGGTGCACACACATGTAGCCTATCTCTCTGATCGCACGCGATGTGGTCTGTGCAACGTGAATAACAACCACAGTACAGACAGCTTCTAGACGGAGCATAAGTGCAACACTTGCGGTGTTGGCCTTTGTATCACTTGAGGATCGCACCGTATGTCCTGCTGGGAAGAATAGCATGCTGAGCAAGACCTCTCTCAACGCATAAACGACGTGCCGCCGCCGCGCCAAAAGAATAATACCTGTTACGGCCATTAATGGTCCTTGGGGTCCTGTTTACATCGCAAAAGATATTAGATATAACGCTTGCCGCTTAATTACCCACTAAATACGGTGGTAAATCCTCGCCACAGAGGGCATCTTTCGTACCACTGAATCCGCCGCCACACATCGGGCGAACAGTATCATAGTGTTGGGACCTCTCACCATCACACCCCTCTAACGTAATTCGATGTTTTTGTTTGCTAACAGATCGTTTTCGTATCGGGTAGTAAGATCTGTGGGCGAGATTAGGTTCGGAAAAAAATTTTAAAAAATGAATGGCGGATTCAGACGTTTCTGATAGGTCGGATTCAAGCTCGGACTGGTTGCGGATTCAATTTCGTAATTTGCAGAGCGAGCGGATTGAATTGGATCTTAAGAACTAATAAAATTATGAACCGGACTGAACTTCGATCCGTTCGTATGAAACACTACTATACAGTAGTAATTATTTGTGTAATTACGTAAAATTATGTAATTAGAATAATAACTCTCAATAGTATTAGGTATACTTCACACGTACAATACTCAATTTGTCCTGTAATTTGGTGCACTTTACCACAACTCCCGGGTGCTCCAGAAAGCCATGCGGAACACCCCAATGTTTGACACCAGGAAATCACTGGTATGCCCTAACCCTCCTTTCGTTTCATCCCCAAATATCGCCCAGACCCATCTCTGTCTCCAGCATCTCAGCGTCACCTTTATCACTACAGTATCAGCACAAAGACATACACCACGACCATCAAGTCATCTTCAGGCACAAGTTCATTCGACACCCTGAGTCATCTCCGCATTATCCATGTTTATCCCCTCTCATGAGTACCATAGAAACCGCCCGGCAAATTGACATCATGGCGGAACATGCCTATGACAGATGGTTTGCCCTGGGGGCTTACTTTTTCGCGTTCTTCTCGTGGTCAGTTATGAACAATGTCGACTTTACTTCCGAGAAATGGCGCGCCTGCCGTCGCATCCGCAAACTCGCACACATCCACGCAGCATCCTCGATATTGCCAATTATGTACGTCGCGGTGTACGCGGAGGCACAACGCCGAGATGGAGACAATAAGGAATTGGGGGCGGCACTTGAGGGGTTGATGTTCAATCTGTTTTAATTACTGCGAACAATCATGGGGATCTTGCAACTGAACGCGTTTGTCACGTGGTGCAAGAATGCAGTGAAATGCATGTGTGCACTGCTAGGCAAAAATGGAAAGGAGGACGAGCCCGATCTTGGCGTTGATTCGAGAGCCGAAAGCAGTGAACCAAGGAGCGGGGGTGCGATGAGAGAATTAGACAGACTATCGCAATTCGAAAAAAATTGTCGCATGGTGCAAACTTATCATGAAACGTGTCACTGAGATTGTGAACAAATGTGGGCAGCACATTCAACAAAACAGCAGCACAGATGAAGAATCTACCGAAAAAACTGTCGATACACATGTGGGTTGGGAGAGTGGTGGTGATATTGAAGAGAAAATCGAAGTCAACACGGTCGTTGATAACGAACTAGGAGGCAGGGAAGTGACTGTCTTGCCGTCGTGGAAGAAAATGCGGAAGGGATTGATGAAAGGGTCATTTGAACCAAGTAGTTGGCTACGGACAGACCGTGTGATG
>JAAUYH010063409.1_pt1 | contig 22107 bp, 23 predicted proteins | sample 7278061 | NCBI WGS metagenome assembly JAAUYH01 (sample SAMN14350203, study PRJNA611818) | marine sediment metagenome | isolation source: surface marine sediment (0.6m) | place: French Polynesia: Moorea | collected 2018-08 | reverse complement strand
TCCTGCTATTCACAATCTTTGGTGTCTTATTTGCGAACTTTGTTGTCCTTTCACGGGCCTTTGGCTGTTGACAACACAGTTGCACACTGGGGAATGACCACCGTGGTCTTTGCCCGGCCGCGACGTACTAGTCTTCTGTACCGACTTCTGTCTCGTCGGTCGAAATGACGGCCATCGTCGGCCATTTTTCCTTCTTATGGAAATAGGTCGTTTTCTTGCTTCGCAGCAGCTCCACGATATTCGGATAGTCCTCGATAAGAAAATGCGCGGCGCTACCGTCAAAATTCGTCATCTTGTCAAAACCCGGCATGGAGGTTTCGTCCGGATGAAAATAGAGTCGCGCCTTCCTTCCCCCATTCAGGCGTAGCGTTATGATCGGCCGATACTTGAAAGGGTGCTTGGTTCGGCTGGCGCCGCCAAAGTAGGTCAGGACAAAGTCATTGATCTCAATCGATTCAGTCGTCAGCTTCTTCATGACACGCGCACTACTCAGAGAAAGTCTTTGATGATCGGCCAGATTGTCGCCCTGTGTATCCAGCCGGCAACGATGAGTGCGATCAGCGCGATGAGCATCCAGAAAAGCCCAAATGCGCTGAGTGCGCCGTGGAGTCTTTCAGGCCACGCACGATGGAAGAGTACTCTAGGGTTGTACGTTTGCTCGGCCCTGATGAAGCCGTACCACACCGACTTTGTGTAGCCCTGGAAAGTCTGCGCGATGACTTTGCTGACGGCGTCGGTATCTGCCCAATACGCCGTGTGGGACGCTACCGGGATCCGCAAGCCAAGCGTGCTGACGTTTTGTATCAAAGGGGTTTTCTTGTCGATATCCAGGAATCGCTCAATCGTGTCGAGCGGTCCGCTGATCGGGTCGCTTCCGTAGAAAATATTGGTCCACCAGCTGTCCTGTCTAGTGTCACACGGCAAACAACCGGCAAGCTTGCGCAAATCGAGATCGCCATCGGGCAAGTACTCCTCTGGCCAGCGCCTGAGCACGGAGTTACAGCTCGACTTGTCCCGTTTGTTCGCCTGGTAGAGGAAGCAGATTTTGTCGAGTGGGCTGCCCAGCGTTATGAACCGGTGAAGTGCCTGTTCGACGGGCTCGACCTTGGGACAGGGGTCGGTCAAATCACCGCCCTGGGCTTGACGGATATCACGGCATTTGTGAAGGATGTCCCCGATGACGTTGAAACTGATGACCGTGCCCAGACTATGCGCGACCCAGGTCACCTTCTTGAACGCGCGCTGCTTACCCCCGATCAATGCGCCTTGATAAGGTTCGAGCGCTTCGAAATCAGGCGTCAGTCCGATGGTCGACAAAAAGCCGCGCAAAACCCGTCGGTCAATCAGGTTCACAATCTCGTGCTCTATGTCGCCCTTCGGTTCCATGTAAAGGCGTGCGTCGTTGGCGTAGGTGACCAGGAATTTTCTCGTCGTCGGCCAGAACGCCGCCAACAGCATCAATGATCCGATAACGATAGTGACCAGGACGTAGAAGAGTTTCTTCGACCATGAGCCATGAATGACGAGCTTGGCGCCCTGCGTCACCATCCAGAACCAGGACCGGAACCAACCACGGGTTCGTGACTGCCAGGCCTCGGTGAAAAACTGAAGTTGCCGCGCAGTCAGCTGCTCGAGATCGGGACCGATGTCATCCTCAAACGTCGTGAGGTCGGCGTACTCGGCCCAGTGGCCATCGTTGATATACGGTGCCGGAAGTGTCCAGTCGTCGGTCTTGGGATTGAGGTCGGTCAGTTCAACCAACCCAAGCGCGTCTTCGATCCCCCAACGCATGGCCGCGGCGGTTTCCGTGTCTTTCTGCTCCCCGATGCCGTGTACAACGAAGATCGCTGAATCGTAGAAAGGGCTGTCGACCGGTTTCCCTTGTTTCGTGATCTGTTTCGGCGCGCGGCCAATTCGCCACAGATAACGGTCACGGGAGTATTCGAATGCGCCTGGGCGCTGGCGATCGGAGGGCATGAACCGCTCCCCATTGTTGTTCTTTCTTTAAGAAGCCGGCCAAAAACTGCTGCCAGATATGTGTATTATAGTCCATATTCGTCGCGCCGAACGCGAAACGAACGAAAACAACAAACAGATGTTCGGAACTAACCACTTGGTGACCTGCCGTGACTATCAATTCGAACGGGTTAGTCGAAGAGTGCGCTAAGGGACAACACTGGTGCGTCCTGAACAGCGCACTGGACAGCGTCGTGGCGTTTGCCTGGCCCGCGGCCACAGCACTGGCCGGCGTCGGCATCCTGACGATGGCCCTGATCGAGATTGTCGTCACGCTGTTTCGATTGCGCGCCAGGTTCAGGCGCCGACGCTTCGAAGCGATCATGCTCGCACAGTATCCGCAGGACGATGGTCGTGCGTGCCATAACGCCGGCGAGTCTTTCAAACAGACCGAGGGACTCGTGGGATACGGCGATCCCTTGAACACTTATATCGATAGCCTCGGCGATTTGACGTCTCGACTGTCCGCGGCCTATCGGACGATGCTGAGCGACGCACAACGATTCGAGAGCGGGATCCGGGGCCTCGCGCCGCGGATTGACAGCGCGACGCTTACAACGCTGCAAGACGGGGAAGGCAGCACACCAACCTCTCGCGACAAGCACGCGAAGGCGCGCGCCGTCGCGATGGGCTACAACCAGCACTTCCTCAAGGCCGTCGAGGCTGAGCTGGAACATGGCTGGGCCCGCGCCACGCAAAGCGCATCGGTAATCTTAAGCATCCTCGTGATTGGCCTGAGTGCGACCTTCTATTACTGGGATAAAGACCCGGGCCAGCCAACTATCTTCTTCTGGTTGATCATCGCCGTATTCGGCGGAACCGTCGCGCCAGTCGCGAAAAACATCGTGACTGCGCTCCGAAACGTAAAAAACAGAACGCAGTAGTTTCAGGAGTGATCGTATGAAAAGAGTATCGAACTTCTGTCTGTCGGTGCTGATAGTGACAATGATGTTCGTCTCGGCTCCAGTCGCATTGGGCGATGAGATCGAGAATGTCGACCGCAAACCGCTGAAACGCCTGATCCTGAGCAACCAATGTCGGGTCGATACGGCCTTCGGTGTCAGTCCGTACCTGGCGCCCTTAATTCCCGGCGCCATTGACGCAACCGTCGGCTCGATCGTTGGTGCTATCAAGAAAGCCGGTGAAGACTCGACCAAGACCATCGAAGTCAGCCATAGCGATTTCTTTTACGTGCTGGAGCGGCGCAAGACCGAGGAATTCAAACCAAAGCACGGTTGTCTGACCGTAGTCATTGGATCCGCCAAGAAGGAACAAAAGCGGTCGAAGCCGACAACCGCAGACGCCGATATCACCAGTGCGATTAATCAGATCGCTAATTATTTCCAGCCTGCAGATTATGAAGATGGGTTCACGATCGATGTGCTGTACGAAATTCGTATCGAGAATGCACAAGACAATCGATCGTTCCGGTTAGTGGCCAACGCTCTGTACGTCGACAAATACCTGCACAAGTCGCGTTCCAGCCGAAGCCGAAATTATCTCGTCACCGTCGACCTGAAGAAGCCGAATACCGAGGCAGGCAAAGCCTATGCATCCATTGCGCTGCCGCTGGTAACGGAAATTAGCGACGATTCTTTCGTTGGTGCCGAGACATTGAAGAACATGGCGATCCATTCTCGCTGGATTCCGTACCCGAGCCTGTCGGATGCATCGAAAGCGCAGCTGGCCAAGGTCGCCGAGCTCAAGGCGAGCGAGGCGAGTCAAAAGAAAGCCGGAGAAGTGCAAGCTACCTGCGGCACGCCGCCGGCCGATGATACACCCCGGACGTACAGCGATGAGTGTCTGAAGAAGCTGTACCCGGCGTTTGCGTCCGCAACGGACCCAACGCTCGATAAGCTGCGCACCTTTCGCCTGCAATTGGACCAGCGAAACCTGGCACTCGAGCAGGCCAGGTTCAATGCGCTCAAGGCGCCCGGCAAGCGCGCTGCGGAAGCAGCCGAGACGGAGCAGTCGATTCAAAAGCTGATCGCCGAAGAGACGGGCGCCGCGGTACTGAAGTGCACAGAGGTGGACCGGCGTCGGCTGCAGAACTGCCTCGGGGCGCCGCAACCTGGAAACGAACCGACTTGCGCCAAGGCAAGCGTTCCTGCTTGTGCCGAAGCGGGCGGCGCGGAATTCATGATGTGGTCCGCGAGCATTACGGAAACGAGGCCCGGCAGCAAATTCATGAAGAAACTCGGCGGCATCCTGGAGTCCGGACAGGAAGGACTGGTTGCGGAGCTCAAGACCGAGCTCGATCCGGCGAGGATTGCCGAGCTGGAGAAGGAGGCTGAGACGGCGAGACAGGCCCGCGTGACCTTGCAGGACAAGCTGCGCCAGGCCCAACAGCAGGTTGAACTCAAGACGCTGGAGTTCAACGCCGCAGCCACCGATCTGGATCGCCGCAAGCTGGAGTACGAGATCCTCAACAAGAAGCACGAGGCAAATGAAATTGCCCGTCAGCTCGGATTGCCGGCGCCATACAGCGATATCTGATCCAGATGACCACGGTCACTTATGCCGACTGTCGCGGCAATGGAGCAAGAACCGCTCGCGGTACGGTGATCGATCCCGCAACTGACGAATCCGCGGCACGAGCGAAAGAGAATGTGGATTATTCGATCGCGTTCCTGGCCAGCGTATTCCAGCGGCGGGACGTCCCCGATTTCCGATGCTGCATCAATTGGGGAAGTCGTCGCGCGAACGCGCTGTGGTACCAGAAGAAGGTCATGCTGGGCAGCGGTGACAATTGCCACCGGTCATACACCGATTCGCTGTCGGTCATCATGCATGAAATCACTCACAGCCTGACCGAGGACAAGCTGGCAACGACCGATGTGGCGCGCACGATCAACGAGCATCTTTGCGACGTCTTCGGAATCCTGGCACGCCAATGGCGGCAATCGCAGCGGGGTGAGGAGCCCGACTGGTTATTTGGATCGGAGATCCGAATCTGCCCCGGCGCAGCTATCCGGAACCTGCGCGTTCCGAGAGAAGACGCCCGCGATCCAGGCGCCATGACCTGGCCGGAAGCCAGTTTTCCAGACGACGTGTATTTCAATGTCGGGGTCCTGAATCGCGCGTTTGCGTTGGCATCTGACTCAATACCGCTACCGCCCTGGCAGTCGACAGGCAAGATCTGGCACAGCACCCTCGGTCAACTAGGGTGGCACATGGACATTCCAGGTTTCGTGAACCTCGTTATCGCCAATGCGGGCGAGTACGAGAGGGAAGTCGTCAGTGCATTTCGGGCGGTCGAGTTCGACGTATAGCGCAAGCGCTCGTTGCAGAGGAAGTGACAGCCGCCAGTCTGTCCAGATAACCCAGATGACCGAGTTGGCACGGAGAAGGCGCATGGCATCGTTTCTAGCCCGACTGATGAACGGATTCCGCCGGGCCTCGCACCCCGAACATCAAGAGGCCAAGGGTAATCATCAAGGTAGCCAGAACTGACCCCCAACCGATCACCTGAAAGGCGATTCCCCACGATGTCCAGGTTCCAAGAACGCCGTAGTAAAGAAGATACAGAAAGGCACCGCTGTTGCTGACGATGCCCACCCATATGGGCCCCATCGCACGTCGGCCTTGTAGTGATTCCTTGAGACCGAACCCGTAACCGACACATAAGGCCAGGTAGGCCCAGCCCAGCATGCGCACAAACATGTAGCTTTCCTGCCTGGGGAAGCCGAGCGCCTCCAACCAGGCCGCCGGCATAAGCAGCAGAGGAATACACCAGACGACGATCGTCGCCGCGATCTTGAAGGTGAAGACTCTCGACAGAGGATTCATAAGTCAGTCAGACCGACATGGAAGCCAACGGCGCGTCTAGACGTTGATGCCGGACCGCCGGAACGGCAGCTTCCGTATGCGCGTCCCCGTCGCCGCGAAAATAGCGTTGGCGATCGCCGGCGTTGCGGGTGCAATCGGCGGCTCGCCGAGCCCGGAGGGCGAGTTGTCGCTCTGGATGAAGTGCACCTCGACCTCGGGCGCCTGATCGATACGCAGCAGCGGATAGTCGTTGAAGTTGCCTTGCTCGGCAGCGCCATCCGCAAACGTAATCTCCAGCTGCGCCGTGCTCAGCGCGTCGACGACGGCGCCCTCGACCTGGTTCTTCGCGCCGCTCATGTTGATCACCGGTCCGACATCGACAGCCGAGAACACTTTCTCGACCTTGACGTTGGAGCCATCGGCGACCACCTCGGCAACGTGTGATACGAAGCCGCCGTGATCGTAGTGAAACGCAATGCCCATGGCCCTGTTGGGGCCGGAATCCCGCTTGCCCCAGCCGGCTTTCTCAGCAGCGACCCGCAACGTTCCCGCCGCGCGTTCGACGTCCAGCGGCGGTTCGCCGTAAACACGCGACAACAGGTCGAGCCGGAACTCGAGCGGGTCCCGCCCGGCCGCGAGCGCGACTTCATCGAAGAAGCTCTGATACGCCCAGCAATAGGCCGAATGGCCCGGCGAACGCCACGGCCCGGTCGGTACGTTGGTCTCGATGCTCGACTGCCGCAAACGAAAGTTCGGCACGAGCCCGGCCGGGTAGTGGCGGGGTGACAGGCCAGCGCCGGAAACTGGCTCGCCGTCGCGCCCGAACGTGATGAAGTGATGATCGAACGCGACCATCCTGCCGTCGCCGTCGATGCCCGCGCGAAAGTCGTGCCATGCGGCCGGTCGGTAGAAGTCGTGGCGCATGTCATCTTCGCGGGTCCCTTGCAACTGGACGGGGCGTCCGACCTCCCTGGCAATCCAGGCAACCTCGACCATGAAGTCATTCCGCAGGCGCCGCCCAAAGCCGCCGCCGATGCGTTCCAGGTTGACGTGAATCTTGTCCTGCGAGATGCCCAGCGTATTGGCGACAAGCTCCCGACCGCCGCGCGGGTTCTGGCTCGGCGCCCACAGCTCGAGGGAGCCGTCGTCTTTGAACATAGCGGTGCAGGTCTGCGGTTCCATATTCGCGTGCGAGACGAACGGATAGTAGTAGCTCGCTTCAACGACCTGGGTGGCAGAGTCCATTGCTGTCTCGACATCGCCGTCGTGGCGCATCGTCTCACCGGCGCCTGCGCGCAGGGCCTCGGCCTGCCGGTTGTACTCACTCGTGGAGTCCGCATGGGTATTGTTCCATTCGACGCGCAGCTTGCGTCGCGCCGATTGTGCATCCCACCAGGTCTCCGCAACGATCGCCACGCCCGGCATCAGGCCTGCAAGGTTGTCCGTTCCTTCAACGACAAAGGCGTGGGTGACACCCGGCAACGAGCGAACTTCCTCCAAGTTAGCGCCGGCCACCCGGCCGCCGAAAGCCGGACATTTCTCGAAGACGGCATAAAGCATCCCGTCCAGGCGCACGTCACAGCCGAACAGGGGCTGGCCGGTCAGGATCTTGTGGTTGTCGACGCCCGGTACGAAGCGGCCCAGCAGCTTGAAGTCCTCAGGGCGGCTCTTGAGATCGAGGTCGTCCGCATTCGGTATCGGCATAGTTGCGGCGGTTTCCAGAACGGATTCGTAAGGCAGCGCGCGCCCGGACGCCGCGTGCAGTACGACACCGTTCTCAGTCGTGCATTCTTCGGCCCCGACGACCCACTCGGCAGCGGCCGCCGCGATGAGAATATGGCGAGCGGCCGTACCTGCAACCCGGAGATCGTCCCAGCCATCGGGCGTACCCCTGCTTCCGCCAACCACTTGCCGGCCATAGCGGCTATCGAGCGGTGCCTGCTCGACCGCTACCTTCTTCCAGTCTACGTCCAGACATTCGGCGACCACCATCGGGAACGCGGTCTTTACGCCCTGGCCCGCTTCGGGGTTTTTGCTGACGATCACGACCGTGCCGTCGGGGTTGATGCGAACGTAAAGGTTAGGAGCCCACGCCTCGCCGGGGACGAAGTCGGGCATCGACTCTCTTTCGCAGCCAGCGCCAACGAGCAGCGCACCCGATGTCAGCAGTGAAACCTGGAGAAACCTGCGGCGTTTCATGAGTCGTCTCCTTCCCGCGCGGCCCGCTTTATGGCCTTGCGAATTCGCGGGTAGGTGCCGCAACGGCACAGCACACCGGCCATGGCGGCGTCGATATCCTCGTCGTTCGGTTTCGGGTTGCGCTCCAGCAGCGCCACGGCGGTCAGGACCTGGCCGGCCTGGCAGTACCCGCACTGCGGAACATCCTCCTCGTTCCAGGCTACCTGGACCGGGTGCATGCCTTCGGGATCGAGGCCCTCGATCGTCATGATCTCGGCGCCAGCCACGGATGCGACCGGCATCGTGCAGGATCGCATCGGAAGACCATTCACGAGGACTGTGCACGAGCCACAGACGCCGATGCCACAGCTGTACTTGGTGCCGACCAGGTCGAGCTTGTCTCGCAATGCCCAGAGGAGGGGCATGTCCGGCGAAACATCAACAGTGTGCGACTCACCATTGATCTTCAGGGTTACGGCGCGCATATAGTTCTCCGATGAAGGTCGCGACTCTAGCTTCCATGTTACGCCGCCCGGCGCAGATGCAAAATAGCCGATAGTTCGGAGAGTCGCTTGCTGTGCTCCGTAGCTGTGACCTGAACCCGGATTTCCGTTCTGAGCAAGATTTCGCCTGGAACCGGGGTGGTCTCGCCTTTCTTCTCAGCAAGGCCCGAAAGAGGCGCCACTCCCCTTACAGCGAGTGTGGTTCAATGGTGCAACATCGGCTGCTCAAGACTCGGAGCCATTCGAACAGCTCTGTAAGCACTTGATAAGAACGGTACTCTGACCGCCGAATTCAAAGAGTCACTTCACCCCGGAGTAGTCAACGGATTCTGGTGCGCTCCCAGGGTATGCACAGTGGTGTGCTCACTCAAGACGCCAAAGCAATGCCTCACGTTTGCTGTACTCACAGAACTAGAACCTGGGGTTGAACGAAAATTTTGCGAGTTCTTTGTCGAGCGCCTTTCTATACATTGGTATCCCTACCCAGGAATACACAACCAGGATCAGCCAGGCGGATGAGAGAAACCTCGATGTACCGGGGTATCCGAGATCGCCGGCGATAACCGAGAAGAGGTTGAAGCCGAGAAAACCACCGATCAGGACAAGCGCGGCTTTCGCATTGCCAAGCGTCGAGATCCAGCTATTGAAGCGCCACCAGGCACCTATGAACCAGTTATTCCTCATTTTGATGTGAGCGAACAGGCGCAACGCCTCTTCCGAAGCCGGGTCCTGCATGATGGCGAATTTCGCGTGATTGATGGCTTCATCCGTTTTTCCGAGCGCCAGCTGCGTCTCACCCATCAGGATATTGGCTTCGACATTTCCGGCATCGATCCTGAGCGCTTCAGCCGCACACTCATGAGCCTTGCCATGCTCGCCGATCTCGTTGAAATAGTCGCCATAGGCTATTGCGATGCTGGCGCTCCCCGGACTGAGCGCTGCCGCCGCGTCCAGGCTGGCCTTGGCCGCAGCCCGATCTTGCTTGAAACTGTATATTGTGGCCTTCAGTAAATGGGCGCTCGTCAGTTCGGGGTCCAGCCGAAGCGCTTCGTCACACGCTTCCAGGGCGTCATCGGCTTTATCGTTCAGGAGCAACAGCCGCGCCCGCACTTCGTGCAGGAACGGCCATGACGGATCCTGCTTCAGTGCGATATCGTTCTCGTACGCCGCAGCGACCAGGCGCTTTTCCGCTATCAGGCACGATGCCAATAGGCCGTGATACGCCGCGTTGTCGGGGTCTTCGGCAAGGAGTTCGGTCAGTAGGTCTATTGCCGCTTGCGTGCGACCTGCGTCGTGCTGGTTGCACGCCTGTTCAAACCGGAAGTCGCTGATGTCCATCAATCACCGCCCCGAACGTACTTGAACAGTTGATAGCTCCGGCCCTGTTTAAACACGACGAGATACAGGGTCAGGAAGAACACACCGAAGAGCAGCAATCTTGTGTAAGGAAGAAAGGCCTCAATCGACAAATCCGGGTTGGCCTTCCTTACCACTGACGTCAACCACAACACAGCCCAGGCGAGAAAGAGTCCGCCCACGATTGTTGCGATTTCCTTACCGAGCGTCGAACTGCCGAGCGCATAACCATTGATAATCAACCAAAGCGCCGGCAGCCAGAAGCGCCCAAAATAGGGTGGATTCCAGAACAGCGGTACCAATATGGCGGCGAGAAGGATGATGGTCGGATCGACTATCAACTTCTCACCCCAGGGTTTCGACCGAGGCTCATCAATGATCCTGTATCGCTCCATCCTACCTCCCGTGCTTCTTAAGGAAATCGAGGACGTCGTCGTAACGTCCGCCGTCGTTCGAATAACGCGCGTAGTTTCTCGCTGTCGTCAGCCATTCGATCGTCGTGGAGCGGCTCTCGCCGAGCGCGTCCTTGAAGTGGTCGAACGAAATCGGCACTTCCTCGCCACCTTCAATCGATGCGTCGATTGCCTCGTCGGCTGCCATCTCGACGAGGTTCGCGAGGTCTGCACCAGAATACCCCGAGGTCTTCTTCGCCAATAGAGCAAAATCGATGTCGGGCGTCGACGGACGCCCCTTCATGTGATGCTCCAGGATGCCCTGGCGTGCGACCTTGTCCGGCGGCGGCACAAAGAACATCCGGTCGAACCGCCCGGGTCGCAGAAAGGCCGGGTCGACGGCCCAGGGACCATTGGTCGATGCGAGTCTCAGGACGCCGGCGTTGTTTTGCGCAAATCCATCCAGCTCTGCGAGCAACTGGCTGATGACATTGCTGGTCGAGGAGTTTCGCGCGTACTCACGTTTGCCGGCCAGCGCTTCTATTTCGTCGAAGAACAAGACGCTGGGTGTCTCCTCCCGCGCTTTGTCGAAAATTGCGCGTAGTTTTCGTTCCGACTCGCCGATGTACATGTCCAGCACATCGGAAATCTCGATATTGAAGAACGACGCGTTCACTTCGCCGGCGGTTGCACGGGCAAGCAGGGTCTTTCCACAGCCCGGAGGGCCGAACAACAGCACGCCACCACCGATCTTCTTTCGAAACCTTGAGAACAACGAGGGCTTTTGAAACGGGAGGATTATCTTCTTGTCGATTTGTTTCTTGATCTTGTCCAGGCCGACTACTTCCGAGAAATCCGTTGTTTCGGCGCGGACCCGGTCGAGATTGACGACGTCTGCCAGATCCGGCTTTTCGACGACACGCAGGCGTTTGCGATTACTTTCCGCATTATCGGCGGAGTGATGATCGAAAAGAGCATTGAGCTCGTCATCCTGGAAGCCGGGATTCGATTCTATGACGGACAGATACAGCGCACTGGCGGCTTTGAGCTGGTCGCTATCGACGAGGAAGCGCACGACGAAACCAGCCTCATCCTGGTCAAGCTCACTCGACGCTGCATCCAGGTACGCAATAGATCGATTGGCATCCTGGCGTTTGGCAAGTTGTAACAGTATGACTTTTGCCAACGCCGGAGACGGCGCCGCATCGTAGGCGTCGATCAGGTTGTCGAGCGATGTGTCATCCATTCTGTTGCGGCAACTTCGCCTCCCCCAAAAGCAGCGAGATCAATCCGAAAATCATACCACCCAGGCGGGCAAAGCCGTTCATTGAATCAACCGGAAAGTCCGTGAGTAGCAAAGTCAGACAGACGCTACCGCTGCCTAGTCGGCGCAATACTGGCAGCCTTCGTATGAGCCGTCCGGTTCCTGGTAGTAGAGGGTGTCGCAGTGCCCGTAAGGCTCAACGATGGTCAGGAACTTCTTATTAGTGCGGGTTTCCAGTTGGACTGCACACTCTTCGTTTGCAGCAGGCTCCAACAGATCCAGCCACGGCGTCCAATCGATAAGGTCGAGGTGCGAGTGAAAGCCGAAGGGTTTCGGATCGATCAAAGTGGTGCACCGAAAGTCATTGTCTGATGAGCCGCTGCAAACAACGGTAAGCCCAACCGGTTCTTGCCCGCCCTTGGCCATCGCTACGCCGCCCTGCTCGATCAACGCAGCCGCGAAGTCCTCGACACCGTCAAAGTTAAAGTCACCAACCAGTATCTCACCGACAAAGTTCTCGGGAGACCTTCTATACGAGCGGTTCTCGTCGTGAGTGTCCAGAAAAGGACCGACCACCTCAAAGCCGGGATAGAACGCTTCCAGGACGGTGGAATACCGGTCGGCGGGTTCACTACTTACTGCAGTGCTGGGCCAGCAACCAACAAACAGCAACATTGAGACGAGGCCGGCTTTCATCCGATCGATAGTACATCCAATCTTCTGTTCGTGTGGCAGCAATGTCGCGGGGGCTTATCGCGGGCACGCGCTATCGATCAGAAGCCGGCCACAAGGCATTGGCTGTCGCCGTGCTCAGCTCGTTTCTTCCACCGGGTCGAACCAGATACCGTGCTTGTCTCCCTGCCACGTGAGCAGCGCAAAGAGATACCCGTTGGCCAGCAGGATAAGCCCACCGGCCAGTGCCGCTTCATTGACAAAGCCAAGCACGCAGAAAAGAAATCCGAAGACGTGAGAAACGATCTGGATTCGTTTCGCGACCATCCGCCTTGTACGGATGCTAAGGAAGTTCAGGAAAAACCAACATTTAAGCCAGAAAGGGAGTTCTTGCCAACCAGCGGTGTTCTTGTCCATCGTGTAGGCCTCTTGGTTCAAAGTTTCGATATCAACTTCAAGCGCCGACGCGAGGCATTTCAACGATTCCAGACTAGCGTTGTGACCGCTCTCGATTCTCTGGATTGTCCTGACATTCAGGCCGGACATTTGAGCCAGCTGCTCTTGCGACAGATGGCGGCTAATTCGCAGTTGTTTCAGAATCATAGTCGCGTCCAGTGCTTAAGAACCGCAAGTGTCCGGGAATTCTACCAATGTCGGTTACGTAAACCGCACGACATCTGCCCGACAGTCGCCTGAATTCGCGGTCGGCCACCGGATTGGAGGCTCTTCAAGAGCGATCCGGCCGTTCGACGCAGGTTGGTTAGGCGAGCTCAACAAGGAGTGGTCTTTAGCGTCTTGTTGGATGAGAATCAGGCTTCACGCAATGGGGGATAGCCAGTGAACCCGGAACTCGAACGCGCGGCAGAAATTGCGGCTGAGTATCTCGACTCGCTTGACCAACAGAAGGTCAGGGCGGAACCTGACCCAGAGCTCATTCGGGCGAAGCTTAATAAGGAGTTGACCGACGACGGTCTTCCACCACTGCAGGTGATTGAAGAGCTGGCCGACGACGCTCGAGATGGACTTCTGAACTCTGCGAACGGTCGGTTTTATGGCTGGGTCATCGGTGGCGGCGTCCCGGTGTCCGTCGCAGCCGACTGGCTGACATCCGCCTGGGACCAGAACGCCGCCGCCTATGCCTGTTCGCCGACAGCGGCTGTTATCGAAGATGTGATCGCCGAGTGGCTGAAGGACATTCTTGGTTTGCCGCAACACGCGTCTTACGCTTTCGTCACTGGTTGCCAGATGGCGCACTTCACCGCGTTGGCCGCGGCGCGCCACAAAGTACTGGCCGACCAGGGCTGGTCGGCCGAAACACAGGGCCTGGCCGGCAGCCCGCCGATTCGCGTACTGGTCGGTGAGCACCATGAGACCTTGTTGCGCGCGTTGCGGCATCTCGGCATCGGCACGGATGCAGTGGTCGACGTCGCGATGCATGACGATGGAACGATGAATGTCGAGGCGCTGGAGGCAGAGCTCAAAAAGAACCCGGATATGCCAACGATCGTCTCGCTCGCGGCCGGCGACCTGAACCGCGGTGCATTCGACCCGATCGACGCTATCTGCGACGTGTCCCACGCCCACAATGCGTGGGTCCACATTGACGGTGCGTTCGGCCTGTGGGCGGCTGCCAGTCCGCGCTACCGCCACCTGGTGAAGGGCATCGAGAAAGCCGATTCCTGGGCAACCGACGCGCACAAGTGGCTGAACGTTCCCTACGACAGCGGCATGGCGTTCGTCGCGCATCCGGAGGCTCACAAGACGGCCATGACGATACCGGCCGCGTACAAGATCGAAGTCGAGAATACGCGTGACCAGATCGAATGGGGGCCCGAGTGGTCACGACGCGCGCGGGGAATTCCGCTGTATGCGGCATTACGGACGCTGGGCCGCAATGGCGTCGCCGAGATCATCGAACGCTGCTGCGATCTGACTCGCGATCTCGTCACGAGGCTTGGCGGCCTGGACAACGTCGAAGTTCTCTCGGAACCCATCATCAACCAGGGCCTGGTACGGTTCCTGGACCCGAATGGCGATCACGACGCACGAACCGACGCGGTCATCGAACGCATCAATGAAGACGGTGAAGCCTGGTTCGGGCCTACGACGTGGAACGGAATGCGCGTGATGCGAATCTCGCTGAGCAACTTCCGCACGACGACTGAGGACATCGATCGTACCGTCAAGGCGGTCGAGGCAGCGCTGCAAGCCTGACGCTCGGATCGGCAGGGTGACTATTCGCTTATCCCGGTATGTGGTGAGACGTTCTCTCGAGGTCGAAGACGAAGCACCGACTGCAGTCACCAAGCGGTTCGATCGCGATGCGTAGCCCTCAGGCATCCTCGCCGTAGTGACAAACGATCACTAGCTTGTTGCCGTCTAAGTCGTAGATATATCCGGCGTAAAAATTCGGGTGGACGTCTGCACGGACGCCTGGTTCGCCATCGTCTCTTCCACCCAACTCAACGGCCACCCGATGGAAGTCTCTTACAGCCTGTCTGTCCGGCGCATGCAGGGCGATATTGGTGCCATTGGCACCGGACGCCGGTTCGCCATCCGACGGTGTCAGTATCCACAAAGAGTTCGTCCCGAACTGCGAGCCGTCCCGCGGCCCGTAGCCGGCGAACGAGTCGCCAGTTGAATGGCGCTCGTATCCGAGCACTCCCATTACACCGTCATAAAAAGCAATCGACGCATCCAGGTTGTTCACGCCTAGTGTGATGTGACTAAAGATCGTCAACGATCGCGCTCTCCGATAGAGGTTCCAGGTCGAGACCTTAGCAGACCATTCCTGGGTCGTTAGCCCGGGAACTGAGCATCCTGCGTTGCATCACAGACAATCCGTCGCCGAAGTACCTATGGAGCCTCAGCGCAAAACTCGCGACGAAAAACCGGCTCCAGCTTCGACCAGGATTCCCTGGCCTCAGACATCTCAATCGAATTGCCGATATAGAAGAGAAGCTCCGGGTCGGAGAGAACTTCTGTGCGCCTGCCTGCATGACTTAGCGTGGCTGACCATCTCTGCAGCAAGGGCCCAAAGCGAACGTCGTCAAACTGATCGTCCGGTGCAAGTGGAATCTCACTGCTGTCTTCGTACCTGGCATGGGTTATGCCCCATCCGGAGGTGAAGTTCTTGAAGGACGCAACACAAAGAACGCCGGAGGCGGGGATAACGTATACGTTGCGATTGTCGATCACGCTATAGGCGGCGTCCGCCCCGTCAATGAGAATAAGCTCAACCGGGCCAGTGTATCCATTTGGGATGATGAAGAGGTTCTCATGAACCCGAAGCTCGCAGCCTGCTGGAAGGAGAACGACGAACAACAGCACACCCCTCAGAATGACGCTCTCATCCATGAATCGAAAGCTGCGGCCAAGGCCGCTTAATCCGTAGCAAGGGGTGGCGGCATAACTCCATTCCTGCAGCGGCCCGAGGTCAGCCGGAGGGTTCTGCGAAGACAAGCTCTGCAATAGACAGCGTCATTTGGGCCAGCGCAGAGTATGGCGTGTTGCTGTTCGAGAGGATGACAATCGTGCCGTCCTGATCGGGAAAAATCGTCAGCATACTGGTCGCCCCCACAAGCTCACCATTATAGGTAACGATGCTAGTTTCCCGATTCGACAGGGGTGCCGATGTCACGATGAAGCCCATCGGTGCGTCACTGTCCAAAAGCACGTCGCGCATCGCTGAATCAAGAACAGCCCCCTGCATCAGCGCCCGACCAAATGTGCTCAGGTCTTGCGCTGACGAATACTGCGATGCTGTGGCCCTAAACAGGATCGGGTTGCTTACCACAGTGTTTTCGTACGTATCACCGTCACGGAGGTAGGTTGGTGCAATAGCCTGTGAGCCCGGTGAATAGATCTGCCCGGTGTTCTCGAGTCCAAGCGGATTTAGGATCTGCTCCTGGAGAAGCGTTTCGTAAGCGTCTCCTGTCACCGATTCGAGAATGAGGCCAAGCAGGTAATAGTTTGCGTTGGAGTAGTGATAGTCCTCACCTGGCGGAAAACGCAACTCTAGTGCCGCGATCCGGGCCAGGAACGACTCGGGCGTGAAGCCGCTCTTGAGCTCCGGATCGAACCAGCCTGGAATGTCGACGTAGTGAGGGATGCCGGATCGGTTCTGAAGAAGCTGTCGCACGGTGACGTCTTCAGCGTAGGGCGCTTCGAACTCCGGAAGATAGGCACGGACTGCCTTGTCCAGGTCGATCTTCCCCGAACTGACATGGCGCAGCACCAGGGTTGCAGTGAAGCTCTTGGTGATCGACGCGATCGTAAACGCGCTATCGACCTTAATCCGGAAGTCCGACTGTAACGCGTCGAGGTTAAAGGCCTGCTCAAAAACGGACTCGCCGTTCGCCGTTACGAGAACAACGCCGGACATCCTGTATTCTCGAACCAGCTCAGCAACGAGCGCCGGCAGGTTCTTCTCTGCGGTATCCGCCGAGACACCTTCGGCCCACCCCCTCTCGCCGAAGGCGACGAGAAAAGCGGAAATCAGGATGCTGCAGGCAATTCGTTTCATGAGCCTGTCAAACCTCTACGAGTTTGGATTCGAGACGCTCCCGCGGCGACGCGCCAACGGCGGGACCGTAACCCAGCCTGGCCAGCATCTGCACGGTCTGTCCGTCTTCGTTCGCTAAGAGCTCATGCGCCCTGCGATACGGTTCCGCCATTTCCGGAAACTCCTGCAACGCCTGGCTCAGCGGGTGAAACGACAACCCGGCGGCATTCGCTGCGAGCTGGACTCGAACCCACGCCCGTCCGGCATCGAGTTGGGCGCTTCGCGAGTTCGTCTCCGTCGTTGACCAGACAAACGCAGAGGCGGAACGGCAGGCCTTGTCGTAGAACTTGAACGATTCCTGGTAGGCCATGGACTCAGGATCGTCGAGCGCCTCCGGACTCACCATCCCTGCTTTGCCAAGCGTTGAGTTGATTCGGTCATCGAGTGCGATCCCGTATGGCCTGTCTTCAACCGCAGCGCGGCCGACGTGCATGACTTCAATGCTCTCCTGGCGAGTAGCTTTGTTGGACCATTCGACCTGCCACGCATCCGAACAGAGTGTCTTGAGCTCATGGACCAGGCCGGCCTCTGCTGTCGTTGCAACACGAACACCGTCTACGGACGCAGCCTCGAGTTGCCGAAGCACGCTGGCTTCTACGGGTCGTGACAGGTCGTATTCGAACCGGCTGGTTCGCCGACCGAGTGCCGTCGCGAATAGCGGGTCAGTCTGGACGGATCGATCTTCGACAAGTTCGACAGTCGCGATCGGTCGCTGGTCGAGCCGCGGCTGCGGCTCGCCTTCCGGGAAATACGCGATGTCTGCCCGGTATCCCGACTCATTCGCCGCCTGGCGACAAAGCTCGAGGAAACAGCCAAAGCCGATCGTAATCTGCCGGTCCGGTGGGTCGGTCTCCGGCAACAAACGCGCCAGGTCGGCGAAGACGGTGAACCTGAGGCCCTCCTCCAGCTGGATCCGCCACGGCTGCATGTTGTGCGGGTTAGGCGCGAGGATGGCGTACGCCAGGGCATTGAGGCGAGGGTCGCCGAGGCCGGCCGAGGCGCTGCGCCACGGCGCACGAGCCGATGTCGCCGGCCCCGTCGTTGCCCACCAGGTGCCTCCCAGACCGGCAATAACGACAGATGCCGCTCCGGTCGTTAGCAGGGCGCGTCTAGAAACCATGCTTGCCTCCTCAAACAGTGACTGATTCGCATTCGTTTTCGTCGAGCAACGGTAATACTACACACGCCGCACTATTCGTACAGGCCGACCCCAAATACCAGGCTGTGGTTTCTGGTAACCAAGAGCGTTGGATTGCAATTAATAGCGTAGGGAAGGTAAGTACAGGCAGACTTTTGGCGAATGACGAGGTCTGCTATACGCCGGAGAGCGGTCGTTCGAGCGGCTGATCTCGGGGTATGATGGAGGTCTGGAAATGACCCATAACGGTCATCGGTCTCGTACTGCATAAGAAGGATCCAAGACATGCGGATTGTGAAGATTATCGTCTGCCTACTTGCTATGTCCGTAGGCACGCAGTTGTCCGCCGCAGCTGATGCAGAGCCGTCGGCAACTGCAGTAATGTTTTATGAGATTGTCAGATCAGGCGACTACGTTCGAGCGGCTTCTATGTTCGATCCTAAGGAGCTCGGCGAGTTTCGAGACTTGTTGCGCATCGTTTACGAGAACCCGAATGTCTCCGATCCGCAGCAGATCGAAGCCCTGTTCGGGCCTGACATTACGGTCGAGAAACTCAATGCAATGTCAGATTCGGAGTTCTTCTCGACGTTCTTGCAGTTGATCTTTCAACAACTGCAGGCATCTGGTTCTTTTTCCTTCGACGGTATCGAGGTGATCGGATCTGTACCCGAAGGTGACGAAAAAGCACACGTGGTTATTCGCCAGAGACTCGGGTGGGGGGAAAACTCAGTCGAGATGATGGATGTGATCTCTATGAGATTGATTGAAGGCAAATGGAAGCTCATGATGAAGGGAGACATGAAGGGCTTGGCCGCTGCTATCCGGCAGTCATTTCAGAATGGATAGTAATAGCTGGTTCTGGCAGTCAGCCGCAGCTCAAAAGTTCTGAGGTGAATCGACGGCTTCTGACCCATTCCAGGTGGTCACCAATCTTCGTAGGAAAACGGATTTTGCTTCGAATTTCGTTTCTGATTTCAATGTTCTTGGTTGTTCAAGCCTATGGGCAGGAGCCTAGTGTCTGCTATGGGACGACGTCGAATGGCAGGCTTGAGAATGGCTGGAAGCTGCCCGCATCAGGGTCAAACTACTCGGCGCACTGGGCCGTAGGAAGAATCGCTGGGCGAAGTTACGTCCATAGCACTGTTCATTCTGTTGTAATCGATGCCTATGCGCAACTTGAGAAAGTCCTTCCGGAAAAGGTTTTTGTGTATGGCGAAACGGGCTGGAAGGACGGCGGACAGTTCAAGCCACACAAAACGCATCGGAACGGTCTATCTGTCGATTTTATGGTTCCGGTACTCAACAAAGACGGTGAATCCGTTGAACTGCCGAGTAGTATTCTGAACAAGTGGGGTTACGACCTGGAGTTTGACTCCAAAGGTAAACTAGACGAATTGACCATAGATTTTGAAGCGGTAGCCGAGCATATCTACCAGCTTGATGTATCGGCTAAGCGGCATGGCATCGGTATCTGGCGAGTTATCTTAGATCCAAAACTCCAACCCTTTCTTCACAGCTCGCCCAGATGGCCATATCTAAAGGAGAACGTGGAATTCTCGACTCGCCGTTCGTGGGTCCGGCACGACGACCACTATCACGTCGACTTCGATGTGCCCTGCAAACCCCTGTAGTCTGCGGCTGCTCACCCACCGATTCTGGCTAAGGCCAGCCACCCAGGCGTTTTGAGGTAGGATACCTCTTAGTGACGCTTAGCGGACATTCAGTGTTGAAGAAGCTTATGTACGGTACTGTCGGTATTGTGCTCTTTTCCCTATGTGTGTCGTTCGGATATTTCGCCTTTTACATTGCACGGTCAGAGGTATTGCCTGCAGTACGGACGGGTACCCTGAACGTTGAAACCAGTATTAGGGTTCTCAACATCTTGTGGGAAGGCAATGAGATTTATGTGTTGCTCGCGGCTTACCTTCTGCTGGCTTGCGCGTTTGCATACGCAGCGATCCGGCTCTTTGGGGCCGCACTAGGGCAATAGTGATCGAATCTAACAACCGCTTCTGGCCGAGAGTCGCCGTACAGGTGTCTTAAGGTAGGACGACTTCTACTGACCCGAAGCAACTGTTCGCGGACTGCCAATTCTGACCTAGGTATCGACATGTATTTTCCAATGCCGGAGGGTGACCCTTGTTTTTTTTGCGAGATTGTCACCGGCAACACTCATCAATGGCAGATCATCGAAGGAGACGTATTGACGATGACTCTGCTAAATGGCCGCCAGTTCGAGGTCGGCCAATGTGTTGTTATCCCGCGCCGCCATGCGCCGTCTTTACTAGATCTGGAAGAAGCCGAAGAAGCAGCGGTGATGGCTGCCGCCAAACGTTTGTCGCGGGCGTTGGTTCGTGCCTACTCCCCAGGTGGTGTCCTGCTCTATCAGAACAATGGTGTCGGCAGTGGCCAGGAAGTACCGCACTTCCATCTCCATGTTGTTCCGCGACAACCAGCCAGCGATTGGGGCTTCGGTCCTCCACATCTAGAAAGATTGGAGCGAGAAGGCCGATTGAAGCATCAGGATCATCTGATCGTCACAGACGAAAAAAAGCAGACTGTCGCGGAGATTTGCCGACACCTGTGAACGACCGGCTCTGGCCGAGACCAGTCACACAAGCCTTTTGAGATAGACTGACGGCTTCTGACCCAAAGGGGACGATCGCAATCTACCCGGCTCGGAGCACAGCGGCGAATTCTTGGACAGGCACTTCTCGGACAGTTGGTAATTGCTGTAAAAGCCAGCGGCCGCTACTTGCCGTAAGGAGTCGACTAGGCTGATCGATGTATTATTTCCGCCCGTGACCTAGGCCGCCCGCCTGAATGCAATCTGGATGAACTTCCTTATACGTGTCTATTTTTCGATCGAAGGCCGTTGTAGTCGTAAGTTCTATTGGCTCTTCGGCGTAGTCCCTTTTGCGGTCATCGGGGCATTCGCGGGGGGTTGGGCCGCAGTTACCGGACTTCATCCAAATCAAGTGATAAAAATGATATTCATCATGTCCGTCGTATTGTGGCCACCCTCACTAGTCGTTCAGTCAAAGCGATGGCACGACATTGGACTTCCTTGGTGGTTGTGCCTGCTTTCCGTCGTTCCTTATTTTGGAATATTGGTCTGGGTTGGTGTAGGTCTTGTCCCCGGCAATCGGGGCGACAACAAGTACGGACCGGACCCAGCGTCCTATGCTGTCACTTAGGGATTCTGGCCTCTGAATTTCTTGGTGTTCAACGGCTGGTTCTGGCCGTAAGGCGAAGGTCGCCAAAGCTTCTTTCCGATCTCGCCTTTAGTCCGACTGCAGAAGTTCGCAATTCTACTTTCAACAGCAACTCAGCATTGTGGCTCTGTATTGAAGAGAGCCAGGTAGTCCTCCTGCGAATCCTCGCCAGGTGATGAGATACGTATTCCAGGCGAGGTGTCCGATGTCGGGCTTACCTGTTCAAAAATCAGGATATCCATGAAACCACCTTCCTGGGACGACATGAAGGTATTGTAACTAGGCCTGCCGAAGAAGGTGACGTAAGCCTTTCCACAAAAGGAGAAGTAGACATCATCTGCGAACATCACTTTGATCGAGCCGTCCTCTTGCTCGAGGGTCTTGGCTTGCAAGCTATACGTGTATTCATCGTCCAGTCGAATTGAGACCCGCTTGTCTGGAGAGACCTTATAGGTCAGGTTTCTGCCACGCGCATTTACGAGAGCAATTTCCTCTTCGCTTGGCAACTTGAATCGACTTGTAACGCAGGCTCTCGACGCCGGTATAGAGTTTGCTGGTTCAGGCGTGACTGAGATCGAAAGATTACACAACGGGTCTTCGAAGAGATCAACAATCAGCGATTCAACTGGATCATGATCATAATAGTTAAATCCGGAGAGGCTGAAGTTGAGAGAAACATCATCGCCGACAACAACTGAGTTTTCCGTAGCTACGATTTCCAGCTCGCAACCCACAAATCTGGCACATTCCGAATTCGGATTGCAGCTAGTGAGAAGCAATAGCAAAACCAAAATAGCTAGAGATCTGCTAGTTCCGATTTTCACTTTATCAGCCTGTACATTCGACTATCATTGAACGGTCGCTTATGAACATTTGAATAATACTTAACCGACGCATTGAGGTGATAGGAAATATCTCTTGAGCGGCTGGTACTGGCCGGAACCAGCCGGCTAGGCATTTTGGATTAGAATGACGGCTCCTGACCCAAATCGGACGCTCGCGAATTTGAAATGAGAGCAACAATAATCGCAATTTTCTTCG
>JAAUYH010247598.1_pt1 | contig 22114 bp, 20 predicted proteins | sample 7278061 | NCBI WGS metagenome assembly JAAUYH01 (sample SAMN14350203, study PRJNA611818) | marine sediment metagenome | isolation source: surface marine sediment (0.6m) | place: French Polynesia: Moorea | collected 2018-08 | reverse complement strand
CCTTAGTGCACTCTATGACTCGTAGGGTGGCTGCAGTAATCAAAAATAAGGGGAGCTCTACCAAGTATTAGTGTAATGGTTTTACGTAAATGATAGTTAAATACTTTACACCACCGTTATAAATGTTCCCGCTCTTTCTTCTATTAGGGTTGTTCTATCTTTTTTGTCCACCTACTGTACTTGCACTCTTATGTCCTCTGCACTAACACAGAGCTTCCTCGAAGTTCATCATCTTGCCAATAGCGCCTTTCAGCCCTGCTTGTTCATAATTCCTTTCTTCCGTGCTGCTGAAATTGATCAAGGTTAGTCCTCAAATCAAGAATGGGCCACCCAAAGGACAGACAGCAATGTACCTTTGTTCTTCTGGGTGGCAGGTACCAATTTACGTATTCCACTATCTCCGTCAGAAATTCTTGAGGTCGTACCGAGTACTACTACCACAATTTTTCTGACGTCACTTTACCTGACACCAATGCTAAGTTGGTGCTCAACACCGATTCGAAATCATTATAATCAAAACCAGTGGTCCACTTCCGAGCCTTATGGTCCTTCTACGATTCTTTCTAGTCCTTGCATGATTGGCTACAAACTAACGGTCCTGTGTGTACAATGTTGAAAGAAGAGTAGTCAACTGATTTATCTGCAGAATCCAAAACCATTCATACAGTTCAGGAGGACATCATCGTATCTTTCCCATGCCTCCTTCGCTAAGTGCTTCATTTTCCCCAACGGCATCAGTCTACGCTCACTAATGCTGACCGATCCGTCCCTCTCGCGCCGTATATCCAATACCTTGTTTCCAAATCACTCATGTCAGCGACTGTGATCCTTTCAATCATTATTTTAAAGGGCGAAATTCGCTCATCCTTTACACATCTCTGCGACAATATAAGTGAAGAACCTTTCATTAGCTAATACAAGGAGCTTTTCGAATAAAAATATCGTAAAAATATCATCCCCGTTTAAGTAATTTCGGTTGCCTCCAATTAAGAAATATCCGTAATGTAGTTTACTCTTAATGTAATGACCCAACATAAATTTACTTAATGGAAAATGAAACAGTATAGACTAGTTACCTCGCAAATTAATGGTTATTTTGAATACGGAGTTATAAAATCGTTGTTGCAATAAGTTAGAAAGGAATGGAAAATAATATACTTAAGAGGATGCAAAAACGCGATGACTGCATAGTAGACCAGTGATTATACTTGTATTTGATGAAATTCACATTCTTTGATAGCCCAGCAGTTCTAAGCAATCAATTTTTTTAAAAATGGTAGTACTTGACACCGAATAGTATTACGCGAATAGTGAGCGCAGTCGTTTACTTACAATGATAGAGACAGTCAAAATAGAATTGAGACTTTCCATGACTCCGATCTACCTTGGAAATACTTAACGAAATCCAGAAATACCTCTTAACTACTCTTTTTTGTATCAGGAAAGCGTTACAAAGCAGCACAACAATTCACAATAATGTATCCCCGTAATTTTATAAACGATCGGTAGATTCCGAACGTATTTCTTTAGACAGAGTTTCTGAACGAGAATAGATAGAGCTGAAACTGGAGCGCTTCAGTTGGTACGGTAAGATTTAGGCGTCAAGCTGTCTATAGAAGAATATATGCATACTAAGGAAGTGTTCTTCCAACAAAAAAATTTGGAAAGTCACTGACATCTTTCTCGATCTGCTGATTTGCTTGAGAATGATTTTGAAATGAGTATGCGCTTTGCAAAGCAGGTTAGTTTGCATCCTTTTTTTGACAATACTAAGATCTGCTTCAAGTACCAACATCCAATTTTGAGTTGCAGTTGATCTTGTTTATGATGTATATGATTACAAAGCACCGTGCCTATTATGAACAGTTGAAATCTAATTTTTATCTTATTCGAAACTGATCCAATGTGCCAATTTGCCGTAACATTACCCGGATTTCTTATTCACTTCCAGAATTAAAGGCTCTTTTCGAAAGGACGTTTTGCTAAAAAGATAGGTGAAAAGTATGTCATATGTACATCCTACGCGGAATCGAGCGAACGTTTCGAGAATATGGAAGAAAAGCTTATGCTACAGTTCTACAAAGTTGTAATGAAGCTTGCGCCTACTTCATGTTAAATCTGAACAATTTATGGCTGGGAATTTTGAAGCCATCGTATTTGATCGAAGATGCGCAAAAGTACTAATTGAGGTTATCCGAATATGTATAAACAAACTCCTGTAGAAGAATCAAATAATCTGCGAGTATCTAACATTGGCAACTTCATAGTACTGTGGATAAACTAGCAGAACATGTTTTGACGTAATCTAGTTCTCGATTGCTGCGACTTCGAATATCTGGCAATTGTGTTGCTGGTTGCCCAAATTGATCAGCTGTACTAAGCAGTACTTGCATCCTAAACAAGTAGTAAAGATACACTTCCTTTAAGGACTAGTAGTGTAGCAAGATTAGTTCAGTAAGTAGTAACCGAGAAGAACAAGATTCCTTTTAATAAATTTCTGACCTCAACTCATATTTGATATCTTCTACTACTGTGCTTTCATTTACTATCAGATTTAATTGTGCAAGTCGGAAGGAACAAATCACAGTCAACTAGATTGTAGCTTTTGTCAAATGAGTGAACTGACGAGTAGTTACGACACGAAATCGTCAACATGTTCTTGACTACACATCATACAGAGCGAGAACTCGCACACATTCTTGAATTTAAAAGAAGGTCGAAGTGCATGCCATCCAACACAACTCTCCACTCATGCAAGGGAACGAGGAAATTCTGCAAGCGACTCCCGGCCGCAATGCAAGCGCCGAGGATACCCCGCACACGCCGCTGATGCGAGGCGTGCTTCGACACGAGCTGTTGGCTGTTTTCGAGCACGCTGACCATCCTGGCGGGGGTAACATCCTGGTAATGCGTCCGGGCACGAACGAGGTAGCCTTTCCGTTCTTCTCGCTCCTCCCTTTGAACGTCCCCGTCGAGAAACTCGTCGAGGACGTTCTCAACTTACCACAGTGCACTGACAAGGTTATAGTTTGTGCTCTCGTTCTTCTCGAGCGCACCGAAAAGCGTGACCCTAGGCTAAAGATATCCGCTCATACCGTGGTTCGCCTCTTCATCGCTGCGATTATTGTCGCTACTAAGGCGACCAATCGGTACAAGCCCGAAGATACCGAGCACATCAGGACCAAGTATTGGGGCCCGACGCAAGACGTGATGTGGAAGGTCGAGTTCGCAATGCTAGAGCTGCTCAACTGTAACGCAGTTGTTACTGATCAAGAGTATCGTGAGCGTTTGCAAGTGGTCTTCAATCGAATTGAATTCGTGCCTCGTGTTTAGGATTGGTAGTCGAGATTTCTACGCATTCTCGAAAATGCGAGACAATACGAGAGGTCGGGTCTCCGTTTGGTAGTGTTCCCGACCGTGGTAAAGTCATAAAATATTTGAAGTCTGTCTTCAATGGATGCTCGTTGAGTAAGAAAGTTGTCTAGTTCCATTTCAGACGTACCACTTGTTTTAAGGGATAGTCATCTGTTTCAAATGAGTTGATGTCCGATGTCGAGTCAATACCGTGTACTGTTAGAAAAAGGCGAATGGTTAGGTCTACCGACCTAATCATCTAGTTTTGGGACAATAAGACAACTCAAAGCGCGCTCCTTCGTAAATCGATTCGAACAAATGCAGTTTCTCCACCAACCATGACTTCATTGTATGTTCTACTTCATGTAAAACGACACGTGCGGGTGGCAAACGACGTTCGAATGGTTCACTCCAGCTGAGAGCAGTAGTGTGTCGGGGTTAGACTTAGACAGCTGCTGTGGTTTCATGATGAATTTGTTGAATGTTGGAGGCTTGGGTACTAAAACTTTTCTTTAGATCCTTCATTGCCGCTGGGTTGTAATTGAAGGCTAGGTACAAATACCTCACTCAACCCATGATAAGAATAGATTCCGGCCAATTCACTTCTTCTGTTTTTCATGACAATACTGAACCTTGATGCATATGCTCCGTCATCGAAGCATGACCGATGAACCGGTTGGATGTTCGCACTCCGGCTTCCTTAGTCATTTGTTCTCCACTGATTTGGTACCATAAGTAGTCGAACATTGGAAATCGGTGTTTTTTGAAAGTGGTTACAACTGATTTTGGATTCACTGTCGATAGAGCTGTCGTTTCAGTAGGAGCACGGCAAACACAGAACAGTGAATAAGATAAGGTCTCAAAAAGGCACACACCACCGGCTTCGCAATTTCTTGATCATGGTTGGCGGAATCGACGACGTCATTTGCCTCCAGAACTAACTGGGCAGTGTTGTTGTGTTGCTGGATTTTTGACATCTGGGGCGCCCGCGAAATTTTTCGAAAATTTTCATCGAATCATCTTTCTTAGTCTATTGTATTCCATGCCTGTTGCCTCTTTCGCCCTGTTTTGGACATTCTTCAGCAGAAGATCCATCCCACCAATCTCAACATTCTACGAGTCACAAAGTGAGTTGCGCTAGTGTTCCAAATCGGGGCACGATTCTTTTGTGTCGTTTCCCGTTGGCGATTTCCTTCATCTATTGTTGATGCATTCCTTTCAAACTTGTGTGAAAGACTTCCAATCGACAGCTCGGAGATACATTGTTCATCGCACTTTCTTGAGCTATCCGTTTGCATTGAAATGAACTACTCATCATTCGTTTCCCGCACATTCATTATTACTATCAGACACCGGAAGTCTTGTTTACCAAGTCTCTTCAAAGCTGAGATGGAGTTTTGTCCTACAATAACATCGGCTAGTGTATCAGTGCCCACCACCAGTGTCCCAAGTCAGAAGTTTCTCACGTACTCTACAACCTATTTTCAATCATTAAATCCCATATCCCGTCCAACAACGCCCCTTAGTAGAAATCATGGCCTTCCAACCACCTTTTGTAAAATTTATCCTTGTCCCTCCGCGGTGGAGAACCAACTTCTAACGGATCTTTCGGGTGCAACACGTTCCAAATCTCATCGGATACGGGGCCGAACCCAAAACCGTTCGCACAACGCGTGAGCACATTGTCGTACTTGTCCCAAACCTCCTTCGGTAACTGCTTCACTTTCTCCAACGGAATCGGTCTACGCCCACGAATGCGGATCGATCCATCTCTCTCAGGGTGGATATCCCACACCCCTCTCTCCAAGTCACTCATGCAAGGTACCTCTGTCCAATCAATCTTTGTGTCAAAGGGCGGAACCTCATCCATATCATCCGCATCGGGGACCTTTCTCTCGGGTGATGTCCTTGCATCGAATATGTTGAGAGGTTCGGGGATTGTGCTCTCGGAACGCGACGGTTCTTCTCCCGTACAGCACTTACATTTCTTCAAGAAGAAGCGATTGACAAGCTCAGTCCGTGCAACACTGGCATGACTGCCATGAACATGGTCGGTCATCTTCCCCTAAGAAGTTGGACCGAGTTTTTCAACGGTGCTGTAGCTCGGTCTCACAAACTGGTGTTCTTCTTGACTTAAGTAATCTCCCAGGTTGTGATTTCAATTTGATGCCATACCGCACTATGCGACGGCGTCAAACACGTTCCAGCAGAATATCTATTTCGTGTCATCATCTCCTTCGTCCTAATCCCAGCTCTCTCTCGCAGTACACAGATTTTAGATTATTTTCCTGCATGTCATCTCTCTAGTGGTGACGTCTTCACTAGTTTGCGGCTGTTTTCTGTCGTTCGAGCTACACAGATAGCAACTGAGATACGGTTAAGAAGAGCACTACCTGTAGCTTTCTGAGCTTGTGGCGTGGCACGTTTCAGAAATCAATCGAAATGTGGAGGATTTGCGGTTCTGCTCAATGCTACCATGCCAAACATAGAGATTTCACTGCCTCTCAATCTGGAATTGGTTGTCCACTCTATAAGCGCAATAGGAAAAGTGAGAATATTAGTAAACAGTGCTACACTCGGACTCAGGATGTCATTCCACATGACTCATGATGTAATTGATCCCGGGTAATAATTACAAACAAGTGAGGGCATTCAAAGGGCATACTAGAAATTATATCTTATGAAGTATCAGTTATTGTCTTCTTTGAGCTACCTGAAAATCAATTCAACAGCAGAAGCTTCAACTTATTCCTCTTCTTGTTTTACTCGATATGTTTTAGTTTATTGTACAGGCCAACTTCAGCTCACCATCGATATTCATTGTCAATGGATACAGCTGGTAATAAAAGAAGTTTTAAAGTATCTGCGGACCATTCTTTACTTTTATCATTATCAATGACGGGATGTGCACTACAATAAAATTAGCTCGACCTTTTCATAAAATGATAATAATGGGTGACATTTGTCATCCTCGAATCGGAATGGTCGTAATGTGAACTTGAGTTTTCTCTTCATATTACTTATAAGACAGTGCAGTCAGGCTCTACACCGTTTACTAGCACGTAACCAATTTTCGAGATATTAGATCCTCATAGACATTCCATTGTCCTTTCTGTTGATGCAGAAAAGATTCGGCAATAGTATACCGAGGCAGATAAACTCAGTCTGACTCCAATTTTGAATCACTGAGCTACCTACTACCAATCAGTATTGTTAGCTCACCTTCACAATTACTGGTGTTTGCGCCTCTTGTTCAGTAGTGGAGCGAATTCGATAGTAACCTCTTTCAACTTATTTGTCTTCCTCTAGTTTTCGAATAAAATAGTCCGCTGTCGACTGACCCCTAACGAGAATAGACGGAACAACGGCATTGGTTGGCCACTGCGGAAGAAGATGAGGCTATCAGATCATTTACAACCGCAACAACGATTGCTCGATAGACTGTTTTCAAAAAGAGACCGAAACAACAAACACCGTTATCTCAACACTACCTGAAAAATTCTGTCTATCAACTGTCGACTCATATAGAACAATACGGAAGAATCTTCTGTGCCGTTCTACCCCTCCTCCTTCAAGACATTTCGGGAATAAGTAAACATAATCCCTATTTCCTTTTTCTCACTAAATCTAACGTTACATTCGAAGATGTATGATGATCTATTTTGAAGGAGCGTATATGCTAGAACGGGTGACATACTTCGTAACTTAAACTTTGTTCGCCTTGTTCTTCATGAGTTTGGGCTCTCACTCGTTGGCTCGGAATTTGCAGCGGCTACTGTTCCACATCACCGAGGAATGAAACTCTCACCTTCCAGAGCACATACACGAATTTCATCAAGAAGCAGCTTTCTCGTGTCAATTAGATGAAAAGGAACACTAATTTCATGGCACAAACCCCAGTGTGCATTGTACCGTCATCCTACCACCATGGAGAATGAGAGCATGTTCGTTTGAAATCAACACTCGGAGGCGGTTCATTTCATAAAAGGCGACCCACTCGAATAGAACACATTTGCTCCGCCCCGAAGAAACATGATCTGTATCTACCAAGTCGCTGCGTGTACCACAAACATAGTGGAGGTATCTACTGCACCATTGCCAGCAATTCGGCAAGTCGCTTGACAAATGACAACGAGGAGGTTTTTAAATTTGAGGCAACTACCAAATCGGCGTATACCAATACGTCGTTTCGCGGACGAAGCGCTCCCAAATACTAAGGAGATCGAGATATGAGTCGGCAACCGACCGCAGAGAACGAACAGTTCGCTTCCGCGTCTCCCCACATTGTACCCCGTATAAGCGACAAAACCCAGCACCACATGCACGTCTAGGCCCACGCAAAATGAATCGGCTGTTCCGCAACGCCACCGTCGCACGGCAATTTTCACTCTCGCCTGCATTTCAGACATGCGAACCAGCAGTCGCACCGGCCTCACTTGCGGAAGTGCACAGCGTCGATGATTTTCAGCGTCTCGCCCGCACGCTAATGCCGAAAACGGTGTACGAGTACATCAGCAGTGGTTCCAATGACGAGGTAACGCTACGCGAGGACCGAGCAGGTTTTCGTCGTCTCGCACTCCGACCCCGTGCACTGCGGCCGGTGGACGGCCTTTCGTGTGCCGTCGAAGATTTTCTTGGCACCGGACGTACGCTCTCCTTACCCGTGTTTACCAGTCCCGCAGGTGTACACGCGGTTGCACATCGAGATGGGGAATGCGCCACCGCCACCGCATGCAGACTGATGGGAACAATGTTCGGGCACAGCCAACACGCTACGAAAAGCATCGAGGAAGTTGCGAATGTCGCATACAACACGAACCGATGGTATCAAGCATACATTTTGAGCGAACGACACCGTACCGCCACATTAGTTCGTCGCGCGATTCGGGCGGGTTGTACCGGCATATTCTTGACGGTAGATTCAGTGCGCTTCGGATTTCGCGAAGCCGACGCGAGGAATGGTTTTGATTCACTCCCAGGCCTGGAGCTTGCTAACTATCGCGAACATACATCCTCGTTGAATTCAAGCCTCCCCTCCGGTCCCGCATGGCAGCGACGAGAGCATGCATCGTGGGATCAGAACACGGAAGCGATATTTGCAGAGGATGTCGACTGGGAAGATATTCACTGGCTGCGCAAAGTGATCAACGATGAAAGCGACGGCAAACACATTCCACTAGTGCTGAAAGGGGTTATGTGTGGCGAGGATGCTAGGCTCGCAGCAGAGGCAGGTGTGAACGGCGTGATGGTGAGTACGCATGGAGGACGTCAGTTAGACTCTACGCTAGGGGCGATCGAGGCGTTACCAGAGGTGGTTCGTGCAATTCGAGAGGTGGAGCCAGATGAGAAGAAGTGTGCAGTGCTGCTAGATTCGGGTGTTCGCCGTGGCACGGATGTGGTGAAGGCGTTGGCATTGGGCGCGACCGCAGTTGGTGTGGGGAAGCCAATATTTTTCGCACTTGCTGTGGGTGGCATGCAAGGGGTTGTGAGAATGTTGGAGATATTTAAGACAGAGACGGAGACCGCGATGGCGTTGTGTGGATGTAGAACGGTTGACGACATAACGCGCGACCTCGTCGTGCGACGAGTACCTGATGATTTTTGAATGTGATCAGGAGCCGAGTCGCATGAAACGGTTTTGTACAATTCCGAGATACGCATGAACGTGAGAACTTGATGTTGTGGTGTGCAGCGATTTCTGCTGTAGACGGCGGAAATAACTTGTTAGACGAGTTGGGATGGATGTACGCGCAAACACGGGGGTTTGTGTGGAGGTGTAGACGATCGACTCATTTTGCTTGTTTGAATGAAGTGCAAGTTGACTAAAGAAGTACGATTCCTCAGCAATTATGGTTTAGCTACCCACTGGATGAAGCGCGCTCATACGCGATTCCATAGAGAGTTGCAATCCATATAGAAATAACTCCCAGCTACATTAGCCTCGTGTACTGTCCTGTTTCGTATGAGGTGCAAAATCTCAACGCAACCTCATCACTCTCAAGCACCTCAAAGAACAGGCATCGAAATGTTACCAACGAGAATGGCTTTTTGGAACGCCAAGGCATTGACCTCCGTCCGCCAGTCCGTCCGTCTGCACGAGTTAACAGGCAGTCTCAAATGCGCACACTTCCTCAGATTCTTCGGATTCACTGGCACATTTCACTAAAAAAATAATATCGGCACAGTATTGACATCGTGGCAGTGGGTCTGCGACCGGACCAGTCGAAAGAATATTGAACGTCATAAATTCAACGTACATTTTCTATTTCACCGAACAAATTCCATTCTCTCCCAGATTCCTTCCATCGAATCGGAGCAGCAATTAATGCACGATCACCCATCACCGCTGTTTCCCTTAAATAGCGTACCGTACTACAGTACTACCCTCTAATCTCCTCAGCCTCAACGCCAAACAATTCAAGCGGCGCTCGCGATGGGAACGACAAGCGACGGTGCGAACCGCGTGAATCGCTTCAACCATGCCGCCCACCCGCCGCCCCCGCCACCACTCGCCTTCATCCCACCCATGCTGTTCCTCCGGCGTCTCCGCCGTGCCGCTACCGTCGTCGCCGCCAGCACAGCCCTGACACTGTTTCCCCAGACACATCGGCCACGTGCAGTACACGCCGCCACGCCCACGCCCGTCGTATTGTTCGACCGCTCGTATACCGGTGCCGGCAGCAGCAATCTGTGGAACGACCTGGGCGTCAGCGTACCGCAGCCGCCCGTCGCACCGCTGCTAAAATCCACGCGCAAAAGGATTCTTGTGGAGGATGAACTTCGAATTCTTATGCGCCTCGTGGTAGCCGCCACCGTTGGTGGGATTATTGGAATGGAGCGGCGGTCCGCCAAGTCGTTTGCGGGCGTGCGCACTTTCTCCCTTGTGTCACTAGGGGCCGCGATATTCCTGAGCACATGTCTAGTGGCGTGTCCACAAGCGGACCCCGCACGTATCGCAGCCGCCATCAGCAGCTCTGTGGGGTTCATCGGCGGCGGGGTGATGTCAAAGAATAGCAAGCACTCGCGCGGGCTCACCACGGCCACCAGTGTATGGCTCGCGGCGGGACTGGGCGTTGCCGCGGCGTCTGGCCTGTTCGTGCTGGCCTACGTGGGAGCGGTGATGACGGTCTTGATCGCGCGATATGCGCGATTCGACAGCAGTCTTCATCTGATACGAGGTGATCCACTCGCGCGCTACGATGATGACGACGACGATGATGATGATGATCACGACGATTTGCTGTCGCCGCCGCGACGACCCCCACCCCCACGTCTGAACGAAAAGGGACTTGAGGAGCAGTCATATAGTGGGAACGGGTCGCCCACGGAAATCGGTCGGCGTGGCTCGTCGCCGTCGTAACTTAGGTATTTTTGTTGTCGCTTTACTTCAGCGGCTTCGCGCTTGTACATTATATTAACATAAACGCTTCGTCATCTTCTTCCTTCTACTTCGGCACGTGCGGAAGGATTTGCAATTTCAACGATACGGGCGCAAATTCCTACCAAGTTTACCAATTCCGTATCATCTTCGCCGACCTCGCCCACGCCCACGTCCTCGCTTCCCGAACCTCGCACGTCGTCCACTATTCAGTTCAAAGTCGCCCACAACCTCCACGGGCCTCTCCACACGTATCTCGTCCTGCACATGCGTCGCATGTACCACATCGAAACGCCACAAGTCGACATCGACATCCATGTCGCCGGCGCGATGAAACCGGTAATTGTTGCCCAGTTGGAAGCGCAGCTGGGCGATGGGCTCCGCGACCACGCCGTACTTCACGAAACGCTTGCGGATAAACTCTCGCGTGCTGCTTTTGTGCATACTGAGCACCGCCACATTCGCCATATTAATCGCCGTTTTCAGGAACGCCATGTCCACGCCACGCCGCTTCGTTCCGAACGGCGGGTTGGTCACGACGAAATCAAAGCGCTTTGCCATCGCCCCGAACTCCACCACGTCCGCTCGCACAAAGTCGGCCGCCGCCACGTTTTCACGGGCCTGTCGCAACGCCTCGTCATCCACATCCACGCCCACGACGTGCGCTGCACCCGCCAGTGTCGCAGCCAGCGTCAACATCCCGGTTCCACAGCCCAGGTCACAAACCGATGCATCTTCTATGCACTCTTCGTTGCCTAGCAATTGGGTGAGTTGCGAGGCGAGATGTGGCGGTGTGATGTACTGCTCGTATTGTGCTTTCGGTGTGCTGAAATCGGGTACGTCTTGTAGTCGTTGCTCGATTTCCCATGCGCGCATTGTGCTGCGGAGTGAGAGCCGTCGGATCAAATGGGGTGAGTGAATCGAGAAAACAAAAATATGGCACTATATACAGGCCACAGTTTCATCCCGAACAACGGGCAGATGAAGAACATGTCCCTCCATGAGTCTCGCTATCAAATTGGAAAACGTGGGGAACCTCTTCCTTACTGATTCTACTCTTCAACTTCTTGTGAAAGACAACTCGCAATAATTTTCAAGGATTGAGGATCCAGTAGTTTCTTGAGTGAAAAACAACCTCGCACATTTTGGAAGAACCATATCAAAAGCATAACCATGGATTCAAGCGAACCACGTAAGCTGAAGTGCCTCGCCCTACCGCCACTGCTTCAGTGCTATTTTCGCTGTACAGTACTGTACCATTCACTGCACAGATTTGTAGGTTACGACAGTTCATCACGTACAGTATTGAGAAGACAAGGAAACACAGTCTTCTTCTTCACTCCGGGACTGCACCACAGGATAGCACAGTATGCAAAATATTTCACCTTGTCCATAGAAACTTGCGCTTAGTAAGCTGAGTATGCATCGAAACCGGTTCATTGGATCCGCGAACAAATAACTGTACACGTTCACGCTGACGACGCTCTTGGTCTGTAATCCAAACGTCCGCACCAACAAACCGCGGTGTCCATACTCTCACGTAATGCGATTACGAGTTGTCTGCTAATGCACACACATCACGCTCAATGCGGACGGATGAGACAAAATTAGAGCCGAGCTGTACGGGGCCTGCACGCTGCATGGGATGCAAACCAAGCGAACGTTTCATGCAGGTAGGGCAGAGCAAATTATGATGGGCATCAAAACGGAAATTTTCATTCCATAAATCTCTATACTGTACGTAGTGTACTATACAGTGCACCCCCAACTCGACCAACGTACCCTGCCAGAGAAACAAGTATGGCGAGTATCTCGTTCGGCACCGCATCCGTGCTGGGACTGTGCATCGCCTTGTGGGTGCTGCCGTCGCTACTGGGCGCCAACGGGAGTCTGCTGGGGAAGACGTGCCAGCAGCCGTTCCTCGTGGTGCAAAGGCTGCAGCTGTGGCGTATCTGGTTCTCCACCATCGTGCATGGCGGCTTCTTCCACATCTTGTTCAACATGATCGCGTGGTACTTCCTGGCCGCCGACTACGAATCCAACGTGGGCTCGCTCGCACTGCTGTACGACGTGTTCATGCGCGTCGTCCCCTTCTCCGCCTGCCTCCACATCGTGGGCGCCTACCTGTTGGACGGGATACTGTCCACCAATCTGCGCCACGAGTGCGCCGTGGGACTCAGCGGCGTGCTGTTCGCACTGCTCGTCATCCAGCTGCGCTATGAAACGACCGTTTCCGTGTTCGGCTTCTTCAACATGCCCGCGGTTTGGTATCCTCCCGTGCTCGCCCTCATGTTGCAACTATTCTCGCCCAACCTCTCATTCATGGGACACTTGTCTGGCATTGTCGCGGGTCACGCCATGAACACCTCGATGTTGGATTGGGCAAAGCTGCCTACATCCACAAGCGAATGGCTCGAGTTACGGCTCAAGTCTCTACCACGCTGGCAGTTCGCTCCTGGATACCTCTCCTTCCTCGCACGACCCGAGCCGCCCTCTTTTCAAGCCACCGTCTCCAACGCGCGCACGTCCGTATCTCAGTGGTGGTCGAATTCGACTGCCGGCGCGGCGACGAATCAATCCGCCTCCTCTGCCATCCCGGGCGACAGCCGTCCAGGGCGCGCCATCAATACGTCGTCCTCGACGAACGCCGCCGCATTCACTGGAACCGGGCACGTGGTTGGGGGCGCCAGCACGCCACGCAGCACCCGCAGCGAAGACGTGGCCCCGCGCACGGGCGTGCCCTCGCACAGTCGGCTGCTGCAACAGCCGCCCAAGGTGGCGAAGAAGCCCGCGCCACCACCGGGCGACACGGAGGACGACGACACCGACTCGAATGTGTAGGGACTAGTTGCAACAACAATTTTACCGACATTCTCATTACTTCTCATGTACTCTAGCGCCTCTTCCGTTCGCTCCAATCCTTCGTACGTGCGCGCCACGACCGGGTGCAGTTTGCCGGCCTCGAACTTGTGCGCGTGCAGCCCGATAAACTCGTTCACCAACTCGCGCTTGAACGAATCGTCTCGACTACGTAGCGTGGTGCCGACTAACTTGATTCTCCGCATGAGTAAAGGGGCCAGTGATAGATCTGCGCTTTTCGCTCCAGATAGTAATCCGTACTGCACCAACGTGCCGTCCATTCGTAACGAACGTGCATTCTCGCGAAACGCTTCCGCGCCCACTGCGTCCAAAACCAAGTCTGCACCTTTACCTTCAGTAACCTTCTTTACTGTGTCTGATAGCTCCCGTGGTGATGCCCTGGGGTCGATGATCACATCCGCGCCAAGTTCGCGAGCATAGGCGCGTTTCGCTGGTCCTCGTGCAGAAGCGAACACGGTTGTATTTGGTACAGATTTTGCGAGTTGGATACATGCCGTGCCAACGCCAGAGCCCGCCGCATTAATTATCACCGACTGCCCGCTATCGAATCCGCCACACTGAAACAACAAGTGATGAGCTACTAAGAACGCTTCGGGTACTGCTGCGAGTTGGACCGGATTCGAGGAGAGGGATGGAATTTTCATTATGTTGCCAACCGGCACAGACAAATACTCCGCCAGCGCACCACCCGCCACCAATGCGGCGCCTATCGAGCCGTCGGGTAGCACTCCAGCAGCTTCCAGCCCAAGTACCTCTGTCACACCCTTGGGTGGCGGATAATGGCCACCGACTTGCAGTACGTCCGCGCGATTTATCGCCGCCGCTAACACACGCATGATCACATGCCCATCGCGCTGTATCGGACGTGGTATTTCTCTCACCACCGCGCGGCCCGCTACGGGTAGTACAGCGCGCATCATTTCCCAACCGCGCCAGATAGATGGAGCATCTGTTCCAATTCGATTAATCGTTGTCTTCCCTGGGATAACAGGAACGAGTGTTGATACTCGTCTATGGTGCTCGACGTCTGCTCAAACTGGCGTCGCACCTCGGCGCGTATCTCCGCGCGCGACTCGACCGGCGCCTTATTCACCACACGCAGGTAATTCCTATACAGCTCGATAGCTTGCGCACGGCGCACGAAGTGTTGGAGAGGCAGCGTCATCGGGGTGATCGCCGTCAGCTACGGAGAATACCCTAGAAGCTTCTCGATGATGTGCACAATACAGGACGGGTACAGTGCGAGGCTTACAGCAGCAATATTAAAATTCGAGCCCCTCCCTTCACAACCCCTCTCACCCCCAGGGCAACAAGACATGGAAGTAGAGCGCTCTCCTGCGCACGATACTGCGCTGGGCAAGAAGCGAAAGATGTTCGTCGAGGATGATGCGTTCCGCACGTCGAAACGCCGCCTCACGCAGGCCATGGATGAGCTGCACTTGGGCGGAGCCCCGGCGCAGTCGCCGGAATGGGGCGCGCCGTTCGGGCAGCGCACGCGACTGCGCGTCAGTCGACGGCCCCCGATTCCGCGGCGTGATACCGCGCCGCTGACGTTCGGCGAATCGTTCAAGCGTGCGCTTGATGGCGCCGATGACCAAGCCCCGAAGCCGGTGAAGCGTCGGCGCAACAACGACTCGCGCGCACTCGTGGTGTATCGCGCGCCCAACCCGAACGATGTGCTGCCGAACACCTACTGGACCCAATATCCCAAGATTCCGCGCAGCGCTGTGGAACCCATTGTAGAATTTCTGGACGACGAAAATGAGGTGGTCGATATCACTGGCACACCAAATGACGAGGAGTGCATGGAGATTGTGATTGGCGAGGAGGGGTCATCCGACATGACCAAGGGCGCATTGGTGAAGGTGCCGAGAGTGGTGCATCGTCGCCGATTAGAAACCCCGAAGAACGAGGACGAGGAGTTCGTGCGGTCACAAACCGCGATTCTCATGCCATGGCATGAAAACAGTGCCATGGATGGCGACGTGAACATGGAGTAGCAGGTGCTGGCGATGGCGTTGACGCCTTACCGACTCCGACGCTACATCTTTGAACGTTTCACATTCCTGCAATGTTGTAGATTTCTTGTCAATACCACTCCTTACAACCACCACCCAGCTCGAGCAGCACTCAATACTTGGCGACTACGCTGGGATTACCTACTCTGTCTTACCTTCAATATTTCTGGTGTCGAACGATCACTAATCGTAGCCACGCTTAGATTCTTCAGGCTAGTGCTCGTCCTCAGTAAACGATTCGATCAATCCAATGACGTCCTGCGAATCGTTTGTTCTCATTTTGCGTTGTTGTCACCACGCCATGTTGTCCAAACGAAACCTCGCTGCTTGGCTGAGGTTAGCACTTAGGGTAGGGACCGAATCACCCCACCAGGGCTTCCGTCATCCCTGTTGTACATCATTTCCAACGGGCACTTACGGCAGAAACCGAATCACCCATACTCGGTCGGAACGGGTTGGCTGCGAGTAGGTTTTGATGGTGTTCACAATATTGGTGGTTGGTGACGTCCATGGGTTTTGGGATGACGGAAGCGAGAGTTCCGTACGCGCGTTGAACCCGGACGCCCTGTTTTTCGTTGGTGATTTTGCGGAGGATGAGGCCACCACGTCCGGAGTGGAGGTGGTGGAAACGGTAGCAAAGTTTGCCGCTGTGGAAAGCGATAGTGGCCGTGCTGTGTGCGCCGTGTTGGGTAATCACGAAGCGATGCAATACAGTCTCAAGCCAAAGGTCGGTCCCGCTGTTCCTATCCAAACACGAGAATTACTGCGCCCTTACAACCCCTGCGAGCAGCCACGTCAAGTAGGGCCTGTATCGATCGTGGGTGGGCGACCACTGTCGTGGGGTGGTGGGGACTGGTTTTTCAGCCATATGTATCAGGGAGTGTATGGAATACGTGATTTGGCACATTCCGCAGAATTGATACGGGGTCGCGTCGATGACACCGATGAGCAGCGCCCGATTGCGTTTTTGTCTCATAACGGTGCCGCGGGGCTTGGCTCAGCACCAGGGGATATTTGTGGGAATGACTACGAGCACGATGCGGCTGCCAATGGGCGTGGGGATCGCGGGGATCCTGACCTAACCAATGCGATTGAGTACGCCCGTAGTCGGGGCCGTCGTGTGCTTTTTGTCGCACATGGCCATTTCCACGATCGTCTCCAAAGAGGACAGGGGTTGAGGAAGATGTGTGTTGTGGATGACGCGGGCACCGTTCACGTAAACGCGGCGTACGTGCCGCGCATTCGGGTAGAGAACGGGGAGCGACTGCACAACTTCACGCGTATCGTGCTAACGACCGACAAGGAACCAGCGGTAGAATCAGTGAGCGTGCTATGGACGGCGTCAAGTGGAAAACTAATCGAAACCAAGAACGTTTACCCCGCGGTGGTGAGCTAAGTCTTCAATTCGCTCAGCCGAAGATTGCATTCACTCAGATAGGTTTGGCTCTTCACATCTTCGCCGGCGACCTTGAGGGCGTCCTCGAATTGTTTCTTCGCACTAGTATACATATCTTTCGCCAACTGTTCATCGCTGGTAATACGCGCACGTGAGATGTAGGCGAGGCCAGCATTGAAGCAAACTGTGCGTGACCGGTCTTCTAGTGTATCGTAAACTTCGCAAGCTTCCCCGTACAATTCTTCGCATCTAGGTGACGTTTCCAGTGACGCCAACATGCACAAACAAAGTGCAAGGTTAAACCGTGCCACTTCTCCCGTTTCGTTGGCCCGCAACAGCTCCACTGCGCGTTGAAGACGTCCTTTAGCACCGTCTGCGACGATATCGCGCCGTGCCCATGCCAGTAACACCGCCCCCAGCTCCGCCTCTACGGTTGTGCAACGCACTGGTGTTGCTTCAAGGAGCTCAACCGCTGAAGCGAACAGACGTTCGGCGTCGTCTTTTTCCGAACGCCGAGCTCGTTTCACTATGTCTCGAACTTTCGCAACGCGTGCCTCAACTCCCGTAACTTCCGTCGTTACAGCTGCCCCCGTCGATTCCTGTTCCGCCTTAATCTCTGGTGCTTCTTCCGATTGTTCATTATCACCCTTCACTAAGTCTTGTGGTGCATCAACAACTTCGTCTTGCTCAACTGTAGGATCCGGCTTCACAGTCGCTTCTTGCATTTCCGCAGTATTATTCGCGGATTCCTCAACCACATTTTCATCCCCTTTCACAGCCGGTTCCTTTTTACCGAGCGTATCCAAATATTTATCCGTCGAACCACTTCCCTTCGATTCTTCGACTTTCTCCTTGGTGCCCTGTAAACGATTCTTCCCCTCGATAACTTTGCTCTCGCTCTGCAGCAATGCGTTTTCTTCATTATTGAACGCACCTCTCAACGTTGAGAATGGGTCATCCGCGGTATCTCCTTTCCGAGCAAAGTGGTCAGTACCGAACCCACCATCTTTCGGCAACCCCAAATCAGATTTCGAAGGACCGAGCGCGGAATCAGGCCAACTCAACGTATTATTCCGAGTTTCCAGTGGTCGTGGTTCGAGCGGGGGTGGCTTGACATCATCCGGCACTGGATCGAATAATAATTTACCAGCAGGCGGGAACGACTTGCCGAGATTGAGAAGCGCGTCACGAAGCGCCTTACCGCCCGGTATTTGTTGCTGTTGCTGTGCAGGTGGCGACAAAGCCGATTCTTGGTTTCGCGTGATTCGCTCTTCCAGTGTTGCGGCTCGTGTTTGTGCTGCAAGTAATCGTTCGCGTAGCGCATTGGACTCATTCGCATTCGCGCGAAGGGTGTCCAGTTCGGTCTTCATTGCAGATTCTCGCGCGGTTGCACGGTCTAATGTAGATTGGGTGTCGTTCAGACGAGTTTCTAACCTCACTATTTCCATTTCCTTGTTTCGCAGTTGTGCCTCCATGTCCTTTAAACGGCGTATCTCGTCAGCTTTAATCGAGTTCTGCAAAACTTCGAAAGCCGCCAGTAACTCGTCCACATCGCCACGCATCGCACGCAGCACCTCGGCATGCTGTTTGTCCTGATGCCTTTGGTTTCGATCCACAAAAGCTTCGAAGCGTTTCACTGTGGAGTCGTTCAATTCTTCCTGGTATTGGTTTGACTCAAGCAAGGCGGTCTCCACGCGCCGATTGTTCTCGTCTAAATAGCGACCGATTTGCGTGGCGCTATTGTTCGCGCTGACAAGTTGAGCGTGTGACTTGCGCTGGATACTTCGCACTCGGAGAACGTAGAGCGCCGAAGTAATGGTGAGGAAAGCAGCGCCGAAGATTCGCTGCACGCGTTCGCTTTTTTGCGATATCAATACCGCAGGCAACGCGAACCCACTGCACAGAAGTAGCAGAATTATTACGTCCGCTGCTACCAATCCGAATTGCGGCGGTGGTGGATTTGCGATTGACAACTCACGTACGATTTCGGTTCCACTTGTTTCCGATGACTCGCTGTTTTGAACTGCGACACATTGTGGTGTACGTAGTGTGAATGCTCGGATTCGGCGTGGCGGTGATATCCAACATTTATCGCGTGGATGAGGATGTGGACCGAGAGTTTTACGGTAGCTGGTCAATGAAAAAGTGCCAGCGATAAATGCAATCGAACAGCTCTGCCTGGGTATTTGCGTCGTTTGAACCATCGTCTTTATGGTTGTTAGGTACACAGGTCAGTGCATTGCGCCACTTTCGACGTCCCTAATTTGGAAGAGATAGAGCTCAAGGGGTATTGAGCTCCGTGGGTTCCGGAAAATTATACAATATACGATACAGTCGCATACACGCGTATACACGTGCATACAACAGACTAGTGATAGATCTCGTATCACAGCTGCCAGGATTGCGTTTCGTTAAAAGAGTTGGTTTACTGATATCGTATTGAAATCAAGGCACAAGCGCGCGCGTGTGGTTACGCGACCGCGAACGCAGCGTGAAGCTGTGCCTGATATGACGGAGGCGTTCATTGTGACACCATGTATTCGGTATTTCGACGCGACGTACGTGCGGGGGATGGTAGTGCGAAAGCGGCCGCGCGCGGTGGCGTCGAGGAGTGTGGTGCGTATGGACTCGACGGTGGGGTACGTGCCATCGGACGAGGACCGGCCTGAGGGCGGGCCGAAAATACCCACGGAATTAACGCTACCCCAGCAATTACTCATGAGGCAGTACGAGGACCAGGTGAACCGCATGTCCAAAGAGGAATGCCAGGAGCTCGCGCTCGAGGTCGCGCGTCAAATGCTCGTGAAAGATAATATTCTCCGAACCATGCTGAAACGGGACTTCAACTCCGGCGTAGATATCCCCAACCCCGCCGACTTCGCGGACGATGACGAAGACGACGATAACCTTACTCCGACTTAGGCTTATCTATGCGCACTGTATCGCGCTCGGGTGACGCTCGGAATGGTCTGTGGCGCAGTTGGGAGCGAGCGAACGGACGAACGAGCGTGTTTGTGCGCGCGCATGTGTACAACATGCAATGGTGACAGCACGGCCCACCTTACTACAACTTGGTAAACAGAATATGAATTTGACTTAACTCGGATAGCCCCGAATCGTTCGACACGCCATAGCCCTCGCATTATCACATGGCCGGACCCAAATGATAGGTTCCATCTTCGAACATTGCCCACAGCTGCTACCGAGATGTTTCAGTGTTTAGAAAAGGTAGCCTGCGGCACCGAAGATTGAGCGAACAAATGTGTTCCTGAAATTGAATTAAAAATCGCTCCCTTTTTACTTGAACGGCTCGCTTAGCGAAATCACTTATACTGACCACTGGCCACAAACACACCGTCGTTGCTGACACATAGCTACAGAAGTTCGTTTTTAACGTTCACCTCGCTCCTCCTCCCCCTCACCTCTTCAGTCCTGCCCCTTACTCCCCGAGCACGACACATCGGACACCTCTACCATGACCGGCGGAATGTTACACAAGATTAAGCGCAACGTCGTCGGCGGGCTGCAGTCGCGGCATGAGCCCAAGAATGCGGAATTCGAGACTGCACAGCAACGCCTGGAAAATATCGAGCGTGCCCTCACCAATGCCTTGGATTCAATTGAGAAGGCCGAGAGGTCGTGGGAACGTGTTGCTGATACCGCTAGTGAATTCTGTGACGGGTTACACTCGTTGTACCCTCTGGACGATGAACTTCGCACCTTGTTCAAGAGAACTCTCGATGAAACCGCCGCATTGCAACGTGAAGTTAAAGCGGAAGCTGATGTCGGTGGGAATGTGCAGCAGATCGAGCGGGTAGTACGCGGCTACCTCACCGAAATCAAGACACTGAAGAGCGAGTACCCGAAGGTGGAAATCGGACGACGCGAGTATGCGATGCTGCAGCGCAAAGTTGACAAACTCGAGCACAAGGATCCGGCTGACGAGAAGAAGATGAGGAACTTGGATTTGCTGGAGGGCGCGCGTGCCACCTACTTCTCGATTCTCGACGGTATCATCCATCGCATGAACTCGACTTACAACAAGAGCCCGACGATGTTCCGTGCGGCGTTCGTCGCGTACTGGTTGACGCAGCGCAAGGTGCACGGCGCGGTATCGCAGTACTTCCAGCCAGCGATTAACTACGCCAGTGAAAACGAGGCGGGATTGTTCAAGAACCTATCGTCAGCTGGGAGTGCAAGCGGATCGAAAAAGTAACGGTTCCGCACTTCTTTTCGTGATTGCGCCGCTTATCCTGTTTGTGGTCTCGCTGCTGCTCGTTTAGTGTGCGCTTGTAATCTAGTATGTAAGCAGCTACAGCTCGCTTGGTTAAATCTGTGCTTTTCGTTTCCCTCCTGTCCTAACCTTCATCTCGCGCGCCCCGTTCTTTGCGGCGTTGCGCCAACTTCATCCCTGATACAAAGCCACTACTCCGTCGTTTTTCCTCATCTGGCACGTTGTTGTCGGGACTATCTTGTGGCACGGCGTTGTCGCGCTCCTCGTCCAACCCGAGACTTCGAAAGTCTTCTTTTGCCATTAAATCCGCTTCCATCCGGCATTCTAGGTACTTCCGTGCCGCGGCGCGACATTTACCAGCTTGGCCCCCGTTCTCCCGTAGACATTCTTCATAACGACGCGCAAATAATGCGCATTCTCCAAGATGGTCGAGCGGGAAACTTCCTTTCGCTGGTGGCCGTGGTGGAACGTTTCGCCCGGATAACGTCGTCGATGTCGTCATGGTCGCCGTACGGTAGGAAGATGGACGTCCAGGTGCAGGCTATAAGTTTAGAAGTGGCTGATATAAAACCAGAAATAAAAAATTTAGACAGTACTGTACAGTATCAGATTGTGTTACTGTATCTAACTGTAAAAACGAATCCATCACCGTACCAAAGTTGTCTGAACAGTAACTCTGCATTCCTGGATAAATCTTTCTCGTTATTCGTGGATCAAGAGCTGTCAGCTGAAGTTCATGTTCGTCTAATGTAGTGGATTTTGAGGTCGACGTCGAATGGATGAATTTTCGATGACGACCAGGGTGCTTCTCGCATGCAAATACGATATTGTTTGTGAACATCTCCAAAGGGTTT
>JAAUYH010218206.1_pt1 | contig 22117 bp, 17 predicted proteins | sample 7278061 | NCBI WGS metagenome assembly JAAUYH01 (sample SAMN14350203, study PRJNA611818) | marine sediment metagenome | isolation source: surface marine sediment (0.6m) | place: French Polynesia: Moorea | collected 2018-08 | reverse complement strand
CGAACGGCACGATTTGACCACGCTCTCGACGAACCAGATCGCGGTCTTCGTGGCGTCGACCGAGCTGTCGCCGGCGCTGCGCGAGGCGATGGCCCGGCTGGCCGAGCTCCAGGCGACGCTCGGTCGACGCCACGAAGACCGCGATCTGGTTCGTCGACAGCGCGGTCAGGTCGTGCCGTTCGAAGAGCGGCATCTCCAGGGTCACCGGCAGGGTCGCGGTCTCGCCGGCCGCCAGGCCGAGCCGCAGGCGATAGTGGCCGGGCGCGGTCTCCACCGCCGACTCTTCCATGCCGTCGGACAGGCTCAGCGTCCAACCCGGCTGGCGCGGATGCTCGATCAGAAGCGTGCGGGCCTCGCGGGCGGCGCCGTTGATCGTGTAGATGGTCGTCTGGCGCTGGGTGTAGGTCAGATTGAGGATGCCGTCGACGATCCGCCCGGCGGCGATGGTCCGGCTGCCCTCGGACTCACGGTCGATCCGCACCTTCTGGTCGACGGCGTAGCTCAGCAGCCGCTCCTCGCCGGCCGGGAACGGCCCCAGCCGGGCATCGCCGACATAGGCGACGGCGCCGGATTGCGGTGCGCGCTCATAAAGGGTCAGCACGCCCGGCGGCAGGCCGCTCTCGCTGTCGTTGCGCATGCTGATCGAGGCCAGCGGATGGGTCGGGTCGGTGTTGGGCTGGTAGAGCGACAGCCGTTCCGCCGGCAGGTCGCGGGCCACCACCGGCAGCAGGATCGACTCGCCATTGGCCACGCTGACCGGCTCGGGGAAGCGGAACACCACCTGGGTGGTCGCCTCGTCGCTGGACGCCGCGACCACCTGCGCCATCTCGGCAAAGGGCTCGCTGGCCACGCCGGCGCCGTACAGCGCCTGGGCGCGGGACTCCCTGAGGGCGCCGATATCGGCGTCCATCTGCGCCATAAGTGCCGGCGCCGGCATCGAGCCCGGGTCGGTGGGCGGCAGGACCCGGCCCAGCACCTCGACCGGGATCTCCGGCCGGAACACGAAATAGGAATCGTAGAGCGCCTGCCGGAAGGTGACCGGGTTTCCCGAGACGACGGTCAGGTCGACATCCTGCCAGTCCTCGCCGCTCAGGTTCTCCAGGATCGCCCAGCCCTGCATCGCGGCCTCATCGGCCGATTGCGCGCCGTCCATGGTCAGCCGGTAGGAGGTCTTCCACAGCGGCGCCTCGATGACATAGCCGACCCGGATGGTGCGCTGGCCGGTGCCGGAGACGCGGACGTCCAGGGCGCGCCGGTCCGGCGTGTTGTGCCGGGCGATGGCGGCCAGCGCCGCCTCGAGCTGCGCCTGCAGCGCGGCGTCGGTGAACTGGATGGAATCGGTGTCCTCCAGGATGACCTGCTGCAGGCCCTCGGCGGTCATCAGGCTGACCCGGTTGCGGATGACGGTGCCGCCGTCATTCGGCAACTCCGCCGTCTCGCTGGTGACGGAGACGATGCGGCCGGTGGTGGTGCGGGTGCCGGCAACCCGGACCTCGGCGCCGCGCATGGCGCTCAGCAGGGCGACGGGGCTGTTCAGCGCCTCGGGGCCGAAGGGCAGGTCGCGGAACACCTCGCGCAGGGGTTCGCGGCCGGGCAGGCTGATGTCGCCGATCCGGCCCTGGGCGTCATACACCACGACGCTCTTCATCACGTCGTCGACCTGGTCGAGCCGGACGTCGAGGGTCAGGGAGGCGTTGCCGTCGACCTCGGCCTCATACTCGAAATAGCCGACCCCGCCGGTCGACAGCAGCACCCGGCGCAGGTCCAGCTCGTCGGCCGCGGCGGCGGGCGCAGTGAGCGGCGCTAGCGCGGCACCGCCCAAGACAATGGCGGCCGCCAAGCTGCGGCCGCGGGTCAGGTGAGCCATGGTCTCGTTCTCCTCGGGCCTGGATTGGCCGTCAGCTTGGTATGCCGGCGACAGAGCCCGAGGATGCCACGAGGGCGGATATTTTTCTTGTCCGGCCGGTGAGCCGGACCGGCCCGCTAGCCGCCCCGGGCGGCCTTCAGCACCTCGTCGACATGGCCGGGGACCTTGACCTTGCGCCAGACGCCCTGCACCACGCCGTCCTCGCCGATCAGGAAGGTCGACCGGTCGATGCCCATGTATTTCTTGCCGTACATCGACTTCTCCACCCAGGAGCCGTAGCCCTCGACGACTTCGCCGGGCTCGTCGGAGGCCAGGGTGAAGTTGAAGCCGTATTTGTCGCGGAACTTGTCCAGCTTCTTAACCGGGTCCTTGGAGATGCCGATGATCTCGGCATTGGCCCCGCCGAAATCCGGCAGCGCATCGTTGAAGCCGCAGGATTCCTTGGTGCATCCCGGCGTGTCCGCCTTCGGATAGAAATAGACGATCACCTTGCGGCCCTTCAGCGCCGACAATGAGACCTCGCCGCCGCCGGCCGTGGGCAGGGTGAAATCGGGTGCGGGTTGGCCAACCTCTACGCTCATCGCGGACGATCCTTGTTGTTGCCGTTTCGGGACTGCGGCCGCCGGGTGACGGCCGGTATGAGCCAAGGATAGGCCGCGACCCGACCCGGACAAGAGCCGACGCGCGGGGATCTCAGTCCGAACGGGGCAGTCGCGCGGCCGGGTCTTCTATGATCTCCCGGAAGATCCGATGGCAGTCCGCGGCGGTTGCCCGGAGTTGGGCCTCAAGCGCATCCAGGGCCATGCCGCCCTCGAGCTCCGGCAAGGCGGCCCGGGTCAGCCCCGACAGGAGCGAGTCCGGCGACTCGGCCGGATCGAACGCGCCCTCGACGGTGAGCCGCAGATAGGCCTGGATCCGTTGCCAGAGCCCGAGCGCCGCCAACAGCGTGTCAGCCGTGTCGGGTGCGAGCGCACCGGCGTCGGCAAGGCGCTGCAAGGCCGTGCCCGTATTGGTCGACAGCACGTCGGGCGTCGTGTGAGCATGCAACAGCTGCAGGTACTGCGCGGTGAATTCGATGTCGACCAGCCCGCCGCGCAGGTATTTCACGTTCCAGACGCTCTGCGTGCCATGCTCCTTGTCGATGCGGGCGCGCATGTCGGCGACGTCGCGCAGGAGCGTGTCCGGGTCACGCTTACGGCACAAGACATCGCGAATGACGGCGTTGACCGCGTCGCACAGCCGTTCGTCGCCGCAGATCGGCCGGGCCCGGGTCAAGGCCATGTGCTCCCATGTCCAGGCGCTTTCGTCCTGATAGCGGGTGAACGCCTCCAGGCTGGTGGCGAGCGGGCCCGACCGTCCGGACGGGCGCAGCCGCATGTCGACCTCGTACAGCGATCCCTCGGCGGTGGGTGCGGTGATCGCACTCAGCAGCCGCTGGATCAGCCGCGCGTAATAGGCCGTCGGCGCCAGCGGTTTGTCGCCATCGGACTGCGCGCCGCCGCCCTCGGGCACGTCGTACACCATGATCAGGTCGAGGTCGGAGCGGATCGAGAGTTCCCGACCTCCCAGCTTGCCCATGGCGATGATCGCCATCGCGCCATCGCCGAAAATGCCGTGCCGGCGAGCGAACTCCGCCTGGACCCGGGGAACCAGGGCCGACAAGGCGGTCTCGGCCACATCGCTCAGGAACGCGCCATGCGCGCCATCGGTCTCCGCCTCGCGCAGCATCTGGACGCCGACCCGGAAGCGGTTGTCGTTGGTGAACCGGCGCAGGACGTTGAGGCCGTCCTCGTAATCGGGCGCCGCCGACATCATGAGCGCCAGCTCATCGGCCAGGGCGCCGTGATCGGGCAGGCTGTCGAGGAAGTCCGGCATCAGCACGCAGTCGAACTGTGCCGGGTTGCGCGCCAGATAGTCGGCCAGCCGGCTCGACGTGCCCAGGATCCGGGCCATCAGCGGGACCAGGTGCGGATTGCTGTGGAACAGCGCGAAGAGCTGGATGCCGGCCGGCAGCCGCTGCAGGAATGTATCGAAGCGCTGCAGGGTGCCGTCCGGGTCGCCGGTCTTGGCCAGCGCGTCGAGGATCGTCGGGGCCAGCTGCGTCAGCATGCCGCGGGTCCGCTCGCTGCGGGTGGCGCGGTAGCGGCCGTGCAGCCAGCCGCGCACCGTGTCGACCACCGCGTCCGGATGGCCGAAGCCCATTTCCGCAAGGGCGGTTAGGGTATCCGGGTCGAGATCGGCGCCGGCAAAGACCATGCTGGCGGTCCCGGATCCGGGCTGCGGCGCACCCTGGAACAGCGCATCGTAGTGCCGCTCGACCCGGCGCAGCGCGGCGCCCAGGGCGTCGCGGAACTCCTGCGGCCGGGTGAAGCCCAGGAACACCGCCAGCCGGTCCAGCGGCTCGTCCTGCTCGGGCAGCGTATGGGTTTGCTGGTCGTCGATCATCTGCAGGCGATGCTCGATCCGTCGCAGGAAGCGGTAGTCGGCCGCCAGGGCGTCGGTCACCGTGCGGTCGGCGCGGCCGGTCTCGGCCAGCACCGCCAGAGTGTCGATGGTGCGCGAGATGCGGAACCGCGGGTCCCGACCGCCGAAGATCAGCTGCTGTGCCTGGGTGAAGAACTCGATCTCGCGAATGCCGCCGCGTCCCAGCTTCAGATTGTGGCCATTGATGGTGATCACCTCATGACCGCGGGCATCATGAATCCGCCGCTTTATGCTGTGAATGTCCTGGACGGCCGCAAAGTCCAAGGTGCGCCGCCATACGAAGGGTGAGATCGATTGCAGGAAGTCCTGCCCGGCCTGGATATCGCCGGCGACCGGCCGGGCGCGGATCATCGCCGCCCGTTCCCAGTTCAAGGCCATGCTGCCGTAGTAGGATTCCGACGCCGATACCGACACCGCCATCGGCGTGGCACCCGGGTCGGGCCTGAGCCGCAGATCGGTGCGGAAAACGTAGCCGTCGGCGGTGCGCTCTTCCATAATGCGCACGAGGTCGCGGGTCAGGCGAACGAAGGTGCGGGTCATTTCGTCTGGACGCCGCACCCGGACCCTGGCGTCGTCGTACAGGACGATCAGGTCGACATCGCTGGAATAATTGAGTTCACCGGCCCCCAGTTTGCCCATGGCCAAGATGATTAGCCCGGATCCGGCATCCGGATCGTCGGCATCCTCGAGCGTCAGGACGCCGCGGTCCGAGGCTTGCCGCAGCAGGTGCCGCACGGCGACGCGCAGGCTGGCCTCGGCGAGCCAGCTCAGGGCGCCGGTGACGAGATCAAACGACCACAGCCCGGAGATATCCGACAGCGCGATCAGCAGCGCACAGCGCCGCTTGGCCACCCGGAGCCCGGACATCAGCCGCTTGGTGTCGGATTCCGCATCCAGCGTCGTGTCGATGCGTTCCAGCTCCGCCATCAGGCAGGCATCGGGCCCGTCATCGACCACTCGCTTCAGGAACCCGATCTCCGCGAGAATGCTCTCGGTGAGATACGGGCTGTGGGCAAACACCGCCTCCAGCATCGCGCGGGCGTTGTCGTCGTCCATCAGCCCCTCGACGAAGGCGCGGAGCTCGTCCCCGGGGTCCTGCTCGGCGCGCTCGCGCAGCCGCTCCAGCCCCAATCGGGCGCGTTCCGCGTCCACGGGGCGCGGCCAGTTCTCGACGGTCAGCAGCACGGTGTTCCAACCTTCCGGTGTCGCCGGAGCGGGGGGATGTGCCAGACTCGTCCAAGCACCGGGTGCGGTCAAGCGACGCCGCTCCGGACACCGACCCGGGCCTCCAGGAACCGCATGATCCGAAGCAGTACAAAGATCGTCCTGGAAGTCCTCGGAGTCATCGTTGCCGGCTCCGCGATCCTGCTGGGACTCCTGGCCTGGCGCCTGTCGACCGGCCCGATCGAGGCCGATTTCCTGACGCCCTATCTGGAATCGGCGATGGCGAGCAGCCCCACCCGCCTGTCGCTCGGCAGCACGCTGGTTCGCTGGGACGGTTTCGCCAGCCCGCTGGTCTTCGTCGCCGTCGATCTCAGGCTCGAGGACCCCGAGGGCGAGGCCATCGCGACCGTGCCGGAGGTGGAGCTGGCGTTGAACGTCCCGCGGCTCCTGTTCGGCGGCGTGGCGCCGGAGCGGATCGACCTGGTGCGACCCAAGCTGCGGGTGACGCGCACCGAGTCCGGCGAGTTCACTTCTCTGATCGGGGAACCGGCGCAGGAGGTGGCGAGCGCGCCGGGCGCGCTCGACATCGACAGCGAGGCGCCAGACGTCGACGTGATGGAGTCGCTGCTGCGGTCCCTGCGCGCGCCGTCCGGGGCTTCCGACGTGCCGATGGCGTCGCTGCGCCAGCTGGAGATCACCGGTGGCGAGATCGTCGTGGACGACCGGCTGCTGGGCCGGACCTGGATGATCCCGAGGGCGGAGGTCGCCCTGACACGGGCTGAGGACGCGATCCGGGGCGGCGTTCTGCTCGATGTGCAGGTGGGCGACAACCTGGCCGCGCTGACCGCCGAGCTGGATTATGACCTGGAGGGCGATCGGACCGATCTGGAAATCGGGCTGGCCAATTTCATTCCCGCGGAGCTCGCCGGGATCGACCCGCTGCTGGAGCCCTTGGCGATCGTGGCGACGCCGGTCTTCGGCACAATCACCTTCAATTTCGGGCCTGATCTCGATCCCGATCGACTGGCCTTCGTCCTGCAGGCCGGCGCCGGCCAGCTGCGGATTGAAGAGGCTTATGAGCAGCCGCTTCCGGTCGCCGGCCTGGCCTTGTCGGGCGTTGTCGATTTCGGCGATGACCGCATGGTGATCGACCGGGTCCAGGTCGACCTCGGCGGGCCCCGCCTGCGCGGTTCGGCGACGGTCAGGGACTTCACCGGCATCCTCGACATCGACGCCGAGGCGCTGATCGAGAACATGCCCGTCGACCTGCTCGCCACCTATTGGCCGGAGGCGCTGGCGCCGAATGCGCGGGAGTGGGTGACCGGCAACCTGTCGCTGGGCATGGTGCGCGCCGCGGGAGCGTCGATCCGGGCACGGGTGCCGGCCGGCCGTCCGGACGAGGGCGAGGTCAGCGAGATCGATGGCAACATCGTGTTCGACGGGGTGCGGGTGAACTACCTCGACGGGCTGCCGGCGGTGCACGATGTTGTCGGTTCGGCGACCTTCGATGCCGAGCGCTTTGACCTCGCACTGAATTCCGGCCGGCTGCACGACCTGACGATGACCGAGGCCGATATCGCGATCACCGGCCTGGACCAGCCCATCGAGATGATCGACATCGAGCTTGTGCTGTCCGGGCCGGCGCGCACCACGCTTGAAGTCATCGACGCCCCGCGGCTCGGCTACGTCAGCGGCCTCGGCATCGATCCTTCCACGGCAACCGGCTCCTTGGCCGGGCGCGTGCGGTTCACCTTTCCGCTGCTCAGCGACGTGACCTTCGAGCAGGTGGGCATCGCGGCGGCGGCGAACCTGTTCGATGTCGGGCTGTCCGAGCCCGATCTCGGCGAGATCTCGGGCATCCGCGGGACCCTGAACCTGGACGGACGTGGCATGACGATTTCCGGCGACGCGTCGCTGGAACAGATTCCGCTCTCGTTCGAGTGGATCGAGAATTTCGTCGACGACCGTGAATTCCGCACCCGGCTGATCGCCAACGCGACTCTTGGCAAGGGCGATGCCGAGCGCCTGGACATCGATTTCTACGGCCCCTGGGACGGGATCATCGCGGTCGACGCCACCTACACGGATCTGGACCGTCGGGACTCGACCGTCCTGGTCACGGCCGACCTGACCGAAGCCGACATCCGGCTCGATGAGATCGGCTGGCGCAAGCCGCCCGGCGAGGCCGGGACCGCCGTGGTCGCGGTCGCCCTTTCCGATGACCGCATGACCGGGATCCCCGATTTCGCCATCGACGGCGCCGGCCTTGCGGTGAAGGGCAGAGCGGCGTTCGATCCCGAGTCGGAAGAGGTGCAGGAGATCGTCCTGAGCGAGTTCCGCTATGGCGAGACCGATATCAGGGCGGAGATGACCCGATTGCCCAATGGCGGCTACGCGGTCAATGCCAATGGTCCCCGGCTGGATGCGCGGCCGCTGCTGGCCAGCGCCATCGACGCGACCGCGGAGGAATCCGAGGAGCCGGCGGCCGAGGAAACCGGGCTCGAGGAGCCGGTGGCCGAAGGGTCCGCGCCGCCGGTCGAGGAGGACTCCGAGGACGATGATGCCGTTACCCCTCTGCAGGTGGCGGTGACGTTCGACGAGGTGGTCGCGAGCGACAGCGGCGCCCTCTACAACGTGACCGGAACGGCGGCGCGTGATGACATGGGCTGGACCGAGTTCGATCTGGTCGCGCGCACCGATCCCGGCGGGCAGGTTCAATCACGCTATGAACCCGTCGGTCCTGTCGACCGTCAGTTCAGCCTGACGGCGGACGATGCCGGCGCGGCCCTGCGGGCCCTCGGCTTCACCGAGAACATCCGCGGCGGCCGGTTGGCGGTGACCGGCGTGCAGGAGGAGCGCGGCGGCCCGCTGCAAGGCAGCATCGATCTGCAGGAGTATCGCGCGGTCGACATGCCCGCACTTGGGCGGCTGCTGGCGGCGCTGTCGCTTGGCGGGTTGCAGAACGTGCTGACCACCGAGGGCCTGAGATTCCAGAAGCTGACCGGCGAATACCACTTCGCGGACAACATTCTGTCGCTGCGCGACACGCGCACCTCGGGCGGCGCGCTGGGACTGACGATGAACGGCGAATTCGACATCGACGCCGGCCAGCTGAACGTCGAGGGCACGATCGTCCCGATCTACGGCGTCAACCAGTTGATCGGCGCCATACCGCTCCTCGGCGATCTGCTGACCGGCGGGTCGGGACAGGGCATCTTCGCCTTTGCCTATTCCGTGCGCGGTCCGCTTGCCGAGCCGGACGTGGCGGTCAACCCGCTGTCGGTGCTGGCGCCGGGCTTCTTGCGGAACCTGTTCTTCCTCGACAGCGACCTCGGGCAGACCGGGGTCGAGCAGCCGGACCGGCGGCCGCAGCTGGAAGAGGACGAGTAGGGCACCGGTATCGCCGCCCGGCGCGTCAGACCGCCCGGACCAGGGCGTGCCGCTTCTTGCCGGCGGAGAGCTTGATCACCCCGTCATCATTGATGTCGCCGACCCCGATGGCGCGCTCGGCGTCCTCGATGCGCTGGTCGTTGAGCCGGGCGCCGCCGCCGGCGATCAGCCGGCGCGCCTCGCCGTTGGACGCCGCCAGGCCGGCCATCGGGAACAGTCGGAAGGCCACGACCCCGGCCTCCAGATCGCCGCGCGGCAGGTCGATGGTCGGCAGCCCTTCCGCCGACCTGCCGGCCTCGAAGGTCTGCCGCGCGGTCTCCGCCGCCTCGTCGGCGGCTTCGTCGCCGTGGCACAGCCGCGTCGCCTCGGTCGCCAGGATCTTCTTGGCGTCGTTGATCTCCGCGCCCTCCAGCGCCTGCAGCCGGGCGATCTCGTCCAGCGGCAGATCGGTGAACAGCTTCAGGAAGCGGCCGACATCGGCGTCCTCGGTGTTGCGCCAGAACTGCCAGTAATCGTAGGGGCTGAGACGGTGGGGGCGCAGCCAGACAGCACCGCCGAGGCTCTTGCCCATCTTCTCACCCGATGCGGTCTGGATCAGCGGAGTGGTGAGGCCGAAGATCTCGCTGCCGGCGATGCGGCGGGCGAGGTCGATGCCGTTGACGATGTTGCCCCACTGGTCCGAGCCGCCCATCTGCAGGCGGCAGTCGTAGCGCCGGTTCAGCTCCAGGAAATCGTAGGCCTGGAGGATCATGTAGTTGAATTCCAGGAAGGTCATCGGGACCTCGCGGTCCAGGCGCAGCTTGACCGACTCGAAGCTGAGCATGCGATTGACCGTGAAATGCACCCCGATATCTCGCAGGAAGGGCACGTATTCCAGCGTGTCCAGCCAGTCGGCGTTGTTCACCATCAGCGCCTCGCCCGGCCCGTCACCGAAGGTGAGGTAGTTGCCGAAGCTCTGCCGGATGCTCTCGATGTTGCGGTCGATCGCCTCGGTGTCGAGCAGTGGCCGGGTGTCATCGCGGTAGGACGGGTCGCCGATCTTGGTGGTGCCGCCGCCCATCAGCGCGATCGGCCGTCCCGCGCCGGTCTTCTGCATCCAGCGCAGCATCATGATCGATACCAGATGCCCGATATGCAGGCTGTCCGCCGTCGCGTCGTAGCCGACATAGGCCGTCAGGTCCCCGGTCCGGGCCAGCGTGTCCAGGCCTTCCAGATCGGTGCATTGATGGATAAATCCGCGCTCTTCCAGGACGCGCAGAAAGTCGGAACGAAGGGTCGTCATGGGCGGCCTGCTTTGTTCGGGGCCGGCGGATGTATCACATTCGCCGGAGACCGGCAACGCAGCGCCGCGGGCGGACGGCTACTCCGCGATCGCCGGTTCCGTCGGGCTCAGCTTGGCGTCGAGATAGCTGTCGACATGGCCGACCAGCTCCGTCATGCGGCCGTGGAAATAGTGGTTGGCGCCCTGTACGACGCGGTGATCGACGGTGATGTCGCGCTGCTGGGAGAGCTTGGTCACCAGCTTGGCGACGGAGTCCGGCGGCACCACGTCGTCCTGGTCGCCCTGGAGCACCAGCCCGGAAGACGGGCAGGGCGCGAGGAAGCTGAAATCGTACATGTTGGCGGGCGGTGCGATGGAGATGAAGCCGTCGATCTCCGGCCGCCGCATCAACAGCTGCATACCGATCCAGGCACCGAACGAGAAGCCGCCGACCCAGCAGGCCGAGGCGTTCGGATTGTTGGCCTGCAGCCAGTCGAGCGCCGCGGCGGCGTCGGAGAGTTCGCCCTCACCGCGATCGAAACTGCCCTGGCTGCGGCCGACGCCGCGAAAGTTGAACCGCAGGGCGGCGAAGCCGCGACGCGCGAAGGCCTGGTAGAGGGCGTAGACGATCTTGTTGTTCATCGTGCCGCCATGCTCCGGATGCGGATGCAGCAGAAGCGCGATGGGTGCGTTCGTCGTCTTGACGATCTGGTAGCGGCCTTCCAGCCGGCCTTCCGGGCCGTTGAAGATCACCTCGGGCATGTCTCGATCCGATCCTGTTGTTGCGCCCCTTGGTTCGGGCGATTGTTTGTCCGACCAAATTGCTCGGTCAAAATGCTCCCTTGGAATTCGTCCGGGGGCGATTTCTTGACTGAATTGGTCGGTTTCCTTATATGCTCATTGGGATGTCCAGCCGCCGTTCATGACGGCCGGGCGGACATCCGACGCCCTGTCGCATAGCGGCCGGACCGTTCGGAATGGGTGTCATATCATAGGGATAGGCCCGATGTTCAAGCGTATTGGCGAAGACATTGACAGCGCGATGCGGCGTGACCCGGCGGCGCGGTCGCGGATCGCCGTGGCGCTGTTGTATCCGGGTTTCCACGCGCTCCTCGGTTATCGGTTCAGCCACTGGGCCTGGGGCAAGGGCTGGCGAACCCTTGCGGTGTTCATATCCTATCTGGCGAGGATCGTCACCGGAATCGAGATTCATCCGGGTGCGAAGATCGGTCGCCGCTTCTTCGTCGACCACGGCACCGGCGTGGTCATCGGCGAGACCTCGGAGATCGGCGACGAGGTGACTCTGTACCAGGGCGTGACGCTGGGCGGCGTGTCGCCCTCGGTCGACTCCGATGCGCAGCGCGACCAGAAGCGGCATCCGACGCTCGGCGACAAGGTCATTGTCGGGTCCGGCGCCCAGGTTCTGGGGCCGATCGTCGTCGGAACCGGGGCGCGCATCGGCGCCAATGCGGTTGTCACCAAGGATGTTCCGGAATGCGCGACCGTGGTCGGGATTCCGGGGCGTGTGGTGTCCAAGGCCAAGAGCGTGGCCGACGAGCACTTCGAGCCCTACGGCACGCCGCTCGGCGACCTGCCCGACCCGGTTGCCAGCGCCATTCGCGGGCTGATGGACGAGGTCGCCAGGCTGCGCCGCCGCGTGGAGGAACTGGAGAACGAACGGCCCCTGGTGCCCCTGGAGGCGGAGGGCAAGCGGCGGAGGTCGGCGAGGGCGAGAAGCCGGGCGGAATCGGGTGATTGACCCCGGAGCGGTGCGGGACGGAAAGGACGGACAACGGTGAAACTCAGCACGAAGGGCCGTTATGCGGTCATGGCCATGGTCGATCTGGCGCGGCAGAGCGCTGGACGGCCGATCGCGCTGGCGGAGATCGCCCAGCGCCAGGAGATCTCCCTGTCGTATCTGGAGCAGCTCTTCGCCAAGCTGCGCCGTGCCGGCCTTGTCGGCAGCGTGCGCGGTCCGGGCGGCGGCTACACGCTGGCGCGACCGGCAGAAGAGACCCGCATCTCCGACATCATCCTGGCCGTTGACGAGCCGATCCGCGCCACACGGTGCCATCCCAGCTCGGCGGCGGGTTGCAAGAGCGACAAGAGCCGCTGCCTGACCCATGACCTCTGGGAAGAGCTCGGCAATCAGATCCACCTCTATCTCAGCTCCGTCTCGTTGGAGGATGTCGTCCATCGCCGCGTGCTCGGATCCAGCCGGATGTTCGCGCCGCGCCCGCTGTCGACGGAGCCGGGGCTGGCGGCCGAATAGGCCGGGACCCGTCCGCATCGTGATACCGCTGCCATCGGCTCGGTGATGACCCAGGCGATCTACCTCGATTACAACGCCACCGCCCCCCTGCGGTCGCAGGCGCGGGACGCGATGATCCGGGCCTTGTCGGTCACCGGAAACCCGTCCTCGGTGCATGGCTTCGGCCGGGCCGCCCGGCGCCTTGTCGAGGAGGGACGCGAGGCGGTCGCGGCCTTGGCTGGCGTGGCGCCGGCGCAGATCGTCTTCACCAGCGGCGGCACCGAGGCCAACGCGATGGCGCTGCGCGGATTGGCGTCGGCCGGCCGGACGATCCTGGTCTCGGCGATCGAGCACCCCTCGGTTCTGACGGCGACTGCGAGCGCTGCGGTCCCGGTGCGTCCGGACGGCGTCGTCGATCTCGGTGCGCTCGACGGCATGCTCGCCGCGTGCGGTCCCGCCGCGGTGTCCCTGATGGCGGCGAACAACGAGACCGGCGTGATCCAGCCGCTCTCCGACGCGGTGGAGATCGCCCGCCGGCACGGCGCGCTGGTGCATTGCGACGCGGTCCAGGCGGCGGGCAAGATCGCGGTCGATTTCGACAGCCTGGGTGTCGACCTGCTCAGCCTGTCCGGGCACAAGATCGGCGGGCCACCGGGAGTGGGCGCGCTGGTGCTGCGCGACGGCGTCGTGGTGCCGCCGCTGATCCTTGGCGGCGGCCAGGAACGCAGCCGCCGGGGCGGGACCGAGAACGTGCCCGGCATCGTGGGCTTTGGCGCCGCGGCCGAGGCGGCGCGAAACGGTCTGGACGCCTTTGCCGGTCTCGCGGCCTGGCGCGATGCGTTGGAGCGGCGCCTGCTCGAAATCAGCCCGGAGGCCGCCATCTTCGGCCGGCGGTCGCCGCGCCTTGCCAACACCAGTTGCATCGAGATGCCGGGCGTCCCCGCCGAAACGCAGGTCATGGCGTTCGATCTGGCCGGCATTGCGGTCAGCGCCGGTTCGGCCTGCTCGTCCGGAAAGGTCGCCGCCAGCCCGGTCTTGGCAGCGATGGGCGTCGCCGAAGGACCGGCGTCCTCGGCCGTGCGCGTCAGCCTGGGCTGGGACACCGACGCCGGCGAGATTGAAGCCTTCGTTAAGGCATGGTCGTCCATCTTCCAGCGGGCGGGTGCTGCGGCGGCATGAGCCAGCTGCGGTCCAATCCGGCGGTCCCGATCGGACCGGTACCCTGCATCGCGCCATTGACCGCTGGCGTCGCGGCTGCGGTTTCGCTAGAACTCCGCGCGCCCGGCGACGCGCGATGTCAGTCTTCAAGGAGTATGGCGACCCATGCCTAGGGTCACGTTCATCGATCCGGATGGATCCCGTCAGGAGATCACCGCTCCGGCGGGGCTGTCTCTGCTTGAGATCGCCCATCGCAACGGCATCGATCTGGAGGGTGCCTGCGAGGGATCGCTGGCCTGTTCGACCTGCCATCTGATCGTCGACCCGGCCTGGTTCGACAGGCTGGAGGAGATCCAGGAGGACGAGGAGGATATGCTGGACCTCGCCTTCGGCCTCACCCGGACCTCGCGGCTCGGCTGCCAGATCATCCTGACCGAGGCCCTGGACGGGTTGGTCGTCACCGTGCCGGAGGGCACCAACAACATGATGCTGTGAGGTGGTGTTGAGGCGACATGTGTGGCCATTAACCCACTAATTTGGTGCGATAAAGGGGGACTCGGAGCACAGGGACGTCGCGCCGGGCCGGGAATTCAACAGGAATGTTGTGGTTTTTCCGATAGTTGCCCTGTGATACGCTGAACCCGTTGATAGCGAAGGACCCTGTCGTGAATTAATGCGCCGGATCGGCTGGAAAAACCGCGGCGGCGGGCCAAATATGAAGAAGTTCGACAAGTAGGCCAGACCGGTGCTTTCCGAAAGCGGTTCGGCCATTTAGCTGAGTAAGGAAGTTGGTTTTGGCCGAATGGACCGGCCGGTCACGTGGGAAGATGGGGTGGAGTGCATGGCAGCCTTGGATGAGACGACGCGTCAGGTCGAGTCGGTCACCAACGAGCGGTACAAGTACGGCTTCGTCACCGATATCGAGCAGGAGACGGCGCCGAAGGGGCTGAACGAGGACATCGTCCGCTTCATCTCCGCCAAGAAGGACGAGCCGGAGTGGCTGCTCGAATGGCGGCTGCGCGCCTACCGTCTGTGGCAGGACATGCCGGAGCCGCAATGGGCCAAGGTGGAGTTTCCGCCGCTCGACTATCAAGACGCCCATTACTATGCCGCGCCGAAGGACACCGAGAAGCCGAAGAGCCTGGACGAGGTCGATCCGGAGCTGCTGGCGACCTACGAGAAGCTCGGCATTCCGCTGCGCGAGCAGGAGCGCCTGGCCGGCGTGGCGGTGGACGCCGTGTTCGACAGCGTCTCGGTCGCCACCACCTTCAAGAAGAAGCTGGAAGAGGCCGGGGTCATCTTCTGTCCGATCTCCGAGGCGGTGCAGAACCATCCGGAGCTGGTGAAGAAGTATCTCGGCTCGGTCGTCCCCTATTCCGACAACAAGCACGCGACGCTGAACTCCGCTGTCTTCACCGACGGCTCGTTCGTCTACGTGCCGCCGGGCGTGCGCTGCCCGATGGAGCTGTCGACCTATTTCCGCATCAACGCGGAGAACACCGGACAGTTCGAGCGCACCCTGATCATCGCCGACAAGGGCTCCTATGTGAGCTACCTGGAAGGCTGCACCGCGCCGATGCGCGACGAGAACCAGCTGCACGCCGCCGTTGTCGAGCTGATCGCTCTGGACGATGCCGAGATCAAGTATTCCACGGTGCAGAACTGGTATCCGGGCGATGAGGAAGGCCGGGGCGGCATCTACAACTTCGTCACCAAGCGCGGCGCCTGCCGGGGCCGCAACTCGAAGATCTCCTGGACCCAGGTCGAGACCGGCTCGGCCATCACCTGGAAGTATCCGAGCTGCATCCTGCAGGGCGACAATTCGGTGGGCGAGTTCTACTCGGTCGCCATCACCAACAACCGCCAGCAGGCCGACACCGGCACCAAGATGATCCATATCGGCAAGAACACCACCAGCCGGATCATCTCCAAGGGCATCTCCGCCGGCCGCTCCGACAACACCTATCGCGGCTTGGTGCGGGTGCTGCCTGGAGCCGACGGCGCCCGCAACTTCACCCAGTGCGACAGCCTGCTGATCGGCGACAAATGCGGCGCCCACACGGTGCCCTACATCGAATCGCGCAACCGCACCGCTCAGGTGGAGCACGAGGCGACCACCTCGAAGGTCAGCGAGGACCAGCTGTTCTACTGCCGCCAGCGCGGCATCGGCGAGGAAGAGGCGCTGGCCCTGATCGTCAACGGCTTCTGCCGCGAGGTGCTGCAGGTGCTGCCGATGGAATTCGCCGTCGAGGCGCAGAAGCTGGTCGGCATCAGCCTCGAGGGCAGCGTCGGCTGACCGGCCGGGAACAGGATCGAAATCGAATGCAAGGCCGCGTCGGCGGCGGCGCCCGGACGGGCGCGATGTTGGGGAAATTGGATGCTTGAGATCAAGGATTTACGGGTTGCCGTCGAGGGCAAGGAGATCCTGAAGGGGTTGAGCCTGACGATCAATCCGGGCGAGGTACACGCCATCATGGGGCCGAACGGGTCCGGCAAGAGCACGCTCTCCTATGTGATCGCCGGGCGCGAGGGGTACGAGGTGACCGGCGGGTCGATCAGTTTCGACGGCGAGGATCTGCTGGAGCAGGATCCGGAAGACCGGGCCCGCGCCGGCGTCTTCCTGGCCTTCCAGTACCCGGTCGAGATTCCCGGTGTCGGCACCACCACCTTCCTGCGCACCGCCCTCAACGCCCATCGCAAGCATCGCGGCGAGGAGGAGCTGGACCCGATCAAGTTCGTCCGCCTGCTGCGCGAGAAGTCGCGGGCGCTCGGCATCGACGACGACAAGCTGAAGCGGGCGGTCAATGCCGGCTTCTCCGGCGGCGAAAAGAAACGCAACGAGGTTCTCCAGATGGCCTTGCTGGAGCCGCGGCTGGCGGTAATGGACGAGACCGACAGCGGTCTGGACATCGACGCGCTGAAGATTGTCGCCGACGGGGTCAATAGCCTCAGGCGACCGGACAACGCCACCTTGGTCATCACCCATTACCAGCGCCTGCTGAACTACATCGTGCCGGACCACGTGCATGTGCTGGCCGATGGCCGCATCGTGCGGTCCGGCGGCGAGGAGCTGGCCCATGAGCTGGAGGCCAAGGGCTATGCCGGCCTTGGCGAGGAGGCCGCCTAGGATGGCCGGAGCCGTTCAGAGCGAAGCAGCCGCCATGCCGGTCGCCGAGCGGTTCGACGACCGCCGCGCGGAACTGCCGGGCGCCGGCGACGCCTGGGCCGATGGGCTGCGTGCCGAGGGCATTGCCGCATTCCGTGCGCTCGGCGTACCCGACCGGCGGACGGAGGCTTGGAAATACACCGATGTGCGCAAGCTGGCGGCGCTCGACTATGCGCCGGCGCCTGTGCACAGCAACGGTGTCTCGCAGGGGCTGACATCCGAGATCGAGGCCGCGGTCGGGCCGCGCCTGGTCTTCGTCAACGGCCATTTCCGCGCCGATCTGTCCTCGACGGACGGCCTGCCGGACGGCGCGACGGTGGAAAGCACCGCCACCCTGCTGGCCGGCGGCGACGCCTTGCTAACCGAACATCTGGGCCGCGTGACGGAGGCGTCGGGGCATCCGTTCCTCGGCCTCAACACGGCGCTGATGCAGGACGGCGTCGTGGTGCACTTGGCTCCCGGCGTGGTCGTGGAACAGCCGATCCGGGTGGTCTTTCTGACCGACCTGGAGACCGACGCGGCCGCCATCGCCCATCCGCGCAACCTGGTGGTGGCGGAGGACAACAGTCAGGCAACGCTGGTGGAGATCCATCGCGGCGTCGACGGAGCGTCCTATTTCACCAACGCGGTGACCGAGGTCTCGGTCGGCGCCGGCGCGCGGCTGCATCACTACAAGCTGCAGGACGAGGGCGATGCGGCGCTGCATCTCGCCAACCTGCAGGTGCGCCTCGGCCGCGATGCGACCTACGACAATTTCATCCTGTCGCTGGGCGCGCGGCTGGCGCGCAACGACATCGGCGCGACCCTGGCGGCCACCGGAATCGATTGCCGCCTGTCCGGCGCCTATGTGGCGCGCGACAGCCAGCACATGGACACCACCAGCTTCATCGATCATGCCGAGCCCGATTGCCGCAGCCGCGAGGTCTATGCCGGGGTGCTGGACGGCAAGTCCCGCGGCGTGTTCCAGGGCAAGATCGTGGTCCGCCGGGACGCCCAGCGCACCGACGGGCACCAGCTCAACCGCGCCCTGCTGCTGTCGAAGGGGGCGGAGATCGACAGCAAGCCCGAGCTGGAGATCTACGCCGACGATGTGAAGTGCAGCCACGGCGCCACCGCCGGGGAGATCGACGCCGACGCGCTGTTCTATCTCAGGACCCGCGGCATCGGCGAAGACGAGGCGCGGGCGCTGCTCATCGAGGCGTTCCTGATGGAGGCGCTGGAAGAGATCAGCGTGCCGGAGGTGCGCGACGAGTTCGCGCAGCGGCTGAAGGCGCGGCTCGGTGAGATGGGCAGTTCGGGGGCCGGGGCATGAGCGCGACCGAGATGGCTGCGACGCGCTTGCATGCGAGCGGCGTCAACGACTACGACGTCGCCGCCATACGCGCCGATTTCCCGATCCTGTCGCGGGAGATCTACGGCAAGCCGCTGGTCTATTTCGACAGCGCCTCGTCGGCGCAGAAGCCGCGATCTGTGATCGACGCGGTCTCGCACCTCTACGAGCACGACTACGCCAACGTCCATCGCGGCCTGCATTTCCTGAGCGGCGCTGCGACCGACGCCTATGAGGCGGCGCGGGAGACGGTGCGGGCCCTGATCAATGCCCGGTCGGACCGGGAAATCGTCTTCACCCGCAATGCCACCGAGGCGATCAACCTGGTCGCCGCCAGCTATGGACGGGCCTTCCTCGGCGAGGGCGACGAGGTGGTGATCTCCGCCATGGAGCATCACGCCAATATCGTACCGTGGCAGCTGCTGCGCGACGATGTCGGCTCGGTGCTCACGGTGGCGCCGATCGACGATGACGGCAACTTCCTGTTCGACGAATTCGAGAAGCTGCTCGGACCGCGCACCAAGCTGGTGGCGATTACCCATGCCTCCAACGCGCTGGGCAGCGTGACGCCCATCAAGCGGATCATCGCGGCCGCCCATGCCCGGGACATCCCGGTGCTGGTCGACGGCTCCCAGGGCGTGGTGCATATGGGCGTCGACGTGCAGGACCTGGACGCCGACTTCTACGTCTTCACCGGCCACAAGCTTTATGGACCCTCCGGTATCGGGGTTCTGTACGGCAAGGAAGACCTGCTCGACCGCATGCCACCCTATCAGGGCGGCGGCGAGATGATCCGCCGGGTCACCTACGAGAAGACGGAATTCGCCGAGCTTCCGGCCAAGTTCGAGGCGGGCACGCCGCCGATCGCCCAGGCGATCGGCCTTGCCGCTGCCATCGACTATGTCACCGGCCTCGGGCTCGACCGGATCGCCGCCCATGAGGCGGACCTGCTCGCCTACGCCACCGAACGCCTGTCGCAGGTTCCGGGGCTCACCATCATTGGCCGGGCCGAGGAGAAGTGCAGCATCGTCTCCTTCGTGATGGACTTCGCCCATCCGCATGATGTCGGCACCATCATCGACCGCGCCGGCGTCGCGGTGCGGGCCGGGCATCACTGTGCCCAGCCATTGATGGACCGCTGCGGGGTGACCGCGACCACCCGGGCCTCGTTCGGCCTTTACAACACCAAGGCGGAGATCGATATGTTGGTCGAGGCTTTGGAGGGCGTGAGGGACCTGTTCGGCTGATGTTCGACGATATGCGCGAGCTGTACCAGGACGTGATCCTGGAACATGGGAAGAACCCGCGAAACCGGTGCTGCCCGTCCGGTGCCAACCGGCAGGCGCTGGGACAGAACCCGGTCTGCGGCGACGCGTTCGTGATCTACCTGACGGTGGACGACGACAACGTCGTGCGCGACGCCGGCTTCAAGGGCGACGGCTGCGCCATCTCCATGGCCTCGGCCTCGATGATGACAGAGATCGTCAAGGGCAAGACCCTGGAGGAGGCGAACAAGCTGTTCGAGACCTTCCAGGGCCTCGCCACCGGCAACGACGATGTGGAAACCGAGGGCCTGGACGAGGACGACCTCGACCGCATGCAGGCGCTCTCCGGTGTGCGGCAGTTCCCGATCCGGGTGAAATGCGCCACGCTGGCCTGGCACACCATGCAGGCGGCGGCCGACGGCAAGGACAAGGCGACGACGGAATAGCGATGCCGATCGATCTGGTGAAGCTGGCGACCGACGGCCGTCCGGAACTGGAGTCCGGCAGCGGCCCCGAGGGCCTGCGCGCACGGGTGATCGAGGCCCTGCAGACCGTCCATGACCCGGAAATTCCGGTCAACATTTACGAATTGGGTCTAATCTACCGGCTCGACATCGATGACGGGGGTCGTGTCGAGATCGACATGACCCTGACCGCGCCCAACTGCCCGGTCGCCGACCTGATCCCGGACCAGGTCATGGAGGCAGTGCAGGACGTCGACGGCGTGAAAGCCGCGGACGTGCAGCTGGTCTGGGAGCCGATCTGGGACCCGTCGCGGATGTCGGAAGAGGCCCGGCTTGCGCTGGGCATGTTTTGAGAGGTTGAGGCGATGAAGGCGCTGCCCAAGGCGATCACCCTGACCGACCGCGCCGCGGCGCGGGTCAAGGAGCTGATGGCGCTGTCCGACAAGCCGATCATCGGATTGCGCGTCGGCGTCAAGTCGACCGGCTGCTCGGGCCTGTCCTACAAGATGGAGTACGCCGAGGAGAAGGGCGCCTTCGACGAGGTGATCGAGGACAAGGGGGTGACGGTGCTGATCGAGCCCACCGCCACCATGTTCCTGCTCGGCACCGAGATGGATTTCGTCGAGGAGGATCTCGGCGCCCGCTTCGTCTTCAACAACCCCAACGAGATCGACCGCTGCGGTTGCGGCGAAAGCTTCCGGGTCGCCCCCCAGCCCGATCCGGCGGAAGAACCGAAGGCCTGAGCCAGGCACCCACACGTCATTGCCAGCAGCCGCGGGTGACGCGGCAATCCACCGATCGCAGTTGGAGTGGATCACCACGCCCTCATCGCGAGCGCGTCGCCGTGCCGCTGACGGCACCAAGCCATGACGAGACCATTTTTCCTGTTTTGATTTCACCTGTTCTTCGGCGAATCCCGGTATCTCTCACCCGCACCGATCGACGACGGGATCGGGCGATGCGGATCCAAGGGACAGGAAATGAAGCAAGTCGCGGTCCTCGGTCTCGGCAAGGTCGGTGCGCTGGCCGCCGAGCTTCTGCACGGCTCCGGCTTCGATGTCGTCGGGCTGGATCTGAAGCCACCGGCGGAAGCGCTTCCGTTCCCGGTCAAGACGATTGACCTGGGCGCTCCGGATGGCGCCGCGGCCGAGATCGGTCGGCAGGACGCCGTCCTGTCGTGCCTTCCCTATCACCTGAACGCCGATCTTGCCCGGGTCGCCCATGGCGCCGGCATCCATTATTTCGATCTGACCGAGGACGTGCCCACGACCAAGGCCATCATCGAATTGAGCAAGACCGCCAAGGGGCTGATGGCACCGCAATGCGGGCTGGCGCCGGGCTTCGTCGGGATCGTCGGCGCCGACCTGATCTCGATGTTCGATCACTGCCGCAGCTGCAAGATGCGGGTGGGGGCGCTGCCGCAGCATCCGACCGGCCTGATGGGCTACGCCTTCAACTGGTCCCCGGAAGGCGTGGTCAACGAGTACCTGAACGATTGCGAGGTGATCGAGAACGGCGAGCGGAAATGGGTTTCGCCGATGGAATGGCACGAGACGCTGTACGTCGACGGGGTCAAGCTGGAGGCGTTCACCACGTCCGGCGGTCTCGGCACCATGTGCGACACCTATCTCGGCAAGGTCGCCAACCTCGACTACAAGTCGATGCGCTATCCGGGCCACATGAAGCAGATGAACTTCTTCTTCCACGAACTCCTGATGCGTGAGCGGCGCAAGGAGGCCGGCGAGATCCTGGTGCACGCCAAACCGCCGGTGCAGGACGACATCGTCTATGTCCACGTCTCGGCGGAAGGCATCATGGACGGCCATCCGGAGCGCAAGGAGTTCGTCCGAAGCTACCGCCCGATCGAGATTGCCGGTCGGGTCAGGACCGCCATCGCCTGGACGACGGCGGCCTCGGTCGTCGCGGTCATCGAGATGGTCCGGGACGGCAAGCTGCCGAACAAGGGATTCCTGAAACAGGAGGAGATCCCCCTGTCCGCCTTCCTGAAGGAGCCGACGGGCTCGCTGTTCGAGGCGTGAGAGGTCCCTTGGTTTGAGATTGTACTGGTCGCCGCGCGCTCTATATTCCGCGCCATGAATTCCCTGGGGTTCGATAAGCCGCCCGCCCAGACGCGGGTCGTCGCCGCCATGTCCGGCGGGGTGGACAGTTCGGTCACCGCCGCGCTGTTGGCCGAGCAGGGCTACGACGTCGTCGGCGTGACGCTGCAGCTCTATGATCATGGCGCGGCGCTGGCAAAGAAAGGCGCCTGCTGCGCGGGGCGCGACATCCACGATGCGCGCCGGGTAAGCGAAGAGAT
>JAAUYH010057071.1_pt1 | contig 22121 bp, 8 predicted proteins | sample 7278061 | NCBI WGS metagenome assembly JAAUYH01 (sample SAMN14350203, study PRJNA611818) | marine sediment metagenome | isolation source: surface marine sediment (0.6m) | place: French Polynesia: Moorea | collected 2018-08 | reverse complement strand
GTTAGATGTATGGTTCAAATACCGGACAACAAGAATTTCTAGAAGAGGCTCACAATTTTCGGAACAGTACAAACAAAGATCTATTATTATTATTTTAAAATCATAAGTTGGGCCTTCTTAGAAATAAAATCCAATTCTTTCAACTCACAATCTTTCAATCAGTATCGGGAGTTGTTCTCACGCCAATTTGTCATTCACTATAGTATTAGAACTTAATCAGGGAATGAATGCATGTTGATTCTGTTTTGCTTTCCTACTTAGAGAATCATGAAATTTTAACTTGATATAATACCATGGTATCAAATCAATCCAAAAGCAGAAGTAAGCAAACAGATTCCAATTATCGGCTCGTGCAGAGCAGTGAGCAGTACCTCGAAAATTATTGTACAAAGTATAGTTGATATATTGGAGCTAATACCAGAAAAGCTTGTATACTCTATGTTTGGAAAATGTATAGTTTCATGTAATTATCCTGACTAGTCTAGAGTAAAAAATATGTAACGAAAATAGGGCTTATGCCCAAACGAACAATGAGCCGAATATTCGACATACTAAATGATAAAAGAAGTATGGCAGCTACAGTCAAAGAGCAACGCTGATGAGGCAAAAATCAACGTTCAGTGCTCCCTTTCTATATGTCACGGGACTTACATGATTATACAGTATATTCTGAAATCTTACCGTGAATACCGGTGAATGGTTGTCAAAATACGTTGTACAAGCCAAGGTGCACTCAACGCGAAAGCAGACGAACAGCGCGATGACCAACAATACTAGTCTGCTGTAGATTACTGCCTTTGAAGAGAGCGACGACAGCGATAGTAGAAGCATGCACATGAAGAGGGGTGGTAAGGGACGAGCAGCAATTGAATCAATTACTGTTTGGGGAAACTATCTGTAGGAAGATGTTAACCTGTTTGTTTTACGTAATCTATCAATCACGATTTCATTCTGCAATTGCGAATAGCACCATTTGGGAGTCGTTTCGATATGTTGTAGAACCAGTTTATAGCTCGTTTTAAGTTTATATCGTAAGCAATAGTCGTTACAACTTCTTCAATAAGGTCGACGGCGCGCTCACATTGTCAACATTGTTGCATGCGTTTCGCACAAGCAGTAACGTCTAAGTCAATAGTTTGTAAAATAGATTTCGTTCTTTTCGTTTGAAATTTGAATTTGATACGTAGTAGTCTGAGGATTTTGTCGTGCATACAGGATTTGCGGTTGGGAGAGCCGGTTGATGAAGACGCAGCTCCGTGAATGCATTGTTTTACTCTTGTTATCACTATCTACAACTACTGGGGGTTTCGGTTTAAGTAGACCAAGACTGCTTTTCGCCTGACTAATTTTTGATAAGGCACGGCATGCATGTCCTTACTCCTGACAATTGTTTGTCATGAGCGCAATATACACTGGTTCAAGTTTCTAAAGGTATAGGCAGTATCTCTGACACATGTCTTCTATAGCTACATAGCAAGAAGCATTTTCACATAATAGTAATACTTTCCTTTGTGAGTTGTGTAAAATGCATTGGTTTAGACGAAGAAGCCGACCAAAAAATATTTTGTGTGTCATCCGCGTCTCCGGTTGGTCGCGTAGGCAAAGCTCAGATCCGACTCCACCTTCTTTCGGAACATTATATGCGCTGAGAGCTATCAATTACATAAGAAAGTAACAGCCCATTTCCGTTTGCATTGCTGCAAACGAGGAAGCTAACGCGCTCCATATCTTTTTTACATTCCGGAGGGACCAGGTCCAATGGTAGCGGAAGAACGACGGCGATAGAAGAGACTAAACTCATCAGCATCTAATAGATAGTCTTCCCCACACTGAAAAACTAGTTCTAGGAGTATGCAAAATTTCCCGCTGCGCTGCCACTAAATCCACATCACCCTACTCCCCGTGTGAGATAGCTGTTAAACATATACGCTTTTTAAAATATTGTGGGCTCTCTTTTTCAATCGGTACATTAAGATTTAGATCAATGCGCAAATGGGCAGTTCCAACCATTCACTGGCATTTACAGTATTGTTCCACAATATCCAATCGCGCACGTCATGCGCCATATAGAAAAGAGCACTGCAGCTGTTATCACATCACAAAAATATCTGAAAAAGAGCCTCTTCTCCTATTCAGATTCAATCCAATTCAACATAATTAAAATTAAGTCGTTTTAAGTATGACAGGCATTTTTGAGTCCTATTGCTTATTTTGTACCATGATCAGATTGTTTTCAATTTGAATTGCCCATTAAGCCCCACTGTTCTAGCGATTTTATTCGAATGAAGACATGCTGCCAGACATAAATGAAATACATGGTATTTCGAATTCTTCGCCTTAATTACTTGAAAATCACTTCCAAATACTTCTCGATTAATCTCATCAGATTCCGAATCTGAAATTTTGCTATTTATAAAGCTTGACCTCAGAAAAGCAACAAATTCTATAAATTAAAACATTCAAAACCCCAATTAAGGTCTAAAGTACTATTTTTTTAATTGGATGCAACTTCAGAATTTCTTTATTCAAATGATTGTAGTACTGCAGCACGCTCTATTATATTTGCCACTGATATAAAGTTCGTGATAGTATTCAGGAATTAGAAGAGATATTTTTATTGAAAGAAGTTGACTAAAACAAGTCTTAATAAAAATCATCGTTGTGTTTCTCATTTCAGTTACTAATTTCAATGTATACGGGGCTGTCATTCTTTACCGAGGAATGGAATTCTTTCGAGAAAAGAAGAGTCTAATGTTGTGAATTCCCAAGTTCAAAACCGAAGTGGAGGAATATGGAATGATATTTGTCGTGGAGCCGACCACTACAGATAATTCACTAGCGTATGTGAAAGAACAAGAACTACATTTGTATGGTACACCCTGAACGAATGAAAGTCAAGATTCCACTCTCGAAACTGTAGGAATGTATATGATATCCAAATTCAGAAAATTATGTTTTGAATTGGTCATTGATCATGTATTTACACGAAATGACGTTAAGAAACGTATAACAATCATGCAACTTCACGAATTTGATCTGAAGATGATCAGCAAACCGTTTTGCTATTCTAGATAAATTGATCACGGGTCTTCAACAATAGTATCCAAACAGGCTTTACCTCAGAAGTTAAAAAAATTAAACGATTCCTGAAACAATTTAGTTAATTTTACAAAATCAAATAACTCCTCTGACAAATTAAACCGATTTACCAATTAAACGAACATGTACGGGAACTTTTTGAAATACCTTTTTTAACGGAAACAAAACGTTTTGTCTTTAACAGAATGAAAACAGAAATCTTCATGTAATACGTTTTCAGCATGTATGCCGTCTAATGTATGTATGAACTGTGGTCTTTGAAAGTAACGTTGACAATTCGTCGAAAGCATATGCTTTGGAATTAAACGAATGGGACAGTTAAATTACATTAGACTGAAACTTGGACGATTTGAGTGTAGATCAGTCTCCAGACTTCTAGGAAAAACTATCAAATTAAGGATTCAGTTCGAATACACGACAGAATCCTGTATTTGTACGGTACCCTTCCTCTATATCTGTATCCATGAAAAAGTTCTTTGTATCCATGTAAGCGCAATTACTAATTGTCAGAGTTTGTCTGCTCCTGGCCTGCTACTCTTCTGTACCACAACCCCCAAACTGCGGTAAATCTAATCCCGACCGAACAATTGAGAGGCGTTCTGGACATGCCTGACACAGTAGCTAAATGGATGACAAATTGCGATTATTGAGGCTCGGACAAGATTGGCGCACTCCTTGGCAGATGTTGAGTCGAGTGCAAACCGAGAACATTTTCGAACATCGGTTCAATATTCCTTATTAATATTGAAACAATCGAGCATATGGACACTGTTATCACGCGAACACAGCTCAATCACGCGCGCAAGCTTTGTACAAGCGAACCACAAGTTCAAGACGAAGTGAAGTACTCGATATGTGGATGATTCGATGATGGTTAAATACAAACACGATGATTTTCGGAAATCAAGTGAGCACGTACCCTACGTCCACTAGTCACTAACACCCGAACTAGTAAGTCGTACTCATTCATGCTTGCACCATGCTCCACTGCGTATCTCCGCCGTGTTCTCTGCATCAGACGAGCAAATTCTATATCAAGAATCGATTTGACAGTGAATCGCTGGTTCTCAGCCCCACGAACCGTCTGTTCGCACATTCACTTGGTGGTATATATCGATGACTTCGTTCAACACAAAGGTAAAGGCATATCAATAAATTAGCGCTGGGTTCCCACCAATACCCACTTTTTTTTCTGTACAGTACTTCCAATATACTTTTGCGGTAGCATGTCCTCTTTATCCCAACCATCTTCAATGACCGTGGACACACATCGTAACTCCAATGAGATTGCACTCATACATCATCAGCTTGCGCAAGAGTCGCTTGTCCATTGTTTGCATCTTCGACACACTCGTATTTCCATTTCGCGGTTTGACTTGGTATCTCCAATTTCCTTATTAGCAGTGATTAGTTAACATTGTTTACTGATAACTAGAATTCCACACCTTGGTATGGACACACCGGCTCGAAACGCACGACCCTCACCTTAGATGCAGAAGCGTGTTCCACTCACTTCTCGCTTCTTACTAGTGCAGACTAATAGAGCTCGAGTACAGTACACATTGCAGAGTTGAAGAGATTTCTGAATCTCCATATACCTCAGAATATTTACTTTTATCGTACAAGGCAAGCAAAGGTAGAATACGTGCGTTTCAATCGCACACTCTTTCCTGTAGTGGGCTCACCTTCTCCCGTTTGTCGGTCAAATGCTTCCGGTGGTACTGCGGCTTCTTCCTCTTCTCCACGTCCATATCCTTCCAACAAATACCAATTATCTACAACTTCTCCATGGATTCCCTTGGCGACAACACCTGAATGTGCTACTCCCGCCAGTCCACTTTCACCGGTTACTTCCATGACTTTTCTCCACTGGCTTTTCTCCAGCATCGGTCTTGCAACCTGCAGTATATCTCGTACTGCTTTCCCCTGTGCTGTTGTACTCACGCACATACCCAATAATTCTATTGCTTTTTCGATACCTTCATCTCCCAGTAAGTATGCTGTGCAGGCAAGTACCTTCGCGACTGCAATCGCAATTGCCTTCCCATCTACACCTTCTTTTGTCCTCTTTGAAAACGCTAGTAGCAGACGTATACGTGCTTCTACTGCACCCGCTGTTCGTCTACCCGTCGGTGATTTGTCTCTCGGTATACACCGTTCCTTTGTCGCCTCCACCATTCGATCAGCCAATGTATCCAACTGTGTAATAATCATCTGCACCACTTCTCCAACACAGGGCTCCATCACATACGGTGCCGCCACGACCACCATTGCACGTCTCGCCTCATCCGCTCCCATCCACGCCTCGGTTAAAGTTCGATTATCCAATGTTACATCTCTTATATGTGCTGTAACGCCACGAACAAAGAACTCCAAACTTTCAGCCATGCAATCAGTAGCTTCCAGTGCGATAGACTGTGCTGCCTTCGCCTGTTTCTTCTTCTCGTCATAGCATCGCAACAGCATTCGTGTGAGCAGTGTAGTTTCGGCACCTGTCTCACATGCTACAACCACCTTCGTTACTTGTTTCGCAAATTCTTCTCCCATTCCGCGAACTCGTGCTAATTTTAGGGTGCTGCACAACAGCATTTGTGTCACTCCTGCTGGATTCGTCTTGAATTCCTTCACAATACTGCTCGCATCCATTTCAGCCACAGCCCCTCCGCACAGTCTCGCTATGACGCTACAAACTTCAGCAGTGACAGTATCGTCATCAAATCCACTGGCTGGCGACAAATTCTCCCGCACGATCCTTAACATTCTTTCGAAAAATACCTTCCCAGCATGCATCGATACCAACCTTCGAATCCATGGTAACTCAATCACTTCCTCTAATGCATCTCTCGCACCCGGGTAGTTTGCCATTGCTCCCACAAGTAACAAGGCAATAACCTCGACGAAAGAATAGGGTCTCATTTCGTCACCAAGAGCAGTCATCCATGTACTCTCCAGAATTCGAGTGATATTATCAATAGCATTTCTATACGCATCCTCTTCCGGTTTCGCAACCGCATTCAATCGTTCACTTACTCTCAGCACCAAAATGATAACCCCTTCTACAACATGGTTGATACAATTCAATTCTTTGTAAAACCGATCCACACCCGAATCATCCATTTGTTTGATGAGCGCCTTTCTCATGTTCGACTTCTTGGCCGACATCAATGGTTCAATTCCCAATCCCATCCAGATTTTCTCCGTGACAACATCTTGAACCAGTGTCCAGCTCTTCGCCATGAATGCCTGTACAGTAGTTAGTCCATGATGCTTCTCCAAGTACACGCTTTGCATTCCCGTCACTAATCCACAGAACAGCGGCCTCATCTGAGTAAAACTCGACAAAGGCAAAGCTTGCAACACGACTTGCTTCCATTGGTCATGTTCCATTGGAGAGCAAGAACAAAAATACTTGCCTATCATCAATGCACTTCTCTCCGCTCCCGACCGTATCCGTTGCTGTGCTGCATTTCCTACTGCGACATTCCACACACGCACCAACAAGCTAATAGTTGCTGACAACTGATTCGTAGCAGCCAGTAATGGGGCTAAATGTGGGAAGCATTCAATACCCACCACAATCGCCGTATAAATCCCCTGTGGCCGCGCACCATCCGTCTGTGCCGTAACGGCCAACAAAATGGATAGACAACTCAATAAGAAATCCACTGCGAGTCCGCCTGTTCCTGCAGCTCTTAAGAACGATACCATAGGTCTCAAAGTCACCATGAGTTTCTCGGGCGCTTCCTTCAGTACCTCTGACGTTTCTTCTACTGCTGCTGTTGCAACAGTGAGTTGAGCACCTGGATTTCCATCACGTCTCAACTTGGCGCCTTCGCGAATACAACCGAGTTCATCTCCCTTTCTGATTAATTCCAATACCCTCTCCAACACTAGATTCAATTTCGTCTGTTCATCAGCTGTGGGTAACATTCCATGTCTTCTCAACAACGCCCGTCTCGCATCTGCACTTGTTCGTTCTGCAGGTTCGGGTAATAACTGCACATATCGAACAAGTCGATTACTACAATTCGGCGGATTCGATGGAATTCTTGACACATCACGCACAAACGTAGTTAAAGAGAATACTCCAACTCTACACAATCTCGCGATGAGAGCTGCTACCCTTCGATCTTCCTCGCGTTCCTCCGACTCAGTCAAATCATCATCCTTATCATCTAGTTCCTTCAAAAACAACCAAATTTCTCGATGAAATGTTGGTTGTTGCGAAGTGTCTTTTTGTTTTGCTGAGCCCGGTGTGCCATTCCCGTGTGCTAAAATTTCAATGGCCGTAGCCGCTGTAGTAACAACGTGTGCCACATCAAATGGTTTCGCGCCAAGTGCCCACTTACACACATGTTCCACGGCTGCTCGATCTCCACCCGAATTCGCAAATGCCGCACGCAGAATTAATCTCAATACATTAGTATTACCAGAAACCGGGAACCGTTCGAGAGCCACTGTCGCATCGATAGGTGATAATTGAAGATCCAAACGGTTCTTTTCCGGTACCTCACTCTTCTGTTCCCATCCCAAATTCCCAACAACAAGATAAATAGCCTTTTCTACTGCAGCCTCCGCCGTAAACTTTTTCGGTGGTCTGCTAGATAATTTTCCCAACGCCGCAATTTCGGCCCCCACATTTCCCAACATAGACGCCAAGACAACAGTAGCCTTATTAAACACCTTACTTGAGCCAGTCTCAACCAAAGCTTGTACATGTCCTCCGCTAGATCTAGAACTTCGCTTCGGAGTGGACCCAGATGAACTGTTATGTAAAGCAGCATGAGCAGCACCAAGTAATTGGGCAGCCGCTGGTTTCAACGCATCCCTCAAAGCTTTTTTCAGTGTCCTAGAAGCCAAAATCTGAGGTAAAAATCGTTGAACTGCCGCAAGACAAATCTTGACACCATCAGAATTGAGAGTCGGTGCCGCATTGACCTCAGCGCGTAAAAATGTACAAATCTTTGATAGCCAGGTGTGATTCTCTAGCAAAGCCTCATCAGCTTGCCACCTCGCCAAATCCAAAACATAATCCCAAAACTGTACACGGTCCATTTTTCCAAGTGAACCAGACTTGCGAGCTCTAATAGCTTCAAGTTCAGACTTCAAAAGATTGCACAACTGCTTAGTCCAAAACACTCGATGAGAAGGAGGCGGACGATCGGGTCGTACTTGTTTGACACATTCGTTCAAAACCGCAATTCGAATATACCAAGCCGCACGTTGAGTAGGTACACTGCGAATCGCCATCATTTCCAACACTTTTCCCGCTGCTCTAACAATCGCCGGGCCTAGCGGCACGGCAGCACATAACGACGCTGTAGAGTACTCACCCCCAGAGCTGAGACGATTGAACCAGTCGTCGAGAGATGAAGACGCGCTAGGTTTTTGAAAAGGAAATAAAGCACGTTTCTTTTCCTCGGCATTCGCACTAGATGTTTGTTGCTGTTGTTCATCGTCATCTTGCGCAAATTCGATAACCCCCAATTCCTGCCGCTGCAATTTGGACGGTCTCGCACGTCGCAATGTGTGTACGCCGGCACGAATTTTTCCCAGCATTCGCTGTAAACTCGCAGGCTCGCCCAACACGGGAGGTGCGGGAGCGGAAGAAGAGCGTAACGGTTCAGGATTTCCAGTAATGCAAGAAGCGAACTCGTAAGCTAATTTTCGTTCTGCGTAGCCTCCAGTCACAGCTGCTCGGTCTAGTTGCAGTTCCGCTGCTGGCGCCATACCAACTGGATACACATCAGCACGTAGTCCCGGCCCCAATTCCGGCACCCAAACCGGTACGTGAGCGGAATCATCTTCATCAGCACGAGCGAAGATTGGTCTTGCGACAAACATTGTAACAGCTCGTCGAAAGCTTCGTCGTCGATGTTCGTTTTCACGAAAGTATGGGTGCGCCCGGATTTGTGGCGCAGTAGAGGCTACAGCGCAACAGCGGCTAAGGTTTCGTGGAGTTGGTACGAGTTCGTAGCGCTGTGAAATGAAAAAAAGACAAAAAATAGTGTTACAAGAAAAATATAAACGAAAAATAAGTTTTATTTATCAGTGCTCATACACTGGGTACACGTCCGCCACGCCAACAACGATTGGTGAAGATGCTTGATGAAAGGGGGGATTGATTGCACAAGAATGCACATCATTGGAAATTGCAATTTTCGTTTCGTACCCAGTAAGTTGTTGTGCGAGCACTCTGTGAAAGATGAGTATGTTACGGTACCGCCGAGCGTTGTGCAGCCAGATCGCAACATTCCGCACCCAGGGCCGAAAGTCGACATGGTTGAAGAGGCGATACGTGCATTCGTAGAGTAACCTATCGTTTACAGAGTCGAAAGTTACGTGACAAGAAAAAGGTGATGCAGCACTTGTTGGATATTACAAGGTTGATGATGGTGTGGGTGGTGCTGGTGCAGGATTTAGGATTGCGGCAATACTCATCTTGTGGCAAGAATGTGAAGATGCGAGTAGATGGTCTCGTTCGGCTCGTAGTTGTGCTGCAGATGTGACAGATGCAACTAATGCAGCGCGCAGTTGTGCAGCACGACGTCGTGTGCGTTCTCGTGAACGACGTGTGGCCTCCCTATTTTGCGCGGCACGTAATTGTCGACGTTCAGTGTCGGACAATTCGGGTCTTTTTCGACGTCGTCCTCGTTTTGGACGCCCAGAAATCGGAGTAGCATCTAGAGTAGTAGTTGTTGAAGTCGACGTTGTTGGTAGTGGGAGTGTGTATGGCAAGTACGTCATGGTGTACATGAGAGGATAAGCAACGTATCCACAAGTTTATAAAGTAAGAATCAAAAGGGAGCGACAGGACCCTCGGTCGGGACGATTCGAAAACGAACTGGCTTTCGTGGGTGGTTTAGCGAATACGGGCCGACGAGTAAGCCGAATTATAGACTAATCAACTGTAACACAAGAGGAATAAACGTCAAGGCCAAGTTCAAAAGAGAAGTCGCCTGGAACAAAACGCGTTGTTTACTCATGGCGCCTCCTGGAAAAGCGGGACAAGCGTAAAAGCTCATGGGTGATCTGCATCAAAAACGCAGAGAGTGGCGAAGTGGCGACTGGAAGCAAGCGAGCGAGAATCGCATGAGATTGGAATTCAACTCAACGTTTGGCCATTACGTTGGAGAAAGCAGCTATGTTTGGCTGACTTTCGACTCATCGATCGGACCAGTTGAAAGCGCTGAGCTAGCCACGACTCGCCGGCCATCTCACGCACACCTTGCATCATGACGCAAGCCATGTTCGACGCAAACCTTCAACATGGCACACTATAAACCTCACAGCCCACACCTCGTGTCGAATCACGACACATTGCACGAACGCACAAACGCAGCACGCATGCACTGGGACAGTTGCACATGCTGCACGTCTTGGTTGAGTGGCGTTTTTGTTTGAGCCCTTCTACAGTACTGCACGGTACAGTACATGGTCCAAGAAGGATGTGCAGGTACAGTACAGTCGTGAACCAAGTGGAAGCTACGGTGCAGTGCCAATTCCACACTAGTCCTTGAGTGAGAGAAATGCAAAGAAGATAAGAAAGGCAGCCAGCAAAAAGAGCATGGCAGTATAACATTTATTTGTTGTTGTGATTGCTAGGGATTGGACTTGGTTGACACGCGCGTGCGTGCGTGCGTGCTCGTCGCGTCACGTAAACGATGATGATACAGTACAGTACATTATCACGATAACAACTCGGCTCGACGTGGAAAGTATTTTGGTGTGGAATCGGCCGGCGGTTTGAATATCGGAATTATTCGAAAGTATTCGGCAGGCAACACGAAGGTGATGCGTGTAGTCGTTAGCAGGCGGTAATCCGGCCTCACTTCGGCTCGTGCGAATCAGTTGTTTCGATTATCTCATTCCATTGTTGATTTCAATTCATCTTGCGGTGCGTTCGCCAAGAGAATATTTAGAGTACAGTACGTTGCACGTAGCATTCATGATAATGCAAATTACTCAGCATCGTCGCCGTCCGCAATGCCGAAGAATAGAGTGCGTGCCACGGGGGGTGCATCAAAACAAACATCGGATAAAGCAACAGGTGACAAAGGTTGTTTGACTCGACGAGGCTTACGTGGTGCCTGGGGTGTAGGAATGGTAGAACGAACAACAACTAACTCGGGTGTGCGTGGAGGCGAAGATATGAGAGAGTTGGCATCATCAAACAAGGCATCGGGTGTGAGGCGAAGGAAAGCGGGGCGACGTTTCTTTGCGATTGTCGGAGAGGCGACACGCGAGGCCTTCATCGAGATGATAGGTGAAGCAGTCATGGCTGGGGAGAGAGAGTGGTAGCGGTAGACAGGGAGTGTGTGGGTGAATGTGTGTGTGTGAGTGTGGGGATTGTGAGTTGAAGTTGGCTGGGGCTAAAAGGAACTCCTCCAAAGCCCCTACAGAGCGGTGAGTAAAAGTTATGACAAGTGGAAGTATGCTGGCGTGCAAGTAGGTCACGCTAGTAACGCAAGAAACACCTAGATAAACAAATTTCGTGGGGCCCAGTAGATCGATCAACTAAAGGATCAAGTTGAGTTTAAGGCATGGCGCGCGGAGATCCGCACCCACCGACGAGTGCAACTGTTCAAGATTTGAGATACGTAGAGGCACAGCACAGTGTGAGTGCAAAGTAGCACGTTATTCATTCAAGCTGCACTCATTCACAACGCATCAGCTTTCGTGTGTCGTTGAAGCGATATGTTCAATGGTATCGCGACCTTTCCGAAGCATATCACATTTCAGCGCCACGTTGTGCCGTAAAGCAATCTGATCTTGAGCTTCACCTCAGTTCCTTGTGTGTTCGCTTCTGCTGTGTCACTGCGCATGATTCCTGTACTGTACAATTCAAACGCGTACTTGCGTGCCATATCTCTATCTATTTCGATTCGATTCAGTTTAGGTATGCGTGCTGTGCCCACTGCAAAAACGTAGCACAACCCAAACGTGCAGGATGCTTTCCATGACACATCAACCCCTCCTAACCCGACCGAACCTGCCTAGCGACTAGCCAATATTGTGCGCCGGCGGCAGTAGTCGAAGCCGTACAGTACAATACTGTACCATACCCAGTATACAGTACAGGTATGACTTTTAGATGCCCATCCCTTCAGTTCCCACTAGCTCTTTGGCTGCGCAGTCACGCTGCTGCCGCCGCTGACCTGTTTCAGCGACTTCCAGTGTTGCTTACGCAGGCCAACTTACTTGTACTTCTTTCGTATGCTGACACTATGAGCTCTCGTCTCATTCAGTATACCCAGTGTACTTGTTTGCCCGAGTCATCATTCACTATTTCTTGTTTTTTGCTTTAATTTATCGCACTGTACAACATAACATCACAAGCTTATTCCCCTCTGGGATGCTTACTGTAGACCCTCGTGATGTCCTTGTGCACCATGCTGTACCCCCTGTACATTATTACTGCGTCTTTATGGATGGGACACAACTGACATGCATGCACGCATGCATGCCTTTCATCTCCCCGAATTCAACCCTGAATTACTGTACACACTCTACCACAGGGTACAGTACTTTTCCACTGAACTTCATGCAGCAGTGCTCACCTCTCCCTATTACTCCTAGTAGACCCCTCCATAACTACTTTACAGCCCTAGTTACCCTATTACTTATACTTCGAGTACTACTTTGCTTAAAACCCTATACCAGCTAGGGTTGGAACTGTTCTTTAGTTCTACTGTACGGTACTGTACTGTACATTACATGTACGAGCAGTACTTAACTACTTAAGCAACTGGGGCTCGGGCTGTTGGAGAAAACCATTTTTGTCTAGTTAACAAACTAGTGTTGGAACTGTCGTTGGAATAGTATTACCTAGTTAACAAACGAGAATAACCCCTAGTTAACGTGTTTCCATATTTTATATTGATTGATTCATTACTTCTACATCCGCGTATACATCAAACACACAAAACAACCTGTATACCACTGTCATATACACATTTTCCTCACTCCTGACAGTTCCTGACAGTGTTGCTGCTTTCCAACCCATCCGTGATCCCCACCTTTGTCGTCAAACAAACAGCGACTCTGTGCGTGCGCGACTTCTCTGTTACCGACTTGGCACCTACGTTTCGTCAGATCTCCACGTCGTGGCGTTGTGCGAACAATCGTCGTTTTCGTAATGCGAATATCTCTGCGTCGAGTACACTAATTTCTCTCAATCATGGCGACCGCTGCATCGCCCATCAAGTTAAAGGAAGCGTTTTCGGTATGTGTTTTTGCAACTTTTCTTGACCTGAGCAACCCGTGCTAACCGCATCTTCAGATGCTTACCATCGGTGTCCATCCCAACTCTCTCCGCTTCGCCACTGCGTCTATGTCTTCCGATTCTCATGTGGTAGTACGCGAAGAACGTGCTGGTGGCGGTGAATTAGTGATTCTCGACACTAAACAACCTACAAAACCGCGTCGAACTCCAATGTCTGCCGATTCTGCACTCATGCATCCGAACAAAACAATTATTGCTTTAAGAATGGGTGTTAACGTGCAGCTATATGATATTGGGGCAAAGCGAAAGTTGAAAATAGCTGCGTTAGCTGATGCTATCACGTTTTGGCGATGGGTAGCAGATGATACACTTGCTATTGTCACAAATTCGGCGGTATATCATTGGAATTGCGACGATGAAAATGCTGCACCTGAATTAGTTTTCGAGCGACACCCCTCACTTGCTGATTGTCAGGTTATCGGATATTGTGGAGATTTGGCTATGAAGTGGTTCTGCGTGCATGCAATTGCGCAGCCTACCAAACCTGGAGGACCGACTCAAGGCAGAATGCAATTGTATTCGGTTGACAAGAAAATAAGTCAACCACTCACCGGTCATGCAGCGACCTTCGCGTATCTACAACTGCATTCATACAAAGCTACTTTGTTTGCGTTTGCTGGCCGTGATCCTGCACCGGCGGAAGGTGCGGATGGACCACCAGGTGGCCAATTTCGCGTTATTGAAATCGGTGGCGCTGGAGAGTTTCCTCGCGTATCTACCGACATTTACTATCCGCCAGAATACCCGGGAGATTTCCCAGTGGCCTTGCATGCGAGCAATAAGTTCCCTTCTATCGTGTACATGGTAACCCGGGCTGGGTTTGTGCACCTGTTTGATCTCGAGTCTGCGAAATGTATCTACACGAATCGTATCAGTGAAACCACAGTGTTCGCATCCGTACCACATAGAGCTTCTGGTGGAGTCATGGGACTGAATCGTGCTGGTCAGCTCTTACTTGTTGCAGTTGATACGGATAAAGTCGTACCGTACGTGCGTGATAAACTGGGTGATGATCAATTGGCCACTGCACTGGCATCGCGAAATGGATTCGCAGGCGCGGAAAATACTTTCTACAACCAGTTCGAGGATGCATTGGAGGATGATGACATAAGGGGTGCGGCGGAAATAGCAGCATCTTCACCTGGTGGTTGTTTGCGAACGGCAGATACGATTTCAAGGTTTAGACAACTTGGCGATGGTGGGGAGTCTGGAATCCCACCAATTCTAACTTACTTTCAAGCTTGTATGGCGAGTGGAAAGTTAAATCAAGTCGAAAGTGCGGCCATTGGTATGCAACTGAGAGGCACTGATAAGGTCAAGGTATTGGAAAAATGGATCAAGGAGGATAAACTTACATGCACAGAAGAACTGGGTGATGTTCTCAGGGATTCTGCTCCAGTTATGGCGCTCGGTGTGTACATCAAGGCGAAAGCACACGAGAAAGTTATCCAATGCATGATACAGACAGGGCAATCAGATAAGATTGGGTTGTATGCGAAGAAAGTAGGAATGAAGGTGAATCATCGCGACTTGGTGGAGATGGCGGCGCAATTCAATCCGAAAGCGGCGCTTGAAGTTGCGAACAATGCTGGTCATGCGCTGGTGTTGGCCGACCCGGAGAGACAGCGTGCGTCGATTGAAAGTGTATCGAAAATGGTTGACATGTTTTTGTCAAAAGGCATGTTAAATGAAGCAACTACGCACGCAATGGAGAATCTAACGGATTCGGACCCCCAGGAAGGTCCCATCCAAACGAAGGTATTGAAAGCATGCCTAATGAATGCACCTCAGGTGGCGGAGGGTATCTTGTCGCAAGACATATGGCACCAATACGACCGATTCAAAATAGCAATGCTATGCGAACGCGTCGGACTGTTTCAACATGCACTGGAAAATTATTCGGATTTGTCAGATGTGAAGCGAGTGATTACCAACACACATGTCATCAACCCTGAATTCATTCTTCACTTCTTCAGCACCATTCACCCAGATGCCCAAATAGAGGTGTTACAGGAATTAATCACTTCCAATCCAAGAGCCAACATTCGACTTTGCGTGAGCATTGAGGCGAAGTATACGGAACCTATGGGTGGACCAGAAAAAATCATTCCGATTTTTGATGCGGTCAAGGCTGTGCCTGATGCATTGTACTATTATCTCGCTGCGGTTGTAACTGCGTCAGATTCGCCTGAAGTGCATAACCGATTCATTGAAATTAGTACCGAATTGGGTCAGTTTAACGATGCGGATACTGTCACTAGACAATCGAATCATTATGACCCGGAACGAATCAAGAGGTTCTTGTTTGAGAAGAAACCGAGGGACCCACGTCCTCTCATCAATGTCTGTGACCGATTTGGATACGTGGATGAATTGACGAGATATTTCATCAAGAATCGAATGATGAAATTTGTTGAAGGATACGTGCAGCGAGTTAATCCCACGCAATGTCCGGTTGTTGTGGGGACCCTTTTGGATGAACGAGCTATGCCGGAGAAAGATATTGCGAAGTTGATTTTGTCAGTGAAGAATATGGTGCCAGTGGATGAATTGGTGAGGGAGGTTGAAGAAAGGGGGAAACTGCCGTTGCTTTTGCAATTCTTGGAAAGTCGAATTGCTGATGGTGCCACTGATGTTGATGTTCACACCGGCGTGGCTAAGGTGTACATTTCAAAAAATATGAACGCGCAACACTTCCTAGAAACCAACTCGTACTATGACTCAAGGAAAGTGGGTGCATATTGTGCGAGAAGGGAGCCATTCTTAGCCTATATTGCGTACAAGAGAGGGCAATGCGATGAAGAGGTGGTCCAGGTCACGAATGACAATTCACTGTTCAAAGAACAAGCCATGTATGCAGTCCACCGCGCGAATGATGACTTATGGGCTATTGTATTGGCGGAGGACAATCCGTTCAGGAGGCTTGTTGTGGATCAGGTTATATCTTCAGCCTTACCGGGGTGTAAGAGACCGGAGAAGGTGTCGGCTGCGGTGAAAGCGTTTTTGGATGCGGGAATGCCGGATGTACTTATGGAACTGCTGGAGAAACTGGTTATGCAAACCAGCAATACGGCATTTTCGAGAAATACTAACTTGCAAAACTTACTCATTCTCACTGCCATTGGAGCGGCACCGCAGCGAGTTATCGAATACATTCGGAGATTGGATAATTATGATGGTCCTGACATCGCACCATCTTGCATCAGCGCTGGGTTGTTCGAAGAAGCATACACGATATACTACAAGTTCGAGAAATTCGATGATGCACTCGATGTTTTGTTGGAGCATTTGAAGGACTTCAGCCGTGCGGAAGAATTTGCGATCAGATTGGATAGACCGGATGTTTGGCTGAAGTTAGGTATTGCACAGTTGAATAACGGTATTGTTGCAGATGGTATCCGCTCGTTGATACGAGCAAGGGATGTCAGCAAGTGGGAATTGGTTGTACAAGCATCAAGAGACGATGCGGAAAGCGAGAGTGATTTCAAGATGATTGTCAAGTTTTTGAGAATTGCGAGAAAGAAGATCAGAGAACCAGAACTGGCACAGATTGCAATAGACACAGAATTACTGTTTTCGTTGTGTCGATTGAATGCCCTCACGGATGTAGAAGAGTTCATGGTTGTGGGAGGATGCAAGGCGAACTTGGAAGAGGTGGGTGATAGGTGCTTCGATATTGAGTTGTATATAGCTGCGAAAATGATGTTCAGGGCGGTACCTTGCTGGGGCAAGTTAGCGCACACCCATATCATGTTGAAGGAATACAAAGAAGCGGTTTATGCGGCCAAGAAGGCAGACAGAATTCCAACATGGAGAATTGTATGCTATGGGTGTGTGGATGGAGAGAAATTCGAGTACGCGGCGATTTGTGCTCTCAGATTGGTACTTGAAGTGGAGGAAATGCAAGAATGCATCGAATATTATGAGGACCGAGGACACTTTCAAGAGATTATTGATGTATTGGATAGAGCGACGAATCACACCCGTGCGCATCCGGGAATATTCACGGAACTGGCGGTACTATTGTCGAAGTATCGCGAAGACCAAATGCTCAACTTCTGCAGAATGTGGCACAGCCGTCTCAATGTTCCCAGAGTATGTCGTGCGTGTGAACATGCATACTTATGGGATTCATTGGCATTCTTGTACATCACATACGAAGAATACGATAACGCGGCTAACGTCATGATGGACCACTCTACAACTGCGTACACACCTGATGAGTTCTTGGACACCATTTCGAAGGTTGGTGCATTGAGAATCATGTACAGATCAATTGACTTCTACCTTGGGGAACATCCAGAGAAATTGGATGATTTGTTGAACATCTTGGCACCAAGAATTGATGGGTCGAGAGCGGTTGAAATGTTGAGGCGTGCCAGAGCGGAAGACTTTGGACCACTCGGATGCTTACCGTTAGCAATGAATTACCTGCTGAAGATACAGAGAGCAGATGTGCCCGAAGTGAATGAGGCGATCAATACTGTCTTTGTGGAAGAAGAAAATGTCGAAGGATTAAGGCGATCTGTGGAAGCGTATACTAACTTTGACCAGATGAAACTAGCGAGAGAGCTAGAAAATCATCAATTGCTGGAGATGCGTCGCGTGGCATCTCGAGTTTATGCGAGAGGTGGGCGACATGAGAAGGCGATTGAGATTGCAGAGCGAGACACATTGTACAATGACATGATTTATGCAGTGGCACAATCGGAAGATGAAGAGCTAGCGGAAATGTATGCTGCAAAGTTCGCGGAAGAGGGCAAGAGGGAATGTTTCACCGCCTTGTTGTATGCTTGCTATAACTTCTTCGCACCCGATGTTGCGATGGAGTATGCGTGGACAGGAGGATTGCGCGACTTCGCGATGCCGTTCTTGATTCAAACAGTGAATGAAGCCGGTAAGCGACTGACTACATTGGAAACGGAGCGAAGAGATGAGAGGGAAATTGAGGAAAGAATTAAGAAGGAAGAGGAAGAGATAGTCAACGAGGATGTCAGCGTGTTACTGTACGGATTGCAAGCTCCGCAACAACAACTGATGCTCACTTATCAGCAAGCGGGCGGCGGAGTTGTTGGTGGATCTGGAATGATGGGACAGCAACAACCGTTCGGTGCGGGTCCGACCACCCCAATGATTGGGTGGAATAACTATCAAACAACAAACCCTTATGGTACGGTCAACCCTCTCGGCAATCCGATGATGCAGAATCCGTACTCCACTTTCGCGAGATAGGCCACAGATGTATTAAACTTTGGGTTCACATGCCCGCTTTCATGTGTTTTTAGATAATGTTTCATCGGCTTGTATGCTTGACATAACCTTGCGCCTAGTGTTTCAGTATGGTACACGAAGAAAAGACGGTCGCGTTATCTCGGGACACAATTCTGGATTCGAACAGGGAACGAGGAATAGAGATTGGAAGCGTTTACAGACTCTGATTCCGATCTGAATGTGTGGAATTCCGCAATGCTTTTAGGGGAGAAGAAATGACACTGCTCGTATCCTTCCTCGTTAATGGTCAAGACAATACAGGACACCATGGAGCGGGATGCTTCAGCAAGATCACGCAGAATGTTGACTGAAATAGCAAGGGTTGTTTCTGAACACTCACGTCAAGTACACTATCACTTCGCTTGTCAGTAACCATTCAGCGCATTAGTCTGATACAAACATTCTACTATTTGCAAGGAGTCTGCTGTGACATTCGCTAAACACCCCGAGGCCATTCTCGCCTACCAGATAGAGATATGATCAATTATGTCTGCCATCTAACATATCGAACTATTTGAGGCTGAAGAAGAGTGGCAGTTACTCCACTCCTGCGAATTCCATGTCCACTCGACTGCGACGTTTCAACGGCAATCGGAATCAGTCAGTATGCGAGGATTCCGCGATCAAGGAGGTAAACGAGAAAGACCAGCTAGCTCTCACTATTATACCTGCGCTCCAGCGCATTGTTAACGTTGAGATCCTCACAAGCGGCCATAAGAACAATATAATAAGGCTGTACCTTCACGTTAATCCTACCGAGCGATCACCCATGGTAAACGGACAGGATGGGATCTATCACATCTATAGGTATCACATTTGAGTGTACTCGAGACTAGAGCCGATGAAGAAACCACTTTCACGTTATGTTTACTTAAATATGATCAGCCTAACGCAATGATCTTTTTGTTGGGAATAAGAGCGATTTGGATTCTACAACACTCACGGACTGGGAAGCAGACAGAGTGTTGCTCATGTTACATTTGGTTCATGCACCTGGTTGCGGCCTGCAACACACGTTTGAAACGGTTTTTGTATGTTGAGAGGAATTTCGCTTCCGCTATACACTTGAGCGCACATAGCCAGCAATTGTCCTTCTCCCTTTTGCACGCATCCTCCCACGCAGCACAGAATTCCAGTTGTGCGATTTCTCTCAAGTCGCTACACTTTGCGGCGTTGCTAATGGCTTTTCGGCTGACATTTCCGTGAGAAGAGACATTGAACCCGATTTCAATGCAGTATTCCGCACAAAAAGCACACGAGTTGATGTGCTTCACCAAGTTTTTCTTACCTGGGTTCTCGCAATTCCATAAGAGGCTGCGACAATTCCTGAATTGCCTCTGTTCGTCTTCGATGCAGCTCTTCCACTCAGGCGAATCCGGCTTGTACAGGATTTGGTCGTCGCAGGTTATCGCCAATGCGAGTCCGAACAGTAGAATCAAGTGGGCAATACTCTTCATGTTGCAGGTTTGATCGTATGCGAAATGGGTCAAATGATTCGATATGATAATAGGCCAACAAATATTTTCAACTTTTTCATTAGAAGTAAAGAAACCACGAATAGCCAATCTTAGGGGAATAAATCTTAGCAACTGCGAAGTCAAGAGAGGCGTTAGCATATTTTCCCAGACTTATTCTTTGTTTGTTGGGTCGCAGACAAAAAGCTTCTATCGTATTACTACAGTGCTCCAAATTATTTCCTACGCTCAATGCACCAATTTACTGTACTTAATGCTGGTTGTTTCTTACCTTTTGTACAGTGATTTACTGTACGGTACAACAGTCTCAAGTGTGTGTCAGTGACAAGAACAATACTAGGAAATGTGTCAAATAACAAGAGTGACCTATAACGAGAATATATTTTGAGCGTAAAACCAGAGAACAATAGAACCGTTTCAGTTGTACTGTACGTGCTGTAGTAAATTTTACTGTATTGAGCATTACTGTGCTTCTTTCCATACGGAGTTAGTGTTGTTGAGTGAATGTAGAAAAGAAGTGGAACCTACAGGGTAGGAGGTCCTGTAGTAGAAAAACTAATTTCGGCACATTTCTTCAGGGAGATTTTGGATATGTATTTTTTCCTCGTGGACTACTGTGCGTAGAACATCTTATCCAGCTACCAGAAAGTGCGGCAAAATGCAACGACACCCACACGCCTTGACCCGAGGAAAAAAATTGCACCATACTGTACTCAAGTCTGTGCCAGCAACAAATACACTGTAAAGAGGTGTGCCAAAAAACGAGAATGGCTTATAGTGATTACAAGATACGGGACTGCACCAGTACTGTATCGTACAGTACTGTTCCGTGCCGGTCCAGTGCCACAGTTACACGTATCAAATCTACGGGGAATGTTTGTCCAAGTCATGACGTGTAGTTCAAAGCATTCCTCCATTCCAATAACTACACGTGTATAGTTTCTCCAAAATTGGTTCGGGTACGCATTGATTTCAGACAATTGAGTATCATTCGTTGATACACATCATTCTGTAGAACACTGCTATGCTTATCGATGTCTTGTAAACTACAGTACGGTATTTGCTTCTGCCCCAAACTGCAGTACAGTACAGCATGTATGTATGTCAGCATTACTTCTTTTCAGCGCTGACCTGCCTGCAACGTCTGGTGTAGCCGATGGAGGGTCGACTCAGTACCGCGATCTCACTTCTGCGCGCAGTCGAACTAGCCAAGTTCAGACTGCTTGTTGAGCTGCAACCGTACAAATTGGAACGCCTCGTTATCCCTAACGACTCTGCACTATGTATCGAGGGTTCTACCGAATCTGGGAAGGTTGTTGTATCGGACACCACTATCCAAGTGGTTAACGGGAAGGGTGATCCCATTCGACCTGGAATTCCCGTCTTAAAGTTTAACAACCTCTTCCTCAAGGATACCAAAAATTCGTCCGAGGCTTTCAATGTGTTCGTCAGTGCATTGCTCTTGTGTTGCATTCCTATTCGCGTGAAACTCAACAAGGATTCTATGCCAGCCAACCTGGAAGACCTTGTACGATGGGCGACGAGTTTCATGTCTGGCTCAACAGTGGATGCGAAGTCGCAGGTGTCAGAGAAGTCCGATGACGATAAACGACGCTCGATTAAGTTTGAGGCATCCTTCTCGCTAGCCCCAGGCGCAAACTTTGCGTTGAATAATTTAGTGAAACTAACTGTCGCTTCGGAATCAGAAAGCAAGGCAGAAATCACCATTCATGGGGATCCCGGATATATTCAAGCCACAGTGAGCGGCACAAATGTCTCATTAGAAACAGACCAGTTTACTACTGGTCCTAGTGATATTGACGCCAAGTTCTCGTTGGACTTACCTTCGACGAACGAAGATGCAGAAAAGCGCCTTCATATTATCGCGATTCAGTCTGTTGTGTTACGAAAAGTACAGTTCAAGGTATCGGATATGCCAGTTCCGGAGCTGGGAGTATTGCGCTTATCTGGTAGTGAGGGTGAAGCAGGTG
>JAAUYH010125572.1_pt1 | contig 22137 bp, 20 predicted proteins | sample 7278061 | NCBI WGS metagenome assembly JAAUYH01 (sample SAMN14350203, study PRJNA611818) | marine sediment metagenome | isolation source: surface marine sediment (0.6m) | place: French Polynesia: Moorea | collected 2018-08 | reverse complement strand
GTGGATAAGCGACCTCTATCTTGCCGGCTTTTCCGACTTGTTTGGTAAGTGGCTTAGTTGAAACGTTAGAAACCTCGCACAAAGCAAAGCGTCGTGCGTAGGTAGTTCATGAAATTTTCTTTATAAATCATGAGGATGGGGATTTTAGCCCCGTCCCCTCAAGTTTCTGGAGTCATCAATTATTCATTTAACAAAGCTTCGACAAATTCATAACTCGAAAACGGTCTTAAATCCTCTATTCCTTCCCCAACCCCAATAAAACGAATGGGTAAATCCAATTGTTGGGCGACGGCTAAAGCGACCCCACCTTTAGCGGTTCCATCTAATTTTGTTAAAACCACCCCACTTAAATCGGCTGCTTCGGAAAAAACTTGGGCTTGACGTAATCCATTTTGTCCTAAGGTGGCATCTAAGACTAACAAAGATTCAATTTGAGCCTTGGCTGCTTTTTTATCAATAATACGCCGAATCTTCGCTAATTCTGCCATCAAATTCTTTTTATTTTGTAGCCTTCCTGCTGTATCCACTAACAATAAGTCAGCTTGACGAGCTTGAGCCGCAGAAATACCATCAAACACCACTGCAGCCGGATCTGTATTTTTGCCTGGGTTAGCAATAACTGGGGTGTTGGTTCTTTCCCCCCAAACTTTGACTTGTTCAACGGCTGCCGCCCGAAAGGTATCGGCCGCAGCAATAATACAGTCATAGCCGGATTGTTGGGCTAAATGGGCTAATTTACCGATGGTTGTGGTTTTGCCCGCACCATTAACTCCGGTTAATAACCAAATATTCAAAACCCCTTTTTCTGGGGCAAAACCAGGATTAACGACTTTTTGCAAAGGACGGTCTAAAATCTCTCTTAAAATGCTTTTGAGATACTCCAGGGCTTGTTCTGGGGGCAAAGCTTCTTCTAAAAGTTTATTTTGTAAGGTGGAGATAATGTGATCGGTGGCTTCTATCCCTGTGTCGGCTTGTAATAAAAGGGCTTCAATTTCCATGACCGCATCTTCATTAAGCGGCCCTTGCCCCACAATAGATTTGAGTTGGTTGACTAACCCGCGACGGCTTTTTCCGAGACCTTGACGCAGCCGTTTCAACCAATTAATTTCGTCTTCTGAAATATCATCTGGGGCCCTTCCTTGGGCTGCTAACACTTTCGCAGACCAAACGAATTCTTCGTCAAAGGTTAAGGGGGTTGTTTCTTCTACCGTTGCTGTTTCTAAGGCTGTTTCTTTGAGGGCTTCTAGGCGATCGGATTTTTGCATCCAGGCTGGGTTGTCTTCTTTAGCCTCTATCTTAGGGGACTCAGACTCTGGTTGAGGTGATGGTTCAGTCTCAGGGCGAACTTCCTTTTCTGGGGTTTCTGAAGGGGTTTCTGTGGTGGAAATGGGTGTAGTTGAGGGAGTTTGACGCTGTTGAATATTTTTATAGGCGGTTTTTGCCCAACTTAAATAATCTTCTGAGGGACTGTCTTGATCAGAGGTTTCGGTTTCAGGTTGGGTAACTTGTTCGGTGGGTTCTGAAACGGGTTCGGAGTCGGTTTTATTAATTTTACGGCGAAACCAATTAAACATAGTAATAAAAATGAGTGCTATTTAAAACATTTTAAGCCTCTGGTTGACTTTTCAGAAGATATTTTGCGTTGATGGGACATCGGGAGGGTAGGAAGGGTGGGAAGGGATAAGATGACGGGGTGACGGGGTGATGGGGTGACGGGGGAATATATATCAATGATTTCTCCCAGTCTCCCAGTCTCCCAGTCTCCCTCTGCTCCCCCATCTCTCGTTAACGGGACAGTATTTCAACAACTTGTTTTTGTAAGTCTCGATCATTTTCGACCATTTTGCCGATTTCATTGAATCGTGAGATTTTTAAACCGGCTTCTTCAACGGCGACTCGTTTCTTCTGGCGATCTTTTTCATTGAGGGTTCTGACAGCTTCTAATGCTTTCTCAAACTGGTCTTGTTTTTCTTGAGAGAGATTTCTTTGATCGTCTTCTGTTTTGCCAATTTCCATAAACTCTTCCGGGGACATTCCAATGTCTTGGACGGCTTTGATCATTTGTGATTGGGTTTCCTCATCGATCGCTCGTAAGTCGGCGATCGCTTTGGCAAATTTTTTTAATTCTTGTTCTGAAATGTCTGAGGCGGCCATTTCAGCAGAGGATTGAGCGATGATCACTTCTGTTGCTTGACCAGAAACAGGAAATCCGGCCAACCCAGTGGCACAGATTACTAAACCAAGACCGCCTTTCAATAATAGTTGTTTAAGCATTTTCTTATTTTCGCAATAGATTACATTTAGCCATCAGTCTCAAGAAATAATTAATCTAGAGCTAACAGTTTTTAGCATCTTAGCAACTATTGAGAAAAACGGATCATCTCAGAGAAAATAGACGAGACCCCATAGCCACATTAAAGCCTATGAGGTCTTAAATTGAGTCAAAAATGAATAAGGGAGACACTGTGAGATAGGAAATTGATCTCTACAGTAGTCCTGTATTGGTTCCAGGCTTCCCTGTGGCTAATTCTACTTTGACGATTTTTCCGCCCATTTTCATGATGCGTTGTTGTTCCCGAAACCAGTTATCATAGGGAACTAATTTGGTAAAAAAGGTATTTTGTAATTCTCGCTGAGTCCGAATTCTGGTTTGACTGGGAACACAAGCGGTGACTTTAAACATTCGCATGGGTCGAGTTCTCCTAAATTTCCTCAAAAATCTTGATACAACAAAGTTCGGGAGTCAAGAGTCAATACTAGATCGTCAAAACCTATCTTTAGCAGCAAAGATTAAGCCTTTAACCAGCTAGCACTCACTCTAGACTTCCCGAACCTCTTTTTAGACAACCCTTAGTTGGTTGTAACCATTAGTAGTTCTAGCTTAAGCCAGAGCAAATGTAGTCAAAATAAACACCCATTTCTTTTCCTGCGTCTGCACCAACAAGACCAGCCGTCACTTCTTTCATGGCTTGGATGGCTTGAACGGTGCTACCAACGGGAACGCCTAAGGAGTTATAGGTTTCTTTTAATCCGTTGAGAACGCGCTCATCTAAGATGGAAGGATCACCCGCTAACATAGCGTAGGTGGAGTAACGGAGATAGTAGTCGAGGTCACGAATACAAGCAGCGTAACGACGAGTGGTGTACATATTACCACCAGGACGGGTAACATCAGAGTACAGTAAGGACTTAGCTACCGCTTCTTTAACAATTGCAGCAGCGTTAGCACTGATTACACTAGCAGCGCGCACACGGAGTTCTCCGGTGGCGAAGTAGCCTTTCAGTTTGTCCATCGCAGAACCATCAAGGTACTTTCCTTGAACGTCGGCGGAGTTAATGACGGAGGTAATTGCGTCTTGCATAGTTTTGCTTCCTTAATCTTGCCTAGTCTTCAACAGTCTTACAATTATTGGGGACGGCTTGGTTAATCCGAGTATACTCTACTCGTCTTAGCTCATCGCACCGATAACATAATCAAAGTAAGAACCCGCTTCTCCTGCATCTTCAGGAGACATCATTCCGGTTGCTACTTCTTTCATTTCCCGTACACTTTGGGCTACTGCATCAATGGGGGTTCCCAAAGACTTGTACATTTCCCGTACACCCACTAAACCAATTTCTTCGATAGGGGTAACATCGCCAGAAACGATTCCGTAAGTGATGAGACGGAGATAGTAGTCCATGTCACGAAGACAGGTAGCGGTCATTTCTTCGCCGTAAGCGTTTCCACCAGGAGAAACAACATCAGGACGCTTTTGGAATAAGCGATCGCCAGCTTGCTTAACGATGGTTTCCCGTGAACCGGTTAAGGTTTCTGCGATGCGTAAACGAGCAGCACCACTGGTCACAAAGGCTTTGATTCTATCAAGTTCGCCAGGGCTGAGGTAGCGGGCTTCTGCATCAGCATTCACGATGGATTTCGTGACAATACTCATTGATGGATTCCTCCCAATAAATTGATTTAGATGCTCTTAAACTGACATCTTATACGAAATCGGGTTGCTGTTGGGTGTTTCAACTTTATTCGTTGCCAAGCAACCTGACCCAATTATTTTCTGGCATTGTGTTGACATTCACTATTGTTTCTTAATATTTTGTAATATTTTTTTTAGAAATTGGGGATCAACACTGGACGGTTTGTGGGTGGTTTCGATAGCGATAATAGGCAGCACAAGCCCCTTCTGAGGATACCATAGGCGCACCTAACGGGTTTTCTGGGGTACATTGGCTTCCGAAGGCGGGACAATCGTTAGGTTTTTTGTACCCTTGCATGATTTGACCACTAATACAGAGTTGGGGGGCAGTGGATGGGGTCATGGATGATAATTCCGTTTCAAAGCGTTTTAAGGCATCGTAGCGGGCGTATTCTGAGCGTAATCCCAACCCACTCTCCCCTATTTCTCCGATGCCTCGCCAACGACGGGGAACCACCTCAAAAACGTCTTGAATGACTTGTTGGGCTAACGGGTTACCTTGGGATTTGACGGAGCGAATATATTGATTTTCACAGTCAAATTTTCCTGCTTCTAACTGTTGAATACAATGGTAAATTCCTTGGAGAACATCGATAGGTTCAAAGCCGGTCACAACGATAGGAACTTTATATTTTTGAGCAATAGGCTGATAAGCTTCGTAACCCATAACGGTACAAACATGACCGGCTGCTAAAAATCCTTGAACCACACAATTAGGAGAGGATAAAAGGGCTTCCATTGCTGGGGGAACTAAAACATGGGAAACTAATAAAGAAAAATTTCCAATTCCTTGCTGTTTAGCCTGATAGGCTGCCATAGCCGTTGCTGGTGTAGTCGTTTCAAAGCCAACCGCAAAAAAAACAATCTCTTTATCAGGATTTTCTTGAGCAATTTTTAAACTATCTAAGGGTGAGTAAACAATACGAATATCTCCCCCAGATGCTTTAATCGTTAATAAATCTTTGTCACTTCCAGGAACTCTTAACATATCCCCAAAAGAACAGAAAATAACATTAGGTAAACTGGCAATTTTTAATGCACAATCGATCAGTTCAATGGGGGTGACACAAACCGGACAACCCGGCCCATGAATTAGGGTTATTTCAGGAGGTAATAAGCGATCTATACCATATTTCACAATAGAATGGGTTTGACCACCACAAATTTCCATAATAGTCCAAGGTTTAGTCATCATTTGAGTGATTTCTTGAACGTATTTTTCAGCCAAATCAGCATTACGATATTCATCAACAAATTTCATGATTTTCTCCCTTACCAATAAGATAATAAATAATCCGTTTTTTGACTTATATATTTTACTGTTTCTAGATTTAGCTCGATGATAATTGTTGTTTTTCAGCTAGGCTTATAAATTAACCTTTTTTTAGTGTTTTACCCCATTTTTTGAAGTCAAGGGAAAATTTATCAGTCATTATAAGGATCGTGGTGAGAAAAAATACGCTTTCTACTTCTAAGAAGTTTGATCTTGTAACAGTGGAGAAAACTGTGTTACTATGCACAGTCATTAGAATAATTGATAAAATATCAAATTGACTAAAATTAAAGAAAACAATAGATGACCGAAACTTCCCAAACCCTTCAATTACCCAGTCATGAAAGTGCGATCGCTTTGGCAGGAGTCGCCGAAGAAAACTTAAAATTCCTCTCCCGTCATACGGGGGCAAACTTAGTCTTACGGGGTCAAGAATTAAGCATTTATGGACCTGAAAAACCGGTGGCAAGGGTGATGAAAGTATTGCGATCGCTACAACCCTATTGGCAAGAAGCAAAAACCATCTCGCGTCCTGACTTAATGACAGCCTTTCAAGCGTTAGATACGGGACGAATGGAGGAATACCAAGACTTACAGCAGTCCATTTTAGCAAGAACTCGTCGAGGGGAAGTCATTCGAGCAAAAACCTTTCGACAAAAGCAATATATTAAAGCCATACAGAAACATGATGTGACGTTTTGCATTGGTCCGGCGGGAACGGGAAAGACATTTCTAGCTGCTGTTTTGGCGGTGAAGGCGTTATTAAATGATGAATGTGAACGGTTGATTTTAACCCGTCCGGCAGTGGAAGCAGGGGAAAAATTGGGGTTTTTACCCGGAGATTTACAACAAAAAGTAAACCCTTTTTTAAGACCTTTATACGATGCGTTATATGAGTTTATTGATCCGCAAAGAATTCCTGATTTAATGGAAAGAGGACAGATAGAAGTCGCCCCTTTAGCCTATATGCGAGGACGAACGTTAAGTAATGCGTTTGTTATCGTTGATGAGGCTCAAAATACCACACCGGCACAATTAAAAATGGTATTGACACGATTAGGTTTTGGCTCAAAAATGGTGGTAACAGGAGATATTACCCAAACCGACTTACCGAGACATCAAGACTCGGGTTTAGTGGTGGCGACTCACATTTTAAAATCAGTAGAAGGTATTGCATTTTGTCATTTTTCTCAAGCAGACGTAGTGCGTCATCCTTTGGTACAAAGAATTGTAGAAGCTTACGAAAAGTTTGATAGTTAATAGATAGTAATGACAAGAAGTAAGGTAAACATCTTCAGGGTTGCTATTTTTGTCAACCTATGATAGGTTGATGGTCAAAATCCTTATGATGAGCATAAATACAGCGAATATTTAACCTTAAATCAATGCCGACAATCTTCTCAGAAAAGAAACAGCCAAAGAAAAACAATAAACTATATGATTTTCTGTTTTCTCCAATTAATCAAAAGCAAAACCAGGAAGTTAAACTTGGATTAAGTGTAACTTTGATTTTTATACTTATTTGTTCTGTCATTGCCTATTATGATGTGTTGACGGGGCAATATCGGGGGGAAATTTTCAATGATGATCTCAGAATTTACTTCTGGTTAGACCAATTTCTTGATCCTGATTTATTTCCCAACGATCCGATTGCTGACTACTTTAAATCTGTTACCCCTATTGCTTATACTTTTCTCTTCTCTATACTGGCAAAATTAGGAATTACTCCAAGGTTTGTCATGCAAGTCATCCCATTGTTTTTAGCAGTATTTTCATCGGCCTATATTTTTCTACTATCTCTGGAAATTCTGCCCATCATTCCTTTTGCTTTTGTTACAACTATAGTATCATGGATGACATTTTTTCCGACGGATGCCTTACCCAGATCATCATTTATTATACTTTTTCCTGCATTTCTATATTATCTCATTCGTAGAGCCTTATTGCCTTGTTTAGCGACAATTCTTCTGCAAGGATTATTTTACACCCCTTTTATTTTTGTCTTGATAGGAGTGTTAATTGTTAGGTTATTTTCTTGGAAAAATAGAAAAATAAGGATTTCCTCGGATAAGAAAGATTATATTTTTTCTATAAGTGGTATTTTTGTAGCGGCTATTGTTAGCATAGTTTATATTTTGTCATCCCAAGATTATCTTCCTTCAATTTCAGGGGCAGAGGCAATAAAATTACCTGAGTTTTGGTATCCTGAAGGTAGAGTTCCTTACTACTCTGATAACATTTTAGATACCTATATTTTTGGTTGGCAAAGTGGTTTAAAACCAGGAAAACTTTTAAAATCAATACCTTTAGTTGGTTGGCTAAGTTTAATACTACCGCTTTTATTATGTTTTCCATCTAAGTTCTCTCTAAGAAATGAAATAACCCAAAATAGAGTAATATTGCTGAATATTCTGATAGCATCATGTGGATTAAATATTTTAGCCCATCTTGTTTTTTTTAAGCTTTATTATCCCAATAGATATACCAGAATGCCTCTAACTTTTCTCATTGCTTTATCTTCTAGCTTATGTTTGTTTATACTTTTGAGAGCAATTTGGAATTGGTGCAATGCTCAGCAATTTACTGTAAAAGTTAAGCAAGCGGCTTTCATTATAATAACTCTCATCTTAGGAGGTTATAGTTTAGCTTACCCTCTGTATTTTTCATCGAGAGTAAGCCCTCGTGTTGTGTATCATCTCCCTGAAATCGAAATGTTTTTTGCTGCACAACCGAAAGATATTCTGGTTGCGTCATTAGAAGGTACACCAAGTAATAACATACCCATATTTTCTCAACGTTCTACCCTAACAGCACCAGAATTTGTTGTTCCTTATCATCCTAAACACTATATTCCCATGAAGGAAAAAACTCTTGATTTAATTGAAGCTCATTACACTGATGATCAGTTAAAACTTAAAAAATTTATTCAACAGTATCAAATCGATTTTTTTGTGATCAGAGAGTCAACCTTTACCCCAAAATTTTTCACAAGAAGTACCTGGTTCAAACAGTGGAAAGATATAGCTAAAAAAATATCTAATGAGCAAAAATTAGGTAAAATTCCTAGCTTACTCAAGTTCAAACAAAACTGCACAGATTTTCAATCAGAGGAATGGTTTGTGGTTTCGAGTAAATGTATTCTTCGTCAATAGATTGCTGACCTAAGTCATGAAAATTTACCGATATATCAGGAAAATAAAAGTTATTAATAGTAAATAGTAATTTAGTTTGTACTTATTTATAGGTTCACAATAAAAACATTAAATTAGTTGACTTAAACAGGAAAATGTGAGACAATCTAATCGTTTTATCAAAAGGATTAATTGATATGAATTCATCAAAAGATTTTTTCACTTCCCCTAGATTTATTGTCATTGGAGGACATAAATGTGGCACAAGTTCGTTACATCATTATTTAAAACAACATCCTGATATTGTAATGCCTAAAATCAAGGGGGAGGATCTTCTTAATAAAGTTAATTTAGACATAGAAGCTTATGAAAAATCTTATGAACTAAAAACATCAGAAAAAATATTTGGAGAAGTATCTAGTGTTTATTTCCAATCAGAAAAAGCTTGTAAAGCGATCAAAAAATACTTTCCTAATGCTAAACTTTTAATCATGTTACGCAATCCTGTTGATCGTGCTTTTTCAGATTTTAATGCTTTATCTAATCGTCAGCAAATCAAGGGTGAATTCAAAGATATAGCCTATTGTCCTCAACCATCCAATAAGATTGTTAAGTTAGGATTTTATTATAAAACCCTGAAACAATATTTAGAAAACTTTGACCGAAATCAATTCAAATCTTTGATCTTTGATGATTTTGTCAAGAATCAAGAAAAATTTTATCAAGAATTCTTTCAATTTATTGAGGTGGATGATAGTTTTATTCCCGACACTTCTGTTATTGTTCGTAAAGGGGGACAAGTGAAACACAAAAAGCTTCAAAATCTACTTTTTTCTAATCCAGTTATTAAAACGACTGCTTCGACAATGCTGAAACCTTTTACTAACACGAGTCAAAGATACAATTTAAGAAAAAAAGTTGACAATATATTTATCGAAAAGAAAACGTTATCGAAAGAAATGAGAGAAAATTTGATGAAGGTGTATCGAGAGGATATCTTAAAAACTCAAGACCTTTTAGATATTGATTTATCTCATTGGCTGAAAGTTTCCTAATCAAGTGTTCAGAAGACAGCATATGTTGAATAATAAAATTTACTTCAATATATGCTGTTACACTGAAGTTTAATTGAGTGTTATTTCTGATCCTACGATGGATATGTAAGGGGATAATAAATAATCTTTTGCTACTTTCTGCACCATTTCAGCAGTAACATTATTAATAATTTCAGGAAACTGTTGATCAAATTCAATCCCTAATTCTAAGGTTTCATACCATCCGTATAAGTGAGCAATTTCTGCATTGGTTTGTTTTCCTAAAGCATATTGTCCTAATAACTTATTTTTGGCAGTTTGTAGTTCTTTGGGGGTTAATTCTACCTCACACAATCTTTCGGTTTCCTGTTGTAATCCTTCGAGGGCAATGTTAGTATTATGAGGGGCTGTTCCAATATAAGTAACGAAATGGGAGGGCTGTAAACGAGTGGGAAAAAAAGCAGAAACATCATAAGCGAGTCCTTTTTTTTCTCTTAATTCTACAAATAAACGACTGGATAACCCATTCCCTAAATAGGTACTCAATAATTTTAAAACAGGATAATCGATATGGTCGACACCAACGGTTAAATACCCTAACATAATAATGGCTTGTTGACTGGATTGAGGGGTGATGATTTCACAGGGAGAAACCTTTAACATCGGAAAAGAAGTAAGAGTTAAGTTTTGGGAAGGATTTTCCCAACTTCCAAAGGTGTTTTTAATTAATTGAACCGCCTTATCTAAGGTGATATTTCCCGACAAACTAATAATTAAGTTATCCGGTCGAAAATGGTCAGCATAACACTGTTGTAAGTCGTCTCGACTTACTTGACAAACGGTTTCTTCTGTGCCTAAAATTGAGCGTCCGTAAGGATGTTCCCCATAGATTTTTTCCCGTAATTGATTAAAAGCAATGTTAAAAGGTTGTTCTTGTTGAGAACGAATGGTTTGACAAATTAATTGTTTTTCTAGAGCAATTTCTTCTTCAGGAAAAGTGGGCGATCGCAGAATTTCTCCTAATAAGTTTAAAATAGATTCAAAATCCTCAGAAACCGTTTTCGTACCCATCATAAAATAATCCGATGCGGTATCTCCCCCTAAACTGGCCCCCATCGATTCAATGGCCTCTGCAATATCTAGAGAGGAAAGAGTTGGGGTTCCTTTGGTAATTAAGGTCGCTAATAAATGAAAAATACCCGCTTTCTCTAGTTTTTCCCATAAAGTCCCCGCTTGTTTCCAGAAAAATCTTCCCGATATCAAGTCAGTGGTGGGATTTTCTCTGACAATTAAAACAATGCCATTATCTAATTGTAAGCGATGGATAAATTTAGGTAGAGAAACGGGAGAAGATGCTTCCATTGTTGATTAATTATGCTGAATAATTTAGCAGGGTTCCATAATGGTAATAGCATACCGTTCTGGAGACAAATATTCCCTGGCAAGTTGTTGGAGTTGTTGGGCAGTATATTGTTTAATTAAGGTAGGATAATTTAAGGCCAGTTCAGCATGGGCTAAGGTTTGATAATAACCATATAATCCTGCTAATTGACTCGCAGTTTCTGTGGAAAAAATGTAATCATGACAAAGTAATCGCTTGGCTTTATTTAATTCTGCTTCTGTGATGGGTTGTTGGTGTAATTGTTTTAAGCGATCGCAGATAATGGCTTCAACTTCAAGCAAATGCTGCGGATCTAACCATGCTCCAATGGTAAACAAACTGGAATCTTGTTGCAAGGAAAAAGAACTTTCAATATCCATTACCAGTTGCTTGTCTTCTCGTAATTCCTGGACTAAACGGGAGGTTCGTCCTCCTCCTAAGATAACGGATAATAAATCTAGTCCCAGTCCCTGTTGCAGTTGGTTGATTCCTGGTCCTATCCACCCCATTAATAACCGTCCTTGGCTGATCCTCGGAAAATAGATATGATTGCGTCTAATAGCTGTTAAAGGGGGTTCTGAGGTGATTTGGTGAGGGGGACATTCCCAAGGAAGACTAAACTCAGAAAACGACTTTTCTACTAACGATAAGGCTGTCTGCTGTTCCACATTGCCCACAACCACGACAGTAATATTCTGGGGTTGGTAATGGGTTCGATGAAAACATCGTAACTCATGGGGTGAATATTGTCTGAGTTGGGTTTCATGACCGAGAATAGAGCGACCATAGGGATGATGTTGGTACAATGTTTCACACAGACTTTGAAAGCATACCCAGTCGGGATCATCATAGGATGACCTCATCTCTTCTAGAATGACATCTCTTTCTCTGATAAATTCCTCATCGGGAATGGCTGCTTGGAGCAAAATTTCCCCTAAATAGGGTAAGGTTTGGGTGAGGCGGTTGTCTGCTACAGTTAGGAAAAAATGGGCATAGTCGTAGCTGGTAAAGGCGTTGGTTATGCCTCCATTATGTTCTATGATTTGATCAAAGTCCCCTGGCAAAATTCTTTCACTTCCTTTGAAGATCATATGTTCTAAAAAATGGGCAACACCTCCCCATTTTTTAGGTTCAACTCTTGCCCCGGCCTTTACCCATACATCCACTACTGTCACTGGAGTAACAGAACAATTTTGATGGACAACCGTTATTCCTTGGTCGAGTTGGGTAACACTGAAGGGGAAACCCATAGTTTTGCAACGATTTGTCTGTTGTCTCAATGCCTAAAATAGTTAGGTTTTCTTTAATTTTAAGTTAAGTTTAAAGTTTTGTCTTAACTGCTTTGATCTTATGTCTGGAAATCTTGACATTTAGCAAGAGTCTAGAAAGACCGCCGTACCGTTTTACCTCAGTTTATGACCTGGGAAAACCAGGTGGGTATCGACCGCTTATCGCTTCTGTTTCCGAGTACAAGCTCGGTTTACTGCCACGATAGCTGGTTAACGCCCTTAAACTCAAAGCATAGATCAAAAAACTTTATTGGCAGTCACCAATACGGCAGTCTTTCCTCTCTACCATATCACAAACTCAAAAATTGTGCAGCAGGGATTATTTATTGATTTTCTAACCACTGATACCAAGAAGATAACCCTTCTCCTGTGACGGTTGAAACTTGAAAAATAACCAATGATGGGTTAACTTGTTGAGCGTATTCAATACATTTTTTAACATCAAATTGAACATAGGGAAGTAAATCGATTTTCGTTAAAATCATGACTTTACTTTCTCGGAACATATGAGGATATTTGATGGGTTTATCTTCTCCTTCTGTCACGGAAAGAATGGCCACTTTGGCTGCTTCTCCGAGATCGAATAACGCAGGACAGACTAAGTTACCCACGTTTTCAATCATTAAAATTGAATTGGGTTCTGGGTTTAGTTCTGTATAGCCTTTTTCCACCATTGATGCTTCTAGATGACAACCCGTTCCTGTGTTGATTTGTACAACTTTGCACCCGGTTTCTTTAATTCTCTGTGCATCATTAGCCGTTTCTTGATCTCCTTCAATGACATTAATTTTAAGTTTCTCTTTTAAGTCATTAATGGTTCGGGTTAAGAGGGTGGTTTTCCCTGAACCGGGAGAACTGACTAAATTTAAGGCTAAGATATTTCGACCTTTAAAATAGCCTCGATTTTGAGCAGCAATTAAATCATTTTTCTGTAAAATCTTTTCTTCTAACGTAATCGTCGTACCGTGCATCTTAGCATGAATTTCTGAAGCATGGTTATGATGAGAATGGTGATGATGAGAATGGTGATGATGAGCATCATCATCATGGGAATGACTAATGACGGTTCCATCGGCTAAAGTATGGGTATGATGACCATTGATATCAGTGGTTTTTCCTGTTTCAATATTGGTTAAAGTCACATCATTTCCCTCAGAACAACCGCAGGTTACACACATAATTCTTCTACCTCCATTTCTTTAATTTGTAATTCTTGTCCTTGAATAATATCTAATTCAACACTATCGCAGCGATCGCATTTTCCAAAGGGTTGAGATAGGCTAATTTCTTGGCCACAATGACGACATTTTCCCCTTCCTTCGGTTTCAATAATGTCTAAGGTTGCTCCGGCTAAAATGGTATCCTGACAACAAATATCAAAACAGAAACGAATCGCATCTGGCATAATAGCCGATAGTTTGCCTATTTCTAAGGTAACACGCTTCACAGGTGCGCCCTTGGCTTGTTCACAGACAATAGCTACAATATTTTGAGTAATCCCCAGTTCGTGCATAAAATAATATTGATTAAATCTGCTTCTATTGAATCGGTATTTTTTTCCTGGGGATGCGTTTTTTTAGGAAATTTTAATAACTCGCAAAGTGTATTTCGTTAAATATGATCTAATTCTTAAGAAGGCTTTAGAACCAGTTCGTTACCATTCGTAAGGTGATTTTCCAGAAAACTTGAGAGTTGCTGGTTCAGGATTATCCCCAATTTTTCTGTCTTTCTTACCGTTATATTCACGACCTCTATTGGCTGTTTCAGGGAACACACCATCAGCAGGATGTAGATATTGGGTTTCTCCACTAGGATAAATGCGATAGATTTTATAATCTTGGATTGAGGGCCTAAACTTTGTCCGTAACTGAGTTCCCAACGCGAGACATTGTTCTTTTGTGGCCAAATAGAGGAGGTTTTTTCCTTCGTTCATGATAGCAGCCCCACCTGTCGGCATTTCAAAGACTTTCTCAAAGGAACTTGTCCAGGTAATGGCATATTTTTCTTCACGTTCGGCTTTCGAGAGTAAACCCCCTGTACTACCGCCAAATTTAGGCATAGCTCCAGAAAGACTGAATTTTTGTGTTGTTGTTGTTTTCTTATCGTTTTTCGACAGAATAGAAGGCTTTTGCTTCTCAATAGCCGAAGTTTTTTTTTCCGTTAACCAAACAAGATTTTCTTGCCTTTCAGGAATACCTTTAATTAAGCTTGAAGAAGGTTTTTGGGGACTGTCACCATAAAACGTAGTTAGTGGTTGAGACCAGTCTGTAACATTGGTATATTGCTGAATTAAATTAACTGCTGCTTCTATTTTGTGATCGGGTAATCCTCGTGCTATAGCATCTTGTCTGATTAGCCGTAGACCATCGAAAAGGAGTTGTAACCCCTGACTGTAGATCGGAATACCTCGCTTAACAGCCTCCAACAGATATTGTCTAATGGAATCTATCTTCGGCGTGCTGTCGCGGAGTAATTGCCAGGCAAGAATTACTGGTAAATCAGGAAGCCAATTTACTTGATTAACTAACTGTTCTAACCATTGTTGATAAGCATCCCTATTTTTACTTCTTAGTAGATAATAACTCAGTATTACTGCTTTAACAGGATTTTCAAATAGTAACGTCGGCTCAAGTGAAGCTTGCTCAGCTAATAATTGCTCACCGATAATTTTTGCTGCCTTGAGCCTACCTGAAATCAAATAACCTAATAGGGTTTCAACCTGAAGATCATGGCTTGCGATCGCCATTGCTAAATCCTTTCTTCCTTCAGATGGATAAACTAAAATCTGTAGCTTGGAGCATGGAGGTAAGGCACTCAGCCTCCAGGGAATCTCTTCTCCCCCAATTTGAAGAAAGTAGATTTTTTGCTGATTAAGCTGATTAAATTTATCATCTAAATGATAATTGACAACTCTTGGATTAACTGGGGTTTTCCACTCAGTTGGCCATGATAATTCTTGCGCGAATTGGCCGTCATAACTCCATAATTTCTGCCAAGTCCCAGGAAAATTAGAGACTCCAGTAAGTTGATCTTCGTGAGCATCTTCTATGTAGTAGGGCCATCCATGATATGATTTGCCATATTTCAATTTGACAAGATTGGTCTTCCCTTTTTCGACAGAAGTTTCTTGGCTAATGGTTTCTCCCGATGGCATATAAGCTCGAATGAGATAATCCCCGAGTTTGACAGGGACATCACAATACTGTCCCACTGACACAGATAAGCTAATTTGGAAGTCGTTGCCAATAACTTCTGTAGAAATCAGCGTGTCTTCGCGAAGACCTTCTGCTATTAGTTGTAGCTGAAGAATTGCGTTTTCCTCTTGTTCAAAAACATTAACCATTATCTTCGTTTCACTGTTAGTTGACATGTGATGGGGGCTTTCATGGGATCACTTGCATCTAGATTATGATCTTGAGGTGAGTCAATGACATAATCTGACGGCGAATTTATATTAATCTTATAGTATTGTCTACTGGCTTGAACATTGAAATTCCATGGTGGAAGATAATAATTTTGATGAGAGTTATTCAACTTGATCTGAGCTTGCTCAGTTACACTCGATGGGTGGATGGAAACATTAATAGGTAATAGGGGAGGCTCTCTGAGTTCGTGAAAGATATAAGTTTCAGAAATGTCCTGATAGTCAGTTCTCTTTTGCTTACCATGACTCAGCCGCTTTACCGTTTTCTTCAAAGCCCTATTTATCTCGGAAAGTTCAACCAACCATTTTTCATTACTATCTGAGCTAAGTTGACTGGCAAATATATCAAGACTTTGTATAAGAGCTTGTGTAAAGTAACTCGCTTCTCCTGGTTTACCGTAAGCAGTAGCCCCAGTTGGAGATGCGCGAAAAATCCATTGATTTCCAACAGAGGAGGTAATTCGACCTCCTCTGGCTAATGGGAGACCTAAATTTCCTGATATTTTTGATAAGCCTTCTGTCTCTTGGCGGCACGAATCAATAAGATAACATTGAGTCTTCGCTTTACAGGCTGTTGTCATTCCGATAAATGTATTTTCAATATCGATAGCATCATCTGTGAACAACATATTAGGCTTTTTTCCAAAGTTTTCCAGAGGGAGTGTCTGTTCCCTCGTCCTTCCTAGCCTTCCTAGTCCATGCCCACAAAAGTAAACAATTGCTACATCATCCATCTTCAATTGATTCAGCCATTGATCAAAAGCCTGACTAATATTACTCCAAGTAGCTCGATCAACTGGGTGACTGTTCCCTGTTTTTAATGAAATGTAGTTTTCTGTTTTTGGACTTATCGTTGTTCCTTTCTGTTCACCAGAAGAAATAAACATATCAATACTAGCTAAAGGAGCTTTAAGGTTTTGATATTTACTTTCCATCCATTCCGCAAATTGTATAGCTGAAATAGGAGGACAAGATAAGTAGCCTTCTAAAGTAGTTAAATCAAACTCCGATAGTTTACTTTGTAATTTAGGCGATGGATCAATAAGATGGGGATAATATCCTATCGCTATAATAAAAACATAAGTTTTTCCCGGATTGGGTTTGACATCAGGGATCAGAATTGTTGTCATCGTTCCACAATTTTGAGTTTTGAATATGCTTGGTTAGACGATCATAAAAGCTAACCCTATGAAAATAAGTTGTATGAGCAGCACGAATTCCTTTTCCTGTGGAATATTGCCAATCATACAAATCGTACAACTCATTGTCTTGTTCTTGTCTGATACAAGAGGATTGGAATACTGGCGTAACACGAAATGAAAAGAGATCATTGGGGTCGTATATGTTAAGCCAATAGTCTACTTTAGCTGGTTTAGGAACTCTATTTACTTCTGCATTAGCAGAGATAGCCCAATCACTAACCTCAAATAGCTTGAGTTCTTCAAACCAAGAAACCTGAGATCCTACTGTAACCAGCAAATCAATTTTTAGATCAGGCTGAAAATGAGTCAGTATATCGTACATGATATTACCACCCATACTGTGAGCAACAACAATTAACTTGTTGCCACTGATATCAGCTTCTTTTCTTGCTTTTTTGAGTTCTGGAATAATTTTATCAACAATTAGTTTTTTTCTGTTGAGATATACACAAACATCCCCTACAAAATCGGATACAAAAGGATGTGCTGATGGACGACCATGCTTTGCAACTGTACGTCCTACCTGATATCCGCCAACATCACCCATACGACTTGCTGACTCAGAAATTTGATCTACTGTTGTCTGAACTTTCTCTACCCCCTCTCTAATACCTGTCCATACATTATTTAAGCTGCCTAGTCTTTCCAATTCTGGTATTTCCACTTGACTCTGATAAGGTAACTGTAATTCCCAGTTACTTACTGCTTTTTGCAATTGATATAGAAATTGATAATTATCTTCTACACTATTAAACCAGTCTGGATGAGGATTGTGTTGAGCATAATCTATCGCTTTAATGGCTAAATCTACCCACTCATCAGTTTGGTGTTCAGGAATGCGATCTAAACTAGCAGCCCAAATCAAATCGATAACATTCTCTAAAGAAGTTTGTTGAGCGACTTCTAACAAAATATTATCCCCTTGAGAAAATGTTTGATCCCCTAAAATTGCCTCTAGAAGAACTATAATTTCATCATTCTCTAGTAAACCAAGTTCTTCGTCTTCTTCTTCATTCACTGATGGAACAGAAGCATGATTCCAATAGAATAAAGCTCCCCTATCTCCCCAGTAGGGATTATAAATTTTATCATCTCTTTTCAAAAGGTTTTTTAAAATGTAACGCTTAAAAAATTTATCACGAGTATTTATTTCCTTTTGATACTTTTGATCCATACGAGTTCTCACTCCATGAACAAAGACTAACGGCATATTTTTTTATTCTCCTGGTATTATAAAGTCGACTAATGCAGTATCAAATTTAATAGCATAATAACACGTGGCATTGCTGATTTTGCTAGTGTTGCATAAATTAGCAATTGTTGTTAAACCTAAATCAGTACAGATGGACGGAGACTAGACTAAGATCAAGTCAAAAGCTTAATTGTTTTTAGTGTTTTCATCTGTGAGACTACAATTAAAGTTAGAATCGATAAAACAATGTATTAATAAATGGTTCTGGGTATGAAAATTAGAGAGAAATTTGAGCAATATCCGGCTGATATGCAGCAATGGATGATTCAACAGGAAAAAACGAAATTAACCCGTATTGAAACCGCTTTAAATAATGGTAAAAAATTGTATGAAACCATAGAAGATGAGGAAAAAGGACAATGGTTACTAGGAACCACCCTGCTAATCGAAAGATATTTATCCTTACTACCACAACGAAACTGTAAACTAGAAGAAGTATCGGACGATTATATTTTTCAGGTTTGGGAAACACTGGAAAATGATCCCAGTTTAAGGGAATTAATTCCTCAAGTAGAAACCAGATATGAAGGGTTACTTACTATCTAATCTTTTTGACATTTATTGAGACGTAATTGCTTCATCAAACTATAAATTAATGGGGATAAAACCACACCCATCGCTAACACAAAGACTAAACCACTAAACAAGGCATAAAGAGAAGCAAATAACTTGGCACTATTGGTTAATAACGGATTAACTGGACCCATTCCACTGAGAATCATAGACGCTTCCACCGTCGCATCCAGCCAAGTTAAATTGGCTGTCCAATGATAGCCTAAAACCCCAATAAAAAGCCCCATAATAATGCAAAGTGCAGACAGACTTAGGTAACTCAAAAAGTCACGCACAAAGTTTGTTTCTTGATGAGACTTGGGACTCAATAATCTATCCACGTCTTGTCCTTCTCTGATAGCTTTAATAGCTTTAAGAGAGGGACATTGTTTAGCATAAAGACAAACAGGTTTGATCTGATTTTCTGGCGATCGCCTAATTGCTGTTGGACTCTTCAAGTTTGACCCTTTTTAGCTCTAGCAACTTACCTCACTATTGAAGGATAATCTGTCCTTGAAATCTTCCCCCACAAGAATCATCCGATCGGGTGAATTTAAGTAGTTATCAAAATCCAGGGTGCAGGAGTTGAACCTGCCTAGCACGAATTATGAGTTCGTTGCCTAAACCGCTCGGCCAACCCTGGTTATGGGGACAATAATCCTATTCTTTTCCAATTATAGCGTTTTTGGGGCTAAGGTTCTAGATCCCCCCAAACCCCCCTTAAACAAGGGGGGTTAACAAGGGTTATGAAACGTCAGAAAACTGGTTCATAATTTCAGAATTATCACTCCAAACCGCAGCAATATTAATGGTTCCATTCAAGAAGTTTTGACGACAAGCGCGACGCTGAATTTTACCACTGGCGGTTTTTAAGACCGTTCCTGATCTGGCTAAAACGATGGCGTAGGTTTGGATTTCGTGTTCTTCAGCAATTTCTTGACGAATATCTCCTAATAATTGCTCAAAGTCTAACTCTCCGCTTCTTCTTTCCAACTCTTGAACCACTACTAATTGTTCTTCCCCATCCACTTCCACAGAAAAAGCAGCCCCATAGTCCGACCGAAAAACAGGGTTAAGATGTTGTACCGTCCACTCAATATCTTGGGGATAATGATTGGTTCCTCGGATAATAATTAAGTCTTTCATCCGTCCCGTAATATAGAGTTCTCCGTCTTTGAAAAACCCTAAATCCCCTGTTCTTAAAAAAGGACCCTCTTGAGTATCTTTAATGTAGGCTTGGAATGTTTCTTCTGTAGCCTCTTTCCGTTGCCAATACCCTTGGGCCATACTGGGGTCAGATACCCATATTTCTCCCACTTCATCCTCCGCGCAACGGGTTAAGGTATCGGGGTTAACGATCGCCAATTTTGTCTCACACACTAACTGACCACAACTGGCCATAATACGGGTTCCTTTTTCCTGTTGGGGGTCAGCCTCCACAATTTTATCCTGTTCCAAAGCCGACGCATCTAAACAAGCAAAAACGGGATGGGTTCCCTTCGGTTTAGTAGATACCAGTAAAGTATATTCTGCTAACCCATAAGCAGGGGCAAAAGTTTCCCAACGAAACCCACAGGGGGAAAACGTTTCCACAAAATTCATCATGACCCTAGGGTTAATGGGTTCAGCCGCATTTCCGGCTGCTTCCCAGCTACTTAAGTCTAGTTGGGCTATATCTTTGCTTTTTAAGCGACGTAAACAGAGATCGTAGGCGAAGTTAGGGGCCTGGGAATGGGTAACTTTATATTTGGTGATGTTCTTTAACCATTGAATGGGACGCTTAATAAACGAAAAAGGAGACATCAAGTAACAAGGGGTTCCGTTGTAGAGAGGAACCGTCATCCCTTCCACTAACCCATAGTCGTGAAAATAGGGCATCCAAGTATGGGTAATACTATGTTCATCGTAACCACAGGCCCGTTGTAAATAGCGGGCGTGGTGCATTAAATTGAAGTGGGATAACATGACTCCTTTGGGTGTGGAAGTGGACCCAGAGGTGTATTGTAAGTAAGCTAATTCGTCTTTATCCACCTGGGGATCTTCCCATCCCTCAGCCAAGGATAAATCAACCGTGGCGGTGTCGATCCACTTCATTTGCTCAAATTCAGGAAATTCTTCTTTAACCTCTTCTACGAGGGATAAAATAGCCTCTGTGGTTAACGCAAAGGTAGCATTGGCATCCTGAACAATAGCCCGTAAACGGGGTAAGGTTCGCTTCAGTCTTCCGGACTCTGGTGGGGGGACGGGAATGGCAATGACACCGCTATATAAACAGCCACAGAAGGCTGCGATCACCTCTAACCCTTGGGGGTATAACAGTAATGCTCTTTCGCCTCTGGCTTGATATTTTTGGAGTAGGGTAGCGATCGCTTTGGCTTGTCGATCTAATTCTCCATAGGTTAAAGGTGGGGTTTCTCGTTTTCCGTCTATTAAAAAAGTATAGGCGTGACCGTTAGGCGTTTGATCAGCCCGTAAGCGTAATAATTCTATCAGGGTGGTGGGAGTGGTTATAGATTTTTCTAAGCTTTGAGTCATAGTTATATTTAGAACAAGGAGTCAGAATATAGAGTTCGGCCGTAAAATCAGCCGAACGGAATTAGGATACAGAATAGCAGGGTTAAATCCATCAAGAAACTGTATCAATTTTAAAGGAAATCTTCACATTTGCAACTATTTCCTGTTCCCTATTCCCCTTCCCTAAATCAATTAAAACGGAAGACGAGGGACGTTACTGACAAATCCTTCAATACTTTGATAAATTTCTGCCAAGCGATCGCCGTCTACGTGAAGTTCTTCGGTGGGATAGTTTTCAAGAATTTCAATTAAGCGTATATTTTTATCGGATAAAGCAGAGGTGACTAACGCCCCTCTTAATGATTCTCTATTAGCTCGTTTTGATGGGGTATGAATCACTTCTCCAACGGGATCAAGGACCATACTTCCTGCAAAACTATTCAGAACTTTAGAGAGAAAAACGGGGTCAACGTCGACGTTATTATTCAATAATGCTCTTAATTCTTCTGGTTCTTTATTGGCTAATTTTAAATAGGATCTTAGGGATCTTGAAGCTTCTCCTGTATTAGCTAAGTGACTTAATTCTTCAACGGAAACAGACTCTCGTAAAATACTATACTTTAAGACAACGGTTTCGGCTGCTTGGCATGGGAGTTTTGTCGATGCTATCCCCATAATAGCTAACATGAAACTAAAAATAAGTCGATATTTATTCAATAAATTGTTTTTCTGTTGTCTCATCATTAAATTATCTATTTAGTTAGATTTTTATACTTATCATTTTAACTAAATTCATATTTTTTTACCAAAATTAACCCCAAAGATTAATTATCCTTGGGGTGGTTTGTTATAAACCAGCCTTTATATAAGATGGCTGGCGGTATTTATCTTATGAGTCCATTGTAAAGTTTTATGTATCGTTTTTAGATTTTCTTAACATTTTCTTTAGATTTGGTGATGGACTAATAAGGGTCAAATCTAGTTTTAGAGCAGTTTTCATATCAATAGACTAACAATGAAAATAAAAATTCCCCCCACACTCCCCACCCCTCCCACACTTCCCACACTCAACTTCACTAAAATCTTGATACACCCAATTGAAAACTGCTAT
>JAAUYH010201739.1_pt1 | contig 22157 bp, 23 predicted proteins | sample 7278061 | NCBI WGS metagenome assembly JAAUYH01 (sample SAMN14350203, study PRJNA611818) | marine sediment metagenome | isolation source: surface marine sediment (0.6m) | place: French Polynesia: Moorea | collected 2018-08 | reverse complement strand
ATGTCCCGTTAATACGTACTAACGGACTGCGTCCATATCTGGAAAACATACCCCATATGCACAACGATGCATTACCAGATTTAAAAGTAGGAACAATGTTGTCAGTTTCGTAACGCGTCCCCATTTTCCTCCAAATACGTGAATGATTCTTGATAGGACGCAAAGTAAACGATGAATCGTCACTGAATGCTACTGCATTCCAATCTGCTGTAGTCCAATGTTCCCTTTCTGTACACCAATTCAAGCGAGCGTTTATGTGCTTTGTTGATAGATACGACTTAACTGCTGCTACGTAACTTCTTATTCCATTAACTCGTAGACATCTTCGAATGGTGCTTTTTGATAGTTTTTCACCATTAGATGTACGATATTGTGCAGCAATTTGATACAAAGGTTCTTTTTTTATGTATTTGTACATAATTTAGTAAGTGTTCATGCTGTTGTACTTCTAGTTTTGGTTTTCGTCCTTTGTACTTCGAAATTGTATTGTTCCTGCCTTGTATACTGCGTCTTATTACACATTAAACTGTATTCCGGGGCATATTATACGAGACTGCTATTTCTTTTTACGTTATTCCACCCTTATACATTGCAATAATGTTGCTCTTCTGGTCCTGTGATAAATTTTTAGATCCACTGCGGCGACCCATGTTCTCTTCGGGTTTGGAATGTACAGAAGGTTACGTCAGTTTGAGGTTTTTTATCCTACGATATGATTCTCTACTTTCTTTTTAAAATTTTTGGGGATTCAGACTTTTGGTACCCTACCGTACATGCTAAAGTGGTACCAGAAATTTGGTCGCGGCCGATTACCAGGAGTGGAGGTTGATGGTACAGGCACTCTCCGAAAACAGTAGGACACCCCAGTTTTGCGCAGCATTAACACGACTAAGGGAGCAACGGTTCGTAACCATCGAGCTTCATCGATGTATTCAATGCAATATGGACACATCTACCGATCTGCGGTTGAAATCAGTTGAGAGAATCTTGCTGAGAGCGCGGGAGCCTGTTTTTGTTCGAGATTCCTCCTTGAAACGAGGACGCTCTACTATTTTGGGAGGGTACCGTACTTGACGAAGGTTGTTTATCTCATAGGGGCAGAACTTTTGTGCTGTATCGGGGCCCCTATGAGATACAGCGCAAAGTTCTGCCATTCTACGGCAGAATTCTCCCGTAGAATACCATAAAAAAGGAGTTACATACATCTACATGTTTTACTATAGTAAATTTCTAACGTCAGCAACAACACAAAGTCGTGACCTTCCTGGATACATTATTAACAATCAGATATCATCCACTCGGAAGAGCTTCAATAAAACACGGATTGCTCGACTTTCTACTCAACTTGAATTTCGATTAATTTACGGCACGGGGCGAGTACCCTATCTATAAGGGGGCTGATTCTTGCGTGCAAGCGTGTAGTGCAGTTTGTATAGTACGCTTGGGACCAAATCCAGCAGTACGTTTGCTGCGGCATGGATCTATTTCGGCTTTATTTCATATCTGCACTGCGTTCAGTGCAGATACGGGATATATCTGCACTGAATACAGTCCAGATATGAAATAAAGCCGAAATAGATCCATGCATCAAAATTGTCGTAGGAGGTATTGCGAACAAGAGCGGTCTTAGTTTGCTCATTTTGTAGTCTTTTCAACCTACTACGGCACTGAATGAGGGTGGACTATCTTTTGAATTAGCGGGGGGCAAGCCCCCCGAGCCTCCCGAAGCGCTACGATCGGTAGCTAAACGCGTTGTGAACTGATGGCCAGTATTGGTTGATTCAATGTCTCATCCCAAATGTACTATATACGCTGCACTACACACTTGCATGCACGAATCAGCCCCCTAAACTGTTAGACAACCCTTACTTATCGCGCTTGTCACGCAACGAAGCGAAACTGGACTACTGTTTCTTGTGATGCGTAATCAGTGCATCTGCACTGTATACCTTACCTTACTGTCGGATCGTATTATAGCCCAGATGTACAACACGATGGTTCATTGCTACGAGGTGCCTAGTTCAGCCGTGGTCATCATGACTATTTCACCACTCCTTACATCGCGTTTGTCCTGCTACGAAGCGGAAACTCGACTACTGTTTCTGGCATCGTAAATTGGAATGGCAGCCGATGACATTTTACCCATCAACGGTTCTCCGGTTTGTGAACTCCCTCCCCATGCGGCTTTATTTAGCAGCATGCTCGGTACAATCGTAAACACCATAATTGCGGGCGTTACTTGCGGGAGCGACGTTCCGTTCATCACCGGTTTGACCTCATAGGTTGTTACTCTCCGCATCCTTATAGTTCGTCTATGGCAACTAGGCGTGGTGTTGTTACTGAAACCAACCAGGGGTGGGATGCAGAGGTATAGTTTCACGAGTAACGTTTTCCATCCAACGAATGGCAGTGATTCGGGTCGTGAAGAAGAAACTTCAAGCGATGATGTAACTATCTTGGGCTGGTTTGCGTGGGTCTGGTCTGTATGCTATGCACCACCGGTTCAAATGTTGTGGCTCGTTAGGAATTGGAGTAGTGCTTCGCCGACTCTATTGTTTGTTCGCGGCTTGAGTGTTTCTGTGGTCGCCTTAACACTGAGCAAGGACACTAGAGCAAGGTACGGAAGGGCGTTGGGTAAGAAGAATGGCGGGAAAGTAACGGAGTGGTTGTTCTCAGTCGTTACGACGGTCAGTTTGATCACGCTCGGCGTAATATCCGCTATCGAGTTGGGCATGTATGCAGTCAAGCGAACCCCATTATCTACAATATGGACGATAGCTGAGATGTTATTTCTCCTATCAGCTTTAGGTTGGATGAGTCTCGTAGCTTTTCCACACCTCGACGTACCCCTCAGTGCCAGTTCATTGCGCAAAGTCATCCACGGAGTTATAATGGGATGTGTCACAGGGGTGGTTGGGGCCGCGATGGATGAATCAGCACGTTCTCCGGGCTTGTCCATTCTAAATTACATCAAGTGTCAATCGATTCCGTGGTGGGAGCGTGCAATTACGGTTTTGCCTTGAACATACGACGCTAGAAGCTTGTCCTAATTGAACGAAATTTCAAAGAATTGCTACTGCTCTTGACTGAACAGAGACTCGCTTGGTTGGTTGCAGGCAGACGTAGGAAAAAATATATCCGTATTTCGAATTTGTCGAATTCTTAGTATTCGTATTTATTTTTATTTTTAAAGCAGCGATTATTTGTACTTTATTTATTCGGCTCTGGAAACGCTCAGATTTATTTATTCCAACTCATAGATTCAATTTTTGAAAAATAATCGAGAATCGTGCAGACTCAGCTTAGAAAAGTGATTCAAAATGAAGCACCTTGCTTTAGATTTTGTACTATATATCGAATGACTTGAAAGCGAGTGTGCCTTGTTCCAGCTTGCACAACCAATGATGGGTCGCCAAAGTGTCATTGTTCCCGTACAAAATGACTCACATCTAATTCGGCCGTAGAACGACCATCCGTATGCTGTGCTGAAATCAGGCATGCTAAAAACTGTTCAGCTGCCATAAAACAGATTTGCACATGCTCAGATGTAAAACCAAGGCAGAACAATGTCACAAACAGTCGAGCATAAGCGTCAACTGGCTCTGCTAGCGTAAATCGGGATGTTTGCGATAATGAATACTCTATTCTTTTGTTGACACGAGTATCTAGGAACAACACGATTGATAGGCTGCCCCTCAACTGCGCTCTAAGGCTGTTCAGTAGAATAGAAATACTCAAAATCTCATCTATTAGTATAGAACTCTAAAACTGTCGCTAGTTCTGCTCGTTTCCTCCTTTCCCAGAACGTGACTTTAACGAGGTGCCCGGCAAGCTGAGAAAGGAGGAAACGAGGCACGTTTGAGCTAGGACCTAACAATAAAGTAATACAAAGTACAATAGGAATGGGAAAGATAAATGGATGGAACGGGGAGGAACGTACTGATAGAATACTTCAACTGTAGCTAGAATCGCAAACGCGCAACGCGTAGGGCGGACAGCGGAAGCGAACGTGGTGTAGGAACTGACGCAAACCCGCGCAGAACAGGTGTAGAGCGAGCGCGCAAAAGCGCGCGACAACAACAAAACGAAAGAGCACACCCTAGATTGGCGTACTACGGAAGGACGCGCAACCTGAACAAACGGTCAGAAACGGATGCCGCATACGCAGAAACGCAGGCACAAGCAGAAGCGTGGGCGCGAGCAAACACTAGAACGAACAAGAATTCGGGCGCGAGCACACACGCAAACACCAGCGCGGACCCAAACACGGAAGGGGGCACGAGCAAAACGAAAGCGCGAAGACCAACAAGCACAAACGAGGATAGCCCAACGGTTGTAGGTCAGGCCTACCCAAACGCGTTGTCGACGCAGTAGTTTTAATGATGAGCTAGTCTATCATAGTACATTAAGAATTAATCAAATTTCTACATCTCCCTCTATCGCAATAATCACTCTTCTACTGGATCTAGTTGCGAAACGGTATCATATTATTCGATACATACCAATACAACTAGCTATCCTAAAACTATTAAAATCTATACTAAAAATACCGCCACCACTAGGGAGCGGGCAACAATTGCAATAATAAATTGCAAATTATGGTGATTGGAATATATATTTTACAGCACCTCTGCCCACGTTATAAGGTCCAATCGATATTTCGCTGCCTTACGTTTTGACCACGAGACAGACCTGAGTTTTTAAAGAGGACCCAGTGCACGGCAGTTTAATACCTTCCGATAGATACACAACTTGATTTGTACCTTTGATGCGTCTAGTTCAGCTGTGGACATTCTAACTATTTGAAAGGTCCTTTCGTATCGTTTGCCTTGCTACAAAGCGGCAAATCGACTAGTTTTTCTTCTGAAGAGGAATCAGTGCATCTGAGCTGTATATTTTCTCTTACTGTTGGACCGTTTTTTAGCCTAGATGCGAAACACGATTGTTCATTGCTACGAGTTGCCGAGTTCAACTGTGGTCATCCTAACTGTTTCATCATTTTTTCATCGCGTTGATCGTGCAGCGAAGCGGAAACCCTACTACTGTTTCTGCTCGCGCGAACCGGAATAGTTGTGAAAGCTATTTTACCCGTCAACGGTGCTGAAGTCTGTCAGCTCTCTCCCCATGCGACGTACTTTAGCACCGTCATCGGTGCGTTCACTAGTTCCGTAATCTCTTGGGTTACTGGCGAATCCGCAATCGCTTACGTCATCACTGGAGTTTCTTGGATTGCTTGCATCCACGTGTTTGTAGTTGGCCTATGGCAAGTCGGCGTGGTGTTGCTACTGAAACCAACTAGAGGCGGAAAACAATGGTCTGTCTTCGCTGACTGGCCATGCACTATTTCTGTTGTTACAATACGATAGTGGAATCATTAAAATTTAATAGGTAATCAATCCTTAAATATTGATCAATTCGGAATGCAGTATTGTAACGGAATCTTTCAAAAAGGCATCTGTAAGCCATTTCAGTGAATATGTAGTGCACTATTTGACCCATGCACACCCACATTCGATTTGTTCCTGCATCACGAGCTCTTTTATGCAGTTCTTCGATGAACAATAATTCCAACGAAACGACAAGATGTGTATCAGATAATGCCAATGAACAACATGTACACAATTTAGATAGCATTGGTATTCCTCGAAGCTGAATTCCTTGCTCGCGAATGAGTATTACCAGCTCTTTTAGTAATCGAAGAGAATCTATATTTCGTGGTACATTACGTTTGCGTGATATTTACTTGCCACTGGTTAATGTAGTGCCGATTCGGAGGAATAATGCTGCACTACCGCCCAATAATGAGACGTCACGATATCGAACCGTCTTTGGAACACGAAACGACCATGGCGACGTACCTCAGATTCCAAATGATTTGATACAGAGCGAAGTTCAGTCTTGAACAAGACCCTGTCCAATGACAAGCGGTGTATCTTTAACGGCAAACATAGAATTGTAATCCATACCATAGGAACTCATGTGAATGCTCGAACAGAGTGCTCTGGGTATAACGAAATCAAACTTTGATGTATCCGTGTCTACCCGACGGCAACGAATCCAAGCAGCAATGTTGTTGATTCGACCGAGTATTGATGGTGGTTGCGTGCAGGTTTGTGCTATGATCGGAGTCAAAAGGTGGAGATCCAACAACAATTGCAGCATCTCAACAGTTCGTATTACATGGAATTGCAGTGAAAAGGCAAAATTATTATCGATCAACAAATCGTGCAATTGCTATTACTGCTGACTTGTTTGCAATTGCAATCAAATTGAACCGTTTCAAGGCCATTATGCCGTACAATCCAAATTTGAAAGCGTTACGGGGAGGCATACTGCAAGCATTCATGCATCTGAAGATACTAGTGGGTGATGTGCAACATCTATTTAACCGATGCCTTCGGATAACACATCCGTGTTTCAAGAATTCCAGCGGAAACACCAGTTGCCTACATTTGCGGCGTCAAGTACTGTTACTGTCGATAACCGAAAAAGTCGGTTGCGTTTACCAATCCGATTGCGAGCATATTGCTTATTATGTCCATCGACATCGTGCAATAGAGATATTTGTATTCGTGAGTCGTTATCGCTAGAGAGGCAGCACACACCCTCACAAAGCGGTTCTAACCCATTGAACATATCAGTTCGTGGGACTGATATGGAAGAGGAAGAACGGGTTGATGACGAACCGGGTAGTCCTATACGATGCGCGTCAACGAAACCTAAATTATTGCTTGCCTGCCGAGCCGATATCGTTGCGCTGAAAAGCCTACCGAAACTTTGATTTAAAGCAGGAGTATTGGTTTGGAAGAATTTGTAGGTCGAGATAAGATATTAAAGTGTAGTAACTGTGGGTATGAAACAGGAACTGCAATGGATGGATTGGAAGCGCTGCCTGATGTACTGTTACATACTCTACATCATGGAAGTGTGAAAATCCAGGTGATGGATGTTATATGCCACATCTGTAGTAGTATCATTGTTTACGATGGATTTGATGATTCCGTATTCTGCTCGAACAAATTTCATGCATTCACAGGCGATGATTTAGATTTGCGGGTGCATGACATATGTTGCACTGGTATTACTTTTCGAGAAGCACGATCGTCTTGGATAGGCAGAAATAGCAGTCAATCATCGATTTATTATCGAGTGGGCAGTATTCCGAGTGTTACCAGTCAACGAGCGAACGATGCAATCAATGCGTACATGCTGTTGATACGGTTCTCTGAGCAAGAAATCAACGAAATTTTTACCTGTTCAAATTGTGAAGAAAAGCTAACAAATGGGAGTAAACGTATGAGTGGTGTTGTAATGAACGGTACTGCTGCCGGTGTATTAGGCGTGCTACTAAATTTTCACCGCAACAAGACGGTTGTACCTCCGGTGAATTGAGTTGCGGAATATCAGTATATTATGAGACCACCCAAGAATAGGGCATTCGTGGATGCCATTTTGCGTTCAAGTTACGACGGCTTGATTGATGGCCGATTTAAGATCCGAATGAAACCAAAGTTATGTTCTTCCGCTCCGCATCTTGTCTATCATCTCTTCAGTAACGAATTTATTGTCGATGATTATACATCAGTCGCTTCACAATTCTTGTGCAAATGCTTTCGAGTATCCTCGGTAGAGGATGGAGACGACTATTAATCAGATGCGTCAACGAATCATCAAACTAGCACAGTCGACAATCCTGAATTTTCGTGGGAATTTAGTGGATTGGAATTGAGGAGATTCTGTATCGATTTCGGGCGGTGTTTTTGATTGGGTCAGTTGCCATTGGTTCACTTCGAAATCGAAATGCATTGCCTAGAGTACATGACCTGATATTAGCGCTCGCTAAATTTGTGGAATGCGTCCACGAGACGAATAGGCTGCATGAAACCAAGCTGTACCGAAGCTGCTCGGTACATTTGTTTCGAGTCACTAGCAAATTGGAAGAATATGTACCTGTAGCCTGCCGCCTTATCCGAACTTTTGCGAAAGAAAATATAATGAATCATGATTGTGGCATGAGACCGTTAATTGATGCGGTCATGGGAGAATTGGTTGGTAGCATTTCAGTTCGCAGCGCGTATTTCGAACGATTCGAGATGAGAAAGAATAGCGAAGTGCACCAATACAATAGCAAATAACTGCATATTTTAGAACCAAACATACATCAAGATGAGACTGCGTTGGAAACCAGTATTGGAACGGAGGAGATATTCCCAGAGAGACCAGAAGTCCGCCCGAGAATGGAATTTGGCCGATCATCTCGCACGGAAAACTCTAGGAACTCTAAGAAGTCGGATGGAGCGTCGAACACCCATTCAACCGGATTATTTACTATTCCATGCGTATGCAGAAACCCAAAGTTACTTGTGTATCGGTAATGATGGAAGGTGAAGGGGTAACCACTGCTCTTTCCGTATTGCTATCACGCTTTGGTACCCTCACAAGAAATTGCTATCTCGATAATGCGTGCAACATGGGAAGGTCGGTTATCTTATGAGTACCGTGAATAAATGACGAATGCAGTATCATTTGCGACCGATTTCACTACAAAGGTGACATATGCAATACAGTTTGGGATCCTGATACCTACCATTCATGCTGTTCTCAAGCAAGTTCAGGCGCAGAATCAATCAAAAGGCTTTGGTCCTTAACCAAGTCGAACTTAAGGTTTCTGAACCCGAACTTTTTAGTACGATTTCTATTCATACGTTCCGTTTTCATCAACATTCATTCAATAATGAAGGAATCGAAGGGAAGATAAGAAATTTACGAAATTTATTTCATCGATTTCGTACAGAGTAGATGGAATTGCGATTGCTCAAAGATTGAAGAGATACACCCAGCAATAGAGAATGAATTAAAAGATTCGCCACGATTTTGTATTTGCGCACTAGTCTATTCGGTTACCGAAAATGAAATCAATCGGGGCTTCATCTGTCAGACTATCCCGGATTACGGATCCGATAGATCTTTGCCGATTGGTAAATGATGGGAACTCGAATTCTACCTATCCGAGCGATGCCAACCGTTCTGAAGTTCCATCGACATTTAATGAGTATCATTTGAATATTCCATCGACAAATCGAAGTCTTATATTAGACTTAGCTGCAAACTCATTCCAAGCCCGAGATAGAGTTCAACAGGCATTGAAAGATTTTTTCGGCTGCGTCAGAGCTATAAGATACTATCGATGGTATGAGGGAGTTTCGTTGTATTTTCTACGTCCAAACAAAGACTTCTACCCAACCTGCTCCAAGTTTCTGCCAGAAGCATAGCATGTATCAAACCCTTACTCTCTAATCGCAGCATCGTCCTGGATTGATGCGCTATCGATGATGAAAGAATGTGCGGAACGGAATCGACGATTTTCAGCCGCTGCCAATTAGATACGCGTGGACCATTCATTCGTTACGAACCACGATCGAGACATGCTCCCAATTATTCCGATTTGGTTTCCATGGGATAGCCAAACGGATCCATTTCGCGACAATGCCCTGCCGAGGTATATCACTTGTAACAAAGAATTAATGCAATTGTTTGTACGACTCGATACCTAATCTTTATCCGGCATATTTGGTCCATTTTCCGGAGAGATTTTCAAGAAAGCCAGAAGTATGGTAAGGTACGTGGGAAAATAGATGACGCTTCCCTTAATCCTCTATGGCCGCGCCAACGGGTGGTATTCCTGCATAGGAGAAACCAAAACATATCAACAACGTACCCATCGCGCCGGTTGCCAAACAAAGATAGTATCTGCGAAAAAAGTCAATGGTACGATTTCATGTGCAATACTGACCACATGGATATCAGAAGAAGACTCGGGTATAGATTTGATTAACAATACACTTGCGGATGCCGGTATTACGCTACCCGCAGTTGTACTCGATACCCCATACGCGGAGAATTCATGAGGAGGAATGATACTCAATTGGTGTATTTCCAAGCGCACTACGCAAGCCAAAGGGTATAGCAATGAAAATCCATCCTATTTGCGGAAACGCTTCGATTCTCATCCATTTCCTAGAATAGTTAGTCCATAGTGCAACATCAGGTGCTCATTAGCTCGCGAACACTAAGTTGAGGTCATTATAAGACCGAATTGACTGCGCCATCACCCTGCATCAATGCAAACCATCTCTACATTGCTTAACACTTCGTACACCGCTCATCACTCGCTCTGGAATCTTTGCGCATCACTACGACCATTAACGATTCGTTGCGGAATGCATACATTTCGACCACAGCTCAGGAAGCCCCTAGTGGCAACTCACAGATACTGATTCCTTGCAAGCCATGCATGAGTGTGGCAGGCCTATGGTGCATCATTGCGTTCGTATAGTCGCGACAGAAACCGATTGGGAGTACTTTTTGTCCTTTACGACGGAAAACCAGTTGGTAGAGGGGTCGACCGTCGCCTCGTCTAAGGAAAGAACGAATAACAAGCTTTGCGCATTCTTCCAAACATTGCAATTGGCTTTGGTATCGATCGGTATCGGCAATGAAGTCATTTTGTCTGCTATCCATGCACTGATGGGGTTGGATGCTACTCCACGGCAGATTCTATGCTTCGAAAGTCGAGTGAAGTACTTAGCAATGGGCTCCTATTTGTTCGCCCGTGGACGGCTCCGAGTACGAATCCATCCAAGGTACCACCTAATTGTGCGCACTGCGGTGCCAAGGTTCAAACGCCGCCTAAATCACTGGTGTTGACGGTATCAGACAATACCAATCCACCTACTCGTGCATTATGCACCCATACCATAGCCCTCTCACCGCCGAATACTGCTCGTGTAGCGCTAATTGCCCGCAGCGCTGTGCCATGCGCTCGAAAAACTGACTCGAACCAAGATGCCATTGCCACCGTGTGGAAGCGTACCCAATTTTCGATAGGTGATGTGATATTTATGCTTCCATTAGCCGGCTACAAAGAATCCGTTTACGAAACCAGCGTCCTTGCACGTGCTGCACGCGGTACTATCGCTATTTTGCCGTACGAGTAAGTGGCGACAAAAATTCCCTTTCCATTCGTTCACATGAGGTCAGTTAGTCAAGAGTAGGTAAATTGTTAGACTTCCGCTTGCCAATCCATACTTCAAAGTCTTGAATGCAATGACCGATAATCTGCAAAAGATCAAATTTAGCACAGACGAAGCAAGTAGTCCTAAGAAACGATTCGGAACAGTCGACCACAGAACATAAGAATCCACTGTAGGTTTAGTTCATCAAGTATGCATGGGGCGATGCGGTTTGGCTAGATGTGCATATGTCGATACGAAGTCAACTTGTATTTGAAAGAAGTGTGGCGAAGCTCTCCCAATCTTTGCAATGTTTATGGCTGACCGACCAGAAGCAGATGACCACTATTACGAATACCTTAGTAAATGTGCATGCTATCCTGATTCTGAAAGTAACTGTTCTTTTCCAGGAAGTTTAGATTTGTCAAGAAGTTTCGCATCCCTACCTGAAAATGAGAGAATTTCTGTGATTCGAGGAATTTTATTGGCCTTGGCTGCTCCACCTGGAAATGCAAACGAGCTAATGGCTAGAAGCGGCAAAAACAAAAAACGCTCACGTGATTTTTCTGAGTCAGAAAACAACAAAGGGTACGCTACTGTTAAGTACGCTATAAAAGGAAAGTCGTTGTGTCGAATGGTATTTTGTGCCATCACGCAGGTTTCTGTACGAACAGTAAGTAGACATGCCTCAGAAGTGGCAAAATCTAGTACAGTTTCCTGTTATACTACTAACAGATCTCAAAGTCGTTCAGGAATTGAATCATTGCAAACTTTAATTGCTATTTCTTTTTTAGAAAAGTACTCTGAAGACTTTGGGCTCCCATGCTCTATGGGATTTGGATCCCATTCAGTTGAGACAACGCGATGGCTTTCTAGTGGAATTCAAAAGAAAGATGTGTATGAAACCTATACAAATCAGTGGACTTACTTGAAAGATGCAATAGAATTCGATCATTGATCTGTGAATACTGCTCTGAAACCTTTGTCATTATCTGGATTTCTTAAGGTTCGGAAATTGAAGTTTCCAAACTTGAAAGTATTCAGAGGTGGTATTGACTATTGCGATTACTGTACCACTACAAAAATTTAATGCGGACTTTAAATGGTTCAGAAAAGGTAACTGTCACTAAACAGTATGAAGTACATAGAAGCCATCCAGAGAATGAATTCGCATTGTATATCAGTACCATGAAAGCAGCTAAAACAGCATCGAATCCCAATCAGGTTCATATTGTGATGGACTTTGCTGAAAAGTCTTACTTCCGCATTTTCACAAGCAACCCGGTAATGAACACTTTGCGACTGGTCTCAAATTCGACTTATTTGCTATTTCAAGTTCTAATTTGGCCACGAATTTTGTGTTTGGATTACCAGAATGATTTTGGCCTGGACACAAGGGGCCCAATGAAGTGATATATATGCTTCACTACCTAATCTTGCTGCACAAAAGAATTACTACTACCACAAGCATCACTAATTTAGTTGTACACGCTGATAATTGCGCAGGACAAAACAAAAATAGATGGGTTCTTTGGTACACTGCTGCTGGTTGGTTTTGTCTGGGGTTTTCAAGTCGGTCCTATTGTTATTCTTAGTTGCAGGCCATACTAAGAATATCTGTGACAGTACTTTTGGGTTTAATCAAAAAATCATTCCGATCCAAAGACGTCTTAAACCCTACTGCGATGACGAAGTGTATAGAAGAAAGCGCTTCTAATACGAAGTGCATTCTTCCAAATAAGACAATATGGATTAGTTGGAAGTACATTTTTAAGGAGGTTTTCATCAAACCATCTGAGTTATCAACGTCAATCTACCACGAATTTTTGTTTGATGAAACATTCATGGGAAAGTGAGAGTTAAGGAATATGGTTTTTCTACGGGATTTACTATCTTTCCGCTAATCAAGCAGAGATTGACTACGTCTACGATTTGCGAGGCCGTTGAATCAAGAAAAAATGCTAGTGAAAGTCAACTCTCAATTATACCTTTACACCAGATTTAATCAACCAAGAAAGGAAATAGAAAGGCCTACATAGAAATATACAATGCTGACTGGTACTTTCCGAACAATAATACTTTCATGGATCAACTTTTCGGGAGTGGATCTCAGTAAATGATTGCAAGTTACGAGGTACATAATGTGAAATATTTTTGTACTTTTCGGTAGAAACATTGTAGCTTTTGTAACTTACTTGGCACATTGTACACTCTTGTTATGGAAAATGCCTTATATACCTTTAAAATTTTTAAATGATGAATTTCTTTATTTTCCGACCTATTTTCTCAAACGTATTCTAATGGGAGAATCAGCCCCTGGCCATCTCGATTTTCGCGGGCCACGTTTTGCATATTCCATCTGGTGATGATCTCATTCCAGGAGATGCACTTCATGAGATGATGTAAGATTCTTTGGTTGATTTGGCTGGGTGTGGGGTGTGTGCTATGCAGCCATAATTCAGGTGTTATGGCTTGTGAAGAATTGGAGCAAAGCATCTGGTGGATTATTGATAGTTCGTGGCTTCTCTGTTTCTGTAGTTGCCTTTCCTCTAACAATGGACACCAAAGTTCGATACGTGAGGGAGCTGGGTAGCAGAATTGGAGGTGTAGTAACAGAGTGGTTGTTCTCTGTTGTATCAACGGCCAACTTGGTCACACTCACGTGATATCTACCACTGAGTTCAGCGTGGGTATAGTCAGGGCTTTACCACCATCAGACAGATGGGTTGTTGCCTTTCCTGTGTTATGTATGGTGTTTTGGGAATGGGAAAGTTTTCTAGCTTTTACCCCGCGCGACTTCCCTTTCACTATCGATTCCCTGGTTGAAACCTAGTGGGATTTGCCATGGGTTGTCATGTAGGGTTGACTGCGGCTGGGCCATCGTTCATAGCTATGACAAAAGCATCGCATTCTGCTGGCTTGTCAATTCCAAATTACATCATGTGTCAATCGGTTTCATGGTAGGAGCGTGCAGTTGCAGTATTGCCTTGAAGATACGACGCTAGAAGCTCATCGTAGTCGAATGAAATCCCAAAGAGTTTTACTCCTGTACGGAGTACTTCACAGAACAGAGATTTTGTTGGTTGGCTGCTGGTTTCAGATGGGAAGTAATCTGGTGGAGGGAATGAGAGAAGGTAAAATGGATGCAATCTGTGCGACAGAAAGTTGTGAATCTTGATGCATAACAGTACAGTAGTCGACTATGGACAAATGATCATGGGTTCACAGCAATCTTGCCTCAAATGTTTCAGGATTGACAAGGTTAGGTTAAGCTTGGAGGTCACAGCAAAAAATTGGCATATTTAGTGTAGAATCAGTATGTAACGTGGTTGTTCGGCTTCGCAGTGAAGTTAATTTAAACTTGATGCCTTTTTTGGCTTCTGAATGCACAAGGAGTACCTTACTTACATTCTCGGGTACCTGAGTTGGATTCTATTGGATAATGCATTGGAAAGGTAATGTGTGTGGAGTATTGTCGTATGCCGGGTTGAAACGGATACTGCATTGTGCTGATATGCGTGGTGGTGAGGCGGATCACCCGCTATTTCCGAAATTGCACCCTTTTAACAGTGAACTGTTATTCATAGTCAAGTAAAATTTCAGACTGAGAATTCATTTATCGTGTTCAAGCAAAGATGGCTGGTGGTAACAATGTAAAATCGAGTCCTATTTCTTTTGTCTGTCAATTTACAAGCATGACTGTTGGAAAGAAGAATGACTGCGAATTCTGTGCTGTTTCATTGATGTCATTAGTAATCCGTACAGTTGCTCGCCTTGCTGCTCAGGGTGTCCTTGTTGTAACCTTCTCATGGTGTTTGGCCTACTTCGCTCTGGATGGCTGTGGAACGTGTATGATAATAGCGTTCTAACTCTGTGTTTGAGAAACATGAAACAATACAAAGTCAATAGTGGTGGACATTGAACGATTGCTAATGTAGTGGGTTCTCCATATGCACCAAGCGAAACGAGTTCCTTGGCTCACAACACTTTTTGACCAGGAGACAGACCCGAGCCTACAACGAGGACCCCTGTACGGCGTTTTACAGCCTATGGTAGATACACCACTTGATCCGTTCCAATGAGGCGTTTCGTACAGCTGTAACGATAATACCAACTGCTTGACTATTCCTTTTATAACGTTTGTCGTGCTGCGAAGCGAAACTAGTCAACTGCATCTGCCAGGGTGAATCGGAATGTTTGTGAATACCACTTTACCGGTCAATGGTACTGAGGTTTGTGAACTCTCTCCGCATGCGAGGTTCTTTAGCACCGTCATCGGTGCATATGTTAGTACAGTAATCTCCGGTGTTATTGGCGGCTTCCAAGTCCCTTTTTTCATCGGCTGGGTTTCGTGGCTTGCATGTCTCCGTATCCTCATAGTTAGCCTGTGGCAGTTGGGTGTGGTATTGATGCTTAGACCAGTCAAAGGCGGGGTCCAGTGGGATAGTTTCGCACGTCGCTATCTCGGCGAAGACACTGAAAGCGATTTTGCTCGTGGTAATACCACTTCCAGTGAAGATGTTCCTATCTCTGGTTGGATTGGTTGTGTATGGTATGTGTTCTATGCGCCCATCGTTCATGTGGCATGGCTTGTTAAAAATTGGAACGAAGCATCAGTCGCATTGTTGGTAGTTCGTGGTTTATTTGTTTCTATGGTTGCCCTGCCACTTACAATGGACACCAGAGCGCGATATGGAAGGGCGTTGGGTAAGATGATTGGAGACACCTTTACAGAATGGTTGTTTTCTGTTGTTACGACGGCCAGCTTGGTCACACTCAGAGTAATATCTACTACTGAGTTGAGCGTGGGTGTAATTAGAGCTTTAGAGCCATCAATGAGATGGGGCGTAACCCTTGGTGTGCTGATTTTGGTGGTTTGGACATGGGGGAGCTTCTTAATGATCAAGCCGCTCGACGTACTTTTCACTACCGGTTCATTTAGTGAAATGTTGGGCGAGTTTGCGACGGGAAGTTTCATAGGATTGTTTGTGGCTGCGCCATCGTTTTTTGCAATGCTTGCTGCATCACATTCTCCGGGTATGTCCATTCCAAATTACATCAAGTGTCAATCGATTTCGTGGTGGGAGCGAGCAATTGCAGTATTGCCTTGAACATATGACGCTAGAAGCTCATCGTAGTAGAACGAAATTTCGAAGAGTATTAGTACTGCACTTGACTGAACATAAGTTTGGTAGGTTGACTGCAAGTGTCGGATGGGAGATGATCTGGTGGAAGAAAGACTAGGTAGATGGCTTGGACAGAAAGTTGTGAATCATGATGCATACCGATACTGTACTGTACTGTACTGTACTGTACATTAGTCGATCATGAATAAATGATGACGATTATATTGCGATCTTGTCTCAATGGTTCAGGATTGACCAGGTATGTTTATTATCGAGTGTTGCAGTTGAAAATTGTCACGCTTAGTGTACTGTACGGTACTATCAGTTTGCAACGCAGATCTTCAGCTTCGCTGTGAAGTTAACTTATACTTATTGACCTCTTTTTCGGAATAATACCTTGGTAATCGGTCATGTTGAAAAAACTGAGGGAATCAGTAGAGCTGTTGGCTTTCATTGTGAAATGCTTGGCGTTTTTGGGAAAGCGTGGTTCAGAAGTGAAACATATGGCCGAAATGGAAGGATTACTGTTACGTACCGCGCCGAAACAGATCTGCTAGAGATATGCGAGGGTGAGGCGGACCTCGCACTAGGTTGGTGTTGCACTCTTCTAACATGAAACTGCATTTCACCGCCAAGCAGATTCTCGCACTTAATGCAGATGAACTGGAGGAGCAAATTATAAGCGAGATACTATATGATTGTTTTGCACGTCAATGTACTGTACCATAATGCCTATCCGGAAAGCGAGATGAATTCTCTGTGGTTTAATTGACGTGACGTGTAATATGTGCAGCTGTAGACCTTGCTGTACCTTACTGAGGTTTTATAGCTCAGATACACAACTAGCTTCGTCCCTATAATGCGCCTAGTCCAGTGTGGCCATGCTAACTGCGTAACCAATCTTTCAATCGCGCTTGCCGTGCTACGAAGCGGGAGCTCTTCAACTGCCTCTGCTAGCGTAAATCGGGATGTTTGCGAATACCACTTTACCCGTCAACGGTAATCCGGTTTGCGAACTCTCTCCGCATGCGAGGTTCTTTAGCACCGTCATCGGTGCGTACATTAGCACCATCATCGGCGGGGTTACCGGCGGCTACCATGTGTTTTTCTTCACGGCATGGATTTCTTGGCTTGTCTCCGCATCCTCGTAGTTGGGCTGTGGCAGTTGGGCTTGATACTGTTCCTTAAGCCAATCAAAGGCGGGGACCAGTGGTATGCTTTCGCGTCGCTTTCTCCTCATAACCTCTGAAAGCGATTTTGCTCGTGGCGATGCCACTGAAAGTAATGATGTTACCCTCCTTGGTTGGTTTGGGTGGGTATGGGGTGTGTGCTATGCACCCATCATTCAGGTGTTATGGCTTGTGAAGAATTGGAGCGAAGCATCTGGCGAATTGTTGATAGTTCGTGGATTATCTGTTTCTGTGGTCGCACTGCCACTTACGATGGACACTAGAGCTCGATACGGGAAGGCGTTGGGTAGGAGAATAGGAGGCGCAGTTACGGAATGGTTGTTCTCTGCTGTCACGATGGCCAGCTTGGTCACACTCGGGCGTGATATCTACTACGGAGTTGAGCGTGGGCATATTCAGTGCCTTATCGCCATCAGTAAGATGGATAGTAACCTTTCCTGTCTGGTTTATGGTGATTTGGGCGTGGATGAGTTTCTTATTCGTTCCCCCTCTCGACGTGCCTTTCTCTGCCGGTTCATTCCTCGACATCTTGGGTGGATTTGCCATGGGATGTTTTGCAGGGAGTTTCGTGGCCGCGCCATCGTTTTCCATGATGAAGTTAGCGGCACACTCACGAGGTTCGTCTATTCCGGAGTACGTCAGGTGCCAATCGATTTCGTGGTGGGAGCGAGCGATTACAATACTGCCATGAAGATGCGACATTCCATGTCGTTTCCTGTACCAGGTAAGAATGTATTGCAAGCCGTAAAACGCTCATAGACAAGACGGCGGTGATGTGGAAAAGCGGCAACTGTGTATCCATAGAATCGGAAAGTTCTAACTTTATACCTAATTGTAGTACCCGACACATCACTCATTCTCTCTCTCAGCTGCAACATCCCCAGTATCGAGGAACAATGTACCATTGTTAGCCTCGTATTCAAACAGTTCAGCAAATCTTCCCTATTCTAGCGCAATTTCTAGCTGTCGTCTACTCTCGTGCGGTGAAAATTTGCTGAGAAGGATGGTGTCAAAAATAAGCTCCTGTGGAAGCGAGCTATCGGCTCGTCGAAGCATCCAGTAGATTTGCTGAATCAGCCGTGTATCGAGCACTTCCAATACAGTCTCGCGCACAAAACGCTTGTGCTCGTCAATCGTTGCTGCAGAGCAGATACAAATCCATGCCTTCGCCGGCTATGAACGACAGTTGACCAGCAACCGAACCACTGCGTACGCCCGGCAGCATTGAATAGCGTTCCTCGTCTTTTTCCGTGCTCTTGTCTTCGGTGTTGTATCTACCGGTTGATAGTTGTATGCTTTCAACACGAAACTGTGTTTCACCGCCGAGCAGATTCTCAGCATGGGAATTCAGCTGTCATGTTCAGGCAGTTAAAGCTGGTGAACTGGAATAGCAAATTACAGGCGAGATACTGTACGATTGTTCTAACGTCAATGTACCATCAAGCCTGTTGGGAAAGCGAGATGAATTCTCTGCGGTTTAATTGATGTGACGTGTAAATTGTGCACCTGTACACCTTGCCGTGCCGCACGACGGTTTTACTGCTAGATGCAATACCACAACTTGATTCGTTCCTATGAGGCGCCCAGTCCAGCTGTGGCCATGCCGACTGTTTGACCATTGCTTTTATCGTGTTTGCCGCGCTACGAAGCAGACAACTTCTTCCGCTGGCGTAAGCCGGAATGGTCTCGAATGCCACTTTACCCGTGAACGCTACGGAGATTTGCGAACTCTCTCCGCATGCGACGTTCTTCAGCACCGTCATCGGTGCGTATATTAGTACCATCATCGGCGGGGTCACTGGCGGTTACTTCGTGCCCTTTTTCACCGCATGGATTTCGTGGCTTGCTTGCCTTCGCATCATCATAGTTGGCCTGTGGCAGTTGGGCTTGACATTGATTCTGAGACCAGCCGAAGGCGGGGACGAGTGGTACGCTTTCGCGCGTCGCTTTCTCCGCGTAACCAGTGAAAGCGACTTTGCTCGTGGCGATGCCACTGAAAGTGACGATGTCACCATCTTTGGTTGGTTCGGGTGGGCGTGGGGTGTGTGCTATGCGCCCATCATTCAGGTGTTATGGCTTGTGAAGAATTGGAGCGAAGCATCTGGCGAATTGTTGATAGTTCGTGGATTGTCTGTTTCCGTGGTTGCCTTGCCACTTACGATGGACACCAGAGCTCGATACGGGAAGTCGATGGGCGAGTGCGTTGGTGGCAGGGTATCGCAATGGCTATTTTCGCTTGTGACAACGGCCAGCTTGGTCACACTCGGCGTGATATCTACTACCGAATTGGGCGTGGGGATAGTCAGGGCTTTGCCGCCGTCAATCAGATGGGTTGTAATATTTCCTGCGTTATTCATGGTGCTTTGGGCATGGATGAGTTTCCAATTCGTTCCCCCGCTGGACGTACCTTTCTCTACCACTTCATCTCTTCACATCTTGGGTGGATTTGCGATGGGATGCTTTGCAGGCGGTTTTGTGGCCGCGCCATCGTTTGCCATGATGATGCGTGCGGCACATGCACCGGGGTTATCTATTCCGGAGTACGTCAAGTGCCAATCGATTTCGTGGTGGGCGCGAGCGGTGACAATATTGCCCTGAAGATATGCCGTTCCGTGTCGTTCCGAGTACCAGATAAGAATTTATCGTAAGCAGAACCCTCATCAACAAAGACGGCGGTGATGTGGAAAGTGGCAACTGCGTATCCATAGAATCGGAAAGTTCTAACTTTATACCTACTTGTAATACCAGACCCGTCACTCATTCTCACCCTCAGCTGCGACATCCCCAGTATCAAGGAACAGTGTGCCAGTGTTTGCCTCGTATCCAAACAGCTCAGCAAATCTTCCCCATTCTACCGCAATCTCTAGTTGTCGTCTACTCTCTTGCGGCGAAAACTTGCTGAGCAGGATAGTGTCAAAAATAAGCTCCTGTGGAAGCGAGTTATCGGCTTGCCGGAGCATCCAGTAGATTTGCTGAATCAGCCGTGTATCGGGCACTTCCAATACAGTCTCGCGCACAAACCGCTTGCGCTCGTCAATCGTCGCCGCAGTGAATTGTAATCCCGCTGAATTAATGCGTACATCGCCGTCATCGACGTCGATTAGGCCTAGGATTTCCGCCGCGTCGATGATTGGATACAGATCGTCCACATCGAGCTGCAAACGTTGTCCGAGCAGATACAAGTCGACGCCTTCACCGGCGATGAACGATAGTAGACCTGCAACCGAACCAATGCGTACCCCCGGCAACATTGGATAACGTTCCTCTTCTTTCTCCGTGCTCTTGTCGTCGGTACCGGTATCTACCGGTTGATAGAGCGGCGAGATTGCGTGAGAGGCCCCGGTGTGGTCTGGAAGCGTGGGGAATGTGGAGCTAGCAGCCACGGGCGTTGGCGCAACACCACTGCGACGTGCGGTTGCAATAATATCATCAATGGATTCCTCATCTTCGGAAAGGATGGTGTATACCAAATCGGCCCATTGCTGAAATGTCTTGCTCTTTCGGTTGCGCGGATGTGGTAGGTCGAGTGGTAAAATGGTTCGAATATGACCCGGATCTCGGCCTAGCACCACAACGCGATCGGCCAGTGCGACTGCCTCTTCGATTCCGTGAGTTACGAGGAGCACAGACGTGGTCGGCACATCACCCGCTTGCCATAATCGTAACAACTCAGAACGAAGATTTTCCGCCGTCAGCACATCAAGCGCACTAAACGGCTCGTCCATACATAATAGTTCCGGTTGTACAGCGAGTGCACGCGCGAACCCGACACGTTGACGCATTCCGCCCGATAACTCACGCGGGTATGCGTTCTCGTACCCATCCAAACCGATGATGTCGATGGTTTGAAGTGCGCGTTCCCGATTCTCACTTTGACTGCCCTTCAGTCCAAGTTCGACATTCTCCAGTACGGTTAACCACGGATAGAGAGCGAACGTTTGGAACACGATACTGGCGCCAGGGTTGGGGCCGCGAAATGGACGGCCTCGATACAGCACTTCCCCACTTGACGGCGATAATAACCCGGCTAACATCCGCAGCAAGGTTGATTTCCCACTACCCGACGGGCCCAGCATGCATACTATTTCACCGTCGTACACATCGAGTGACACGTCCTCGACCACCGTCACATTGTTCCCGACAACGTAGGATACGTTGGAAAGAGACGAGATTATCGTTTTCTCCGGTGCATCTCGCGTTGGCGATGTGGTAGGTGTCGTTGCTGGCGCGGAGGTCGATGCACAGAGTAGGGGCGCTCGCGGGCGACGTGCGGGGCGACTGGAACTAGCCCTTGCCAGTGGACATGTCTTGTGCTCCAATCGAGCACCTGCGGCAATGAAGGTGCTTGGTGCGAATGTAAACATTCCACAGACAGAATGCAGGTGGTGAATCCGCATTACGTTGCGCGAGGTTCGATATGTCAACCATTGGCTGTGCGCAGTGGTAATGTGATCTTTCCATTTTACAAAACTAGATCTCCGAAAATTCGCGTGTCTGTAAATTATTTCGTTTTCGCAAGGCGATCTACGTTTAGTTTCGCAGCGTACGAGATTTTCGAAGAACTGTAGGTTGCAGTAATTGATTATCCGGTAAGCAATGCCAATGATAATTTAGTAATGCTGCATCTATTCGAAAAAAAGTTGAGTAAATTCTGAATTTCTTGTAATTTCAATTGAATTAATTACAACTTATTTTTTAGTAATCGAGAATCAAGAACCCTAGTGTCTATACGCCGAATGTACTCAATCTGAGTATTTTGTACTAGACTTGAGGCAAACAGCTCACGATTCTACGGACTCAACTTGAGTACAGAATGGATCGACTTGAGT
>JAAUYH010034303.1_pt1 | contig 22162 bp, 13 predicted proteins | sample 7278061 | NCBI WGS metagenome assembly JAAUYH01 (sample SAMN14350203, study PRJNA611818) | marine sediment metagenome | isolation source: surface marine sediment (0.6m) | place: French Polynesia: Moorea | collected 2018-08 | reverse complement strand
CGATCGCTCTTAAGGTGGATTTATGTTTCCATAACAGTAACCCGACAATAACGACCAGAATCCCTAACTGACGTAGATAACTCAAGAGAAAGCCCGTGATGTTAGTTAGATTAAAAACATCTAGTGGTGGTCTTAAGGTTGTGGCGATTTGCGGTAATTGATAGCTAGTTTGCCATACAGATAAAGCAACTTGCGTATAGTTTAACAGAATACTAGTAAGACCTACCGCAGCTGCGATCGCTGCTAATAATAACCAGGGTAATTTTAAACGAGGAGAATAGGTTTTTTGGTCAGGATACCGTCTAGCTGGTAATTGATTGCGACCAAGATCCCGAATCGTATCTTTGCCTAGCAGTTGCTTTGTCTGAGGAATTACAGGAAGCCCCTTATCGTACCATTGATCCTTCGGTAGCCACTGCCATTGCCAACGATTTGCCAACCAGAGATTGACTCCTATAAATAGCCCCGAAATAAGCGTAACTAAAAACCACAAGCCAAATTGACTGACAAGGCGGGTCAGAAATACAGATAGATAATCTACTTCTTGAAACCAAAGTATTTCAGCAAACAACCGTGCAGAAAATTCCCAGATTAGCCACAAGCCAATCATGATGGAGATCGTTCTGAATATCGATAGATAAATCCGTTTCATAATAGAAACTCATCTGGCCAGGGTAAATAGTAGGTTTCTTAATTTAACATTGGAATCAGTTTTAGGTGATTTCTGGAAAAAAGATACCGATTAGGCAGGTCGAATAAGGATGTCCCACTTCGGTAAAAGGGGATTGCGTTCCAGTCGCTTCTCGATAGCCTTCATCGCTTTCTTGGAGAGAGAGATGCCTTTTTGGTAACTTTTGAAGAAGAATACAACTTATGTTCTATTGTACACATAGAGAACTTACTCTACTTTGGCTTTTAAAATTCTCAGCATTGCAACAACCTATTGAGACAACAGTTAAAATTAGACGGTTTAGCCCGTAGTTCATCCGAGTGGTCATGAAGATTCTATTTTTACATCCTAATTTTCCTGCTCAATTTCGCCACCTAGCTACAGTTTTGGGACAAGATAGCAACAATACTGTAGTCTATGCCACCAATCGTAGTGAAGGTAGGATTAAGGGAGTTAATAAGGTATTATATGCAAAATCTCGCACTGCTCGTCCTGAAACGCATCATTACGTTAGACCCTTGGAAAATGCAGTTTTAGAAGCTCAAGGAGTATATCGTGTGGCGCAAAAATTAATAGATCAGGGTTTTTATCCTGACCTAGTATATGGTCATTCTGGATGGGGACCAACCCTGTTTATGAAGGATATATTTTCTAGAGCAACTTTACTTTGTTATTTTGAATGGTATTACAACGCTTATGGTTCAGATGCTAGCTTTGACCCTAGCGATCCGATCAATGCTGATGATGAAGCCAGAATTAGGATTAAAAATGCACCAATTTTATTAGATTTAGTTAGTTGCGATCACGGTTTATCCCCCACAGCTTGGCAGCGAGGGCAATTTCCTTCAGAATTTCAAAGTAAGCTCAAAGTCCATCACGATGGCATCGATACTGACTATTTCAAACCTGTCCCAGGGGCAAAGTTGTTTTTACCCAGAATTAATTTAGATCTCACTGACGTTCCAGAGATTGTGACCTATGTGGCAAGGGGCATGGAGCCTTATCGTGGTTTCCCGCAGTTGATTGAAACTATTTCTCTCCTGCAACAAAAACGACCCCACTGTCACTTTGTAATTGTCGGTAAAGATCGTGTAGCTTATGGCAAAAGTCTCCCTGACGGTAAAACCTATAAAGAAGCAATGCTGGAAAAATTTCCCCTAGATATGAATCGGGTACACTTTACTGATTTACTACCCTATAATGAATATCTTCAGGTATTGCAGGCTTCCTCTGTGCATATCTATCTGACTCGTCCCTTTGTACTTTCTTGGTCGATGTTAGAAGCATTGTCCACAGGTTGTTTAATTGTGGCTTCCGATACTGCCCCCGTGACCGAAGTAATCGAAGATAATGTTAATGGTTTACTGGTAAATTTCTTCGATCCTCAACAAATATGCGATCGCGCGATCGAAGCTTTAGATAATCCTGAAAAAATGGCGACAATTCGCACCAAAGCCAGAGAAAGCATCTTAGAGCGTTATGATTTAGCTAAACTACTTCCTCAACATTTACAGTGGATCAAGGATTCAGTGTAGATTCAGTGTAAATTTAGTAGTTAATACTCAGTAATCACGATGGTCACCAATGAAAAACAAAACAAAGGCAAGATTAAGAAGGTTTGAGAAATCTTTTGAAGTCTTAATTTGGAATTTCCGTTTTTTTATTCTCGCCCCAGTTATTTTCAGCTTACTGAGTGCTTTACGCTTGATTATGATTGGCACGATAGACATTTGGGCAGGATTGACTCTGGCACTAGACCCTAAAGATCCAGAGGGGGAGATAACGATCAAGACGGTTGCTTACATCATTGGTGGCGTGGATTACTATCTCATCGGTATTGTATTGCTGATTTTTGCTTTCGGTATTTACGAGTTATTTATTGCCGAGATTGATATCAAATATCAAGATAATTCCAATATTCTCCAAAGTGAGAGCCTAGAAGAGCTTAAGGGCAAACTGGTTAATGTAATTGTTGTGGCGTTAATTGTTAGCTTGTTTAAGCAAATGCTGAGTTTAGAAGTTAAACAATTAGGCGATGTAATTTATATGGCTATGGCAATCTTACTTATTTCGATTAGTCAATATCTGCTCCATCTCAGCCATACGAAGTCTAAACACCATCAAACTACTGACGATAGCAATAATAATCACCATAATTCTACTGAATCTTAACAGCGTTAATGTGGAGTTCGGAGTTCGGAGTTCGGAGTTCGGAGTTCGGAGTTCGGAGTTCGGAGTTCGGAGTTCGGAGTTCGGAGTTAGAAAATCTAGTAAACGAGTTAGGTCAAACTCGCAACTATAGCTATGATGCGAGGGTTAATTTGATATCCTTTTAAAGTGTTACTAGTAGTTGGACAACTTTGTTTTGAAGAATAGCATCATTAAATTTTCTTCCTTGTCTCCTTGTCTTCCTTGTCCTCCTTGTCTCATCTCAACCCCTCAATTTAAAATTGGCAGACTACTAATATCTGTATAGCTAGGAGATATATTATCCTAGTAGTAGCTATTGGTTCTAAGAGCCACCCCCCCCCAGTTATAGACAAATCCCCCACAGCCGAACGTTTGCAGGATCCGAAGCTACTCCTTTAGGGACAGCTCTCAACACTGCGAGTCGGTCGGATAGAATCTATACTTGAATCCTCTTGACTGCTTCATATTGATAAATACTATTGTGAGTAATCAAACATCCATACAGGAAGCTCAATTAAATCAGGCTAATGCTAGCTTACAACAGGCAATTTCTTGGTATTCTAGCTTTCGTCGTCATGGTAGTTCCCCTCCTAGCGATCGCCTGCAAGCCTCTGTCAAAACCGATTTACAGTCTCTTCAAAATGCTTTAGGGAGGTTAGAGCGCAAGGCAATTCGCATCAGTACCTTCGGTTTAGTTAGCTGTGGTAAATCATCCTTGATTAATGCTTTGCTGGAGGAAGAAGTAGTTGCCACAGGGCCTCTCCATGGCGTTACGCAATCTTTAACTATTTTGCGTTGGAATCCTTTACCAGAAGATGGTTTAAGTGCAGAGTTGATCGATACTCCTGGTTTGGATGAGGTGGCGGGAGCAACTAGAGCGACTATGGCGCGGGAAATTGCTCAGAAATCAGACTTAATTTTATTCGTGGTGGCAGGAGACATCACGCGGACGGAGTATCAAGCTTTGTGCGAGTTAAGAAGTACTCAGAAGCCATTGATCTTAGTTTTCAATAAAATCGATCTTTATCCCGATCAAGACCGCCAAAAAATCTATCAACAACTACAAAAACTGAACGCAGCTAACAGCAGAGGCAATTTAGCAGATATCATTGCACCCCATGAAATTGTCACAGTAGCAGCCAAACCTCAGCCGATCCAAGTCAGAACAGAAGCAGCCGATGGTACTGTAACCAATACCAAGGAATATCCCGAACCCCAAATTGAATCATTGAAAGAGGCTTTAGAGCAGATTTTGCAACAGGAGGGAAAATCTTTACTGGCATTAAATGCTTTGGTGCAAGCCAGAGATGCGGAGCTGAACATTGCCCGTAAAACGATTGAACTGCGTCAATCAGAGGCGCAGAAAATTATTAATAAGTATGCCCGTTATAAAGCGATCGCCGTCGCCTTTAATCCCGTTATTGTTTTAGATTTAATTGGTGGTCTGGTGGCTGATTTAGCCTTAATTCGCGCTTTGTCAAAGCTATATGGCTTGCCAATTACTACTTATGAAGCAGGTAACCTTTTAAGACGAATTATTGCTAGTTCTGGCGGTTTGTTGCTGGGAGAACTAGGCAGCAGCTTATTTTTGGGCGTAGGTAAGAGTGGGGCAGTCTTAGCTAGCGGATTTGATAGTACAGGGGCAATCACCGCTTATTTAGGCACTGCCTCTGTCCAAGGTGCGATCGCTGCCTATGGAACTTTTGTCATTGGTCGAGTTGCTCAAGTATATCTAGAACAGGGCTGTACTTGGGGCGAAATGGGAGCTTCTACTTTAATTAAAGAGATTTTATCTCAAGTTGAACCCAATACGATTATTTATCGTTTGAAACAAGAGTTAATGCTATAAATACACAAGCAAGACAAGGTAAGAAGCAAAAACATATCCTGCTAGGGGTTCTTCCAACTGTTCAAACAGCTTGAGGAAGATCAACATAGATTTTTATAAATACTATTTATGATAAGACAAATCAAAAGTAGTACGGATAGTGTTGTCATGCCTAAGATTAATCTATCTATGGGATCTCCCTAAAGACAAAGCGATCGCATTTTTCACTGGAGTTTAGACTAACTCCTCCCCCAGCAGCCAGACTAAACGGTATAGTTTAAATATTGAAGCGCATGAGAATTTGACTCAGACAGCAGAGATTAATGCCGATAAAAAACATGCGTTTACGCCCCAATCGCTGTGTGAAGGCGTGCGCCTCGACCCTATCCAGGAAAAGGACGACCAGCAAAACATGGTCAAAAAATGAAGTTATCTGACTCCACAACCTGGGGAATTCCAAATTAAGACAGAAAAAATATCTCAATAATATAATTGAACAAGACCATAGATTTCCAAAAAAGTTGGCAAAATACAAGTCGTATTTTCAATTCTTCCACACAGCATGGCGAACATTAAGAGGATATGGAATTATGAATGCCATTCTTAAAGGTCAAGTGGAAAATATTAACAAAGGTGACATTTTAGGGCAAAGAGATTTTGTTCATCGAAAAATGTTTGAGTGGATACCCATACCTCGGCTTTGCCAGGTGTGGGAGGAAACGAAAACCAGTAATTAAACTGCAACGTTGAAATCCGCTTCCTGTTTACTAATTAATCTTGTTGAACGTTGCAACAACTTAACCTTAGATGCTGTGAATTGACCGACACGCTTCCAGGCTGCATTCGAGATGCTTACTTGTTTAGCTGTATCGCCAGAACACCATCCTCGATAAGTGATACCAGCTTTAACTCCTTCAACAAAATCTCCTTTGCGGATTCCTTGATGACGAGTAACCGTACCACCATATTTACGTCTGTCACCCCCTTTAGATGGCAACATCAAATGAAGTTGTCTTCTACTAATAGGAGGTCTTCTAATCACAAAAAAGGGCGAGTTAGTTATGCTTACTTGACCCTGCCAACAATGTCCTTTCCCTTGAGAATTTTCAAAAGGCAAATAATCTACAAATTGAGTTGCAGCAAGGCTTACAGCATCGACACTATGGGTCTGAGGAATAGCATCCCCTTTAGAATGCTTCTGTTTTTCCAAACCTAAATGCTTTCTCAAATTACTAGTTTGCCAACCAAATTTTTTGACTACAGGCGCCAGCTGAGATAATTGCTCTATAGCCCAGGACTGTCCCAGCATTACTGCTGAAAAACCTTTCCCCGAACGCGCTTTCTTTCTGCTAGAAGTCAGGTCAACATCTGCCCTGACATACTCAAAAACAATTGTTGATATAGGATAAATTTTACACAACTGGATAATAACGGAGATTTCGAGTTGTCTACTAGAGCGTATGCTTGGAGGAACTTTCTGGTTTCTACGATTGGAAAATCTCTTTTGGCGATGCGCTCTCAATTCAAAAGGTAATATGCGATTAATTCTTCTACCTCTTCTAGAACGACGCATTATACGACGTTGTTCCATACGTTTTTTCACCGTCTCAAAAGGAAGAAATAAATGAGCAGTAAACAAGGTAAACTTATTGCTTTGAACTGCTATTCCTGCATACTTTTTTCCAGGGTCTAAACCTATAGTTATAGGTTGTTTGTTTTGCCCTGACGGTTCAAAAGTTAATTGAATATAGTAAATTCCAAGCTTGTTAAACTTACCAATAGCTTTACCATCACGAATCATTCTTCTGGCTCTAGAGCTTGTGCATGGCATAGCTGGACTGCCATCTGGATTTAAAACTGGTACTCGTATCATGGATATAATCCTATTTAAAGTTTTAGTCCCTTCGACCACCCAATCTAAGATGCCTTGGCTTGACCCAACGACTTACTCAAAAGTCTTAAAGTGAATCCGAACTAGGGAAACATTCGGAGATTTGTACCAAGATTAGGCTCAATGGTCTATTCAAAAATTATGTGCGGTTGAGTCCGTCACTCTCACACCTCGTCCCCTTAGGGCAGGTGTGAGTTATTGAATCTCTCTTTGGAATTGCTATATAAAAAATTAGCTATCCACAGAGTTTTTCTGTCCGTTTGAATTTTTGGCAACAAAACAATCTATTTCTACCGTCTTTTTTCTCACGTATTTATTTTTCGGACAAGTCTATTGAATTCAAACAGTTGTTCAAAGATATCATCTGTTTCGGCAATATTTTTTTAGGTTGAGTATGCGTTTGCCCTGCCACAACAAGTCTATTATTTGCGACACAACTCATTTTTTCAATTCTTCTTTCATGACCATCACTGGCGTTGTTCCCTGTACTTCTTAATATTTCTCAATGTTAAACTTCAAGTCTTACAAACTATGGTAGCCTTAAAATTACAATAGAAAGTTAAAGCGTTAATACACTCCCTCAGGGTCTTTATTGGCTCAAGTCAAAAAACACATTTGTCAAGAATTATAAACTTAGAATATTTATCTTATAGACCGCTAAGATTCTGAGTATTTCATTATTTCAAGTTCTAGGATGTACGCTGGATTAATAGTCCTTAGCGTTATATTCCTATGGGAAAATGTTTTACAACATAGCATGAAAAAGGTTTTCCCTACCTAACAAATGCTGTGCCTGAGGGGTTTGCTTTCACAATTTTTTTTATTGTATCCCATTATACAAAAATATTTGAGGATAAACAAATGGCTAGCAGTTTTGTTGTTATTCATGGTGATAATCCACTTGAGATATCTCCCACCAATCCCTATGAATTCACGTTTGGTTTTGATCAAGATGAAGCTCCACATCCAAGAAAACCCGCAGTACTATACTTGGGTATCCAGGGTCTTGTTGATATCACTGAGGTAAGTCTCAATGGTTCATCTGTTGGTCGTTTATACCCTGTCCTAGATTTTTCAGTTAATAGCGCACTTTCCAGCCCAACCTACGGCAATAATAACATTTATCTCTATGCAGGCTCTGGTGGTGTCGGTGCTGGTCAATACAATTTTAATACAGTTTTGAAAGATTTGATCGTACAATCATTAAGCACAGTTGGTGGTTACTGGATCACTCAGACGGTCAACATCAACATGGGTAGAGAAATAAATGAGTTTGCGGACTCCGTTTCAGAAGGCGAAGGCACGTATGAAGCATTTTACTACGGAAGTGGTGTTAATCGTTTGCGGCTCGAAGCTGCATCTCAGCCCTTCCGAGTTAAAGACATTATTATGCATTACCCTGTTCAATAAGACTTGATAGCATAACCCTCTGTTTTATGCAGAGATGAAAGAGGGTAAGACAATAATGCCCTCTAAAAATAACCTTTCTGGCTTTTGATTGCTCGATAATCTGAAATCAAGGTCAAAAAGCCTTGCTCAAACCAACAAATCTGCTATCCCTTGGAAGTAGTAGAAGTAAAGCTTACGCGGCATTCTAACATTCGATTCAAGGGTAAAACGCATGGAAATTATCAAAGTGTTGGTTGCCATTATTTTATCCTACTGTCTAATCTATTTTATTGATATTATGGCTACCTCTATGTATCCTCCCGCCAACATCGTTACACTTCACGTCAAATATGGTCAGTCTTACCACCTAGAAAACCAATGGTCTCATGGTAAGAGTTATCTAGATATATGTGACCAAGCTGTTTGTTCGGCAACGACTAAATACAGCGTCGTCACCGATAAAATGCCTGATCGGTCTAGACAAAAGACAGGGACATGGAAAATTGAATCCGCCACAGGCTTAGCTGATGGAACGACGTTAAGCGTCGGCGACTTGATTTACCTCCGCAACCAATGGTCTTCTGGGGAACAGAGTTATCTAGATCTATGTGGTCCAGCTAGTAGTAGCAATAAATACCCCATGGTTACAGACTTAAACCCAGATCGGGCTGGGGTAGGTACGGGAACATGGAAAATTGAATCCGCGAAAGGTTCACCTGACGGGACGCCTGTATCGGTTGGAGACGTAATTTACCTGCATAACCAATGGACTGGTATGACTCCTTATCTAGCTGTGGATTGCATTGCGAGTTCTTTGCCAACGACTAGATTCACCGTCGTTGGAGATATGGAACTGAACGAGGCTCGCACAAAGACAAAGACTTATACATGGAAATTTATATCACTACGATGAACATACTTAACCATTCACCTAGTGATTTGGTTAGCTCGATTTTCCATCTCGTCGTGGAGCAGCATAACTAAAATGAGGCTTTAGTGCGATCTATTAGTTTTCCTGCAACACAAAATCATTTCTTGCTGAAAATCAGCAAGTTTCTAAACTACACAAAAGAGTTAAAAAAAGTGAAACGAACTTTACTGAAAAGCTTACAAGCTTTTCTAATGGCCTTTGTGTTGATGCTTACCATGGTGGTGCAGCCTGCCACTGCAGCGACTAAAGTTAACTATGGTGAGTCTTACTACCTACAAAACCAAGGGTCTAATATTGAGAGTTATCTAAGTACAGGTGAGCTCCCGACTCTTCCTTGTGATCCAACGACTAAATACCGTGTCTTCACCGATTCAGTACTGGAACTGGCAGAAGATACTAGAACCTGGAAATTTGAGTCCGTCAAGGGAGCAGCGGACGGAACTCCTGTATCCATTGGCGACCTGGTTTACCTACAAAACCAAGAGGCTGATGATCAGACCTATCTAGATGCATGTGGTCTAGTCGATGTTACGTCAATTGATCAAGTTTACGTTTTCACAAGTACAAAATCAGACCGGGCAGGGGAAGAAACTGGGACATGGAAAATTGTATCCGCCTCGGGAGCAGCGGACGGAACTCCTGTATCCATTGGCGACCTGGTTTACCTACAAAATCAGTGGAATTTTGAGGTTAGCAACCCAAAGATAAAGGTATCCGCTCTTAATTTTTTAAGGACATGTAGTCCTGGTAACTGTGACTTAAAATTGAAAAATGGTAACAGCATCATCGCAGATAAAAATCTGCCTGGAACAGGGGCTGGGGTATGGACAATTGCTGCTATTTCCCATCCAGTAGTGAATAAACCGATTCCCGATCAAGTCACAACAGTGGGTCAAAACTTCATTTACACCATCCCCGCAGAAACTTTCATTGATCCCGATGGCGATAAGTTGAGCCTCTCTGTAACACTTGAGGACGGCTCACCGTTACCAGATTGGTTGAAGTTTGATGCTTCGACTAACACCTTTTCTGGTACTCCGGCAGAAGGTGATGTCAACACGCTGACGATTCAAGTCTCTGCTTCTGATGGGGTTGGTGGCGCTTCCACCACGTTTAAGCTCACAGTTAACGATATTTGCCGCATATCGGCAGGGGGATCGGCAGCAGATTGTGTGGTAACTCTCCCTGGTGACGGTACACCTGTGACAGTTCCTGTCAAGATTCAGACTCCAGCAGAGGCTACTACACTGCCACTCGATTTGATTTTGCTTCAAGATTTGAGCGGGTCTTTTAGCGATGATCTTCCAGTCTTACGGGATTTAGTACCTAACTTAGTGAGCGATCTCCAGGAACTCCAACCCGATACTAACTTTGGTTTAACCGCTTTCACGGACAAGCCCGATTCTAGGGTTGGCAGACCTGAGGGTTATGTTTACCAAACCAAACTACCGTTAACTTCAGATTCTAAGGCTTTCCAGAATGCGGTGAATAGGTTGACGACTATCCAGGCGGGAGGAGATTTTCCTGAAGCATCTTTAGAAGCATTGTTGCAAGTTGCCGTTCGATCTCAAAGTGAGTTAGGTGCTCATGAGGGTAGCCGAAGTGTAGTCATTGTTTCCACCGATGCTGATTATCACAAGGCTGGGGATGGTAAGAAGATTGGAATCTATACTCCCAATAATGGAGATGCTGTTCTTGATCGCAATGGTCTTGGTGAAGATTATCCCTCGATTGAACAGGTTAAAGCTGCAATCAACCAAGCCAACTTGCTGCCCATTTTCTTGGTGACCAGCAATTATAAATCTGTCTACGATAATCTCGTCAAGCAGTTAGGTGTCGGCGCTGTGGTTCCGTTAAATTCTGATAGCTCCAACCTGATTGAGGCTTTGAAGACTGCGTTAGAAATTGTCAATCAGAACTTAACGATAGTGGTTCTAGATGATGAGTTCAACTACGTAACTGATGTAGATCCGGATCAGTTTAATAACATTCCTCCTGGATCTGAGATCACTACCTATGTCACCTTCAGTTATCCTGGTGACGGCAGTGATGATAGCGTGACCATCCGTGCCCTTGGTCTCGGCGACCTATTTATTGACGTTGTTGTTAACTTAACTGGCACTACCTAATTTGCACCAGTTGAGTAAAGAGGTTTGTATTTGGAGAGGTCTCTGTGGGGTATATTAGTTTATCAAAGCAGAACCTCTCTTTTTTTCAACATAGCTTTGAACACACCTCATCCTTGCAAAGGAGTAAAAATTCTGCCTGGAGCGTAGCGATCTCAGACAACAACGCATGAACTAAACTGGGCAGGAGTTGGGGCTGGCACATGGAAAATTAAAACAGTTTCTAGTGAATAACAGTTGCTAGGGAAATGTGTCCATACTGATTTCCAGCAAATCCATAAACTACACAAGAAGTAAAAATAATGAAACAAGAGGATAGTTACACTTCTACCCTGCTTGGAAGTTACGATACCCCGGGAAATTCCCTGGGAGTAGTGATCGCTGGCAACACCGCCTATGTTGCTGATGAGAAGTCGGGGCTGGAAATTATCGATGTGAGCGACCCGACAGTCCCTACCCGGCTTGGCAGTTACAATACCCCGAGCAGTGCCAAAGGAGTAGCGATCGCTGGCAACACCGCTTATGTGGCTGATTATAAGTCTGGACTGCAAATTATCGATGTGAGCGCTCCGACAGCCCCTACCCTGCTTGGCAGTTACAATACCCCGAACGATGCCCGAGGAATTGCGATCGCTGGTAACACCGCCTATGTAGCTGATGGTTACTCTGGGCTGCAAATTATTGATGTGAGGGACCCGACAGCTCCCTCTCTGCTTGGCAGTTACAAGACCGACTATGCTTACGGAGTAGCGATTGCTGGCAACACCATCTATGTGGCTGATCAGACAGGACTGCAAATTATCGATGTGAGCGACCCTAAAATTCCCTCCCTGCTTGGCAGTTATAAGACCCCAGGCTATTCCTGGGAAGTAGCGATCGTTGGCAATACCGCCTACGTGGCTGATGGGGAGTCAGGGCTGCAAATTATCGATGTGAGTGACCCTAAAGTTCCCACCCTGCTCGGCAGTTTCGATACCCTAGACTATGCCTACGGAGTAGCGATCGCGGGCAACACTGCCTACGTGACTGATCGGCAGTCAGGGCTGCAAATTATTGATGTGAGCGACCCTAGAGCTCCCAACCTGCTCGGCAATTTCGATACCTCGGGAACTGCCTACGGAGTAGCGATCGCGGGCAACATCGTCTATGTGGCTGATGGAACTTCTGGGCTGCAAATTATCAAGGTTGGCGAAGTTAGCGAAGAAAAAACTGTCAATTATGGTGAGTCTTACTACCTAGAAAACCAATCCCTTTCTCGTAAGAGTTACCTATACGAATGTGGCTCGCTCTATTGTTCGCCAACCACCAAATCAAGCGTCGTTACCGATGTAGAACCAGATATTCCTGGAGAAGGGAGCGGGAGATGGATATTTAAGTCCGCCACGAGCGTAAATGAAGGCGATTCTGTAGCCATTGGCGACTTAGTTTACCTGCAAAACCAACAGTCCTCCTATTATCTGGATGTATGTGGCTCGGCTGACCCAGGTGATACCTCATTTGCTCTAATCGATGTTGTCACAGATGAAGGGCTGGATCGGGATGGAGTAAGGACTGGAACATGGAAGATTGAATCTGCCACGGGAGCCCCTGATGGAACTCCTGTATCTGTTGGAGACCTAATTTACCTCCAAAATCAATGGTCTGATCAACTGTACGAGTTTAAGGGTTATCTAGATGTTTATGGCTTAGATAGTTGTAGGTCAACTTCTCTATTCGGCGTTGCCACAGATATCACCAAACAAAATGAACCAAACTGGGCAGGAAGTGGGGCGGGGATCTGGAAAATTAAAACAGTTTCTAGTGAATAACAGTTGCTGTTCAGTATAGAGATTTATCTATTGATAAGTCTCTGTGGGGTGAATTAGTCGAGGCAATTTTTGGTGTCAATTTTTCGAGTTGAGCACCTAAGCAGAATTATTTTTTATATATTTTCTTATTTCCTAATACTCACTACCTTTGCAGTCGTTTCCTGAAACGACACTACCTTTCTCAACTATCTAATTAATTTTGCCCGACTACATATGACCCGATTTGGCCAATAATTGCCCCTAACTCAAAAAATTCAGAAATTCCTCTGTGAGATCGTCTTATGTATGACAAACCACTAATTTGGAGACAAACAATGAAAAGAACTTTAGTGAGAAGCTTACAAGCTTTGCTCATGACTGTTGTGATGATGCTTATCGTGGTGGTGCAACCTGCCACTGCAGCAAACAAAGCCAAAGTCCAGACTCAAAAGAGTAATTATGCTCCCAATGAGGCGATCGTGGTGGAATATTCCGATTTTCCGGGTAATGCTTATGACTGGATCTCCCTTGCGCCTGCTGATACTCCAGACAGTAACTATAATCAATGGTTTTTCACTAAAGGCAATCCAAGTGGCAACCACACCTTTCAAGGTCTTGCTAGCGGCGATTATCAGGTGCGCGGATACTTCAACTGGTCTGCGGGTGGCTTTATTGTTCAAACTCGTTCTGATTTCACCGTTAGCGAAGAAAAACCTGTTAAGTATGGCGAGTCTTTCTACCTAGAAAATCAAAAATCTGAGGGTTATCTGGATGTAGATGGCGAAGCTGATTATTGTGCGGCAACTACTAAATTCAATGTCGTCACAGATACAGATAAAGAAACGTCTACATTCTGGAAATTTGAGTCCGCCACGGGAGCGTCTGAGGGAAATCCTGTATCCATTGGCGACCTAGTTTACCTACAAGAGCCAGACATTAATAGTTATCTAGATATATGTGGTCTAGCTAATTGTCAGGGAGTTTCTGAATTCCCCGCCGTCACAGATGCAGAGCCGGATCGGGTTGGAGTAGGGACTGGAACCTGGAAAATTGAGTCTGCTACGGGAGCGCCTGAGGGAACTCCTGTATCCACTGGCGACCTAATTTACCTCCAAAACCAATGGTCTGCACTTCAGAGTTATCTACAGCCAGAAAAATGCGCTCTGGATAATTCTACGCCCACCAAGGTCGTCACCATACCGGGTAATCCTGGAGAGGAGGTGATCTGGAAAATTCTTGATTGATGGTACGTTTTGAACCTACCTCATTATTCATCTAGCGATTCGCTTAACCCAATTTTCAATCTCGTAGTGGAGCAACACAGTTAAAACGTGGCTTTAAGATTTGGCGATAAAGCCTTCACCGCAAGTGATAATCACAATTTTCTAATCTACTGTTTTAGCTGTGCCATGAGTTCAGTCGTTACACCCAATAAGAAAATGATGACAAAAACCATTAACCAGTTAATGAATGCAAAGCCAACAAACATTGAAGAGGACGTATACCAACTCACAATTTTAGACGAACTTACATCCGACAGCTATTTATGGAACTATTCATGGAGTTCAGATCAATCCAATAAAAGAGTATGCATACCATCAGCAGAATACAAAATCAAAGATGAATTTAAAGCATATTTTAGACAAAACGATAAAACCCCACATGAACTATGGCTGCAAAAATTACGATTACTTGAGAAACTTGGATATGCTGATGAAGCAACTGATGTTAAGCGTCTAATAAACAGGATATTTACTAAGGAAAAATATGAAGAACTTGATCAGCAAGACCTAACTAATGATGCCTTAAATGATGCCTTAGATGAAAATGTAATATCATACATTATTTTACCCTCCTTAAAGGGGAATCTTATAGAAACCACCGCTTCAATCAAGCTGCAAGCTACAGGCAAAAGAGTCGTTGCTAATATCGTTGCTATATCAGACGACGAAGTTGAATGTATACAACAAAATTACAAAAATTACATACGGATCATCAAACATCGCAACCATCACGAGATAAATGCGGCATTCAAAGCCGGTGGAAGGTTTGAAATAAGCATTGTTCGTGCTGACAGAGAATTTTCCAATAAAGCGACATTAATTAATCTCGGTATACACTTGGCTTATTGTTCCAAAGCAAAATATATTGGATTACTTGAATCTGGTGATATTTTATTGAGAAATCATGCAGACATAATGACTTTCACCCTAGATCAAACTGATGCAAGCTTGGTGCATTGCGATCTGCACTTTGTAAACAAAGAGGGCAAGTTCATTGATATGAATGCAGACACTAGTGAAGCAAATCGAGCCAGATGGACTGCATACACAAGGGATAATTTTAATCAGGAGAGTATTGATGAGCTGAAACAATGCTCTTTTATACATGTCTCAGGGATAATGTTTCATACCAAGGCTCTGATTGATCTTGAAAGAAAAACTTACCTATGCGATCCTCGATTCGACAAATACTCTACTATACAAGAGATGATCTTACGATTAGATCACATCGCTAGCGATAACCCAAATAAACAGATAATCGCCTATTATCCTGATAAATTATTAAAGGCAAGGACAGAGAAATATAGCAACATAGGGAACCTAGCTCAATTAAAACTGCACCCACAACAAAAAAATATCCTGATCTTATGTTATTTGGATAATATTTCTAGAGGGTTAGAGCCTTCATTGTCAAAAAGAACCAAAATTGTAGCCAATAGTGAACAACAGGATGTCTATATGTGTGTTCATGATCTGGATTCAACACACATCACCATTTATAAAGTGGGCCATGAACACCTAAGATTTGAATTTGAGAATAGACATGAATTACTTAACCATCTATCCTCACTGAGTCCTGCGAACAATATACTATTTGATGAAATCATAATTTATAATTGGCATTTTTTGGAGGATTTTTATGACACCAATTTCAATACAGACCCAATGACAATAGAGGCATTTACCGAAAGTTTTTTAATGGCTGAAGTCGTGTACCCCGATAAAGATTGCAACATTAAAGAACTGGAAATAGTCAACAGAAAATACAGGCAGATATTGGCAACACAATACAACAGTGAAAGCTTGGCAAGTCTCACCAGAGAACAAAAACTTGAATTTTTAAAAACCTATAATTTGAGACCAAGAATTAGAAATATTAATCAATTTGAAAGGAAGATTTATTCGCAGAATGGCGAAGATGGCATTATCAATTCTATCTTTGCCAAAATTGGTCTTACCAACAAGTTTTTTGTAGAATTCGGTGTAGGAAACGGTACAGAGTGCAATACTAGATATCTTCGAGAAAAGAAGAATTGGGTCGGATTAATGATGGATGGGCGTGAAAACCCTCCCGCAAATGTCAAAAGAGAATTAATAACTGCTGAAAATATTCAACACTTATTCAAAAAATATAACGTACCTAAAGAATTTGACCTATTATCTATTGACTTGGATATGAATGACTTCTGGGTTTGGCATGCAATTAAAGAGTACAAACCACGTGTGGTAACTATTGAATACAATTCAACCATCCCTTTTTATGAAAGTAAAGTTGTTAATTATGACAGTCAAGGCGTATGGGATGGAACAAATTTCTTTGGAGCAAGTCTCAAGGCTATGATTGAGTTAGGTAAAGCAAAGGGATATACTCTTGTTGGATGCGACAATAGAGGAATAAACGCATTTTTTGTCGCCGACAATTTAATTAGCGATCATTTTGACATTCCTAATCAGCAACAGTTATATAGATCACCAACATGGGGACCAATAGAAAATGGAATTCACACAGGACACCCAAAAAGCTCAAGAAACATGCTGGTATTATCAACAAAACTGATTGATAATACACTTACCTTTGAAGCAAAAGATGAATCTCTGACCGAAAAGAGAGAAATTCAGCTCTTGTTAAAAAAACTTTACCCCATAGCCAGCGACAAAGAACTTATTCGACTAGGGCCAAAAGAGGATGGGGGGTATTTGGTTCCAAATGATTTCGTAGGGATTGAAGCATGTTTCTCACCTGGGGTTGCCGATTCGTCTGGGTTTGAAAAAGACTGTGCAGATTTAGGAATGAAAGTCTTTCTTGCCGATAAATCTGTAGACAAGCCAGCAGAGGCACATGAGTTGTTTTATTTTACCAAAAAATTTATTGGTATCACATCAAATGACGAGTTCATGACTCTTGATGATTGGGTGACTTTATATCTTTCCGAAAAAAACTCTGATTTGTTACTACAAATCGACATTGAAGGAGATGAATACGAAGTCTTTCTGTGCACATCTGGAAGCTTGATGCAGAGATTTAGAATAATCGTCGCAGAGTTTCATTTTCTTGACGAGCTTTGGAATAATGCATTTTTTGCAAGAGCCAAACAGGTATTCGAAAAAATACTACAGACTCACGTTTGTGTGCATATTCATCCCAACAACTATTGTTCTCCCATACAAAAAGAGGGGCTTATAATCCCACCAGTAATGGAGTTTACATTTCTGAGAAACGACCGCGTTAATCAATCTTGGTTCCGAGGAGATTTTCCGAATCCACTGGATTACGATAACTTCAATCATATTCCTTCTCTTACTCTACCAAAGTGTTGGCACAGTGGGGAATAAACCAATAATATCTATAGTATCTCTTAAAAAATTTTGAGTCTCAAAATGGCTTTAACGGTATTATTAACTTCTTGAGACCCTGAAACAGTTACAAAATATATTCAGATTCAGGGTAAAACTAATTCCATACAGCAAGAGAAAAGAAGCTGGAATTGAATTAGTTTGCCTACACAAAACATCATGACAGCATTTTTTTAGATTGAAGTCCTCTTCGAATCTATCATATGTATGACTGGTGTCAGTTTTATAGTTACACGATGAAAAATAAAAAGTACTATATGACAAATAAGCCGATTCGAGGAAAATGCAATGAACAAGAATATCGGCTTATGCTTTTGAACGAATTTACCTCAAGTAATTATTTTAAAAGCACCCTCCATAATCCAGATGAGCTAGATATTCTTCCTCATCACGAAATTGGTAAAATTGACCAAGAATACAAAGAGTTCTATGGAGGGCAGAATAAGCAGATAATATACGATCTATGGAAGGATAAAATAGTCAGGCTAAAGGAAAAATGCCGAAACATTGACGAAGTAAATGATACGGAGATAATTAGACAGAAAATAGCCATACAATTAGGCATCAAAACAAAAGCAGATTTTAATGGGAAAAAGTCCACGAAAGTATACGATGGAAACAAAGATATAGCATGCTACATCATACTACAATCATTAGCAGACAATTTATTAGAAACACTTGTTTTAATAAGACTCCAAGAAGTAAACAAGTCAATCGTAGTTGTTGTCATAACATCATCTGAAAGCGAGTGTAATGCCATTAAACTTGCATACAAGGATCATATACGTTCAGTCATATCCTATGACAACGAAGCGAAAAACATCACTCTCAAACCAAATAGCCTATTTGAAATTGTAATTGTCTTAGTATCAGATCAAGCTTACAATAAGGCAATTCTAATCAATAAAGGTCTACGAATTGCATATAGTTACAACGCAAAGTATGCAATAGTAATTGAGTCAGGAGACATTTTAGACAGCAACCATGCATCAACATTAATAACGACAATAGAACAAAATAATTCTTGCTCTGCATATGCACACAATGCTGTTGGCAACTATCCACTTGACTTCGCTCATATAAATACATCTAGCTTAATGTTTAATATGAATGACATAGCCTTGCTGGATCAAGTAAATTATTTATGTGACATTCGCTTTGATAAGTATTATGCACTACAGGAATTACTTATCAGGTTAGAAAAACATGTAAGCAGCAACAATAAACGATCAGTCATTTCTTGTACCAACCAAAATATAATAGCATTAAGAAAAAATCGATACAGTCACAAAGAACTTGATGAGCTAAAACTTGATCCAAGCAAGCTCAATATATTACTAATGGGCTATAGTGATAACCTGTCTAAAGGAGGAGCAATTACAGTTACATATAACTTAATTAAAGGACTAACCAACAAGAACACAAATATCTATGTGTTAGTTAATTACTTTGATAGCAACAAGATTGAATTCTATCGAGCCAATGAAGATAGTAAAAGGTTTGATTTTGCAGATAGAAAAGATTTTCTTAAACACTTATCTTCCGTCAGTCCAGCTAACTTAGTGTTGTTTGATATAATTAATATTCATTGCTGGCATTTTGGCAATGACTTCATTCCCTTTAACTCTCCAAGGGATTCCATGAAAATTGAGGAATTTTTCAACCATTTTCCAATGGCTCGCATTGTCTATACGGATCACTCAGATTATAGCAAAGATAAAAGAATAATAAATAAGGGGTTGGCGGACGAATTACTAAAGCTTGGCACAGAAGATTTTGAGCAATTGTCAACTGAACAAAAGGAAGCCTTTTTACAGACCTATAAGTTAAATGCTGATGACAAATACGTACTAATAGACGGGGGATATTATTGGTCAGGTGAAATTGGAGATTCCTTTTGGGCCAGATGGGTATTAACCAACTTTAGCTGCAAAAGAGAACTAATGGCACTAGCAGATGAAACTGTATATGTATCAAAAAGCCAACGAAAATCAATCCCTTTACTTTGCCCTAATATTAGATATGGGAGACATCAGAATTCACCATTCGAGATATCACCAAAAGTCATCTATGACGGTGTGGATACTGACAAGTTTGAGTTTGATAAGGGACTTGATACTCTTGTCTATAATTTACATAATAGCAGAGGTGAACCAATTGATATCCCAACAAAGGGTAAAATAATTTTATACCTTGGAAGAATTGACATATATAAAGGTGTCATATATCTTGCTAAGGCAATACCCATAATTTCCAAGAGATTTCCAAGCATTACATATTTATTTGTAGGCGGGTATTTAGCAGGTTTTGACGAAGAGATACGCAAAGCTTGCGAATATAATAAGAACGTTATAATTACGGGAAGAATTCCCGGAGAAAGAAATGCTGCTGCACTTTTCAAGAGAGCGGATCTAACAGTCCAGCCCACGCTGGGTGAAAGCTTCAATCAAGTAGCACTGGAATCATTATTTATGGGGACTCCCGTAGCTATATCGAATATTGATGGTCCGCAAGAAATCTACGTGAAACAAGGATTTGCCTTTGGCCTAAAACCAGGTGACAGCTGTGCAATTGCTGAGACAATAATATCGATCCTTGAAAATTTAGATGAAGCGAAAGAAAAGGTACAAAAAAATAAAAAAAGACTAAAAGAAACTTATCATGCAGAAAAAATGTGTTCTGATTACAAAAATCTCTTCAAATCTCTTATTGGAAAATAAATAGGGTTCTGCTAAGTATATCTTATCTCTTTGATCTAAGGTATTAATTAATAAACTAGTTTTGGTACTATTGAATTGCTTTTCCTTAGTTATAATTTCATAATTTATAGATGATATTTTGTTGTTTATAACCGTCAAATCTTTTTTTATTTTATTTCTATAATGTTCTAAGCTAACCCCGCTTTTCTCACCAAGAGTGCGATCGCTAAAACCAGAAGCCTTACCTCATCTAGGTTTAACCCTGGTATCCACTCCTGCGGTCAAATGATACCAAATCCTGTTGTCAAAACCAACTTATAGATTATCCGCTAAAACCTTCTTTTAGATAGACTTTACCTGTATATCAGACTAAAAAATAAAGGGGGTATGAGAATCGGATTTCGTATTATACAACAACTAAAACCCTTACTCTGTGAAAATTATGTTGAAAAACTATGTATCGCTAAACCCTGCCCGTGATTCATGAGGGGCTGTCGCCAGTGGTTTCCCTGGCGTTTATAAGCCCCGTCCCGACAGCATAGCTGTGGGTCTTCTCACGGAAGAGAGATAAAATCACTAAAGTCCTAAAGTAAAGTAAAAAGTTGCCCCCATATTTTCTACTCCTTTAGCCCACACTCTTCCATTGTGCCGATGAATGATGCTTTGGACAATTGCCAAGCCAATACCAGTACCTGGAAACTCCCTAGCATTATCTAAGCGATGAAACGGAGTAAATAATTTTTTAGCAGTATTGGGGTTAAAACCAATACCATTATCGCGAATGAAATAAACTAGCTTGCGATAAGCAGAACGAATCCGATTTCTCTGATTAAGATCGTCAATTTCTTCTAGATTCAGCTTAGATAGACTTTTGCTAACTTCTAAAGGATTAGAATTAATTACACCCAATTCAATACAACCATCCTCTCTTCCTGCCGTATACTTCCAAGCATTGTGCAGTAAATTCTCCATGGCATGATTTAGTAGATTTTTATCGGCGATCGCAATTATCTGGGGTTGAATAATAATTTTGACCGATCTTGAAGGTTGCTGTTGTTGGAGTTGTTCAATAATTTTGTGAGCAAGAGCACTAACATTAACTGGGATGACTGTGAGATCTTGTTGTTTGACTTGGGATAATATCAACAGATCATGGATAATTTGTTCCATACGATTACCCGCCTGACAAATGTACTCGATATATAGCTTTTCTTGCTCATCTCCTGGTTTTGTATCGCATTTCTGTTTTAACAGACTACTCATGCCTTTAATCACCGTTAAAGGGTTTCTTAGGTCGTGAGAAACCATATAACTAAAAGCTTCTAGCTCTTTATTTAGAGCTTCTAGTTGAAATGTTTTAGTTCGTAGTTGTTCTTCGATATGCTTGCGTTCAATCGCATATCTGAGTGCCTGAACTAAGATCTCTCCTTGGACTTGTCCCTTAACTAAATAATCCTGTGCTCCTTGTCTAACGGCTTGAATGGCTAACTCCTCGTCATTGATGCCAGAAAGAATTACAATTGGTATTGCCAAGGAGTGTTCTTTTAGGGTTTTTAATGTTTCCAATCCTCGGCTATCTGGCAAGGAAAGATCGAGCAAGATTACATCGTAAGAATCTTGAGCGAGGTCAGAAATCGCTTGGGCTAAATATTCAACGTGAGTCAGTTGATATACATACGACTTGGCTGCTTTGAATTGTTCTTGGATTAAGAAAGCATCCCCTGGATTATCTTCGACTAACAAGACTTTGAATCGTTTCTGCATCATCAATCCTGTTTAGCTCTTGGTCGCCAGTTTAGGAGGCAACTGTACTAAATTTAGCCAAAATTTTTCAATATCTTGCATAGCATTGCTAAATTCTGCAAAATCAAAAGGTTTAGTCACAAAACAACTACCGAAAAGCTCATAAGATTTTAAAATATCTTGATCAGATTTTGAAGAAGTTAAGACTATTACAGGAATTGTTTTTAAGTCGGGATGAGTTTTAATTTCTTGGAGAACTTCAAACCCATGT
>JAAUYH010144010.1_pt1 | contig 22164 bp, 8 predicted proteins | sample 7278061 | NCBI WGS metagenome assembly JAAUYH01 (sample SAMN14350203, study PRJNA611818) | marine sediment metagenome | isolation source: surface marine sediment (0.6m) | place: French Polynesia: Moorea | collected 2018-08 | reverse complement strand
TTTGGCACTTTGGAGGAATCTTCAGTATGTTTTTAAGCCTTCTAACTCCGGACAAAAGTCCAAATTTGGATGCTGACGAGTTCCAGAGAACCTCCCGGATGTTCGGTAGTTCTCAATGGATGAGAAGTTAGTGCGAATAGCGATAGTTAACAGCTTTCAAAACCTCTCGAACATTCGGTAGATTCTGTTTCCACTAGTCACACTTGTCGCTTCGGGTTGTGATGCGTGGACGCAAGTCGTCTTCTTCACGACGAATGGAGGTGTGATTATCTAGACGATAGACGCTGGTTATGACATGATCTGCTTCATCCAACAGTTCATTGGTTGGTTTTTATTGAAGGTGAAATGGTTCAGCAAGCGTCGTGTAACGGAAAGCGCAATTAAAAATATGTGCGCACTAAAAATACTTGTTCGCTATTTCTAAATCAAAAGTAGGAATCACAAGTAAAGCATGCTTAATGTTTAATATAACAACTCAAAAATAGCCTGAGGCTGAATTTCAATTTATGTTACTCTCGGGAAGAGTCTCACACATCTCTCTGACTAAATCTGTGAATGGATGCAATCGAGAATTTTAAACTGCTCTATGTCTACTGAGTGGGCCTTGACAGACGGTTTTCATCTCGACCATAGGTATCTTGTGTTCTGATACTTCTAAAAACAGATTTCATCGGCAATGTGATTCAGAAAGCGGGAAATATCAATCATTCCTGCCCAAATTAATTTTAAAGGTTAAAGGTACGTACTACTCGACCCCTGTAAACGTCAATAGTAAAAATGGATATCCTCAAGGCGATCTGGAGTGAGCGGGTATTACGTAACTTTGGCAGTTGCATATGCTTGAGTTTTTTTAATAGATCATTTGTAAAACTGAAGAAAACGAGCTCACTTGCAGATAAAAGTTATTTCATTTGCGTAATTTTACGGTTCGGAGCCTAAGCATTAATGCAGACGGTAGCTCTTAATTCATGGAAATTTCGAGTGCCTCTTTTTGCCGCGAAAGTAGAGCTAGTTTACCTTTTCAATCTTTCAATGTGTGACACATTGTACTCGATAATTGCTTTCGTTGAATTATGCCTAATAATCAATGCTGCAATTGGTAAATTGATTTTATATTTCTCTCAAAATCAGTGAAATTTCGTTAATCGCAGTAATTTCATGTTTTTTGGGCAAGGTTTTTAAAAATGCTTTGAATACTGAACCTCATTTTCGCATGTTAGTACTTTAATATGTACGGTCGAGTTTATGCTCTATGTAGAGGTTTGAGACAATTTGATAGTCTCGACAACGCTAGATGAAGTATTCAGTTTTGAATTACAATCGTTGGTTAAAGCCTAACTTTGGTGACTGTTTCGAGAATTATTGAATGAGCGGTAAGTGAATACTTCGCATTCTGTAATTTTCATTTATTCATGATGTAATGTACGAAAGGCGCACCAAATTGGATGTTGTATTCATCTGCTTAACGTCCAGAATAGCGCTCGCTATTTGATTCGGAACATTCTTTCAAGGTCTAAAATCGGCCATCCGTTCTTAATTCAAGCATTGCATCTGTGTGTATGACTGATTTCCATCTTTCATACCTACCCGGGCAAGCAATGAGATTAACTATGATTCGATCTTGTATTTGCTTTGAGTTGGCGCATCATTCGTGCTACAATCACTTCGACTCTGAACATCCTATCCATTATGTAAATCATTTTTCTTGTTCTATTTGTATTCTGATAAATATTAGAAGCACAGTCGCACTATCTACTGATAAAATTGCAGTCCTGATAGAGGACCCTACGAAGCCCAAAACTCATTTTGCATTGAAAGAAAATAAAACAGGGAAAGCGTAGTCCAGGATGCCGAAGGAAAGGACAATGATGTGTTCCACATGTAAGGCGTTGCATTCCTTAGAACTTTTCATTGCGAGACCAGAGTACAAGGATACTGCTTCGCGAAACATATCCCCGTATTTCAATAATAAATCAAGTATATATTTTAGATTTTGTCTTTTCACACGAAGCCTCTCAGTTGAGAATTACAGCTGCTGTCCACGCACAAGTGTTTTAGAAAATCAATCTTACCGTATTCTCCTCTTGCATCGGCACAATTAGAGAATAAAAATTTAAATACAATGCGATATGTATTAGATTATTGTACACGGCTGTCGGTGGAAGAAACAAATCTTTCCCAGATTTATGATGTTACTTTCCAGAAATGTGATATTAGAAATGAACCATCTAGTTTAATCTTTCAAAAGATTGATTCGCTTCGAGACGGTTAAATAAGCTCAATGTTAGAAATATTAAAACATTTCATAGATTTTTTCTTATTTCCAATCAAGAAATGGAGTAGAATTGTCGTTGAATAATGTCCAGCTTGAAATGGCAGTTAGATTTCTCTACACCATTTCAATTATCAGCGAATAATGAAAATTCATTTATTTGGTGTAATCTCGATTACCTTTGAAGAACTAGTGCAATTATAAAAACCTTCTGAATAATTCAGGAGCTGTGGTCTTTTTCTATTCTTTCAAATATTGATGGAAAATAATTTGAATAAGACTTTTCGCACTAAGACTTCTGGATTCATTAAAGGTATCGAATACAGCTCCTAGTTTCATGGAGGGAAAGTGGGCTTCGTTTATTGGACTTGTAATACATGTTGTATGCCATTCTCATTTGATTTTCAAAGAGCATGTGCAAGAGTGGTAAAAAAACTAAGTAAAACCATAGCCAAGACAAACCATTACGAACCATGAAGTTTTCTAAATCTGGAGTACACATAAAACAAATCAAAAATTTTAGGATTCAATTCTGCTCGAATGGGAAGTGATCAAATATTCAACATTTATTTATGAGTTCATCTAAAATCAGTGTCACACAAATTCAAGTTCGATAAAGTTCGCGGTCAACCCTTGCTTATCAGGCAGCATTGTCTTGTACAAGAGCACCAAATATATCATTGTGTAGCCTCTTTATCTTCTACAACTTATGATGACGGGGTTACAATTCCGAAAGCTGGAAACGAGAGTCGAATTTCTCAAAAGCGGCAATAGTCACCACCAAAGCAACATTGATAGTTGTTGAGAATTTTATATTCTTTGCTTAAGCTTCTTTATCTCGTATTTCAGAGAGCTCTTGTCCATTTATCTTGCTTTAGCTGAGTACTGTTTTGCAAAGTGGATGAAGCTATTTTATATGGAGGATCCTTTTGCAAATCATCCCGATAAAGTCAAATTAATGGCCCTATTTTTCATTGTGAAAGACGGATCGGCGGATTCGTGATTACCGAATACGAAAGCGTATTTCTGCAACATGGCCTGTATATATACTATGATATACATTTATTGGGCAGATAAGTTTTTAGGTATCTAGTACGACAAAAGTCTGCATCAACATCCTTTGACGTTCGAATATTTTATTAAACTGCAGATAAATTATGATAAATGTTTCGGAAACACATGGTACTTCATTCAGAATTACATTAAGTACTGAAATAGTTGCAGAGAACCAAATCCTTTTTACATCCATTCGTAGAAAAGATGAAAACAATGAGCGGCAGTCAGAATAAATGCATCCAAAAAAGTGGGCGAAGTCGAGATTCCGAGGAGCTTCGATTAAGTGCAACCCATTTCATGAGTTTAAGTGAATCTATTATACTCTACGGAATTAGTCTTGAAAATATGTAATTAATAAATTTGGTAAAACGTCTGAAATCTTTAGTGATAAAAGAAAATTTGAGTTAAATAGCATCAAATACAATTTGCTGGTTCACGAAACATGTCTCGCGAGTTTACCTTCAATGCAACATTGCTTTAAGTTGTGCATGATAGTTCATGCTCTCAGAGAAAAAATAAGAGCGTTTACCTAGAGGATTGAGCAGAAAGCTTCTACTTTTCTGAAATTACGTGATTCATTAGAAAAATTAGCCATGTTTAAATGTAAGCAACTGAATCTTTAGTTACATAAATCGTTGGTTTTACAGTAGCTTAAAGACATAGATCAAATATCGATTTGAACTATTTCAGTAACATGTCCTACTTAACTAATCACGAAGAAAAGCAATTCGTGGCTAGTCCTGGCATCCACGTGATATTGGAGTTGGCTATAGGGTCTGATGTTGAGGAATGTAAACAAACGAATATGTAATAAGAAAAGCTAAACTTTATTGAAGTTTGAGTCGCACACTTCACCTAGTCCATGGGGAATACTTTGACAAAAGTTAATTGCGATTCGCGTATTTTTATCCTCGCATGATTCAAAGTTCGCCCAACATCATGGCGTTAGAATCGTTTATGCCGAAGGAGTCTCAACGCCGAACGCCTTGAAAAGTGATTCGAACTTTTCGAATGCGGCAACAGCCATGAGTACAGCAACAGTGAGTGTGGTGGAGAACTTCATTTTTCCAGTACCTTCTTGCTTTTGAATTACTGGTGCTGCACTGACTCTTGGCTTGATTTGTTTTCAGAGGATAGTGTTGACCATTTTATAGTCGTTCGGCATGGACGACAAAGTCTACCCTGCAAAACAAACCAGCTTTTGCCCCGATAACGAGTCCCGTGGTAGTTAATGAATTTTCATGGCCAAGTTAATGTGACCATTAAATTGTAGTTCACCGAGAATGATTAATGTTACAGTAGCCTATTTCGCAACCGAAATAATCGAGTTTACGAACTGCTTGACCCGTACATTCATAAAAATTAGACTCAATTCAGTTGGTCGACAGCGAAACCTGGAGGAACCTTATCCATCAATATGAGTCGGCACTCTGTCCCGGCTCGGCCATTGCTGCTCTGAGTATTTTGGTTTGTATTCGGGATTGAAGCCGCTGCAAAATCATGCGACCTATTCATTTTGCGAATCGGAGAACAGAATCAGTCATTAACGCACTCCAGCAATTCAACAGGCAACCTGAACTGCAGTGAGCGCTGACTAGGTCAGTTTCTTCTCATTTTGTCCACAGGGAACGGGAAGTTGGTTTGATTTTGATTTTGAAACCCGTAAGAAGCAGGCGCAGTGTAGTAGATGGTGACGGTAGAACATGATTTATTGAAGTTGACCATTTGAAGTTTATCATCCATATCCAAGACACCGGGTTGAATGAACCTGAAGACATTTCGTTAAGTTCCGCAACCCTATTGTGAAGTATCCCAGGCTATGCTGACTGTGGCTGCAGCTAAATAAGTAGAAGACAGCGAAGAATATTTGCTCACCTCTTCAATATTCAAGCTCCGCTAACTCCTATTTTGAGTATGCTCCCTCTATACAGCTGAATAGCTCTTCAGGCAAGGAGGGTGCGTGCATGCTCATACCCAGCATTCCTCTCATCTTCCGATGCCGCAATATATATGCTACTCTACATGTACGCTAACCCAATACTAAAACAATGCTGCTACTGATGCAATCTAAGCTATCCGCCCAAGCAATCGGTCTCTGTAAGTGAAAAACGAAACGAAATCCATTTCCTGCTAGTACAGTTCGAAATCAAAGTCACTGAAAAGGATCTTAGATACGGCGGTAATCCAAAAAACTGACGTGACTACAAACAGCGAACTTAGTTTCTTCGAGTCGTGCGCTGCTAACTTGAATTTTGCAGAATGCGCCGCCCCAGCTGGAATAGCTCATCTAGCGATGAGGATACGTACACGCACATAGCCGGCAAACTTCCGATCTTTCAAACCGCCGTTGGAATATGCATGCTCATCTCCACGTCCTTATACAAAAACGGCGCGACTGATGCACGCCAAGGTACGCACACCCCTTCCCATGGGTCGCCGTGAGCAGCTTTCTGAACCATTCGTCAACCGTCGATGCACTGCGTCATCATCAACCCACCTACTCCCACTTCCGACTTAGGACCTGAACTACGTTCGATTTTCCATCGATACCTTGTACAATGGGCGTGCTGTGCCCTTGTTTCAAGATGACCCGTCGTGTGAAGGCGCCGCGTACCTCCCTCGGATACATCCGTACTTCTCGCGGCATATGGTCGGACGGGAGCAATTTCGTGCCGTTCCATATCCCCAAGGAAGACCTATCCGAAGGTGAGGATGGTGACGATCGCACATGCAGTTCGAACAGCCCCGCGTTGAAGTCTATTCAACTATCTCCGCCTTCCATTGATAGACAGAGTGACGGCTCGGAAGAGGTGCCAATTACTCCAACTGGTACTACCCTATCTCCTTCTCCGACTGTCTGAAACAGTACTAGAAATTGGCCACACGCATCAACGCTTGCACGCTCGCCTGCTTGCTTACTCTATGAACATAGCCCAGTCATCGATTCCCATCGCACTCTTAAGAATACCGCTACTAGAGAACAAAGTGTCAATAAATCATACTGTCTTTACACGAGAGCCGGTTTCCAGCTATCCAATGGCAACCGAACCAGCTGCCGAATCGTTCTATTGATATACCACCCGACAAGGGCAGCAACCACCGCAAGCGCGGCCGAGATAACGTAGAATCCGTCAACTCTCACCGGACATTCTTTCACCACGTCCGACAGTGTGCAGGGCTCGTGGATGGTGAGTCGCTCGACGAGCGCCAGCGTCACACTTTTCGGCCACATGCCAGCCAGATTCTGAGTCGCGTACAGCAGCGTGAGGTAGGAGCCACCGATTGCGGTCGAACTCGACGTGATTCGCAAAAATAGGGCGCCGACACTGACGAACATGAGGCAGTCGGCCGCGATTCCATACGCCAAACTGATGGCGACGAGCAATACGTGAAACTGGATTGTCAACGCGCCGCCACTCGCGGCGAACATGTAGACAAGCAGCGGCCCCGTCAGTGAGATTAGAAAGCGCAGCGCGTAGCCGGCGAGGTACGGCTTTTCCGGCGCGCCTTGCGCCGCCCAACGCCCAACAATGACCGTGCCCAGCAGTTGCACGGGCGCCTGAATGACCGCAATCGCCGCGATTTCTTCTTTGGGGAAGCCGTAGTCGATGAGCTTCAACGACACGACGGAGTCGAACGCCGAGAACCCGCATTTCGACAGCAGCAAGCATACGACCAGTTGTTGCACCGGGCGCAGCCGCAGGATGTGGTACAAGGACCGGTACGCCAGCGCGATGTTCGCGGAATCATCCTCGTAGTTCGGCACGCGCTCGGTTGCTTCCTGGTCGACTAGAGAGCCAGTCGGACGCACGTCGAATCGTTCCAGCTCCGCTTTATCCTCCTTATCCTTGTTCCTCATTGCAAAATTGGAGATGGCCACCACCATCGCCACGCCGATGAACATCAGCCCCGTGCCTTTCAGTGCGGTGCCGAGTGTGATCGCGGGTCCGGTGCTACCGGGGGCGATGAGCGGCCAAATGTAGCGCGTGCAAAAATTGGGGTCGTTCAGTGCCAGAAAAACCGTGAACGTCGCGAGGTAGCCCATCGAAGTGCCGAGCGACTGGCAAACCGAGGCGTAGGCCACGTTGTCGTCGGATAGGAGTTCGAGGCTCCAGCCGTCGACGGCCACGTCCTGTACGGCCGTGAGCGCGATGATAAAAAAGCACAGCGGCGTGAGCGTGGCGACGTTTCCGGTGTCGACCCATTGGGCGAAGTTAGGAGAGAGCGCAGTTAGAATGATTCCGGCCCCCATCAGCGGAGGCACAATCCAGCCGGGGCGCTGGGGCAGGGGGATAGGGGGACGACCACCGTCCACGATGGGCGCAATCAGTAGTTTCAACGCGTACGGAAGCGAACATAGCGAGAAGGTGGCAAGTTGCGCGTACGTGCAGTGCGGCTTGAGCAGAAACGGAATGCTGCCGAAGATGAGCCCGAAAGGCAGGCCTTGCGCAGTGTACAGCGCGAGTAGTAAAAGAATTCCATTTCGGTCCGCCCACACCGTCGTCTTCGTGGCGGGCTTCGTGCCTCGGTCGGTTGGTGATGGCGGGGTGTTGTCTGTACTTGACACACTCCTCTTTCGTATGGTGCCCGTCATGGCGAGGTGAGGGCGAATCACTTCCCTGTGGAATGGCGGTGACGGTGAAGGGAGGATTTGTGGTCCTTCTATCCACGTGTCGCATTTGTCCCTAGTCGAAATTAACTTGATTGATAGTGTACGGGTAGCGTGGGGTGAGGTCAAAGAACAGTGCAAATGGCGATAGGCCTGGATGTCAAGTGATGATGCGAAGTTTCAGCTACGCTATCGATCGAATCCTGTCACATATTTCCTTGCACTGGAAGGGAACGGAGAGGTCGACGGTGTTTCATCTAAAACTACAGCAATTGTCAACCCTAGATCAAAGCTTATGCTATGGGTATAAATCCCTTCATACTGCCCGCACTGTATAAACTTCAACTGTACCAGATCTTTTTCTTTTCTCGTCTCTTCCCTGTGCTAAAGGGCTTTGACAATGACGCCCAATTACGATAATCCTTTCTTGGACGAGGCATTAGCAATATGGGCCAGTGCGGAGCATGTGGGAAGTGGTTCAGTGCTCTAGGATGACAATTACAGTAAAACGTCTTAAATGTACGGGTGCTGTCCGTTTCATTTTATAGGTACATTAAAAATAATAAAATCTATCACTCAACCAATAAAATCACAGATGGGAACGTTAAATATATTATATTTCTCATTCCAACATTATACCAACATCACACAGTGCAAGATTTGGCGTTCAGTCATTTCCGTGACGAGTCAGCAGCGTGTCGCCCGACGTTGACGGTGGAGGGTTACGGTAGCGGTACTGACTCGAACCAGGCTAGTGCGCGCGCGTCGTTCTCCATGGGTGAACGCACCTAAGGCGCGAAGAGATGTATCAAAACGGAGCGAACAACAACAATCGGAACGAGCGACCACCGACCGGCGGCTATTACCAGCAGCAATCGGCGCAACAACAAAGTGGCGCCAACTACGCGCCTGCTTCGCCGCCACCACCGAACCACGGCTTTCAAAAGTACGGTTACGACGGCTCCGCCGCGTGGTCCAACTATCCCCCCTCGCCACACGCACCGCCACCGCCCAACTATTCGCCGCCCCATGCCCCGCTGAGCTCGCAACTGGGTCGCCAACAGCCACAGCCGCAGACCCAGCCCAACTCGTTCTACAACACGCAATGGGATAATTCACCCCAGCGCCCGCCGCAACCGGTGGGCTATCAACAAAATGGCGTGCATCCGCAACTGTCGCCGTCGGGATTTTACAATCCTAACGCACATCGGCCCCAGCCTGCCCAGCCGCCCCAACAACAGCAGCAACAGCAGCAGTACAGCTATCAGCCGCAAATGCCGCAGGCGCAGCAGCAACAACAGCCCTACATGCCCAACCTGCAGAACGCGGTGCCGTTGATGATGGCGGCTGGCATGCAGATGGCTGCTGGGAACACGGCGAATGCGAACAATATGGCGCAAATGGGTGCGCAGATGTTCACGCAGATGGCACCCAACGCGGCGAACCTCGCGCATCAGATGCTGAACGCGGGTGGGGGGCGCGACGCGGTGAATACGTTCATGAGGCTGCCAAAGTACTACTTCCTGGTGAATCACGGGTACGTGCGGAAGAAACTGCTGCTGCTGCTGAAGCCGTGGGGCAACCCCACTTGGCGGCGCCAGCGCGCCGTGAACCCCACGGCGTACGCGCGCGGGGAGGACGCGTACTCAGCGCCGAAGGACGACACGAACGCGCCCGACCTGTACATCCCGCTGATGGCGTTCGCGACGTACGTGCTGCTGGCGGGCATCATCCTCGGTGGGCAGGGCCGCTTCAAGCCCGGCACGCTGGCGCAGTACCTGTCCAAGGGCGCGGGCGTGCTCACGCTCGAGGCCGTCGTCATCAAGCTCGGCCTCTACCTCATCAACGCCAAGCCCACGCCCTGGCTCGACGTCATCGCCTACCGCGGCTACAAGTTCGTCGGCGTCGCCATCACCATGGCCGCCACCCTCCTCCACACCAAGCTCTACTGGCCTCTCCTCCTCTACACGTCCTCCATGATGGGCGTCTTTTTGATGAAGAGCCATCGCAACATCGTCCTCCCCAGAGAGGCCGTCAACAACCCCGCCGAACTCGCAAGGCGCAACACCTTCCTCTTCTTCCTATGCGCCCTACAGTACCCCGTCTACTGGGTCCTCGTTATCTATTAGCCGTGCCCCATCGAGTTTAGCCGTGTTTCTGGAAATCAGACTTAACTGCATCTTCGTGTTTTTCCCCCGTGCGCAAACGTCTTTTGTGTTGGAGTTGAAGTCCAGGTGTTCGTCGGTGTTGCTTGTAGTGTCGGATCGTCCGTGCAGCAAACGAAGTATTCGGCAGAAGCATTCAACTCATTTTGATACGTGTGTGGCAGTTTCCTCGCCTTCAGAGTCTATCCCTAATTGTCGGGCTGCTAAATATATTGAGCAAACTTTCTCTTCTATAGTTAGAATCGACTAGTGTCGCGAAGTGCCAAGTTGTTACAAGTGGAATCGCGATTGCGTTCCTGTTGTACGACTCATCACTTGCACGCAGCACTTTGCCTTTGTCGTTCCCCTTTCCCATTCATAAAAATGAGACGAAGGAATGAGTGATCGAGATGTGCGATGTGCAGGGCCGCATCTGCTGCAGTGTACGGGCATTACCTGACAATAGTGCGCACTCTACCTTCTGAGTTCGCTAACCGATGGGACAGTACGGTAGTTGTTCATAGAAACATCTGAGTTGATGGCACAGTGGCCCCGTGTCGGGTAGTGAAGGGGGTGATCGACGTAGTATCTGTGGATTCGATCGATTTTTCGCACTGTACCACATGGTCGTGGCAATCTGACAGTGCTGCATTCTAATCGAACAGCTGGTGTGGTCGCCATTCGGCAAGTTTCGTCGGAATACTCGCCCGCGTCGAGATTGGGCAGGCGTTGGCATGGCTGGCGAACAGTTGTTCCGTCGGCTGTGGAATGTGGGAAGTGGGTGTTGTTGCGGGCAAACTCCCACCGAGAAATACGAATAGATCTGAGGGCGGGAATCGGGCAGCACCCTCGCTCGCGCGTGTCTTCGAAACAGGGTGTACGCTAGTCGCCATCTGAGGTCGCGCGCCGCTACACAGTCACAAAGCTCCCGCTACTGCTGTTCACGTTGGCGCCTGCGGATGCACGACGGGAAGACCCGACATTCGTCATGGTCATTAGAGAAGAAGTACAGTACAGTCATGGCAATCTATTCTCGTAGACACCGAAACAATCATTGTCAGACAGTTCCATTCCAGAGATGCTTCAAAGGCATCTGTTCAGAGTCGGAATTCGTCTTGTCTGGAAAAATCGCGTGTGTTGTGTTCGAACTTGTTAGGTTAATATAGCCGCTGTACTGCGCAACGAAATAACGTGATTATTACCCTTTCGTCTCGCTTGTCACTTGTCTTGTATATGATGCTACTGGTTGGCTTGTTAGTGAGGATATTTGTTTATTGCATCCGGGTGTATGCTAGTGCTGGTGCAGGTGACCGATAGATGGTTCTAGACAGATTCCGAAGCGAGATAAGAGTGTGAGCGACTTAGGAAGCGCGGGTAGGCACGCAAACAGTTTCAATTGGGAGATATTTGAGTAGGAAATTGTTTGATTGGTCGGAACGCGATGGCCGTTGGTTGTTGCCAATTAGAAAACGCAAAAAATATTATCTAAATTCTAACGCATGTAAGCACCCAATAGATTTGCTGGATGTCACATTCCTGCGAACTATTGGTGCGGGGCGGCGAATAATGCTGTGCACTAAGTGCATCACGTCGAAAATAAAAAATGGAATTGTTCGGGGTCGGGTGATTGGCGTGTCTTACGAAAAGCATACTGTAATTAGGGTTTGCAGAAGCAAAATTAACAATAGAGTGCACTTACAAATGAGATCGCGAGATAACCTAATATCTCCGGCGGGCGGTGGAAAAGTGGAACCTCGAAATTATTACTATAAATTTTGTGCAAGCATTGCCGTCCAACTTTGGGAAGTTGGACGGCTTCCATGCGGCAAGAAATCGTGCTCCACTCGCGCGCGGCTTCCCCTCCCATACGAAAATGTTGTCAAGAATCGAGCGAAGCGTTTGGACTGGGGCACGATTCCGAGCACTGCTACGGCCGTACAGGTAGAATGAAACGCGTGCGATGATAATGATAGCGGTGGCGATAATTGAGTGGGGAATTTGGACAGGTCGAAGTAGAATCGAGACAGCAGCGCCATGAAAAGCGATGGGACAAACGCCGAGGCCGCGTTAGATGAATGCGTGTACTGGGTGAGAGTAAGCGAATAGCGCACAAAAAAACAAGAGATGGAAAGTGTACGGAGTGGTACAGGAGTGAGGATCGAGGGCAGAAAGAAGCAAATAGCAGTAAATTCAGTTGACAGACGTTTAATGGGTTAGATTTGAAACCCTCAATGTGCATTATTTTTGCTGGTATTTCAGGTGGAACTGCTCAACGAACTAAATCTAAAAATTATGATCCAAAGGTGTATCTGCATGCAATCTCACTAATCGCGATTTTTTTTAATTCCTGCACCCACGACGCCGCGCCATTTCTTCATGAATTAAGGCGGGGCTGTACGAATATCTCAACCCACTCCTCTGCTAGCGACAAGCTACACTCACTCCGCGAACACCTGGGTCTCACTCCGATTTCTTCCCGTGTGCAGCTTGCGTACGCCCACTCCCGTTCACTAACCGCCGCCGTGCTTCACTGCCCAACGCCCCCGTCTTACTCTCTCCACCGAGTGCCGCCGTGCGTGTGCGCCTAGCCGACATCCTACATCTGTCGACAACCGCGCCCGCGTTCGCCTTGGTGGCCAACTCGACATCGCTTGCCCCTTTTTCGTTGCCTCTTGCCTTGCGCGCGAAACCGCGCTACCCACCTCGTGTTGCGTTGTGGGAACCCGCGCTGACGCGTAACCAAGATCGTCCTTTTGTCGGCTTGTTGGTGCAATTTTCTTTCGCCGCACCCGACATCTTTTACTGTACCCCTATCTTGACGAGTGAACCGTGCAGCTGCCCTTGTTTATCTAGGGGCAAACTACAAGCATGGTTCGCTCTCCGACGTCTTTGAATTCTCAGGGCGTTGAAAATCCCAAGCCGCTCGCCGAAGGCGTTGAGGGTCTTGACCCCCAACTTGACACCCCGGTAGACAGTGGACCCAAGCGCACCATGACTCCCATTGGTGCGCCTTCCTCGCCTATCGCCCCGACCGGCTTGTCTTTTGACGTTGGCTTCGTTGGTGCCGCTGGCCACCGACAAGCTTATGTGTCTCCGCTCGCTTCTTCTCTACCAGGATACTCGCTTCCTGAACGTCGTCTGCAGTCTTGGACCACGTGGGAGGCCGGGGAAGATGAGCCGAGAATCAACACGCTGGGCACGACCCAGTCCAACTCGACTCGTTCCATCGCGGAAGCTGCTGCCGATGATGTTTTGAACGAGTCTATAGAGTCGCTTAACCTAGATCCTCCTCTCCTGCCGAGAGGCGCGACTCGAATACCGGCTGTAACTGTGCCCTCTGTATCTCTCCCAACGGTGGCGTTCTCGAATGGGCCTCCCCTTGTGATTTCGCCGCCTGTTAGGTCTCCGCCGGTCGCGTCGTTGCCACCTGTGTCCCTGCCAGCTGTATCGCTGCCCCCACATCAGTTGGTACACAATACAGTTGCGTCGCCTTATGAGCAGCAACATATTTTGGACCGGCAACTGTATCCCAACGAGGGCCGTACGCACTCTGTTCAGTCGCCTTCGACGCCTCATCGCGATTCTGCGCCTCGTTCTCGCTCGGTCCTAGTGCGCAATTTACCTCCTGGCGTCGATGACGAAAGCCTGCGTACACTTCTGGGCCAGTATGGCGAGCTCCGTGACTTGGGTGCACAGCAGCGTGTTCGTGGTGGTCGTGGCTCTGTTGTCGCGACTTATTTTGATTTGCGCGATGCATGTGCTGCATTCGGCGCTCTTGATGGGACTTTCCATTATGGTCGTAGAATTGAGGTCCGCTTCCATAGTCTCATCCATTCTATGCCGAGGTCGCCATTACAACCGCAGAACGGTCCGGATAGCGGTGACGCAACTTCTCCGCGTCGTGGAGCGAACGGGAAGCGCGCTGATTCCCAAAATGCAAGTTCGCCTCAGTCCCCGAACAAGCCGGCGCTCCCTTCACCGTCGAACCATGGTACGCTGGTCGTTTTCAACTTGGACCCCAGTACGACGGCTGAAGAGATTCGCGCGCTGTTCGGATCTATCGGTGACGTTAAGGAGATTCGCTCCACGCCGAACAAACGTCACCATAAGTTTGTCGAATTTTTCGATGTTCGTGATGCGGAGCGTGCTTTGACGGCCCTTAACAAGACTGAGGTTGGGGGCAAAAAGATCAAAATTGAGATTTCTCGTCCTGGTGGTAGAGGAAGCCACAACCCGAGACACAACTCTGGATCGCATTCTGCTGGGCACAGGTATGAGGATAATCGCGGACATACCAATGGCCACAGCGCCCAGCAGCAGCAGTACGGGAATGTTCGTACTCCGCCTAATGTGCCCACCGCGGGATATTCTGCGTCTGCTCATTCTCGTCCCGATCCGAGTTTGGCTTTCTCGCCTTTGGAAGGTTCTGCTGCGTCACCTTACTCGACGTCTTTCCCGTCCATCCCGAGCAATGACGGAAGTCGTGCTCGATCCGGTGGATTGTCGAGTCTTGATGTTGGCAATACCATTCCTCAGGACCGTCCTTTTCTCTCGGCCCCGTCTGGTGTTGCTCCGCTGTCTCCGTCTACCGATTTTTACAACAGCCTTCGCCACAATCAAATGTCTCCGTACAGTTCTTCGGACATGCCCGATATTTCTAACTTGCATATCGGCAACAGTGTAGGTGGCGAATTGCTGAATTTTGATGCTCTCGGTAGGGCGTCTGCCCCTGGAGATGGTGTTTATGAGGGTAACAGCAGCCAAATACGAACTGCGGGGAATAACTGGTCTAATTATCCTCCGGTATATTCCGCTAGTCCAGACGACCTTCGCAAACTGGACAATGTAGGAATTCCTATAAGCGGTTCGACTATCGACCCTACGTCGCAGACGTACATTGGCTCGGGTCGTTTCTTGGCTCAAAGTGCACCTCGTGAGAATGGTTTTGGGTTGCAAGCCAGAGCGGATGACTCTGACTTTCATCGCAACCCATCGTTTTCTCCTCGATCTTTACGTGCGATGCCCAGCACCTCTCGTGGCTATCAACGAGTTTTGGATGTAGGTGCTTCAAATCCTAGCTACTCGCATGACGGATTTGTAGGTGGTCCTAAGAGCCCAGATGCCGCGAACCGAACGTTGAGGACTCCGGCGCGTCGCTTCTCTGAAGCTGCGAGTACAACGCCGATAACGAAAGAGGTCGCCGCTAGCACTCCGATGAAGGAGGCACAGCCGCCCCAGCGCAAATATTCGTACTCTACAGTGTTGCGAATGAACGGCCAAGAAGCTGCGGCTCGTCGAGCGAACCTGAACGCGAATCGAACTTCGCAATCGGCTCCTACTGGCAATACATGTCATCCAACCAATAATAGCAATGCGAAGAATTGTTTGGATATTGCCAAAGTTATCTCGGGTGAAGACACCCGCACGGCGTTGATGATTCGCAACATTCCGAACAAGTACAATCAGAGAATGTTGCTTAATGCGCTGGATGAACATCATCGTGGCCATTTCGACTTTATTTATTTGCCTATCGACTTTAAGAACAAGTGCAATGTTGGGTATGCATTCATCAATTTTACGAGCACGCGACACATCCCAGCATTCTACCACGAGTTCCATGGGCATAAGTGGGGTCGATTCAATTCGGAAAAGGTGTGCGAAATTTGCTATGCGCGCATTCAAGGAAAGAATGCACTCATCGCGCATTTCCAGAACTCGAGCCTCATGCATGAGGACCCGAAATGTCGTCCAGTTATCCTTTCGAACGGAAAACCCGAGGAATTCCCAGTGGGAACCAATGTTCGTACGCGTCGCGGCCCGTCAGTTCGCGACTCTCACCGACTCGCCCACGAGCAGTCGCCCCCGTTCTCGCCCAAGCCACGAGGCCGCCTTCATTAGTTGAGGAAAAGTGGTGGTGGTGGTGGTGGTGTATAGGAAGGAAGAGTTGGAAGGTAGTGGAGATGTTTTTGCGAAGAATACGAAACGGTGTGAATGTGGTTGGTGGCAGCGGTGGTGGATGTTTTGAGTCAGGTGAAACTGAGAAATAGGCCCGTCGAGCAATCTGTAATTGACCTCTGAATATTTTCCCACCATCTTTGAAAGATAATGAAAGCAGATATCCCGAGAATGTACCAAAGTGAAACACACGAGATAAGGGATAAAGCGAGATATGAAGGAAGTGAGTGAAAGAAGAAGATGGAAAATTTTCAAAATGTAGCGTAATTCCCCGGCGAACTAGAAGACAAGACCGAATAATCGAAATATGAACGAGTGACAACAACAACTTGCATTGTAATGTTGAGAGCGAAAATTCGATGCGCAAAAGAATGGTGATGCTGGTCACTCAAGAAAGTGAGAGTGGGTTTGTGAGTAGAGGCTGGTAAGCGATTCGGATGTGTATGGAAGTTGAGAGAGAGAAAGTTTATTTTTAAGAAAGAAGAAAGTTGCGGAGACGAAGATTTTTCAAATGTGGTTCCTTGTTGAAGACAACGAAGGAACGGGAGATTTTCCCCCTTTTTGGATTGTTTTGTTTTGTCAAGCATGCAGTTGCGCACAACAGTTGTATTGTACCAAGCTTCGAAGCAACGAGCATTTGTGCAAACACGGCACTGGCATGATAATAACCATTCGCTTATATTCTTACGTCAGTGTGTAGGGTTTGTATCTGAACAGTTAGTGTGTGCAGTAAATGTTTTTGACGCATTGAACATTAGCTGTGCCAGTGCGGTAGAGTAGAGCGAACGAGTGGGTGGGACTGGTAGGGGACGAGGCTAGCGAGGCTAGCGAGGATAGGTTCGACAAATTCAGAATTGCACAGGCTAATGGTTATGTTGGCTCCAGCGAGTATATGAAGTGTAAAGAGTTGATTTTCGGTTAGGACGATACGGTAGCAGTGCTCGGTGCGCTGTGAGAACGAAAGGAAATTGCGGTAAAGGTGTATCTTCGCGATGGTCGTTGACTGCCGTGCTACTGTATGTCGCGGGACGGTGGCGAGGGTTCTAGCGGTGTAAAAGTACGGTAGAGTAGGTATGGTACAGGCGCGAACTCTTAGGTGGTAGGGATGTGGGTACACTAGTGCAGATTGGAGAAATGGGGCGTGCGGCAGTTCGTCGAGGCACGGAACGAAGGTGGGCATCACCAGGAAGCGGGCGCCGTTGCGAACTGGAAAACGGGAACGCACGCGGGCGGTGGGCGGGCATCAGCGTGGAAACGAAGGCGAGCGCGGCGGGCGGGTTTGCAGGGGCACGCGTGTTTCGGTTGGGTGGCCGTGGTGCCCCGAGCGCGGACGGTTCGCGTCTCAGGCGATGGTGGTATGATACACGTGCGTATTATGTGCTCAATTTAGGCCCCCACTCTTTTTAGTCCGGCTCTTTCACACCCCGCCTGCAATCCGCATTGCACCGCGTAAGCCCGCTGCCACTGCATCGCCCGCCGCACGCCGCCACTGCGCTTGCACGCGCCGCGACTGGAACGCGCTTTTGACACTGGCACGTGGGCTTGGCGCGCACACGATTGCACCGCGCGACGCGCGACCGCGACGAGCGAGGCGCCGCGATGTGGACCAGTGACCGCCAGTCCAGCACGCTGGGCACGGACGTGCTGGCGCGCTTCGCCAACTTCAAGCTGGCGGGCGACCGCGCCGTGCGCGACGTGGCGGAGACTATCGTGAGCGTGAGCGCGGCGTCGACCAGCGCCGTGTCGAACGCGGCGGCGCGCGGCGCCGCCCTGCACGCTCGCGGGGGCGCGGGGCGCCGCGGCCGGCGGCGACGTCGCTACACCAGCCGGCGGCAGTCCAACCGCCGCGTGGGCGGCCTCACCGACGCCGAGCTCGAGGCCGAGCTCGCCGCCCGCAGGGCACAGCGCGCGCGCGAACGCGAGCGCTACGCACGCCACATGCGCAGCGACAAGCTGCAGGTCCTCGAGATGGAGCTCAACTCCCTCCGCACCAAGATCGGCGGCGGCACGCCCGCCAACCCGCGCTGGGAGTCCCTGGGCGCCGACGGAAGGGCGCGCGCGCCCTCCCTCAACGCGTCGGTGCGAAGAGAACCCCCGGCGACTCCCGCGCCTGTGGTGGGCGCCCCGCCACCGCCGCCACCCATGGGCGGACTCAGAGACCCCAACGAGGAGGAGGAGATCGACCCCGAGAGACAGAAAAGGGAAAAGGCCGAGAGACAAAGGAGGAGGGAACAGAAGCGGAAGGAAAGAGAGGCGAATAAGAAACCCATGACACTCGCTGATATCATTCGGAGTGCTGGGAAAAATCCCATCGCCAGGTTGAAACCCAAGGGCTCGACCGCCACTGATGACGTGAATGAGGTCAAGGTGGAGGAGAAGAATGAGATGGAGAATGTAACACTGACAAAGGCGGTGAAGAAAACCGTCGAGGTCAAGGTGGAGGAGAGTGAATTGAGCATCGCCCTGAAGAAGAAGGGTGAGAAGGAGGAGGATAAAAAGACCGAGGAGGGGAAGACGGAACCCAGCAGTGAGGAGGAAGCACAGAATGACGAGGGCAAGGAGAAAGATGTGGTGGAGAAAGGGAAGGAGGAGAATACTTCTGAGGGAAAGAACCCAGAAGTTGACGCTCACGCTTCACCCGATGGTGAGAAAAAGGCAGCGAACGGGGATACTCCTGCGAAACAGGGCGCGGTCTATCCGGCGAAGGACGATGCGCTGACGAAATCTGAGACACCGAAAACTGGCGAGACGGAAACAAAGGCGGGTGATGCGGAAGCGAAGCCGAGGGTGGTTACACCGGAGGCGGAAATCGAGCCGGCGGTGGAGCAGGAGGGGAAGCCTGCGCAAGCGAACGGCACGGCGGTGAAGGACGCGAATGGGGCGGTCAGCAAGCCGCAGCTGGAAGAGGTAATCAGCAAACTCGCGGTGAAGAAGGCGCTGAAAGACTCGAAACCCAGCGACAGAAACATCGACCAGAGCCCCGACACCACTAAAACAATCGCGGCCGACGCCGACGGGGAGAACAAGAATGAGGGCAAGCCCAACCTAGACGCACTCCTGATGAACCTGAACCGTGTGACGAAAAAGAAAAAGTCGGTGTAAAGTGCGCGGTTGCGACGCGCGTGTGGACGACGCGCAGCAAGCGTGGACGGGCCGCAGAATAAGCCCCGGCCCGCTGCGTCTGTCCGCTTGCGCAGCGCGTTTTTGTAGGCCTGCCGCGTAGGGCGCTTGCTCTCTATGTAAAGCGATACCGTTCTCTCGTCCTCGCGTGCGCGCGCTGGTTGGGACGCAGTACAATGCAGCGGTCACCGTGGGTGGCCGCAGAGTGCGTAGTGATTGGTGTGGAACCGGGTACATAGCGATGCGCCCGTTCGACGGTGCTGCGCGGCGATGTGGAATCTGAACGTGCCCGTATTATGAAGGTGCCATTCATTATTTCGGGGCGTTGCTAAGAAAGCGTGCGGGGCTGCGGTAGTGTGTGTGGTATTGAACGTCGCGGTGATTGAAGTGGTAGAAGAGGAAGATGTGTCAATCGAATGGCTCACCTCAAATTAGAGCCGCCTATTTCGCGCCGCGTTTCCTGACATAATTCTGTAATGCCGCAGCGGTAGATCCCGCAGGTAGTTGCACAGCCATGAGGGCGACGGGCGCGGCCACGGCCGCGGCGGCGCTGCTGCCGCTGGTGCGGCAGGCGGGGGGCGGGGACCAGACGGTGGTGTGGCTGGCGCTGGGCGCGATACTGGGCGTGTCGTACGTGCTGGGCACGGAGAAGTATGTGCGCGCCATGCAGCACCGGCACGTGTTCGTGCGCCTGGCCATGCTGTTCCTGTCGGCGTGCTGCTGGGTGGGCGCGGCCGCCGCGACGTGCGCCGTGTGCGTGCAGATCTACCGCCAGACCGCCGACACCCTCGAGGGCTTCGAGCGCGTCATCGGCATCCTCCTGCCCGCCGTCGTGCGCGCCGACCTCATCGTCGACTGGGCCAAGCGCGTGTCCTTCTCCCTCCTCAACGTCCGCGCGTGGGTCGCCGCATGCGTCCAGTTCCAGCGCATCATGGCGCGCGCCGCAGCCCTCCGCGCCAAGCCCGAGCTCCACGTCTCCCGCGACGTGCAGAACCTCGCCATGGCCGCCTACGCCAACCGCGCCGACGTCGTCGGCAGTGAGCGCCTGATTTGGGAGAGCGACGTGTCCCTCGTCAAGACCAAGGAGATCATGAAGCACTTCTTGCACCTCGGCAGGATTGCCGTCTACGGCGTGTCGGTGTTCGTGGGCGCGATTCCCGCGGGTGTGCTGTGGATTGGCTACGCCGTGTACCTGGCGGTCAGGGATGGACAGAGAAAGAATGCACTCCCGGCGCTATTGTACGTGCTTTCCATCCCGTTCACGCCGTTCGCCGTGATTTTCGCGCTCATTGCGTCGTTCGGGCTGGTGGTTGGCGTCGTGTCGCTGTCGGTGTTTGGCACTTTAGTGCAGTTCTTCGTGTACTGGGCGGTGCGCTTCGTGTACTGCATCGTGCGGATGGGGCTGTCGGAGGAGTACGCCGGGTTTCCCATCGTCTCCAGAACCCGGTCGAAGGCCGAGGTCGAGTTCGAGGACGTGAAGGACGGGAAGCGGCACCCGAACGAGGCGGCGGCGGCGATTGCGAGGGGCGGCGATTTCTTCCCGTCGGAACTCGAGTTCGCGCTGAGCCCCTGGGACGGCAGCACCTCGTACGAGGATGATAGGACTTGTGACAAGGTCGACATCCCGGCGGTGGACGATGCGAAGGGCGAAGGGTTTTACGTGCCCCCGAGAAGCTTCAAGCGCACGCAGTCGTTGGAATCGCTGGGGTTGGAAATGGACCCCGATTTCGATGGTGACGAGACGATGGAGAAACATTTGTCATTGTTGCTGCGGTTGGGGCTGGATCGATCTAATAACACCAGACGCAAACGAAGGCTGAGCTCGTACTACGCGCTGTGCTTCATGGTGAGCCTGCAGGTGGAGAGTGGGGGCAAGGGGTTTTGTTTGCATGCGGTGCCGGAGTTATCGGATAGCGAGTTCATGGAGAAAGTTGACAAGTTTGACTCGTTCGTTGTGGACGACGTGGCGGTCGCGTGCAAGGAGCTGGCGAAGCGACTCAGGAGAATGACGCGCTATCGCATCATTCACTACGGCGAGGAGAATGATGTAGCCGATGTCGAACAGTGGCTGCGGGCGGTCGTGCTGTTCTTGTTCGATTCCCCGCTGGACACGCCTGGCGCGTTGGGGCTGCTGGTGAGACAAGATAACGTGGTCCTGGATCGGCCGCCAGAATAGGTGGACGATGTGTGCGTGTGTGTGGGATCATGCAGAAGTGTGTGTAGATATGGATGCGGATGAACAGTGTGTGCATCGCACACTTCGCTTGTTGTGCGATCCGTGCAGTTGTTGATGCCAGGATATACGAAACTAACTGAGACATGCACAACCGAGGGCAATGTACGAATAGTGCGAAACATGAACGATACGATGCTGCAGTATAGTGCTTGCTGGTGCCATCCTGCTCGGTGGCGACACAGACGAAATGGATGATGAGGGAAAGAGAGAAGTGATGTTGGATGTTGATTGAGATTAGTGATAGATAATAAACACGTGCGAATTGCGTCGGCTGAACTTCAAGCAAGTTCGATTTTTGTACAGTTCAATATCACCTTTCCTTCACTCAGCACTATCACAGCAATCAAGATGTTTAAAGCAAGCTTGTTATTGGTAAACCATCCTTTATTTCAATAATTTACTGTAACCTTCCCTCCTCGGCACTTCCATCTGAAATACTGGATCTTCGCAGTCAATAAGTACTTCAAGCAATTGGTCTGCTCGGACAGATCGTACTCCTCGCTCGCTTGTTTACAGGTCTGGATATCGAGAATGAGTCGTGGTGTCTCAGACCGGGCAAAACTGCTAAATGTAAGAAAAAATCGAATTCCTAGAGTGCGTTGTGGTCGAAACTACACGGCCGTAGACAGTGGGGTGATGGCCTTAGTTATCAGAGAATATGATCGCGGAGCACGTGGAGGGACGAAAATACACACTGCGAAGCCTGGGAAATTCATCTTTTCAAATTTTCTGCGTTGTGCGCACAGACTGCTTAAATCCGAAAAACCAGATT